>WBZN01000902.1_pt1 | contig 19326 bp, 13 predicted proteins | sample 5204281 | NCBI WGS metagenome assembly WBZN01 (sample SAMN12344347, study PRJNA552823) | activated sludge metagenome | biome: Activated sludge suspended growth; feature: Nitrification reactor; material: Wastewater; isolation source: activated sludge from nitrification reactor of wastewater... | reverse complement strand
GTTTCAGGATAGTAACGATACAGCCACGGATCAATAGTCTGTGTTACTTGATGCGTTGGAAAATACTGCGGATAGGTCCTTTCGGCCCAATTCAGCAGAATTTCCGTATCACTTGATGTATCAGCTGCCACATTATGAATGGCACCCAGTGCCAATACACTGCAAACTGATGCAGCTAACTGTTTTAAAATTGCCTTCATACTCATAACCCATTAAATTCATTATTAAAATAAAAACACATTACTGCAAAAATAGAACATCATATTACAGAATGATATTCTTGATTACCATCAAGCCGCCAAACAAGAAATAGCCCAGTGCCAATCTTTCCCCGACCGCAACCACGATTACGGTCGAAAACTCTAACCGATTGTTAGTACCACATTCAGTTCTGGTTCATCCCTTCCTGTATACAGTAGCGCCATCGAGCCGCTCAATCATGGCCAATCAATGCAAGGAGAGGTGCAATGGATTCCGTATACGAATTACCAATCTGCAGAATGCCCCTTTCAAACCTATGCAACCGTCAGAAAAATAGGTTACTCGTTATACTATTGATCGTCTTGATGTTAGTCGGCTGCAAAACCGTTCCAATTCACGATAGAACGTATTCCGTCGAAAGTGGGTTCTGGGAACAGAATGAAAAAACCAGTATGCGCGTACGTAACAGCACCATGTCAGGGAGTCAGACCATGGGCTGGATCCATACTTCGGGAAAAAACGCCGTAGTCGTCAACTCTTCTCCCGCAAAGAATGAATCTGCTGTGCGTAATGGGTCGTCGGTTTATACCGGGGTCAATAGCAGTGCCCACATCGAATTTAAAAAACCGGATTCGGGGTGTTTGATCGTGATCGATGAATTCAAATATGGCAAGGCTTACACCGACACATCCCGCTGTCATCAGCAAATCGAAACTCCGCACGCCGTCATTCAGGCTCACCATGCCGTCCTGCACATCGGCGTTTCTTCACAGCAAACCCGCATTATTGCCATCAATGGAGAAATCAAAGTGACACTGCGCAGTGATGAAACGCAGTCGATCGATGTCAAATCAGAGCATGAAGTCATCATTACCCACAATAAAATCCACCGCCCACGCCACATGGCAACGGAAGAAATCTGGATGCATACACAATGGAAAGAAAACTATCCATTCTATAAAACTGAAATCGATTGGCGGAAAGTAGTCGCTGTAGCAGCCACAGTCGCTGTCATTGCCGTTGCTGCCGTAATGATCCCCGGTGCATTCAGAAATAGCGGTCGATACAGTACACACGGCTTTCGCCATTTTTCCAGATAATTCCTTTATTTTTAGAGCATCATCTGGCTTGCCTGACTTGGCAGGACGGCACCCAAACGAGCAAAAGGATGATTGCAATTTTCATCATTCAAAATTAAAATGCGTCGAATGTTGCTGGCGCATTTTAATTATGTGTCACGCATCAACAGGGGAAACTAGGGTTCCGGCCAAAAGTAGCATAAGGTGACAGGTCCAAGAGTTTCCGGTCTCGCGATGACGGGACTCCACGGAGGGATAAAAGCCCGGGAGGTTAAGCAGTAATGTACTGAGTTACATTACAATCAGGGCAAAACCTTTACACATGGAGACTCGGCATGTCGGATTCATCAGAATCAATCACTACACAGCACGATAGCAACAACGCCATAAGCGAAACACTGCATCGCAGCATGAGCGTGTGGCACAGTTTCACCTTGGGTTTTGCCGTGGTTTCACCGGTTGCCGGACTATACGCCATCATCGGCGTGCAAACCGTCGTGGCGGGTGGCGGCTGGTTTGCCGCACTGGCGGTTTGTCTGCTCATGCAGTTATTGGTGGCAACCGTTTATGCCGAATTATCCTCACAATTTCCCATCGCTGGCGGCGCCTACAAATGGGCGCGACAACTTGGTGGCGTCATGGCAGGACATTACGCCGGCGTCATCTACATTTGCTCCACCATCGCCATGGTCACCACGACAGCCTATACTGGCGGTTTCTGGCTGGCTACTTTTGTTGGGTTCCCAGATGAAGGCGGCGGCACCATGGTGTTCTGGGGTGCTTTCTTTCTTTTGCTGTGCATGTTGCTAAATCTGGCTCCCGTCAGTCTCTTCAATCTGGTCATCAAGCTCGGTGTGTATGCGGAAGTGGTCGGTTCGTTCGGCGTGGCGCTGATATTGTTCTTTTTCTTTCGCCAGCATCCGGTAACCGAACTGTTCCAGCAACTGGGAACCGGGACGGCGCCCAGTGAAATGGCTGCCTTTCTGGCAGCATTGGCCATTTCGGGCTGGGCCTTTATCGGTTTTGATGCCTGCTCCACAACTGCCGAGGAAACCCATCAGCCCAAACGCATGGTACCCCGCGCCATCTTCATGTCGCTGCTGGTCGTAGGTACCGTAGTGTTGTTCAATTCGGCTGCACTGATCCTGGCGTTTGAACACGACACACTGCGGCACTCCAGCCACACCTCCGACCCGGTCACACCATTGATTGCCAGCAGCATCGGTGAATGGTTCGAAATGCCCTTTCTGGCAATCGTCATGACCGCCTTTCTGGCCTGCGGCGCATCCATGGTCAAGTACACTTCACGCATCGTGTATTCCATGGCACGCGAGGGCAACATGCCAGCGGTATTGAGTCACGTCACCACGCGCAAGATCCCGCGCAATGCCATATTGTTCACGGTATTGCTGGCCGGGTGTGGTCTGGCATTCGGGTTCAATGACGACGCCGTCGCCACCATTATCGCCTTTGGCACCGGCGGCCTCTACGCCATGTTCACCTTCACCACCGGATTTGCGCTGTATGCACGACTGACCGGACGCTGGAATCCGCAGCTGGGCGAACTGAAACTGGGGACCTGGGGATTGATTGTCAATTTTCTTGCTTTTATCTGGTCGGCCTTCGAACTGGTCAACATCGCCTGGCCCAGACCCTATGCCATAGCAGCCGATGCACCGTGGTGGCAGTTATGGGCCACACCGTTGGTACTCGGCAGTATCCTGACCTCGACTACCGTATACCTGTTTTATCAAAAATGGCTGAATGGCAAAACCACTCATAAAAGGAACGCATCATGAATCAGCTCAACACCCCAATCTGGACACAAATCGTACCCGGTGGATGTCACTGGTCTGGCATCGTTCGTCGCGGCACCACATTGCGCTTGACCGACAAACAGGGTGGCGCCAATGCCGCCGTGCTGTTCTTCAATCAGGAAGAAAAACTGGAGCGCTACAACATGGCGGACACCCTGAAATCGCAACATACCTTCCGGCTTACCCAAGGACATGCCTGCCATTCCGACATGGGACGCCTCTTTTGCGGCATCACCAACGACACACTGGGATGGCACGACACCGTCTGCGGACTCAGCGACGCAGCATCGATACAGCAAAAATACGGTACCGCACGCTATCAGGAACACCGTAATGCCATGTATCGCAATGGCGTAGACGGCATGCTGATCGAGCTCGGCAAATGGGGATTGGGCATGCGGGACATCGTGTCCAATATCAATTTTTTCAGCAAGGTTACGGCCGATACCAACGGTCGACTGATGTTTCATGCCGAACACAGCCAGGCGGGCGATCATGTCGATCTCAGTTTTGTCATGAACACGCTGGTAGTATTGTCGGCTGCACCGCATCCGCTGGATACCAAACCACACTATCAGCCCGGTGCCGTACAACTGGAATTGTTTCACACCTCAGCGGATGCGCTGCAATCCTGCCTGCACATCGCCGAAAATCAGCGCGCACTGATCAACACTGAAAACTATTATGGTGGAGTCATAGCATGAGTACACTGCAAACCAGCCAACTGGATCCCGCATCGGCCGTCATCGATGAGATTTGCGCTGCCGGCGAACCCTGGGTAAAAATGGTCAAACGCGGCCAGACATTCCGTATTGTCGATCTGCAAGGCAACCAAGCGGTCGACACCCTGTTCTTCAACGCACACCAGGTACAAGAGCGCTATAGCGCGACCCACACCATCCGGATCGGCAATCAGCTTTACCTGACCACGAACAGTTCGCTGTATTCGAATTTTGGCAATGCCATGTTCACCATCGTCGCTGACACCTGTGGCCGTCACGACACACTGGGTGGAGCCTGCGCAGCGGAGAGCAATACCGTGCGTTATGCGCTGGAAAAACTGCCGATGCACAGTTGCCGCGATAACTTCCTGCATGCGCTGGCGCACGAATCAGCCTGTGAACAGCTGCACCTGAACAAACGTGACATCCCCAGCAACATCAATTTCTTCATGAATGTACCAGTCACCGAAGAAGGTGGCCTGGAATTCATCGACGGCATTTCAGCACCGGGTAAATACGTCGAAATGCGGGCGGAAATGGATGTGCTGGTGCTGATTTCGAATTGTCCGCAGCTCAACAATCCGTGCAATGCCTATAACCCAACACCGATTCGACTGCTGGTCTGGGACAAACCCTAGCCGCACGTCACCTGTATCTGCACATTTCTAAAAGGATAATGCCATGTTCACCAAAGTCCTGATTGCCAATCGTGGGGCCATTGCCTGCCGCATCATACGTACGCTGCGCCGCATGAACATCGCCAGTGTAGCGGTTTACACCGAAGCGGATGCCTTGTCGCGTCACGTTGCCATGGCCGATGAAGCCCATTGCATCGGCACCGGCCTGGCCGCGGAGAGTTATTTGCGCACGGACAAGATCCTTGATATTGCTCAACACAGTGGCGCGCAAGCGATTCATCCGGGCTATGGTTTTCTGAGCGAGAACGCTGATTTCGCCGAGCAGTGCGCAGCACATGGCATTCGTTTCATTGGTCCGACACCGCAACAGATGCGCACTTTCGGTCTGAAACATACTGCCCGAGCCTTGGCGGAGGAAAATCAGGTGCCGCTGCTACCGGGCAGTGGATTACTCGATAATCTCGAGAGCGCCTGCCATCGCGCCAAACATATCGGTTATCCGGTCATGCTCAAAAGTACAGCGGGCGGCGGCGGTATCGGCATGCGGTTGTGCTGGAACGAAACGGAACTGCGGGATGCCTATGAGTCGGTCAAGGTGCTGGCGCAAAACAATTTCAGGGATGCCGGACTGTTTCTGGAGAAGTACGTCGACCAGGCACGGCATATCGAAGTGCAAATTTTCGGGGATGGCAAAGGACAAGTCCTCGCTTTGGGCGAACGCGACTGCTCGATGCAGCGCCGCAACCAGAAAGTCATCGAGGAAACACCCGCTCCCGATTTATCGCCGGCCATGCGGCAAGCCTTGCTGGACACGGCGGTCAAGCTGGGCAAGGCCATCGACTATCAGTCTGCCGGTACGGTCGAATTCATTTTCGACCCTGTACAGCAACAATTCTACTTTCTGGAAGTCAACACCCGGTTGCAGGTTGAACACGGCATCACCGAAGAAGTCACCGGTGTCGATCTGGTGGAATGGATGGTGCGTCAGGCAGCAGATGAATTGCCCGCACTCGACGCTTACCCACTCAAGCCACGAGGCGCATCGATCCAGGCACGAATTTACGCGGAAAACCCCGGAAAGGATTTTCAACCCTCCAGCGGCACCTTGACCGAAGCGCTATTCCCTGTTGCTGCACGGGTCGAAACCTGGGTTGAGCGTGGAATTGACGTATCCGCCTTCTATGATCCGATGCTGGCCAAGATCATCGTACATGCCCCCGATCGCCAGGAGGCCATTGCCAAACTGCTGATCGCTCTGGAAGAAATGGAACTGCAGGGCATTGAAACCAACCTCGGCTATCTGCAGCAGATTCTTCAAAGTACCGCGTTCCAATCAGGACGATACAGCACGCAGTTCCTCGGCGGATTCCACTATCGGGCGCATACGCTGGATATCCTGAATCCCGGTGTACAGACTTCGATTCAGGATTATCCTGGGCGCCTCGGCTACTGGCATATCGGTGTCCCGCCATCGGGTCCCATGGACAATCTGGCATTTCGCATCGCCAATCGACTGGTGCAAAATGCTGAAACCTGTGCAGGCCTGGAAATCACGCTGGCCGGTCCGACGCTGCGCTTCAACTGCGACAGCATCATCGCCGTGTGCGGTGCATCGATCGATATGCACCTCGATAGCGAACCACTGGAGCAATGGCAGACACATTTCATCAAAGCTGGCGCCATACTGCGCTTTGGCAAGGTACGGTCAGCCGGAAGTCGCGTCTATCTGACCGTGCATGGCGGCTTTAAGGTGCCGGCCTATCTGGGAAGCCAAGCCACGTTCACGCTCGGCCAGTTCGGTGGACATGCCGGCCGGGTGTTGCGTTCCGGCGATGTGCTGCATGTACCGGCGCTGCCGTCGGCGCGACCGTCACCACGGTTGTTCCCGTCACAACTCATTCCGCACTATTCGGATCAATGGCAGATCGCCGTATTGTACGGACCCCACGGCGCCCCCGATTTCTTTACCGCAAGCGATATCGAGCAATTCTTCGCCGTGGAATGGAAAGTACATCACAATTCCAGCCGCACCGGCGTGCGCCTGATTGGTCCCAAACCCCAATGGGCGCGAACCGATGGCGGCGAAGCAGGTCTGCATCCTTCCAATATCCATGACAATGCTTATGCCATCGGCGCGATTGACTTTACCGGAGACATGCCGATCATCCTGGGTCCGGATGGCCCCAGCCTGGGTGGATTTGTGTGTCCGGCCACCATTGCGCAGGCTGAATTATGGAAAATCGGTCAGCTCAAACCCGGTGACCGGGTGCGCTTTTTTCCGATCACCATTGAAGATGCCATCATTCTGGAACAACAGCAAAACAAACTGCTGCAGCAACCCGATGATGGAGATGCCATGCCAGTACCTGCCCAATCCATCACACCCGGCGATCCGATTCTGCATCACATTCCGGCACAACCCGAACGCATGGCGGTCACCTACCGGCAATCCGGGGACAAATATGTGCTGATTGAATACGGACCGCCGGTTCTCGACCTGAATCTGCGTTTTCGCGTGCATGCCCTGATGATGTGGCTGCAACAGCGTATCGACGACAAAACCTTGCACGGTATCATCGATCTCACCCCTGGCATCCGTTCACTGCAGATACATTTCGATTCATTTCGGTTATCGCGAAACGCATTGATGGATCAGCTAATTGCCGCAGAAGGACGACTACCCGCCATCGACGACATGGAAGTACCATCGCGCATCGTGCATTTGCCATTATCTTGGGACGATGTCGCCACCCGCCTGGCAATCGAGAAATACATGCAGTCGGTGCGTCACGACGCGCCCTGGTGTCCAAGCAACATTGAATTCATCCGACGAATCAATGGACTGGACAGCATCGAAGCGGTGCAGGAGATCGTATTCTCGGCAAGCTATCTGGTCATGGGACTGGGCGATGTCTACCTCGGCGCACCGGTTGCCACTCCGCTCGATCCGCGTCATCGCCTGGTCACCACCAAATACAACCCGGCGCGCACATGGACACCGGAAAATGCCGTAGGCATAGGTGGTGCCTATTTATGCGTCTATGGTATGGAAGGGCCCGGTGGTTACCAGTTCGTAGGGCGAACCATACCGATGTGGAACCGCTACCGTCAAACCGCCGATTTCACGGATGGCAAGCCCTGGCTCCTGCGCTTTTTCGATCAGATCCGCTTTTATCCGGTTTCAGAAAGCGAGTTGTTGGACATGCGCAAAGATTTCATCAGTGGACGTTTCCGCTTAAACACGGAAAATACCGTACTGAATCTGAAACAGTACAACGATTTTTTACACGAGCACAGTCGCAGTATCGATACATTCAGAAACCGGCAGCAAGCTGCCTTCGAGGCTGAACGGCAACGCTGGCAGAGCAGTCCAGCAAGCGAATCCGTCACCGAGGACACTCTGGACGAAGCCGATGCACAAAGCGAACTGGATCTGCCCGAAGGCGCTCATCCCATCAGCGCACAGGTCAGTGGTACCGTGTGGAACCTGCTGATTCAGGAAGGTGAGCGCGTTGCAACAGGACAATCGATCATGCTGATCGAATCGATGAAAATGGAGTTCCCGGTGGAGTCCCCGGTCACCGGTTCCATAAAACAGCTATTCTGCAAACAGGGCAGTTACGTATCCGCGGGGCAGATACTAGCGATTATTGAACATCAATGACGGGTAAACTGCATGACTGAACCCGTGCTCCGACGACGATGCCCGACTCTCGGAGTACGGGAAAAAATCAGCCGGCTGGCATTACCTCCCAGAATCAGGGTTTCTTCCCGGGCCGGCAGACCCAGCAACTTGATCTTGTGCAATTCCAGTCCGGGATGCAGCCAGGGTCCGTCGGACCCGAAGATCAGTTTTTTTGCACCAGCACGCCGAACCGCCTGCACCAGGTAATCAAAACGCCTTACACCGGCCGGAAATAACGCGCTACTATGATCGCCCAGCTCGTACAAACATACGGCAGCAAGTAATCTTGCCGAATTCAGGTTTCCTGCTGCTTTTCAGCATGAACGATGGACATTACTTCCGAAACCTTCAGATGCAGCAATCTGGCGATTTCTTCGTAATCATCCGGCAGTGCAGCATCGTCCCAGCCATTTGCCGCATGTCTTGCGAGACTGACAGCCAGGGAAACATTGCGCACGCGTTGCAGACATGAATTTTTGTCGTCCATCAGGGTGATCAGCAACTCAGGCAAGCGCCACTTATGTGACAATTCCAGTTGCAAGTGACTGAGGGAGAATCCAAAAATACGCTCTTGTGCTTTGGCACTGCGCACGGTTTTATCCTGTTTCTGAATCTGCTTGACTTGCAGCATTTCATCAGGCGCGAAGCACCACATCAGGATCTCGGCAATATCGTGCAGCAACGTAGCCACACGAATCTCCTCGAAATGCAGGTCATGCAGCCTTACAGCCCAATCGAAGGCATAGTTTGAAGCCATGTTGGCGCGATGCACGGTTTTCAACATATAGACCAGGGCATTGCGGTGATCGCCCCCCAGAATATCTTCAACTAGGGGCTTGGGAGGTATCTGCGTTACCGTAGCTTCCAGTCCCAGCATCAGAACGATCTGCTCAACCTCCATGACATCATGTTCCTGACTACGGTGTTTGTGTTGCTGCAGATAACGCAGCATCTTGACGGTCATCAGCGGATCATTCCTGACAACCTGCGCGATACTACGAGCATTCAAATGCTGTTCATCTTCTTCGAGTATCAGCAGATTGCGTGCTGTTTGCTTGAGAACGGGAATTTCAGCGGCGGTCAGAAAATTGACCCAATCCGCTAAATTTTTCTGCTTTGATTGGTGTAGCATGTCAGGCCCCTATTTTTTAAATAATATGTTCCTTTTACGACACTTATTTATCAATATTGAACGGATTATCTTAATTTTCTGACTTTAACATATTGTTTTTATTAATGTTAATTTTTTGTTAAGTTATTAAAGCCGCAAACCGTTATGGTTATTGAGCCTAATTTTGTATTTTTTCTTGTATTTTTTTGACTCATTTTTATATCATGCTTTCCGCAAAACAAATTGATGAAATAGAAGTAAAAGCTACCCCATACTTATTTAAAATTGACAAAAAATTATTTCTCCAAATAAAGCCTGATGGGTCTAAATTTTGGAAGGTTCGAGTTCAATTTCAAGGAAAAGAAAAACCAATCTCGTTGGGGAAATACCCCAAAATCACCATTGAGAATGCCAAGAAATTAAGGGATGAAATACTTGAAAAAGTTGATTCTGGTATTGACCCAAACCCCAAAAAAGAAAAGATCATTACCTTGAATGAAGCAGTTTTTGAATATATTAAATCCCGAGGTATGAAAGAAAGCACCTATACTGTAATGGTTAATATGTATCAAAACCACATCAAAAAGAGTCTAGGAAATAAAGATATAAAAGAATTAGAACTTCAAACAGTCATTAACCATATTAAAAAAATTGAAAGCAAAAATGTAGCTTTCAGAATGCATAAGTTGATTAATAATTCTCTAAAATTTGCCAAAATTCATGGCCAAATCGAGGTTAATGTTTTAAGCGATACTGAAGGGGCATTTACCAAACCAAGAACCGAACATAACCCTTGTATCATTGATGACATTGACAATAAGTTAAAAAGACTTTTGGCAGTGGGAAAGTTACTAAATGATATACACGGAGAGAAAAATAATAAAATTAATGCATTAGCATTAATGGTTTTAGCGCATGTGTTTCAAAGACCTAAAGAAGTTGTAAGTATGAAATGGAGTGAGATTGATTTTGAAGAGAAGAAGTGGAGCCATTTAAGCAGTAAGACTAATGTTCAGTCGATTGTCCCATTGTCAGACACAGTTATTTCATTACTTAATGTTGCCAAGACTTTTGATTCACCAATATATGTATTTCCTGCCAGAAATAAAGATAAAGTTATTGATAAAACAAGACATACAAACAAACTTTGTTTGAATTTTGTTATGAACAAATTGGGATACAAGGATAAACATACCCCTCACGGATTTAGGGCTCTAGCCAGAACAATACTTGACGAAGAATTCAAAATTGACCCAAAATATATTGAAGTTCAGCTAAACCATAGGGTTATTGGTCATTTGGGCAAGACATATAACAGAGCAAAATATCTGGATGAACGTATTGAGATGATGAATATTTGGTCAAAATATTTAAACAAAGCTTTTAAAACTGCCCAGAATTTTAAGGAAAAAGAGTCTTAATTAATGTTGAAAAGCTTATCTGACCCGAAAAGAATGGAAAAATAACTTCAATTGAAATAGTTATTATTTCAACGCTAAGACGTGGTTAAACATTCTTCTTTGGTTACTAGCCGATAGCATCTATTCAGATACTTCCCCCACTTTTGCCTCATAACAGCTCTTTCATAATCGAGTTGATTTAATTTAGAATTAATAATACATATCAATATATTACTGTATTATTTAATATACAGGTATACGAATATGTATATGATTAACTCTTTTGACACAGAGCCGGAATTCTTCTTATTCAGTGACTAACCTTTCTCGTTTATTTGCTCACAAATCGTCAAAAACTTATCATTTGATTACAAAAAATAAACTGACATAGTTTTTCAAGCGACTTCTGGTTAATTAGGAGAATCTTTATAACAAGCGACTTAGTAGATTATCAAGCCCTAGTATTTGCTTTTCAAAAAACCTTAGGAATTGCAAGTCAGAATGGAGCATGGTATTCCAAATCTATGAACGATGAATAACGCAATCAAAACGAACCGATTAATAAATATAGACCATATATAAATCTAACCGTACAAAAAAGAGTTAACTCAGATTTTATATTTTCCAATCAACCTCAAAATCGGTACGTGCTCGTCTTTATTCACCAAGTCGGATAAGCCTGGGCACTGGCTTGATTATCTGCTGCTTCCATTTTAATCATTTAACCCAACAAGTTCTTTGGGTAAATTACCTTTCATAGCAAGAATGGCAGAGTTAATCATCGCAGAATACTCAGAAGAAGTACTTCCTTCGTTAGCAAGAAGGTTGTTGTAAATTGTTTTACGTACTACTAAAGGAAGTTCTTTTCTAAGAATGGTGTCGAAAATACCCATTACCTTTTCTAGCTTCTCTTTACGTTGTTCGCAAAGAGTAATCCTATTTAGATCGAGTATTTCTGTAGAATTTTTTCCTAAACTTGTCCCAAGAGTGAATACAAATGAACCCATAAAAAAAAGGTGCGCTGCAGGGTCTATATGATATGGATCAATAATATATTCAACATTTGGGTCTTTGTTGGATTTATTTTTATTACAAATCTCACAAGCAAACGTCAAATTTTCCCATTCAAATGTTTTTTCAGGTGCAAGTGATTTTGGAAAAATATGCTCAACATCCCCATGATGAATGTGCTGAAGTTTGCTTTCACAATATGCACATTTCCCATTTGTTTCAGAAACTAGAGCAGCCTTAATCTCAGGATGCCTATATCTTGTTTTCTCAGTAGAAGTTAATGGCAGATTGTTGTTGAGTTTTTGGAGGAGAGTGTTCGTCCAATCTTCGGCATTCTGGATAAGTACATTTGGCTTATTAGATTTTGTTAATTTAATCATTCGTTTCCACCACGATCTTTAATGCTTCGGGATAGTATTCACCTAAACCAGCATTTTCGAGCTGTTGTCTCAGATTGCGGATGCTTTCAGGGGTGATTTGTTGAATGCTGAAACCTTTAGTAATTGCGTGGAGTTCGTCTTCAGCCCATTCTGGAAGTGTTACAGGAACTCCAAGAACCTCTCTTAAAATTTCACTAGCAGTCGCTGCTTTATTCGTCGTATCTAGCCTTAACGAAGATATTCGTCGAAGTATTGGTATTTGAGTTTCTTCATTTGAATCTTCGTATCGAAGGACATATACAAATGAATCTTTAATAGATGAGACAATAAAAGGACTATGAGTTGCCACAATAAATTGCGCTTTTGGAAATGCTTCTGTCAGGCGACGTAACAAGCTCCTCTGCATAGAAGGGTGTAGATGGTTTTCTGGTTCATCGATGGTGACTGTAAACTCTTCCTTATTGTGTGAAAAAAGAAATATTTGCCAAGCTAGGTCAATGATTGCCATCAAACCACCAGATGCCGCATCGATCATAAATTCACCTGTTTCAGTAATTATGACCACATCAGGAATCCGAATACTAATATCTATAAATCCCACAGTCGGTGGCAGCACTTTGGACAGTACGTTTTTAAAATCTATAAAGAGTTTTTCTAAAACTGGATTTTTTTGAACATACTGATTTCCCGCACCAAATGTTGCCATTGAAATGATTGATTCTTTCATTCGATAGATTGGAGAGAATTGCGTATGACCACCGTGATATCTGTTCATAATATCATGATGATAAACACGATATGCGTGCTCTGCAGTAATTGCAGTTACGGGAATGTTGCTGATTTGTTGATAATTCTGGATTTGTCGGTGTGAGTTTATATGCAGGCCTTCTACAGATTGTTCGTTCTGTATATGCAGAGTGTACGACGCAACATTATTTTCTGGAACGTTCAGACATGAATTTGTGCCATTGTCGTACATTATCATTCCGACACTGTTTGTTGTTTCATTCAAGTTTGCCTTGAATAGTTGCTTAAACAATCCGGGAAAATAGCTGATTTCTCCAGAATCTGGTAACACCATTGGTGTAGACAAAATCTGATGCGACCATCCAAAATGCTGGGATAAAATCTTTAGAATCGTACTTTTGCCAGCACCATTGGCACCAGTAATAACTGTGATACGTGGATGAAACTCAATCTCAACTTCAGCAAATTGCCGCCATTCTCTTATTGTTAATTTTTTGAATTTCATATATGCCTAAATCGAGTTTTGGTCAAGATACTCCGCTTAAGTAATACATGGGACTATAATACCAAAAACTTAAAATAGCAGTTTCTCAAGAATTTTCTGTATGAAAAAGTCACACAAATTAGACCCTATGCTAGTAGAGTTATATTATCTAATGAGCTACCAGATTTCATCATAGATTCATCATGTTGTTTATTTCTTTACCATACGGATTCTTAAGATTACAACTCAAAATTTTTACCAAGATGTACTTGTAAAGTAAATCGCTTATAGCTTGACACTTTTGTGTGGGAACTTAACCCAGTCTATCGAGCTTGAAATATATCTTATAAAGTAAACTATTTGAGACATTGCTCTTTCAATGTCTCAAAAAATGTCTTATAATAACATTCTCTCAATATCTAAGGAATTGTAAGACATGGCGATTGTTGGGTACGCTAGGGTAAGCAGCATTGGTCAATCCCTTGAAGTTCAGATTGAAAAACTTAAATCAAATCATTGCGAAAAAATTTATCAGGAAAAAAAATCTGGCACCAATGCTAATAGGGCAGAATTAAAAAAATGCCTAGATTATGTAAGGGAAGGAGATGTTTTAGTCATAACAAAACTAGATAGGCTTGCTCGCTCTACTGTTGATTTGCACAATATTCTTCAGCAATTAAACGAAAAAGGCGTGGGTTTTCGAGTTCTTGACCAATCCATAGATACTACTTCCCCGACAGGTAAATTACTCTTTGGGATACTGGCTAGTATTGCAGAATTTGAGACTGAACTTCGCAAAGAGCGTCAGATGGAAGGTATCAGCAAAGCAAAAAATAATGGGGTTGTCTTTGGTCGAAAAGCCAAACTATCTGATTCACAAATTGAAGAAATGCGCCAAAAACGTACCAATGGAGTATTAATAAAAGATTTAATGACAGCGTATAGCTTATCCAAGGCATCGGTTTACAGACTATTGTCTGAAACTAATTCAGGATAATACAGAAAAGTTATCAGCTTAGGTAAGTTTGAAAATTACGTAACTATATGATATACAATAATAATACCAAAAAAATGGTTAAAAATATTATTTTTAGACCTTTCGTATTGTCAAGCTATGTAAGTGTTTTTTCTTATAGGAGAATCTTTGAGAATCTGCTGATTTGTGGTGCTGATTTTTATCGTCACCCAATGAAACTTGAACCAGTAGGAAATTTGTAGGTGCTGACTAGATAAAAGGCACATTGAAAAAATCATATTTAAATACATATATATAGTGAAATCAAAGCTACTCTTCCTTGTTACGAAATTTTTCATTTTTATGTTTATTATGCTGTCAGCTACGCCAGCAATAAGTGCAACGGAATATCAACATGTAGCTGAAGCAAACAAAATTGAATTAGAGAAAGAAATTGAAGACCTTAAAAATAGTTTAGAAATTCGTAATATTGAAATAGAAAATAAAATTGCGACGCTAAAACAAAATTCAGAAATTTATAGCGATGAATTAAAAGAGATTAAACTCGACCAATCAAAATTAGGAAATTATATTCCAGCACTTATGACTTTGTTCGCAACTTTTCTTGGTGCAGGGATAGCTTTTAAAACACAAAATCATATCTTAGAGAAAGGAAAAAGAGATAAGCAGTTAGCAGCAGCAAACACAGTTCTGTATATACTTTTTGAACGATTAAACACAATAGTGCAATTTAGAAAAGATTTTATAGAACCCCACAGAAATAAGCCACTTTGTCATATAGAAATGCTGCCTCTACATAATTTTCAAGCTCCAAAGTCAGAACTTAAAGCTGAAGAAATAGCTTTTTTATTCAATCCGAAATACAGAGAGTTAATGGTAGACCTGCATGTAGCAAACCAGTATTTCTTTATAACACTAAACGACATTCAGCTTCGCTCCTCATTACATTTTAAATATCAGAAGCTTATTGAAGAAAATGGTGTTTGCAGTGGGCAATCTTTGTATGAGACGGAAATCATAGAAATAATTGGCGAACGAAACTATGAAGCACTCAAACTTGCTACTAAACATTTAATTAGCGATGTTGATATCTGTGTTACTAGAAACTATGAATTAAGGGGGAAATTGATAACAGCATTTTCTGAAATTTTTACGAAACAAGAAATATTTGATTTTCAGTTTAGTTATAAGCAATCAATAGATGGGAATATGGAATCTTAGCTGACAGCAGCTTACACAGTCGGGCCGGATACTAAGATGATTATTAATTTGTTTTTTTGGGGTTGGGGAATTCACTACCGTTAGACAATTATATTCATATTCAACCCTCATGCCCCACATGGCTTGGAACCCTCAAAGAGTTTGAAATTAATGTACCTTGAGCTACATAAAACAAAAAAAACCCTCTTTCGAGGGCCTTCAATTTTCAAATTAACGAACAATTACATCTAAAAAATTTCTTTGATTAATGGCAGCGGGTAATCAACTTTAATGCTAGCTAATCTCTAAATGATAATTTCACTCGATGAATTGCCACTCTGCAAGAAATGCTCATTAGTAATCGCTGTTATTGCAAAACGATAGGCTTTTTAAATTATTTAGTAACTTTCAAAGTCAGCTTGTCATTCTCCCGATTGAATCCGCGACCTTGTAGCATATAGTAATTCGCAAATCCCAATTCTTTGGTTAAATAACTGGCTGAGTTTTCATGATAATCAGAAACTTTGGCATATCGGTCGTAGCAAGGTTTAGATATTATTTCTTTTGTTTTTTGGGAAAAATTTGATTTACTTAAATCGAATTTAAAGTTTTCATTGCACATGAGATTAGCAATTCTGCTTAATCGCTTTCTAAACACATCGAATTCCATTTTCTCAGGTTTTGAGAAAAGAATATGATAGTGAGGGCGGAAACGCGGACTTTCTTCTACAATAAGGCCATCGAGTGATTCATGTCTTTTATTCTTCGTAAATACACTAGCATTACTCAATCTTATTATCTCAGCAATAATTGGTTCTAAGTTTGTTCCATCAATTGCATACCTCTTTAATCGTTTATGTGGTTCGCTAATAGTTAACATTAATGAGCCATTATGATTAAATTCATTAATCCATTGAGTCATTTCAGATTGTAATATTGCTTTTTTTCTTTCCATTTAATACATACCTTTATAAGTTTTAGTTAAATTTCATTTATGTAAGCCATTAAATCAATTTTGATGAATGGTTGATTTCTAGGATTATTCAAATCTTCAACTAATCAGTTATCAATAATCATTAATATGAAATATCTCTAAAGCTTAAAAACTATAACTAACGGAAATAGTTAACTAAACCATGTATTCTGAATACTCAGTAAACACACAGTTTGTTAGTTAGCTTCATTAATATCCCGATACTCGATTCACCCTTAAAGGTGCCAAATCAAAGTAACTTGATTACTACTTACTTACATATTTATAAAAAACATTTCTTGGCTGGAGCTAATGCAAACCTTGCGTTAAATTTGCTTTCTCACCATATAAATGTGACAAAAGCTTTAATTCGCACATGCCGTTAACTGTGGTGTGTTGAATTGCTCATGTAACTAGAATCCTCTTGATAACTATCCAAAGAATGAGTGATTTCCATGCTTCTATTCACACCGATTTCAAGATTTATTTCTCATACCTATTTATGAAATAGGGGGTTACAATCCGTTGGGCTATGAATGAAAAAAAGAAAAAAATTAGAACTACACAAGCAACAGCTGCGGCGGCTTTGAAAGCAAGCACAAAGAGAAAGGAATTACGTGAGGTAGTACGCAGAAGAGTATTTGAAAATTTTTGCAAATGCGGAAAATGTAGGCGAGGGGATTATTCGTTACTTTGTATGAGTAAAAAGGAAATAGCTGGAACGCTAAACACACTTGGTGTGCCAACCACTAATGGGAAAATTGGTGGCTGGCAGTTTACAAGTGTAAAAAGATTGTTTCCACCTCAGGATTTTCCGTCCGTGTTAGGCGTATTTGAATGAATACTCTGAGATGATTACATTTCTAGATGATTGTTGTTTTTATTTTGAGGACTGAAGCCAACGATACAATCAAAAATGTAGAGCCAATATACAGAAAAATGCCTTTTAATATTGGTGTTATGGATTCAGAGGATAGAACAAAAATTATCAATACTCTAAAAAAATTGGAACAAGAATTCCTGTTTCTATGATGTTAAAAGGCTATAAAGACGCGATTCGATTGAAAAATCGTTGATGATTTATGGTCGTTGGTCAGATACCTCGTTGAACCTGATGCAGCGTTATGACAGTGCCGCCCATATTAAAATTTCTGAATACTAGATTTGTATCTTTCTTTGTATTTAATTTTTAAAATTAGGAATAATCTTTTATAATCATAGTAGTTTGGAGGTATTAATAATCAATATTGACAAAACAACAAACTAACTTATTACAACCAAATGGATTTCTATTTCGCTCCAGCAATTGGCCGGTTATCAAAAGAACAAGCGTGCAAGCTCGGCTCCCGGATCTTCGGCTCGCATGAACGCTTCACCTACAAGGAAGGCATGTACATCGCTTACACGCATGCGTTCGACATCTGCCGGGGTATGTATGCCACTTTCGGTAACCACGATTCGATCGGAAGGAATGGCTTGCAGCAAGGAAATGGTGGTATCAAGTGAAGTTTCGAATGTCCGTAAATTTCGATTATTGATACCGATCAGCGGCGTTGAGAGCTGGAGCGCCATTTCCAGTTCGGCTGCATCATGTACTTCCACCAGCACAGCCATACCCAGTGAATGGGCCAGAGTTTCGAGCTTTTGCATCCGCATGACAGGTGAGTCTGTGGCAGCATCCTGATCCAGCAGGAATGCACTGACGATCAGCAGGATGCAATCGGCATGCATTACCCGGGCTTCGGCAATCTGGTAAGCCTCGAGTATGAAATCCTTGCGCAACACAGGCAGTGGACATGCTGCACGCGCTTCCTGCAAGAACTGTGGACTCCCCATGAAAAACTGCTGATCGGTCAACACCGACAGACACGCTGCACCATGCCGAGCATAGGTTGCGGCGATTTCTGCAGGAATGAACTCAAACATTGGCGCCTGAGCGTCAGTGACCTTTCCGCGCAAGACACCCTTACTGGGACTGGCTCGTTTGATTTCGGCGATCACGGCGGATTGCCCTGCCGCAATCTTGTCACGCACGGCCGCTACAAAATCGCGAACTGGTGATGCTGTGGCTGCTTCCTGTAACAATGCTGCATACGATTTCTGTTTTTCTGCCGCAACAATTTCCTGTCTTTTAACGGTCAGGATTTTCTTAAGAATGTCTGACATGATTATGTTTCACCGCCATTTTTATGTGTGAATTCGATGAGCTGACGGAGTTTGCCGAGCGCAGCGCCACTTGCAATTGCTTGCGCCGCCTTATCGACACCTTGAGCGAGCGTCTCTGCCTTACCGGCAACATAGATGGCAGCACCGGCATTCAACAGCACGATATCGCGCGCAGGACCGGGTACATTTTCCAGTACGGAAAGCAGCATGGACTTAGCTTGTTCGCAATCATTGACCCGCAATGATTCGATACTCGTCGTTTTCAATTGAAAGTCCTCCGGTCTGATGAAATAGTCATGTACCTTGCCATTCTTTAGCTCACCCACGCGAGTAGCGCCCGAGATCGTGATTTCGTCCAGACCATCCTCTCCATGCACGATCATGACATGCTGACTACCCAATTTATGGAGAACATGCGCCAGCGTCAATACCAAATCCCCTGAAAACACGCCCAGTACTTGACGTCTGGCGTTAGCCGGATTGGTCAGGGGCCCGAGAATATTGAAAATCGTCCTGACACCCAATTCCCGTCGCACCGGCGCGGCATGCTTCATGGCTGCATGATAGTGCGGAGCAAACATGAAGCCGACACCGATATCGTGAATACTCTTTGCCACTTGCTGTGGCGTCTGATCCAGATTGACACCCAATGCTTCGAGCACATCGGCACTTCCCGACTTGCTGGAAACCGACCTGCCACCGTGTTTGGCCACTCGCGCACCGGCTGCCGCCGCGA
>WBZN01000337.1_pt1 | contig 19329 bp, 20 predicted proteins | sample 5204281 | NCBI WGS metagenome assembly WBZN01 (sample SAMN12344347, study PRJNA552823) | activated sludge metagenome | biome: Activated sludge suspended growth; feature: Nitrification reactor; material: Wastewater; isolation source: activated sludge from nitrification reactor of wastewater... | reverse complement strand
ATTTGCTGCTACCCATAAATCTAAAACGATAACATCAAGATGTTTCTTAACTCGCTCAGCTTTTCTTATTTGTCGATGATCTACCTTTCTTAATTGAGCCAACTCAGAATAAATCTCACCTAGCTGTTTATTCATTGGAGGAAAATCTGTTTTTCTGTGAACCTGAAGGGGAATAGCTTTTTCTAAAACATCTTTTATTGCTTTTGCTTCACCATCTTCACGATTGAAATGTAGATGCACTTGACTTGGAAGTTCCATTCGATCAGCTAACACTAATTAATTTAAGCAAAAAAACAATTCACAATAACATTAATTGTGTATTTCATCTCAAAACCGTTCAGAATACACCATGCTGGATTATCTCAACACACGACATGGGCAAGTATGGGAAATAAATAATAATGCTTTAGGCATGATTATAGTGCGTTTGGATGGACCCGGGTAATTTAACCCCTGTTAATTACAGATAATGGGTAGTATAGCCTCCTTATCGATCTCCATATCGATCTGCCTCCATTCCGTGGGAGTATTAGTAGAACGAGAAACTAAAATTTCCCCTGTAGCCATTGGACCTGAGTGAGCAGTCTCGACAAGAAATCTTTTTTTTAATCCTTTGCAGTCATATTCTATTTGGTTTCTTACAGAAAGTGCCCCATAGTTCCTGTAGGTGTAATTATACAAAAACCATAGGGTTACAAAGCTCCCTCTCTTACGAGAAGTCACCGAATCAACAAATACTTTCATATCACCTGTACTCAGTACTTGCTTCCATTCGTGACATGCTAGATTAAACGTAAATTTTATTGTTGAGTTAGGTAGAATTGGATCCCATTGGGTGGGTTGAGAATATATTGAAAAAGATTTTCCCGATTGCATATTGCCAGTATAGGCTAAAGCAGCAAGAAATCTTACTTTCTCGTCTTTGCAGTCATATTCAATATGTGCAGCTATAGATAGAGCATTTGATCCATTATTTAATTGTTTTGTGTCATCAGTTAATTGCCACACAGATACGAATTTTCCGTTTTTTTGAATTGTCGAGTGATCGATAAATAGATTTTTCCCATTGGTTACACCAATATTCGACCATTCAGCTCGAGCCGGAATTATAAAAAAGCACAAGGCAGCAATTACAATTTTTTTCATAATTGAATCGTTCACAGATACTTAATACCTATCTTGATACATTGCTTTTGCGAAAGAGATAAGAATCAAAATATTTTTTCAGCAAAAAAACTATTACGATTGATAAATATGAGCTTTCCACAATCAAAATATGTGTATGTTTAAAGTGACCGTCTTTTAGAGATTAACCCCAAGTATTCATTTTAGTTACAATATTCTCTGTTTTTAAATGAGTATATCTCTTTAATTGTTGAAGCGTCTTGTGTCCGCTGATATGGGCTGTTTCGATGACATTAAATCCTTTTTCAAAGAATCTTGAACAAGCTTCATGTCTGAGATCGTGAAATCTTAAATCTTGTATTGTCGTTTTCTTCAGCATTCTACGCCATGTATATTCGAAGCTGTCTGCTCGCTTCCATTTCTAGAATACTTTTGGAGTATCAATTTGCCTCGGAATAGCCTGCATTGTTTTAATCGCCTTTTTAGAAAGTGGTACTGCTCTTGATTCACCATTCTTTGTCATGGGCAACAAAGCAATTTGTTTCTTTAAATCAATATTGTCCCATTCAAGAGAAAGTAACTCACCGAGCCGCATTCCAGTTTCAATTGCCAATGTAATGATAGGAGCAAGTAGAGGGGACTTACTATTTCTGGCTGCTTGCAAAAGTATTTGTTCTTCGCCATCCGCAAGCCGTCTATCCCGTCCTCTTGCTTGCTTAGGTTTGCGCACTAGCTTTGCAACATTATTTATGAGTGGAATACCCCAATCTTTAATAGATACATCAATTAGGTGTGATAGTGATCCAATTTCTTTTATAACCGTAGAGCCTTGTTTTCCTTCAGCTAGTCTTTTGTCTCGATAAGTGGCAATATGCTTACTTTGAAGTTGACTGGCTGTGTAATAACCAAAATGGTTTTTTAGAAACAGCATTCGCTGTCTGTCATTTTTTGCCGATTTTTTTAATGGAGTAACTTCCTGAATATATCGATCAATTAATTCTCCGATTGTGGTTTTGTCTGCTTCGGTTCGATCTACGAAAATACCTCGATCTATTTCAGATTCAAGTAGTCTTGCCCATTTCTGGGCATCTACTTTAGTTTTAAATGTCTTAATTTGTTGGGGAAATCCTTTTTTTCTGATTAAGACTTTAAATGTATTTGATTGGGTTTTGGTGATAGTAGCCATTTATACCTCATTCTTAGTGTACCGAAAATGTACCGAATGGGTATTCAGTGGATAGAAAGCAGGAGCTAAGTTGATGATTCTATTGGCACCCTGAACACGAATCGAACGTGCGACCTACCCCTTAGGAGGGGGTTGCTCTATCCACTGAGCTACCAGGGCGTGGACGGCATTTTACGCTAATATGGCACCATGCATAAACCTGATCATCCAGATTCTTCTTCACAGACCCCCTCCGAGAAACTTCCTCGCACGGTCGTCGTATTGGGAGTCGTCAGTTTCTTCAACGATTTCGCATCGGATATCGTGGTACCACTCATCCCGATCTTACTGGCCACCGTCTTGTCCGCCGGACCAATTGCGCTGGGTTTCATCGAAGGAGTAGCCGATGCGTTAGCGTGTTTCCTCAAATTATGGGCAGGACGACATTCGGATATCATGCGTGGTCGACGCAAAAACCTGGCATTGACAGGGTATACACTGTCCAATCTGGCAAGACCGTTACTTGGATTGGCCGGCTCTTGGCTGACGGTGCTGCTATTACGCAGCATCGATCGTGTGGGAAAGGGTCTACGTAGCGCACCACGCGATGCCATGGTAGCCGACGCAGCACCGCCACATCGTCGTGGTTATGCTTTTGGCTTCCATCGTGCGCTGGATAATGCAGGTGCAGTTGCTGGAGCATTAACCGCAGCGGCGATTCTGGCATGGTCGAACTTCAGTCTGAGTGAAGTCATTCTGTGGTCGGCCATTCCGGGGTTCATGGCCGTACTGTTATTAGGCTTGGGCATTCGCGAGGAAAAATCTCACCATTCGGATTCCATAGCTCCAGTTCCAGTTCCATCTCCATTACGCTGGTCAGCGCTGTCATTGTCCATGCAACGCTATTTATGGGTCTTATTTCTGTACACTTTTGCGCGAGCATCTGAAACTTTTATTTTGTTGCTGGGTCATGAATTAGGCGCAAGTGTTGTTGAGTTACTTCTACTGTGGGCAGCATTGAATCTTGCTAAAGCCTTGACTTCGGCGCATGGCGGTCATCTGGCTGATCGATTCGGGCGCGGCGCCTTGATCGTCACTGGCTGGGCGGCACTAGCGATTGCTTTCCTGCTGTACAGTCAGGTAACAACCGCCACAGAATTATGGCTGGTCAGCCTGTTTTATGGTCTGTTGACCGGATTGAGCGAAGGCGCAGAACGCGCACTCATCGGCGATTACGCGACCAGTTCCGAGCGAGGAACGGCTTTTGGCTGGTATCATTTGATGAGCGGTATTGCAGCCATCCCAGCAGGACTGCTGTTTGGAGTAATATGGCAGGCTTTCAATGCTGCAGCGGCGTTTTCATTTGCTAGCATGCTGGCAGCGCTCGCCATCGCATCATTGCGACTATGGGCCTGGCCGCAACGTCATCACACATAAAAGATTTAGGATAATCAGAAATATGGAATGGTTTTCTATCGTTTTGTCGGTACTCGCACTGGTTTTTATGTTCTGGTATTTCTCGACGAACAGGAAGTCGCTGGAAGTCGGGCAATCCGCCCCAGATTTCAAGTTGCCAGATCAGCATGGTCAGATTCGCTCGCTTTCTGAATTTCGCGGTCAATGGCTGGCTTTGTATTTTTATCCCAAGGACGACACACCAGGTTGCACCAAACAAGCCTGCGCCTTTCGTGATGGACTACAACAACTGTCCGATCTGGGTGCTGCTGTCGTAGGTGTCAGTGTAGACAATACTCAAAGTCATGCCGATTTTGCGCGCAAGTTTCAACTCCAGTTCCCGCTATTGGCGGACACTACGGCAGAAACCGCAGCACACTACCGATCATTGATCGATTTGGGTTTATTCAGGTTTGCCAAACGCAACACATTTCTGATCAATCCACAGGGAAAGATTGCACGCATGTATTTGTCAGCCAGTGCAAAACGCAACTCCAGTGACGTTACCGAGGATTTAAAAACCTTGCAAAACCAAACATTGCCCTCATAACCCCCATTCTCATCACAACAAAAAAGACAGGTATATCATGGCTAACTTTACCGACAATCAACTGGTGCAGCTCAAAACAGCACTGCAACAACGCTATTTGGAACTGCAAAATGAAGTGCGCAACGAACTCGCCCACACACAGGACATGGAAAACTTCGATGTTACGGAATATCTGAACAATATTCCGGATGATATCGATACAGCCCTGGTGGATCGCCAGATCAACGAAATGCGGGAGCTGGAAATGTCGATGAAGTATCTCAGCGAGCTTGAATTTGGAGATTGTATCGATTGCGGCAACGAAATCGGCTTTGAACGCCTGATTGTCTACCCATCCGCGCAACGCTGTGTGGTCTGCCAGAGTCAGTACGAAAAAGCTTTCCCGCAAGGATCCAATCCTTCACTGTAGCGCACGCAAATTCGTGGCGACAGGCGCTTTAAGCCTACAAAGCAGTCACAGAGAGATTCTTCAGCAGAATCAGTAGCGCACCGCCACCGCCATGTTCTGGCTTGGCCTGACAAAAAGCCAGAACATCGGTACGCTGCATCAACCAGTTGCCAATACGCGTTTTCAGCACGGGCTCACGATTCCTCGAACTTAAACCTTTGCCGTGAATGATGCGCACACAGCGCATGCCCAACTGACTGCACCGATCCAGAAAAACAATTAATGCCTGCCTCGCTTCGTCACGTGTCAGTCCATGCAGATCCAGTTCGTCCTGAATGCGCCAGTGTCCTCGCCGCAGCCGCTTCAGTGTTTGCTGCGATATCCCGGATCGCATGAAATTCCAGCTATCGCCGACCTCCAGATCCACTGCGACATGATCTGACAAAGTATCTTGCGTCTCTTCGTCTTCGAACTGATTTTGCTGACGCGGAACGGCAAAGACTTCGGTATCGCGAACCACAATTCTGTCCACAGCAGGTAGCGGAGATACATCGCGCATGGCCTCATGAAACAGGGTCATGTCTTCTTCCTGTATGAAAGAATCTTTCTTAGTCATAACGGGTTACACCACAGTCCACAACTCGGCGCACTCAGTTCATTGGTTATCGAGATAGCGCTCGGCATCCAGCGCAGCCATACAACCACTGGCCGCGCTCGTCACGGCCTGCCGATAAATCGGATCCTGCACGTCGCCCGCAGCAAACACCCCTGCAATACTGGTTGCCGTGACATTTCCCTGTCCACCGCCACGCGTCACGATATAGCCATTTTCCATCTGTAGCTGCCCGGCAAAAATATCGGTATTGGGTTTATGTCCAATGGCGATAAAAACACCCTGCAGCTCAATGGTCTTGGTTTTATCGTCCTTCATGCTGCGAATGCGCATTCCCGTCACACCGGATTGATCGCCAAGCACTTCGTCAAGAACATGATTCAGCTCTAGCTTGATATTGCCACTCCGAGCCTTCTCCATCAGTTTGTCGATCAGAATTTTTTCTGAACGAAACTGCTCGCGCCGATGTACCACGGTTACGCTGCGCGCAATATTCGACAAATACAGTGCTTCTTCCACGGCTGTATTACCTCCGCCGATCACCGCCACATCCTGTCCTTTATAGAAAAAACCATCACAGGTCGCACACCCCGAAACTCCTCGCCCCATGAATGCTTCTTCAGAAGGCAAACCTAGATATTTTGCCGATGCGCCTGTTGCAATGATAAGTGCATCACAGGTATAGGTTCCCTGATCGCCGATCAGCGTCAAGGGTTTCTCCTTTAGTTTTGCGGTATGAATGTGGTCGAAAATGACTTCCGTTTCGAAACGCTCCGCATGCTTCTGAAAACGTTCCATCAATTCCGGACCTTGCACACCCATCGCATCGGCCGGCCAGTTGTCGACATCGGTTGTCGTCATCAATTGACCACCCTGCGCCAATCCCGTCACCAGAACCGGTTTCAGATTGGCGCGCGCTGCATACACCGCCGCGGTGTATCCAGCGGGACCGGAACCCAAAATTAGCAACGCACTGTGTTTGATCGTCATAATGTATTAATCGAGTAAATCAAGAACGATATTGTACTCGTAAATCGGCAAATTGCCTTCCAGCCCTGCATGTCGGGCAACCATCGCCAGTTGTTCGGCGGTCGATTTGTTTCGTAGCAACCAATCCGATTGATTGAGCGCTTGATCAGGAAAATACATTTGCGTCGTCAATGGGCGCAATCCCGCTTTCGATATCTTGAAGTGAATGTGCGGCGGCCTGATCCAGTCTTTATTTGCTGGGTATGCACCCGGCATCACTGTGACAAAACGAAAAAAACCAGTTTGGTCGCTATTGATCACCGCCCAACCCTGGAAATTTTCATCCAGTTTTGCGCTGCCAGAATCTCCAGGATGACGGTAACGACCATTGGCATCCGCCTGCCAGACATCCAATAGCGCATGGGCAATCGGTTTGCCGTTAACTTCCCTGATCTGGCCCTGGACGACAATATGTCGCCCCATCGCCTTACGCTTTTTGCCCAAGATATGCGTTAGATCTGCGTCCTTGTCGCTTTGAGTCGTAACGGGATAAAAAGGACCTTCCGTCTCGCTTGGTGTGGGCATCAAAGCCATCGCCCTGGCAAAGCCATTCTTTATGCCGATACTGCCCAAACCGCCCAGGACGCTCAACTTAAGCAGTTTTCTTCGTGAAAAGTCTTTCATGATTAACTCACAGTGCATGAACCAAACAACATTCCAGATACTTATCAGCATAAGATGCTGTGCCGCTATCGTACGCCTATCTTCCGATATTTTTTGATGCTTGATTTGGATAATTGTTCAGATCGAAGCAGGGATGCAGGACAGAATTCGTTCCATTTCGGTATGGGCCAAATTGATTATGCGAAGAAATGATATAACCGGAATGGGAATATTACAGCTTACAAAAAACAGGAGGGCCTGATGATACTAATTCAATTCTAACCGGGGTGATCTATGGCATGCGAAAGAGACTTAAGACTTGTATTTTGGCTTGTCGAGACAAATTTGACCGATAACTTGCCCGACAAGTCCGATATTGATCGATAACACTTATTTCAACTTCCCACGAACAGCTCGAACCAATTCGAGATTCTTGATCGTAAGCTTGCCGTTGCCGCCAACGAGATTGCCACAGGTACAAGCCGATTTGATATAAGGCACCGAATTCAGTACTTCCGTACAATCCAGGCACTCATAATAAACATCACCCCCTGTTGGCAAATTAGCCGAATCAGGAACAGGCTCAATGGGGTAAAAACTGTAGATCTTACGCATGTCTATTTTCAGCATTTCTTCTCCTCAGATAATCATTACATGACCTGTAAGAATTACGGCAGCAATTTTCTAATATAGAGGGTAGCGTACTCAAAAAAATCTCATTGATTTGAAAATAAAAATTTTTAATCTAGCATAATAGGCGGCATTGTACGACGACACCCTGTAGGCATGCGCCACAGGAACCATTCATCTACGATTCACAATCTCTACGATCGGCTGCATCAGCATTGCCAATGTCAATCGCACAACACGATACACGCCTCACTTCCCAGAACATCATGCGAGCATGACATGCCGTGCATTACGGGTAATTTAAAAAATATCAGTGCAGCGTATGAATTAATTTGGCAAAATTGCGCTTATTTGCTGATAACCTTTCATACACCAAGGAAATAAACATGAAATATACCAATCTTCAGGAGTTCAGTACGCATGTTGCTGAGCGGAATCCTAACCAACCGGAATACATGCAAGCTGTAACTGAAGTGGTAGAAAGTCTGTGGCCTTTCATCATGGAACATCCCCGCTATGCCGAGCACGGACTCCTGGATCGGCTGGTCGAGCCAGAGCGGGTTATCATCTTTCGTGTGTGCTGGGTTGATGATCATGGCGAAGTCCGGGTCAATCGCGGTTACCGCATCCAACACAGCTCATCAATCGGTCCATACAAGGGTGGTATCCGCTTTCACCCCTCGGTCAACCTATCCATCCTCAAATTCCTGGCGTTTGAACAAACCTTCAAAAATGCCCTGACTACTCTGCCCATGGGAGGCGGAAAAGGCGGATCGGATTTCGATCCCAAAGGAAAAAGCCCTGGCGAAATCATGCGTTTCTGTCAGGCATTCATTAGTGAATTGTTCCGCCATATCGGCTCCAATACCGATGTACCGGCGGGCGATATCGGTGTCGGTGGTCGTGAAGTCGGATTCATGGCTGGCATGATGAAAAAACTATCCAATCGTGCAGACTGTGTCTTCACGGGTAAAGGACTGAGTTTTGGCGGATCACTGATTCGTCCGGAAGCTACCGGTTACGGTACTGTCTACTTCGCCCAGGAGGTGTTAAAACACGCGGGACGTTCACTCGATGGCATGCGCGTTTCTGTTTCCGGTTCAGGTAACGTAGCACAGTTTGCGGTGGAAAAAGCTATGTCACAGGGTGCAAAAGTCATCACTGTCTCCGATTCCAGCGGCACGATTGTTGACGAAAACGGATTCACTCCCGAAAAACTGGCCATTCTGGCCGAAGTCAAGAACCACCTATATGCCCGACTGGATGAATACGCCAAGCGAGTTAACGTCACCTACCTGCCTGGCGCCAAACCTTGGCATGTGCCGGTACAAGTAGCCTTACCCTGTGCCACACAGAATGAAATCAATGGCGAAGATGCACAGGTGCTCGTCAAAAATGGCGTCATCTGTGTCGCAGAAGGCGCCAATATGCCTTCCACGGCAGATGCCGTGGAGTGTTTCATCCATAACAAGATTCTTTACGCACCGGGCAAAGCCAGCAATGCCGGTGGTGTTGCCACATCTGGACTGGAAATGAGTCAGAATGCCATGCGCATGTCCTGGTCGCGCGATGAAGTGGATGCCCGCCTGAAAGAAATCATGCAGGCCATTCATCAATCCTGTCTGAAATTTGGTACCAACCCAGATGGTAGCGTCAACTATGTCAATGGAGCCAATATTGCAGGCTTCGTCAAGGTCGCTGATGCAATGTTGGGGCAGGGCGTCATCTAGTTCGTATTTACGGACAATTTCCTGGCCGGTAAAATAGCCGGGTAAAATGATACACCGGATAATCTGCAGAGCAGGTTATCCGGATTTCGTTTATCTGGGCAATACCTATCAATTGCTTTGTGCTTGGACGGCCATGAGAAATTATCTGCTGGGATTACTCTTTTTCACTGTTTCAAGTACGTCACTGGCAAATCAGGACAGTGACTTCATCGCCGCAAGGCAGGCATTCCAGACTGGCAATGCCAAGGCACTCGAAAATCATGCCAAAAAACTGCAACGCCATCCGCTGCGAGCGTATGTCGATTATTACCAGTTGCGCCTCGTTCTACCCACCACCGATTCGGCAACCATCCGCAGCTTTCTGGCCCGCTACGACGGCAGTCTGGTAGCCGACCGGTTACGCGGAGACTGGCTCAAGGTTCTGGCCAAGAGTCAGCAGTGGCCGCTGTTTGATGGCGAACACCCAGCCGTGGTCAATAAGGATCCTGAATTGACCTGCTATATCTATCAGCGCCGGCTGGATCTGCAAGATACTGCCGTGATTCCGGATGCGCGTGCACTGTGGTTTACATCGACCAGTTTGCCGGATAGCTGCACACCGGTCTTTCAGTCGCTCATATTCAAGGGCGAATTACTGATCGAGGATATCTGGACACGAATCAGAATGACCCTGGAGGATGGACAAACCAGCGCAGCCATGCAAGCCAGCCGCTACATCTCCGGAGATCAGGGACTGGATCTCGGCAACCTGAATGCAGCGGCAAAAAACCCGCTACGCTATCTGGAAGATCAAACCGGTAAGATCCGCACACACAGTGATCGTGAAATCGCGCTGTTTGCACTGTTGCGCCTGCTGCGAAACGATACCGATCAGGCCTTTGCACAGTGGCAGAAAATCAAGGACCAACTCACTATCCCGGATCGTTCTTATTTCCTGGCAAAACTGGGTCATCGGGCTGCCATGCGACACGATACACGAGCCTTGGGCTGGTTCAAGGAAGCGCAGAATACCACGCAATCCTACCCGCCATCCGATACCGTACTGGGATGGCAAGTACGCGCGGCATTGCGGGTTCAGGACTGGAATGAGGTACTGGCCGCCATCAATCGCATGTCGCCAACTGAACAGCAGGTGGATACCTGGCGTTACTGGAAAGCCCGCGCTCTGTTGGCCACCGGGGATTCCCTGAGTGCAAACAACATACTCATTCCGCTAAGCAAGGAACACAGTTTCTATGGTCAGTTGGCGCGGGAAGAACTGGGCACACTGCTGACCATCTCTGATCAAACCTACAAAGTCAGCAACGGTGAAATCGCCGCCATGGAGAAAAAACCCGGCGTACAACGCACCCTGGCGTTGTCCCGAATGAATATGCGCATCGAGGCATTGCGCGAGTGGAGCTGGACCATACGCAATTTCACCGATGCCGAACTACTGGCAGCAGCCGAAGTCGCTCGTCGCCAGGGACTCTATGACCGCGCCATCAACACCGCTAACCGAACCGTATCGAAGCACGATTTTAACCTGCGTTTCCTGGCACCACATCGCGCCACTGTCAAGAAAGTTCTTCAACAACATGAGCTTGATGAGGCTTGGGTGTATGGATTGATCCGACAGGAAAGCCGTTTCATTGCCGATATCAAATCCCATGCCGGCGCCATCGGTTTAATGCAGCTGATGCCGAGCACTGCTGACTGGGTTGCCAAACAGCTTGGCATCAAGAATTTTCGTCTTAGCATCATCAGCGACGTCAATACCAATTTGCGTCTTGGCACGTATTATCTGAAACATGTACTCAGCACACTGGACAACCAGCCATTGCTGGCCTCGGCTGCCTATAATGCCGGTCCTGGGCGTGCTAAGCGCTGGCGGGATGATTACCGGGCACTGGAAGGAGCAATTTATGCCGAAACGATCCCTTTCAATGAAACCCGGGACTATGTCAAAAAAGTATTGAAGAACTCAATGTACTATGCCAAAGTTCTGAATCATGGAAATGGTGCACCCACACTCAAGGAACGGTTGGGCATCATCGCTCCCAAACCATGATCAGCAATTGTCAGTCTATAAATATACCTATCGATGCCCGATCGATAAAATCGGGAAGGTACATAAAATTGCAGCCGTAGCATTGGATCAACATTTCAAAGCGGGTAACCTATGCGAACACTTGATTCTGACACCAGCACTATGGAAGGCAAAATATTGTTGATCGGTAACCATCCTGTGCACCAGCAGCAGGCATGTGCCATGTTGAAACAGCTTGGTGCACAAGTCTGTCTGACCACCCATGCACAGGCAGCTGTCGATCAGGTACTGCACCAGCAACCCGATGTTATCCTGATAGATATGCCATTCCCGCTGAGCGATGAAAACAAAACCGCAATTGCGATTCGGCAATGTAGCGGGCGCCTGAAGCACATTCCCATCATTGCACTGACTGCTGACGAAATGTCGGATACCGATCGCAGTCGACTCCGGATTGATGGCATCAGTGATTTCTTATCTCAACCCTTCACAAGCACACAGTTACAGATCGTTCTGAAACGATGGTTAGCCGTATCCCGGCACGATACCGTGGAAGAAGAGAACACTTCCACTCAGGCAGTGATCGATCTCACGCAGTTGAACGCCCTGCGAAAAATCAATCCAAGCAGTGGAGACAGTATTCTGAAGAAACTGATTACGATTTATCTCAAATCGTCGCCGGGATTCCTGGCGCAAATCGAGGACGCCATTACGACAACCGACCGCGTCGTTCTGAAAAGAGCCGCACACACCCTAAAATCGAGTACGGCCAACGTGGGTGCAACCCGACTTGCGGAGTTGTGTAAAAAGATGGAAACCATTGCCGAAACTCAGCAGATCACAGACGCTTCGGCAGTATTAAGCGAAATTCAACAGGAATTTCATTTGGTAGCCCGTGCACTGGAAACACTGTTGCAAGAAACGGAACACCCGTGATTACTATACTCGTTCAATGAAAGCAATCAGGAAAAATTCATGAAAGAAGTGGTCATTTTGAGCGGTGTTCGCACTGCCATTGGTGATTATGGTGGTGCATTGAAGCAACTTGGTGCATCCGATCTGGCAACCAAAGTAGTGTGCGAAGCCGTGGCACGCGCCAAAATCGATGCTAACGAAGTCGGACACGTAGTTTTTGGTAATGTCATCCATGGCGAACCCCGCGACATGTACCTGGCGCGTGTCGCCAGCATCAACGGCGGATTGCCTCGACACACCGCCGCGCTGACTGTCAATCGGCTATGCGGTAGTGGCCTGCAGGCTATCATTTCCGCGAGCCAGAATATCCTGCTGGGCGACACCTCAGTGGCTGTGGCTGGCGGCGCCGAATCCATGAGCCGCGGCGGTTATCTGATCCCGGCACTACGCTGGGGACAGCGCATGCAGGACGGTGGCACCGTGGACATGATGGTTGGAGCACTAACCGATCCGTTTGACAACGTCCACATGGGCATCACCGCTGAAAACATTGCCACCGAATGGAAAATCAGTCGCGAGGAACAGGATCGCTTTGCAGCCGAAAGTCATCGCCGCGCACTACACGCCATCGACAACGATTACTTCAAAGAACAGATCCTGCCGCTCGAAATCAGGCATGGCAAGGAAACTAGGATTTTCGCGACAGATGAACATCCACGCCCCCAAACTTCGGCGGCACAACTTGCGACATTAAAACCTGTATTCAAGAAAGATGGCACGGTCACCGCTGGCAATGCCTCTGGTATCAATGACTGCGCAGCCGCACTGGTACTGATGGAAAGCCAGTATGCGGAAAAACACAATCTGCAGCCGATGGCACGCTTGGTGGCTTATGGGCATGCGGGTGTCGATCCCCGCTTGATGGGCATGGGACCTGTTCCGGCAGTCAAAAACGCCCTGCATCGCGCCGACCTGACCATCGAAGACATGGATGTCATCGAATCCAACGAGGCTTTTGCAGTTCAGGCCTGTGCTGTTGCCAAGGAATTGCATTTTGATCCACAAAAAACCAATCCTAACGGTGGTGCAGTTGCACTGGGACACCCCATTGGCGCCACCGGCTGTATTCTGACGATCAAGGCGCTCTATGAGTTGCAGCGCCGCAATGGTCGCTATGCACTGGTTACCATGTGCATCGGTGGCGGGCAGGGCATTGCAGCAATCTTTGAACGCCTTTGAGCAACCCAGGAAACCCCGATAGCGCAAACAGGGAAAATATCCTGTCAGGTATCTTGTGCTCACAACAACATGACAACGCTTGACAAGCCAACGCAGCAGCGTAAGGTTATAACCATTTCCATCAGTCCATACTCATCATGCACTATCTAACTTTATTGCTACTTCTCTGTGTGTCTATCGCCTACGCTGAACCGGAAACAGCCGATACCGACAAGGCGGCCATGATACAGCAACTGGAAAAAACGCTTTCGCGCGTCACCCAGGAATCCCAGTCCACCTATCAGCAGTTTTTGATGATTCAGGAGCTGCGACGCAACGAAATGATGGAATCACCCGAAAACATACCGTTGGACTACACCGGCAAAAGCATACCGATTCCCAATTATCAGGATCTGATGCGGCGCAGGCTGGAAAAAAAGGAAAGAATCGATCAATACACAGCCGATCTCGATCGGTTATATGCACGTTACAAATCGCTGGAAAGCGAGAAAGAAACCCTGTTCGAAAAAATCAGAACACTGGAACAGAAAAAATCCGAGAACTAGCAGCAACATTTCCTGCAGAAACATGCTGAAAAGGGTGGTAGGCATAACCAGCCCTGCAACACTTTCGTGCTTGCCTAATGACGATTTTCGTTATCCTGCTTGGCCAGCAATTGCGGCCACAGGCGCTGCATTGCCAGAAAGGTAAACGACGCCGACCACGTTATGAGCGCCAGTCCGGCCAACCCCTCCACAGCAGTCAATATCCTGATTGCCCCCACTGGCACCAGATCGCCAAATCCCACCGTGGTAAAAACCACGGATGAGTAATAGATGAAGTCAAAAAAATTACTGCCGGGGATACCGACGATATGTCCCAATCCATGATTGTGGTGGATCACACCGTATCCCACGGCAAAAACCATGATTTCTAGGATATGCGCCAGCAGTAAACCCAGCATCACCACCAGCACGCCGATCCGCTTGTGCACATGCAAACCTACCGTGCGACTCAGGAAACTCAGCGTTTCATAATGCAGGATCACACAGATGGTTACCGCAACGCCGGCCATCAGAAATACGATCAAATGCGGTACATGTTCATTCATATTCACATTTTCTACTGCTCTCGGCGTCGAATCCCCATTAGGCAACGATGTCGAGATTGAAGGTTAAATATGATATTTTGCTCGATTTTTGCTGCCATGTACTCTAGTATTTCACCGGAAACGAAGCGTGATGCAGGTTTTTCACGATTTTTTACATTTTACGAGACAGAATCATGGGGCATGTCACCGAGTTGGTCGGACGCGGCCTGGCTCACTTCCTCACCAAGCCTGTGCGGCAAAGCACACAAGTAGCGACCATCAGTCAGGAACAACTCCTGGCCAATTTGCAGCCTGCTGATGTCTTGCTGGTTGAAGGCAATACACGCATCAGCGTCGCTATCAAATACCTGACCCAATCGACATGGTCGCATGCCGCAATCTATATTGGCCATGCACTGCCATCCAGTTCACCCTGGGAGCTGCCGCAAGTGCTGGTCGAAGCGGATCTGAAAGAAGGTGTGCGTGCCATATCGCTGGCGCACTACGCACAGATGCATACTCGAATCTGCCGCCCGGTGGGATTGAAAGATGAGGATCGTCAGCGCGTAGTGGACTATGTCATTTCGAGAATTGGCCAGCAATACGATCTCAAGCACATATTTGATCTGGTGCGCTATCTGCTCCCAACCGCACCAGTCCCTTCACGGTTTCGTCGGCGCTTGTTGGCTCTGGGAAGTGGCGATCCCACTCGGGCCATCTGCTCGACATTGATCGCCCAAGCCTTTCAATCGGTATACTATCCCATCCTACCGGAAATTCACCGAACCTGGTCGAATAATCCCACGCAAGCGGACTGCTACGCCGAGATCTATCACATACGCAATGTCAGTTTATATACACCGCGCGATTTCGACATTTCACCTTATTTCGATATCATCAAACCGGCGATCAAGAACGGCTTTGACTACCGCACACTCAACTGGAGCGATGATTCGTCGGAAGAACCCGAATTACCCTGCCAGCAGAAAGATACATATTCGGGTTAACGCAAACCTTAGTCTTAGTTACACCACCTGCAAGTAAGCAAGCCGACAGATCACTTGCGCATCCACTGTCCATTGACGTGTATCCACGTTCCGGCTGGAACGGTGTTGAAGATTTCCTTGGCATATACCTTGCCGACCTGATCGACGCTGACTCCCTGCGCATTTGCCTTTTCCTGATAAATGGATTGTCGCTTCGCATTGATGGTTTGCGCATCGCCTTGGGCAGATCCCTCTCTAGCCACCACATAGCCAGTAGAACTTTCACCTATGGCGCCGGAAGCACGCAAGGCTTCAAGATTCTCCGCCCAGGCCGTTCCGATCCCGACAGACAAAAGCAGCAGAACGCCTCGACCAAGATGTGATAAACGTCTGATAACAGTGGATTTGTTTTTATGCCGCATCGTATTCTCCTCGATTGGGTTGATTTCAGAAAATGCCGGGATGGGCAGCGATATCCTTTTTGGCCTCTTCTTCCAGCTTGACTCGAATGTCTGCGTCCAGCTTGATGTTGAGATTGATCGTGATTGGTTCCTGCGGGGTTTCCACTTTGACGGTTGGCGCGCACGCAACCATTCCCCAACTACTCAGAATCAGTAATCCAGCAACGACTATATTTTTGACTTCTCGGTTCCTAAGACACATGATGGCACTCCTTTATTCATTCTGGAGCCGTATTTGTTTTATGTAGCATGCTAATGAGTATAGCAAGGAAGGCTCCATGTCTGCACTGTAGGATCACGCAGATTAATGCAGACTGAATGAACCATGCAGCACTCGGGTCGATAAATCGTAACCCTGACTGATGGCACGCAAGATTTTATCGATGTTGCTTTCAAGCTTGATATTGAGTCGAAAGGGTTGCCCATCCCTGATAGCCGGATTGTGTCCCAGTAACGAAAGTTGTGCCGTCAAATCATGAGTCGCCGATTTATCAAGGCGTAACGTCAACTCGCTATACTGAAAATCCTGCAAAGCCAGCATCAGCTGATTCACTTCCTCACCGGCATCGGCCAGCATTTGAACCGCCTTGTCTGATTTGAATCGTAACGTCCCGGGTGCTGTGGTAGCCAGCTGGCCGTTATGAATGGTCACTTGATCGCGCTCGAGTGTAATCGGAATATCGCCACTGACATGACCGGTACCGGTCAATCCTTCAACCTGAATCATTTCGAAGAATGTCGCAAGATCGATGGCATTGATGTGAACCACAACTTCGGAACGAGGAGCAATTGGATTGATGACAACTGGCTTGAGCGATACCGTTCCCTCCATTATCGAGAACTGCGCCTTATCCAATGCAATCCGGGTGGATTTGTCGGTTTCGAGTTGGTATGCCATCAATACATTCCTTATTGGCATACCGAAGTCAAGTTCATGAATCGTGATGAGCTGCTGAGGTGGGCTCTGGAGAGGCATCCAATTCTGCAATGTGAGCGACATGCTCGCATCTTTCAGTGAAACGGCAGGGTGGGTCAAAGACAATTGCTGCACGGTCATCTCACCCTGACTACCCCGGATACGCCGATCCGACCATTTGATGCTGGCATGCGCACCGATCAGCCCGCTGACATTGTCCAGTTCCTTCAATGCCGTAAAGAACTGCCCCGGTTGCACGCCATGTGGAACAAACCGAACGGGACCGATTGCAGCCTTGATGACACCCTGCTCACCATTAGGCGATACCTGCCCTGTTATTTTCAGCACATCCAGACCGGGCAGCTTGCCGGTCAGATCCAGCACGTACGATTCTTTCGCCGCATCGGACCGGTGACGAATATTGGCTGAAACGGTCAAGGGAGAAAACAGCGGTTCGGACATAGTATGTTCCACTCGCATGGGATTCAGATCCAGCCACCGATCCTCCTCGCTATCTCCCCAATTCAACGTAGCTGAAACTGGCTGAATTCGCACATGCCACTGTGGCAGCATGAAAGACCAATCCGTAAGCTGACATTTTCCCTGATACCGTTGTTGTGCATCCAGCTTACCCGTCAAGGCCAACTTGCCTGGCCACCCCTGCATTGCCACCGAAACCGATTCAGCAGCTTGCACGGACAAATCAAACCGGGCCAGTTGAATAACGACATCATGCGTCAACTCCATGCCGCCCTGCGCCGAACGGCTCAGATTCACATCAGCGCGTGGAATGGTGAATGCCAGTGGCGTCTGCAAGCGCACGGGAAAAACCGGCTGCTTGATCTGCTCCAGCTTAATTTGAGCTGCTTCACGCAAGCCGATATGCCAACCACTCCCATTCTGCGTGACTTGCATCGGAAAATGCGCCGACAGGTGTTGCACCGCCAGCGATCCGGCATCCAGCCGACCGTTGTCGAGACGTGCATCGAATGAACCCTTCCTCGGCTTACCTTCAACATCCCCACTGAGCACAATACGCTCGATCGTCATACCCAATCTTTCGTCGCCCGCTTTGATAAAAGCCGAAGCAGCTGATGCCGGGAGTCGTGCCTGCATGCCTTCCAGCACAACCTGCGTGCGCAACTGTTGGATTGTCATTGCCGATAATTTGAATGCCGTTTCTCCGGTAATGCTGGCAATATGGACTTCCGGCAAATCGAGTCGACCCTGTGTCAACTCAATCTTACCCGTAATATTGCCCTGTTTGTCCCAATTGGCGCGAATCTGACTCGTACCTTGCCCGAGCACACCAGCCGCCACGGCATCCAAATGCACTCGTTGTGAATCGTCTTGTCCCTGTTCGACACCCCCGGCAATGCTGATGATTGTCTCACCGGCAGGCAAACGCAGTCGAATCTGTGCATCCCGGATCACAACCACGGGCAGTCCTGGCAAAATGACGGGAACACGCGTTCCCGAAAATGGCGACGGTATCCTGTCAGGCGTGGCCAGCTGCGGATTCCAGTCGAATACCCCCTTAACACCGGAGACCTCGATGACGGGCGGTCGTCCCCACAATAAACCGGGCATATCCCAAGTTACATTCAGATGTTGTACACGTAATTCGTTCCGCTTGCCCGCCACCAGGTCTTGTATGCCTAGGGCTTGCACGGACAATTCCGTTATCATGACGGATTGTAGCGGTAGTCCCTGCTTGCCCAATTGATCGGCAATCAGCATTTCCAGCAGGGCAACCCGGAATGTATACAATCCGAGACCCATGCACAGCAAGCTCCCGATCACAATCAGGCACGACACTTTCACGAATCTACTCATCGTCATCAAAATCCGTATTACTCAAGTTGCTCGTAGCTCCAGGCCAGAATAAATCGTCATTCAACGATCATCGCTCTTATATACTATGCAGCATTCAAAAAAGAAATGACTTTCGCTGGTTCACGACACCATGGATTTACTGACTCAAGGTTTACTTGGCGCCACAATGGCGCAATCGGGTTCAAAACAACAGGAAACGCGCGTTGCTACCGGCATCGGCTTTGTGGCCGGTATCGCGGCCGATGTCGATATCCTGATTCAATCTGAAAATGATCCGCTGCTGAATATCGAATTTCACCGGCACTTCACGCACTCCCTGTTTTTCGTGCCGCTCGGTGCCTTGCTTGTTGCATTTCTGCTCTGGCCCTTTCTACGCAAACGTTTACCGTTTGCCAGGCTGTATCTGTTCACTTTTCTTGGTTATTGCCTGAGTGGTACGCTCGATGCATTCACCAGTTATGGCACGAATCTGTTATGGCCAGTCAGCGATGCGCGCGTGGCACTCAACATCATTTCCGTGCTGGACCCGGCCTTTACGCTGATCTTGCTAACGGCAGGCGTGATCGCCTTCAGGAAATTCCGACCCATTG
>WBZN01000901.1_pt1 | contig 19330 bp, 18 predicted proteins | sample 5204281 | NCBI WGS metagenome assembly WBZN01 (sample SAMN12344347, study PRJNA552823) | activated sludge metagenome | biome: Activated sludge suspended growth; feature: Nitrification reactor; material: Wastewater; isolation source: activated sludge from nitrification reactor of wastewater... | reverse complement strand
CCTCGGTCCAGTTAGGACCATGTCGTGTAGGTGGTCTCAATTTCAAGGGGAGCAGGATAACCTTCCTTAGAACTCAAGGAGAATATACCACCTCTCCTTATCGGGATAAGACTTCGCCATAAAATTTGACGACGTTTTTGCAATACTCCTCCCTAGTAAATTCATGTTTCGCCCGCATCGCACCTGCATTGCCCAGCTTACGTCTCATAGCTGGATTACTCATCAGCATCTCTAATTTACTGGCAAGATCGCCAACATTTTCTGGTTCAAACAATACGCCATCAACCCCATTGTTAATTACGGCAGGAATACCATCCACGTTGGAGCCTACTCTTGGCTTTCCTGCGGCCATAGCTTCCACCAAGACCCTTCCCATAGCTTCTGAGCGGGACGGCAAAACTAGAATGGCACACGAACCAATATGATCAGGCATTTCCTGACGGGGGACTGGCTTATGATGAAATATCTGAGGGTGACCAGCAATTGCACTATTTAGCTCAGTAGGATCTGGATACCAACCCAATATTTTCAACTTCCAATCAGGAAATTTGGGGGCCAACTGCTTAAACGCCGCAATTAATATATCAACACCTTTTCTCTTAAATGGAAAACCGACAAATAGGATCTCATTTTTCTCACAAAGATTACTAAAGCTATCGACTGGGATGAAGTTTGGGTAATGCTGAACTGGCTTGTCTTTCAGTAAGTCCTTAAACGGGGATAATTGACCAGGAAACAGGACTTTAACCGCATCTGCAGACGACATAACAAACCGCATTATGCGATCACCCACCCTCCTTTTCAATTTAACTCCAGCCGTATCTTGGAAATCAATCCACTCTGCATCTGATGTATACACACCGTTCACCTCTGGAATGAACTTGGCTTTCAGCATCAACGCCACCATGGCTCCGATCGCACCAGTAAGAAAAGGATCGTAGGAAACCACCAAATCCACCTTCTGCTTTTTGATCCGCAACTTTACCGCATTCCATGCACAGAAGAAGACGAACAGTGGGACACGAACTAATGAGTTGACATACTTAATTGAGTGAAACGTAAATGAGCCCATAGACAGCATTTGGCGCTGTGACGACGTTGTAAAGATATACCCTTTGAATGTTTTTGATAGCTCTTCAAAGCGCCCTCGATACGAATCGGTGTTCGGCCAATAATTAGGTCCCGGACTAAGCAATAGAATTGTCTTTTTCATCCCCCCCCTTTAGCGACCAACGACTCCTAGTCAGCGTCTTGGCTTTCACATCCTCCCAAATTAGAACCTTAAATTCATTCAGAATTGGCGAACGATTAAACGCAAGACAGCTTAAATACGTCAGCGCACTCACAATAAGAAGAAGCACCAAATCCATAAATGAATGGTCTATCAAGACCCATTGGCTTGCACTCTCAGCTACAAGAAACATGACTGCCGAAGCCGAGAATGCCGGAAAAATCGACAGGAACACAACTTTCCATGTAATGGCGACACATCTCACCGACAAATCCATCCACAAATATACTTGCAGGATACTATACACACAATAACTGATGGCAATCCCAACAATCCCAAACGGCAAGAGTGCCACTGCGCTAACAACAAAACACATTAATGCGCCAAGAGCAAGAACGGTGTGCTCCCGGTAATGCCCAACCCCCACATTCAAACTCGCAATCAATCCACCGAACGATCTCACAAGCATGCCACCGGCCATGATTTGCAAGGGCAAAGTGACCGCCCTCCACTTTTCCCCTAGAAGCACGACAACAAAATGCGGCGCAATGGCAATTAGCCCAAGATATATCGGACAATTTATCAGGGAAAGCAGTACTAGACTTTTCCCAAACTTACTTTGCAAGTCTTCCCTTTTATCCTTTATCCCACTGAACGAAGAAAACATGACGCTATTAATATTCATCACGAGCGAATTATAGGGCATCCCTGCAATACTTAAGGCCTTATCGTAGAACCCCAGGCTATTGGGGTCCATCCATTTCCCAATAATAAACCTATCTACATGTTGGGACACAAAGGCAAGCTGCGCCTTCATAAAATTCCACACCCCGAAATGAAAGAGCCCCTCCATAGACGCATGGCTATACGAAATAATCGGGACCCACCCCGTAATTCCACACAATGTGATGGCGAGAACTGCGAGAGGAATCAACTGGCCATAAGCTAGTGCCCAATACCCAAAACCGGCGAGAGCAAATAGAAGCGTGAGCACATTCATTGACAGAGCACTACCAAAGTCAAGAAGAGCAATGTATTTAAATTTCATATCTCGCCTCAAAAGAGACGCCGGCACACTTGTGAAAGAGCTTAGAATAAAAACAAGGCTCATAGCCTTGAGAACCGCCTCACACTCTGGCACCTGAAAATATGCAGCCATAATACCGGATAAGAAATAAAAGAGCATGGCCAGCAAGCATGACACCGCAAGATTGAAGGTGAAGATTGACCTTAGCACTAGCCTATTAGTGATTCCCTTTTGGATGATAGCTTCGTTAAAGCCAAAATTGGTTATCAAATTAGAGTAACCAACAAGCATCATTACAATTCCCATGACGCCGAAATCCTTAGGATCAAGAATACGAGTGACACAAATGGAGATTGCCAATGTAATAATCTGAGATGGAATTCTAATTATGGAATCCCAGTATAGCTGGGATCGCGTACTAGAGCTCTCGCTGACCATGCCCGACATTCTCCCTTTTATGTAACAATTTAATGGATAGCTGACCTTCCCCCGATTTCACAGACACCTCTCTAAGTGGGAGAATGAGGAAATCGGAGGACAGCATGAGCAGGAAGACACGACGTCGTATCCGGAGACGTTCAAAGAGGAGGCGGTGCGCTTAGTACGAGAGTCAGGGCATTCTGTGGCCCAGGATCTTGGCATACCAGCCCACCTCCTTTACCGGTGGCGAGCGGAGCAGCAGGCCGAGGGGTGTGGCCAGACCCGGCAATCCCTCCGGGCCGAGCAGGCCGAACTGGCCACGCTGCGGCGTGAAACTGCCATCTTGAAGCAGGAGCGGGATTTTTTACGACGTGCGGCGGCGTTTTTCGCTAAGGAGTTGCGATGAGATACCAAGTGATTCAGGAGTACGATCGTCGCTATCCCATCCGCGTGATGTGCCAAGCCTTGGCCATATCCCCTGCGGGATATTACGCGTGGTGCAGACGTCCAGAGATTCGGCGGGCAGCGGCGAATCGGACGCTGCTCACCACAATCGGAGTGTTTCATCAGGACAGTCGCCTGACCTACGGCAGTCCGCGCATCTGGCAGGTGCTTTGCTACCAGGGGCACCGAGTTGAGGAGCATTGCATGGCGCGGTTGATGCGCCACGACGGTCTCAGGGCCAAGATCGTCAAGAAATGGCGTACCACAACGCGTTCGTCATACGGCTTACCCGCGGCGGCAAACACGCTTCGACGCCAATTTACGGTGTCGCAGCCCAACCGGGTCTGGGCCAGCGATATGACCTGCGGCTGGACCATGGAGGGGTGGTTGTATCTGGCCGTGTTGCTGGATCTCTACTCGCGTGCTGTCATTGGTTTTGCGATGGGCCCTCGCTTGACCGGAGATTTAACCGAACAGACCATCCGCATAGCGCTCACCACTCGCCAGCCCACAGCGGGACTTCTGCATTACTCCGATCGCGAGAGTCAATATGCCGCAGAGCCTATCAGCAGATCTGACCGCGCACGGTATCACGGCCAGCATGAGTCGCAAGGGCAATTGCTGGGACAACGCCTGCGTCGAAAGCTTCTTTGGCACCATGAAACGGGAACTCATTCATCATTGGCAGTATCCCACACGAGACGAGGCCAAACCTGAGATCTTTGAATATCTCGAAGTATTTTATAATCGGCAGCGCCGCCACTTAACCCTCGGCTGTCGCTCTCCAGCCGAGTTTGAAGGATAAATGGCTATCGCGTAACCCTGTGTCCACTAAATCAGGGGAAAGTCACACTCCCCGGCCGAGTCTGAAACGAGGGCGGCAGTCGCGTAACCAGGTGCACACAGAACCAGGGGAAGGTCAACTTTATTGTGAATCTACTCATATGCCTTGAGAGTGAGCTGATAGCTATACTCTCCCTCTATGCAGCACCCTGTGTAAAGTTGTATTTGCTGTAAACCGTCGCTGCTCCATCCATGCAACTTCCTTTCAATTACAAGATTACTCGCTTGCACACCCCATGGGTTCAGAAATCGTGTACCCACAAACAACCGCTTCCCCTCAATATCTCCACTAAGTACATCTGATATGACAACTGCATTCTCAGACAAGGTAATTGTACGGTTTAGATATATATTCTCTTCTTTTCCGAGGAGCGGTCTGGGCTGAAACAAGAAGTGCATTGCTGCTGGAGTATTAATACGTGCCAAATCGACAAGATAATTCAAGGTCGGTATTATCCCAGAAGAATGTGTGACTTGAAATCGGTGTTTACTTGTTATTTGTTCTCTGCTTGTTTGCTGCGCCAATACTAGTGCAGGAATCCAAGTGCGATGGCCAAGCCGCAGCACAGGGAGGAAACCGATCAATTCATGATGCAAGAATTCAAAGCCACTTCTCCATCGGTAGCGAAGCAGGTCAAGATGTCGGGCCAAGCAGGACCTTCCAAGCCAATCTATTATCACAGAGACATCGCTTGATACTGTCTTCGGCACTGCACCAACGATAGTAGCGCCATGGTGCTCAAGCCTTAGTATCGTTGGGCCTGCATACCTTCGATCTTCAGCCGAAGGGGTACTCCCCATCCGTACAAATAGTGATAGATCGCCAACCCGTAACCGCACTATATCTAAATCTTTTGAAGAAAATGCTAACGGTAATGCAGCAGAGGTTTCTGGTTTATTAACAATGTCCAAGGCAGGAAATAACCGATGGGCCAAGAGGCAATACGCTGCTCCAGCTACAGCATATTGCCACCGAAATGCATACCCATCGCGAGACCGGATCAGGTCGTCAACCGAAGCTGGCAATGAAAAATCATTTACCTCAATGCAACCGTCTCCTCCGATCGGAAACGTCAAGAACCGTTGTTCAGCACTGCGTGCTAAATTGTTGACGACCTGCCCCCCGACTCCCATCGAAGAAGCTGCCCTCAGGCAAAATAGAGCTAGCCCAGCCGCAAAGGTCGTTCGATCTGTCCGCCCAAAGTAACTGCAGTCACCCTGGTTAGTAAATAACGGAAGTGTAGACTCAAGTCCAGTATAAAGCCTTCTCCTCAGCCGTGGGTCAGGCAGGTAATGGCAACATAGAATGAGCAGAAAAAGAAACTTCAGGTTGTAGGTCAGTGGGAACTGGCGCTGGCCCATCCCTGCTGGGCGTGGAAGATCAAAAAAATAGCCCTCGACACTCATGCAAGAAGAAAAGGCATACTCAAGCTTATCGCCCACATCTGCCGTGAGCGGACGACCATCTGATAGAGGGGCGAATAACAAATCTGTGGCCAGCTGCTGCACATACATGTTATTGCCACACCATCTTTGCCACGCTACGGCCGCAAAATCCCGGCGACGCTTTCGCAATTCGGTAATTATGCCATTCAAGTCAGCATCACATACATTATCCTCTAAAATAGCAATTCCAAGTAACGCAATCGCCATAGAGTTGAAATGCGTGGGGCTCATGTGCAAATCCCCCCACACTCGAAGACGACTCGCGGCCTCTTTCAATCCGAGAGGACGCTGTCCAGCACGATTCAACAGATACAGTTGGAGAGCAAGATGAGTTTCAGTGTAAAGATATACCTGCGACGGCTTAACGTCGCTTTCTACGACCATTCCATCACGGGCGCAAGCTAATGCTGCATCCGCCAGTTGATTACACTGGAGTAGCAGGGCCGATGTCTCTGGAACTGGTGACGTCAGCATACTTATACGGTAATAACAATGTCGTCTGGATGAGCCCGTTTTGCAGTCAAAGTGCGCTCTGCAGGATAGCCAAACATATACATCAAGTACATGAACTGATATGCAGGAACATTGAACTCCATTTGAAACGCGTCTTGATCAAAGTTTTCTGCGCCATACATTAAACACCCTCCTAACCCCAAACTTGTTGCTGCTAAACTGAGCTGCAGCCCCATAATACCGGCATCTTCCGCTGGCGCCCATATTTCCGGATAAAGCCGTTTATCAATCGTGATATAGATTACCACTGGCGCCTTCTTTCTCAGGATTAGATTACCAACACCAGAAACCATCGAATTGCAATCCAGTTCACGGTTTCTTTGAACGTAAAGTTTCCATGCTTGTCGGTTACATGCTGTAGGTGCATATGTGGCAGCCTTAAGGACTTGTGAGAGTTTGTCGTCCTCGACTGGAACAGGATGCCAAAATCTGGTACTAACACGATTCTGCAATACTTCCCAAACTGGAGACTCCTGGCAGTATACCGGCAATTCTTTCTCTGGGTGAACCTGTGGTTTGCCTGTCTCAATCCATTTATTGAAATCACCTAAATTCTCTTCGGCCCAACAGATGAATGCTCGGCGCGGAAACTTGCGGCGATACCACTCATCTAGAGCATATCGAAGAAGTCCCGCAGGCTCTTGGCCACGCGTTGAATTTGGCTCTCGCTGATACCGAACTGTCTTCTCAACATGATGACCATTCCATCGAATATATATGGCCAACAAATCTCGATCCATTTCACTAATTGGAGTTAACAATGCCTGCTGAGAGTTGTGAACAGCCAGTGTTTTACGCAGGATCTTTTCTTGTATTAACAGAGATAACATCTCTAACACTTGACACAGATCATACAATCTCAGCCTAATAAAACGCTTAAACCTCTTTGTCCATGTCAATTGTCTTGACTCAGATATAGTTGGATATTCTGATTTGCATAAAACTGTCCCCTTCTCGTCATTTAAAAGAGATGTCTGAGCTGAAGATTCATCCATAGATTCAACTCCATATCTTTGCTACCACTGAGGCTGGCAACTCAGCATCCATCGACGTATTGCCTGCATTACCACTCACCCGGTTGAGAACCGCAGCCAATCGTGCAGTCAGCGCCCGATACTCGAACCGCATGACGACAGATTCGCTGGGCAGGTCCAAACACATATCTCCGGCAATGATTGCCCTCAACAACGCCTCAATAGCATCCACCTCGTTGGCACAACACACGCCAAGGCGATGTTTCTGAACCAAATTCGCGGTCGCACCCGCTCCGCCTAAAATCACGAGTGGCCGCCGCATGGATATATACTCATAAAGCTTGGCGGGAATCTGCATCGGGGTGCCTTCCTGGATAACCAGAAGTACCTGCGATGTGGCCATGCGGGCTAAACATTCTTCGCGATCGATCCGGGAAGCACGCTGAAGCAGTCCTTGCAACTCAAGCCTTGAAGCCAATTGATTACACGCGGGATCCTGAATTTCCCATTCTCCTGTAAAATTCAATAACAGACGGCCCACCAGATCAGGCTGACCTGACACTAAACGGTTGACCGCTTCGAACAATGGCAACGGGCTCCGCTTGACATATACCGTCCCCAAATGAGTCAACACCAAGCGATGGACGACCGGTTCAGAAACAGAGGACTGGCGAGGCAACGACGCATCGAAACCATTGGAAATCGCCACCACCCGGTCTGCTCGATGTGGGTACTTGTCGCGAAAGGACTCAGCCAATTCTTCCGTATTCGCAATCACTGCTGCCGCATGAGCACAGACTTCTGCCTCCAGCAATTCCGCACGCTGCTGCATCCCCGGCGAAGCATAAGTCAGATAGGGATTAATCGCCCACGGATCGCGAAAGTCCGCAACAAACGGAATACCGTGCCGTGCAGAAAGTCTTTCCCCCAGAAGAAGACTAGTCCATGGCCCTCCGGTTGCAAAAATGACATCTGGCCGACGAGCTGCGATAATCGCTTCACAGGCGCGCAACGCAGGGCGAGCCCAAAACTTTTGTGGATCAGGGAATAGCAAAAGACGCTCAAGCATGCGATCAAGCGATCGTCTGATCGTGCCTCGCCTTCCCTGTGCAATACCCATCGTAGCTGAACCGGAGGTGTCTCCAGAAACGGCTTGTCGATGGCGTCCGAACAAGGCCAAGAATTGGTCCCTGGCTCGCAACAAGAATTGATTGGGGTTTCCATGGGCCACTCGAACAACATCCAAATCTGCCGCCAATTCAGAACATAGGCTTGGGTCTGTCGCCAGCGGACGATCCAGTGCCGAGCCATCGACCGTGACCACTATCGGAACCCAACCCGACTCGGGCAAGTACCGACAAAAAGCTGCAGGCCTGACAGATCCACTGGCCGCAACAGGAGGGAAGTAATAGGCAATCATGAGCACCCGTTTCATAGACGACTGGAACCTGTGGCGTTATCGAGTGTTGCACCTCAGCCCTAAATCTTGAGGCTGGAGTAGCTAAGCTGCCCTCGTAGGGGGTTACGGTTAGCGAATGATCTATTCACGCAAGAAGTCGGCTGCCGGCTCGAACTCAGCAGCGGTTCCTAGAGCATTTCGTGGCGGGCACGACAGCCCGAGCTCCTACGCGGTTGATCGGTGTGCAATCGGACACATCGAAGCGGTCTCATTAGCGACCGAGATAGTTCATCGCCAGCAAGCAAGTCACCTCCTGGCAGGTGAGATTGAGGTGGGCGAAAGTTACTTCGGTGGTGTGCGCAAAAGCCGCCGAGGTCGCGTTGCCTGCCTGTCTTTGCGTCTAAAAACGAGACGGGAAAGTGTACACGGCAATCATTACAGATGCCAAGGCGTCGACATAGATTTCCATCACCCGCGAAAGAGTGTTGCCCGATAGCATCGTGTATACGAACAGCTTTCCGGTCTATGCCGTGTTGGATGTGTTTGAGTCTCACCATCGGCATGTGAAGCACCGCATGGCATTTGTCAGGAAACGAGGTCATCACATCAACGGCATCGAGAACTTTCCGCGTCGGGCAAGCGCCGCCTGCGGCGTTTCAATGGCATCCCCAAAGACATTTTTTAATCGGTTCCTGAAAGAATGTGAGTGGCGCTTCAACGGTGGTGGTTACAAAGCGCTGTTCCAGCAGCTCAAAGCCTGGTATCACTTTTAAATTAACAGACCGTAGCTACTCCAGCCCCTAAATCTCACCTGAAACCTATTGCGCATCGGCGGGACGCTCTTCCAGTCGAAGACTTTCTCGCTCTAAGGCATCAGACAACTTGACCAACGCCACAATCATGGCTGTTACATAATAGAAATGAGGGTAATATAAAACGGATAGAAATGTGCCCGACGCAAAAAACCCACCCAAAGAAGCCAGAATAGCCAGACTAAGAAAATAGAGCAACCGTCGAGGGCCAGACTGTTTACAGTTAACCTCTCGGACCCACCGAAGATCTTTCCAGTGCTGCCATATAATCGCGAGAAACAAGCATACTCCCATCACGCCAAGCTCAGATAAGATTGTGAACCAGAGAGAGTGGGCCGCTCGTCCCCACATGCCGCGCTTGAACGAGGTGACATCTTGGTACTGCACAAAGTTAAATGGGAAATTCATCGGCCCCACACCCCAGGGATTATCCTTGAACATCTCCCACGCCGCCTTCCAAGAATCGATCCGCGCATTTGCCGTTCCTTCTGACGTATCGGAGATTGTTTCCATCTCCTGCCAATACGCTTGATCTGTTGCTGCAATCAAGACGACTCCCAAAAGGCCAACCATTAACAAGGTCAAGAGCTTTCGTGGGCTAAACAACCACATGACCGCCCCTACCACCACAAGCCCCACAAAGCCTCCGCGGGAAAATGATGCGACGACGCTCAGAACTCCCAGCCCAGCTGCGGCAAGATACAACATCCGCTCCCGCCATTGCTTCGAATGAAGAAACATGAAATATGCAAAGGGTATCATCATGTTCATCAATAGCGAAAAATCATTTTCATCGGACAGAAAGCTAGACCCCCCTTTCCCCCGGAGTACGATTCCTTTCACGGCCAAGAACAAGAACAGATATACCCACACCCTAAAGAATGCCTGCATACGTTCAAGGGAGTTCAGGTATAGAATACAACTCAACATGAACGGCATATACTGCAACATCGTGAGCGTTGTAAAAAACGCGAAGTATGTGTTCCTGGCAAATGGAACCATGACCGCCATCAAGCCAATCAACAACCACATATACCGAATCTGCTTACTAGAATCCCAAACTTTAGATAGGTTGCCTGTCACCACCCAAGATAGCATTAGCAGGGAACAGATCAGCAACCCAGGACGCAGCAAACCCAACCCTGGAATAAAATCCATGGGGCGTCCATACTCCACACAGAGATACACCAACAATAACTTGTATCCAAAGACGTCCGACCCGTCACTGGGACGAGCTCCATCCCACGTGCTAGGCAATGACTGAGACAACATCGACATTGCTACCCACCACTTTTGAGGCTCATGATCGGGGCATACTTGTCAATATGGAATTGAGATCTTCTGCCAGGGCCCTTGAAAATGCCTCGCTTCCGTGGGCATTGAGGTGGCCATCAGCATTAAGCGATTATCCATCCATCCATACATACATACGTATATATGCTCGTAATTCTTTACAGCTGCAAACCGTGATCGTTCCCGCTCATAAACCTGGACGACCTGGGCAACTTCCGGGTTGATCCGCAGCAAAGTAGCATACGGCCCCGACAGCAGAAATCTCACCCCTACGAGGAGAATATGATGGTCCTCGCATGACGCCAGAATCCTTTGGAAATACTCCATCAAGACCGGACTCACGATCTAAGCATTCATTTTCTCCCGATATCGCCCAGCGGCCAATCCCCCTCGTTTCTCTGGCCCCCTTCGTCGCAAACCCTTCGCGAAGGCTGATGAATTGCCCATGGGGAAATATCACATACGTTCTCGATACGCTATAATTCCCAGCCCACACGCCGCTCACACGCTTGACCATATACCAGACAAATTGTCGCCGGTTGAAACTTGAGGTCAGTGGTAGGTGTTTTTTCACCATGCTCATTACCCAAACATTCAGGCCAATGACATCCCGCAACTCCCCATGACGGACCGGACTGAGGTCATTGTAATAGTCCACCCCGTTAATCCAATAACTCGAGAAACTGTGATAATCCAGAGGAAGTACAAGATACTCAGGCCGGTGTCCCTGCTCCAAGACGTATTTCAGCTTAAAATACGCCATCACTAAATTCTCTCCAGGATAGGCGAAGTTGTTCCACTCCGCCCCCAGTGCCCCCGGTCGATGTCGTAGGCAGGATGCGAGTCTCCGACAATGAACCCCTGAATCGGCCCGACCTTTTCGTACGCGTGCATCGATTTCACAAATCTATCTCCCGCCCGCACCGCCACATAGTTGAGGCCTTCCGGTGCGGCATACCCAAATAACCCAACCGACACAAACGCGAGGCATAGCAGAACCTGTTACTTGAGCCCGACAAGATAACGGACGACCGGTCACGATTCGATTGATTTACAGAGCATGGCCATACGGCAAGGCCCCTTGACCTAAAACTGTGAATAGATAAAGTCCTGTCGATCCACAACCCCGAAAAAGGCAATCACACCAATGATGCCGTAGATGACGGCCCATCGTAGCGAGACCGAGCACCCGTTGATTCGCTCGAGCGCCCTCGCGGATCCAAACTTTCCTTCCGAGGCAAACACCACCAACGCCGCAACAACAGCGACCACGAACTCCCATTCAGTCACCCAGTGTGCCATCCATCCGCCGTGAGAAATACGGCTGGAACCGATTTCCAGAATGACAGGTAGCGCGCCGCTGAGATTATTAGCTCGAAAGAAAATCCCCGCTAAGGTGACGAGGTGAAAGGTCACGCACCGTTGGAAATTAAGCTGGATTGTTCCGGAGCCGTGAAAACAACGGCAGCGAAACCTGATTAACAATGGACATCAGCTTATCAGTCGGAAGGCTCGCCATTTCCATGGCAAAGGAATAGAGACCAAGCGATTGCGTGCCCCGCATCTTGCCAACAATGAACCGATCTATTTTCTGAACGCAATAAAACAAAGACCGGTACCCCGCGACTACCAGTCAAAACCGAAGATATGGCCTGACCTCGTCAAACTGATAATGCCAAGTAGGCTACCATCTGGACACATAAAACACCAACCCGACCATCGAGACGGGCAGCACAATCACACTACCAAGGAGCGTCCAGACCCCGTATTCGTGATGTGCCATCCACAACATCGCGGCACTAGACAGTACTGCGGCAATCGACTGAATCATCCTGATCTCTTGAAACCGCAGTTCCCCGGTGAGCAGATTGAACGATACCACCATAACAGGGCGCCGCCATGAAAGAGCATAGTGATCGACTGCGTAAGGGGGACAACTGCCTCATTGGCAAACAACCAGGCCGTCGGATAGGCCAGCACTCAGGTGCTGCCTGCGAATCCGCACCCCACCATCAGCGAGAACCAAAAGTTACGGGATAACTCGTCCCCGGATACGGAGCCCCGCTGAATGATCGCCGCGCCCATGCCCATTTCACTGAAGACCTCAACGTAACCGGTAAGAATGCTGCCATCGCCATCAGACCATAGTCACCAGGCGTCAGGATTCTGTCCACAGCGATCAGTCACTATCCAGGATAGCGCCTGCGAAATGCGGCGAGCCATAGGCCCGCTTTGGCAACCTGCCGACCGAGTGACATGGCGTCTCCTAGTTCACCAAGCTACGGCGAGCGAGACAGTGCCGGTAGACCTCGTCGTACCGCTCTATCATCCGGCCGATCGTGAAGTGCTCGGTAAAACGCCGTCGAGCCTGTTGCGAAAAGGCCCGCCGTAGCCCGTCATCGTCGAGCAACCGGCACACGGCCTGCCCAAAGGCCTTGGGATCCTCTGATGGGACCAGATACCCGGTCAGACCGTCACTCACCGCCTGCCCGTTTCCACCAACGTCGGTCGCCACAATCGGCAACCCTGCCGCCATCGCCTCAAGCAACACAAGAGGCAATCCCTCTCGCAACGAGGGCAGTACGAAGATATCCAAGATCTGCAACAGCTCCGGCACATCGGCTCGGGCACCCAGGAAGTGGACATATGGAGCCACCGCCTCAGCCTCCAGTTCCTTCCGCAGCACACCATCCCCCATCAGTAGCAGCCTCAGACGAGGATGCTGATGAACTATCCCAGGCAACGCTCGGAACAGCACGGACAGCCCCTTTTCATGCGACAACCGCCCGCACCAGCCCAATACAGGCCACGCATCAGACTCTAATCCCAGGACCGCCCGTTTCATAGTTTTATCGATCTTGGCTTGGTATTTCTTGTCGTTAATCCCGTTAGGAATCACGCGGATCAAACTGGCCGGAATATGTTCATGCTTCACCAGGCTTGCCTTATTGTCGTCGGACACACTGATGACGGCGGATGCGGCCTTAGAGGCCAACCACTCCAGCCACATGTACCGTCGCTTGTCGGGAAACTGGCGACCATGGTCCGTATGCACCACCACCGGTCTTCCCGCCAGCATCACAGCGAGCGTCCCCTCAACAAATGGTTGAGTATTATGGGTATGCACGATATCCGGCCTCACACGAACAATCACGTTGCGAATTTTAAAAAATGAAAAATAATCGACTCGGCCTGGGGTTACCTGCAGTTTGTAAACGGGAACACCTGCCTCACACAATTCCTTCTCAAACGCCCCTCCTTCCCGGAGTGCCAAAACAGAGACCTCATATCGGGCAGGATCGAGATTTAAGGCAAGATCGACGACAACTCGCTGCAACCCTCCAATGTTCAAGTCGTGCGTGATCAATAATAGCTTCACCGGCCTACCATATACCTCGAGTGAGCGAACCGGAGCACTCAGCTCTGTCTCGTGGCTAAACATCATTGCCTGTCTCACGCCAGTCCTGTTACCAACCTGAGCCGAGTTTATCAGAGTGCATAGCAAATGACCTCATAGGTTTTGATGGCCAATGAGGCATTGGCCGCCAGTTTGACCAGCACCTCGTAGTTCTCCGCCAGCCGTTCGGTTCGTACCCCGATTTTCCCGTAGCGCTTGAACCAGGCCAGGGGTCTCTTGACCTACCACCGCCTCTTCCCGAGGCCGGTGCCATGTTCGGTCCGCCGCTTCGCGAGCTGCGGCTCGATGCCCCGTTGCCGGAGCTGATGGCAATGAGACTCCGAGTTATAGCCGCGATCCCCTTGCACGATATCGGCCCTTCGTCTTGGCCTGCCTTTTTCCCCTTCCCTGCGGGCACCTCATCCACAAGCTGGATGACTGGGGCGACATCGTGGGCATGGACTCCCGTGACCTTAATGACCAGCGGGATGCGCTTGGCATCAACAAGGACGTGAACCTTTGAGCCTAACTTGCGGCGATCCATGGGATTCGGCCCAGTTTTCTCGGCGTCGCTGGGGACCTTCGTCGTCGCGCTGTCGACCAGCGCGCGACCAATCGATCTTGTCCGCACTGTTGATCTCAGCCAACAACACCTCGTAGAGCTTCAGGAACACACCGTTTCGTTGCTACTGCTTGAGCCGACGAAGGCAGGTCATCCCGGAGCCCTACCCCAGTTCAGCGGGCATCTCCCGCCACGAGATACCGATCCGCAGCACAAAGATAATTCCGCTCAGGACCTTGCGGTCCTCGATGGGCTTGGGATAGGAGCGGCCGGACTCGCTCCCACAGATCGTCGGCAACCCATGTTGAAGCCTTGCCTGGCATTTGATTCTCCCCGAATCCCAGCAGTCTCCACGATTTGCTGCACTACCGCCGGTGCCTTGGCAGTCATTTTGTTACGCGTTCTTGGTTTTCTCTCCGCGAGTCCCGCACAAATACCCGGGGCGTGTCTTCACCCATACGATGATCTCTTCCTTTCTTGCTTCCGTGATCGACTCAATGCCGTAGACCTGCACGGGAAATACCTTCCCGTGTGCCTCGGCGGCCTGATGTTTTTTCAAAAACTCCTCCAGACTGCAGATAACCCGGGCGGGATTACCGGCTGCCACTGAATGGGACGGAATGTCCTTTGTCACCACGGAATGGGCGCCAATGATTGAGTGAGCTCCAATTGTCACACCTGGCAAGACCAATGTGGAGTCGCCGAGAAAACAATAGTCCTCGATCGTCACTGCACCAATTCGTGTAATTCCCAACGGCCGATTGGTGCTTGCATCATGTGCCACAATTCTTACGTTTGGGGCCAAGGTACAATTATTTCCAATTGAAATCAGGAAGCAGTGTGACGGATCAAGAAAAGCTCCGTCCTGAATCGAGGTATTTTCTCCAACCTTTAGCCCACGCTGACGCAGCATCTCCATATATTTGTGTTGTCGCCAAGCTCTCACATAAGCCCCTATCACTCCCAACATACGCCTACCTATGCCCTCCCCTCCTACAGAACTACAACCAACCGGTACAACATTCAGCTATGGAAACCTGACCTTCCCCTGATTTCACAGACACTCCCATAAGTTGGGAGAATAAAGAAATTGGAGGACGGCATGAACACGAAGACACGACGGTCCAATACGGAGACGTTCAAGAAAAAAGCGGTGCGACTAGTCCGGGAGTCCGGACAGAGGGGGCTCCGGGAATGCGGACAGTATGGTAAGTGCTAGCCTGACTTCACCGACGCCACCGAGAGGTGGTGAACCAAAGGAGCGAGGCAATGAAGCGAACGAGACGGAATCATGGAGCAATCTTTAAGGCGCAGATAGCGTTGTCCGCCGTCAAAGGAGACAAGACGCTGGCCGAATTGGCTGAGCAATTCAACGTCCATCCCACTCAGATCACGACCAGGTATACTCTGACAATCTGACCACAGGGCAGACCGCCGCGTATTCAACCATCCGCCAGGCACCACTTATGAACTGGCAGAAACTGTCCAACCAACCGGAACCACCTCTCTTTCGCCATGGCAAACGCCCTGCCATATCGATGAATGTGGGTTTACACCCTCGACGGCGCGGCGGTATGCCTATGCCCCGAATGGCCAACGCGTCGAGGGCTTGGTCTCCGGGATCGACGACCACGCACCTCAGTACTGGCCGCTCGCATGGACGGACGGCTTGAGGAACCGCTTCTCTTCGAAGGGACGTTTGACACGGTCGGGTTTAACGCCTGGCTAAAAACCAGGCTGTGTCCTCGGCTGAATGACTACCACCTCGTGATCATGGATAACGCCGCCCTTCACAAATCGGCGGAGACGGCAAAGCTCATCAAGGCCACCGGCGCCACGCTGCTCTTCCGGCCGCCGTACTCTCCCGACTTCACCCCGATCGAGCAGGACTTCGCAGCCCTCAAGAAACGTCGGGAGTATCAGGACCAGGCAACCCTCAACGAAATCGTCAATGCCTATGAGTAACTATCGGCTTAGCTATAATTAACCATATCTAACCATTCAGAAAATCAGTTCTCTGATCCATTGTGCCACGCGTCGGTCTGGTACAGCCATTCGCCAGATAAAACCGGCCTCATCCGCAGAGACATCTTCATGCATTCCGATGCGATGGAGCTGGTATCGATTTATCGGATCGGAGGACTCATGCCCAAATCGGGTGGTGACCGCAGCACTGTAGCCTGATTCTGCAACCTGGTTTACAATTGCTTCATTATAACTCCCATTTGGATAGCAAAATATAGGGACCGGATTGAGGTTATGTTCCTTGAGCATACGATTTGAGTCACGCAATTCCTGGGCGCATTCGTCGGATGTCAATTGAGTCAACAATGTGTGCGTGCATGCATGCGAACCAAACGACACACCATCCCTCGACCATTCTTCCACCTCAGCCCAGTTCATCAGTCTTCGTTCTGTTGGAAGTGAGACGTCACGGACCTGGCGGATGGTCTCTATAAGCACATTAATTTCACTAAGTCTTTGTCCCTTGGCCTCAAGGATCACATGTTCCGCGAATTCCTTCGCAGGCATACCCTCATGTCTAAGGCAGATCCCACTGCGTTGTATTACGGCGCAAATCTCGCTCCATTGAGAAGGAGGGATAGACTGGTGCGTCTTACACAACAACCATCCAAGCCGGTCTGGCCAAAACCACTCATTCGATCCAATCCATGAGGTTGGAAGAAAGATAGTTGCAGGAACACCATGGGATCGTAGGAGCGGCTTGGCATACTCGTAATTATCGAGCCACCCATCATCAAATGTGATGGTGCAGTAGCGAGCGTTTTTATCCCAACAGCCTTCTCGCCAGAGCGACAGGACGTCAGTTAGTGACACTACCTCGCAGTGGGATTTAAGAAATCGCAAGTGTCGATCAAAACTATCCCGTGACACATACATACCAGGTTGTACCCACTCCAAATCCGGATGGCCATATGGAAGAACCCGGTGGTATGTGAGGATGCTCCATTTTCCCCTCAAATACCGGCTATACTCCCCAGATGCATGATAGCCCCAGGTCGCTGCCCAACGTCCCCACTGTTTGGCGACACTCCTCATCGTTTTGACGGTTCCCAGAACACGATGCGCTGCCCTCGAAGATACCGCACCCATGCTGTCAGGATCGACAGATTCACCAAGACAAAGAATGAGGGCAGCCGCACCATGGCCGGCCACAGTACCTGCCGATAGACAATCCCGACTAACGCCGCACCATAGAACAGCACCTGGCAAAGAAATGCCATCTGGTAGAAATGGGACTCGTGCTGCAAGAAACCATTGCTCACCAGCAATACAATGAGTGCAAAAGGTACAAGCCACCGGCACAGCTTGTGGCTAACCAATTGCCACGCGAACAACCCATACCTGACCGGATTCACCAAGGCCATGCTTTGTATAAACACCGAAATACCACGGAGTACTGTTCGCACTTTTCGCTCATATTCCAGCCGTTCGTCAGAAATATTCTTGTAGTAGCCGACGCTCTCAGCATCGGACACACCCCGTAATCCAAGCCGCACGGCATTGAGCACCGTGTTAAAATCGCCCTGTAAATGAGGCCTCCAATCGACACAGACCTCGCGCCGCGCCGCAAAGAACGATCCGCTCAATCCCACCAGCGTATTGACACGGCTCTCCAACCCACGCAGAAACATTTCATACCGCACATAGGCACCTTCCCCACTCACAGTACCGTCCTGATCGATAAACCGATCCACACTACTCACACAGCCCACCGTCGGATCTGCAAAATTTGAGACGATGGCTCGCACAGCATTACGCGGAAGCATCGTCGCCACATCGGAGAAAATGATGATCTCACCGGTCGCAAACGTAAGGGTGTGCTGTTGTGCATACTCTTTCCCCTTGCGCTCCTGCATACGGACGAGTCGCACTCCGTGAGAAACATACTTGGCGACGATCTCGTCCGTCCTGTCTATCGAACAGTCGGAAGCCACGATGACTTGCAACTGACCAGCCGGATAATCCAAGGACAACGTGTTGTCTAATTTCTCTCTGATTCGAGTCTCTTCATTGAAGGCGGTAATGATGAATGTCGCCTGTGGTGTAATAGGTGCTTTGCGGACGGGTCGGTTTCGGAACTGCGACAAGAATGCGAGCCCGATCGGATAGCCCCAATAGGCATACACAATAAAGAAGAGCGATCCCCAAAACAGAACCCTACTCATAGTCCCCACAGACTTCTGCGAGTGTTACAGGACGCATGCCGTTCGAACTGACGTACTGAAACACCGCATCCATTCGCTGCCATAGCCGCGCTTCTTCTGCGGGTGTCTGAACAAAGGGGGTCATCCCTGCCATTAAGGAAGAACTATGGAGAACCATGTTGAAACACGTATGCCCCTGCCCACGGAGTTGCCGAATCAGGCCGATCATCGAGGCATCGTCCGCAAGCTCTGGCGAGAGCCAGACCTTCCGAACGATCCCCAACCTGGCCAGCACACCGGGGCCTTTCAGGAACGCCAGATTCTCTCTCGAGATAGCTTTCCACACTTTTTCAGCCAATGGTCCGGAGCTTCCCAACAACCCGATTGTCGCTGGAATTTCGAGTAGCTTGCCGTTGGGAACAGGCATGTGAAGATCAGCCAAATTGAGCCGATATGGACGTGGCGGATAATCGGTAAAATCTGGCCCAGACCAACTCTTCCAATTTACGTAGGGCGTCACAGACGAATCGATTTTGTACCCCATCCCCAGCAGGTGCCTCGCTACTTCCGAACAGAAAGCCCATCGACCGGCACGAAATGAAACCGGTTTCACACCTAGTCGCCGTTGAATCGCATCATCCAACGTTTCGAGTTTTTTTAATTGAAGATCCGCAGATAAGTTACAGAGCATGCTGTTCACATCCGTCAGCTTCTCATCGAAAGGAGGGGTATTCCAAGGATGACAATGCGATCCAATCTCGCACGTTCCCTTTGCAATCAAGTCGCCGCTTCTCCAATCC
>WBZN01000900.1_pt1 | contig 19356 bp, 18 predicted proteins | sample 5204281 | NCBI WGS metagenome assembly WBZN01 (sample SAMN12344347, study PRJNA552823) | activated sludge metagenome | biome: Activated sludge suspended growth; feature: Nitrification reactor; material: Wastewater; isolation source: activated sludge from nitrification reactor of wastewater... | reverse complement strand
AACGGCCTGGCCATGCACGGCCCCAGCTTTGTCCGCACCCTGATCACGCTGTCCGACCGCTATGCGTTTTACAGCGCGGAGGAAATGGAGGAAAAGGCCCGCGCGATGGGCATCATGGTGGCGCCGCTGCGATCCCTGCCGATGATGAAATATACCGGCGCGGCGAAACCGAAGGCGTCTTAATCCAGCCGCGCGTCCACGATCAGGTAATGGCCGTTCAGGGCCGACGGCATATCCATCGCCCTGGCGTTTTCCGGCTGTACCCGTACCAGGCGCAGGCCCGTGTCGCCGCCGCACGCGACGTGACCTGTACGGTCGACAATGGTGCCCGGCGGCTCGGTGAAAGTTTCGTCGACGAATTCGGCTTCCAGGATTTTCAGCCGCTTGTCGTCCACCGTCGTCCAGACGCCCGGCCAGGGGTTGAGGGCGCGGATCTGGCGATCGATCTCCCGCGCCGTCGCGGTCCAGTCGATGCGCCCGTCCTCCTTGCTTAACAGGGGCGCATAAGTGCCGAGGTTCTCATCCTGCGGTTCGGCGTCTAGGACACCGTCCCCGCGCAGCATGTCGAGGACCTTCACGATCATCGCGGCGCCGAGCGCCGACAGCTCGTCATGCAGGCCGCGCGCGGTCGTCCGCGGCCTGAGGGCCACCGCGCGCTTGAGGATCATCGGGCCGGTATCCAGCCCTTCCTCCATCTGCATGATGGTGACGCCGCTCACATCGTCGCCCGCCAGGATCGCGTGCTGGATCGGCGACGCGCCGCGCCAGCGCGGCAACAGCGAGGCATGGATGTTCAGGCAGCCGTGTTTCGGCGCCCGCAATACCGAAAGCGGCAGGATCAGGCCGTAGGCCGCGACGACGGCGGCATCGGCGCCGAGATCCGCGAACGCGGCCTGCGCTTCCGGGTCCTTTTTCAGCGATTTCGGGGTGCGTACCGGTATACCGTGCCGTTCCGCCAGCGCCTGCACCGGCGACGACTGCACCTGCTGGCCCCGGCCCTTAGGGCGCGGCGGCTGGGTATAGACGGCCACGACGTCATGTTTGGCGTCGATGATGGCCTGCAACGCCGGCACGGCGAAATCGGGCGTGCCCATGAAAATGATTTTAGCCATGCCTGCCCCTTTAAAGCGGATCGTCCAGCTTTTTCGATTTTTCCAGCTTGCGCAACAGCATGTTGCGCTTCAGGGCCGACAGGTAATCGATGAACAGCACGCCGTTCAAGTGATCGATTTCATGCTGCACGCAGCGAGCGAGAATTTTTTCGGCCAGGATCTCATGCGGCTTGCCGTCGTAATCCAGGTATTTGACACGGACGGTAACAGGGCGCTCGATCTCGGCATACTGGCCTGGAATGGACAGGCAGCCTTCCTCGTAAAGCCCCCGTTCCCCGGACGACGACACGATTTCCGGATTGACCATGAACATGGGCCGCCTGGTGGTTTCGCCCTCGCGCTGGGCTACGTCCATGACGATGACGCGGTTCAGGATATTGACCTGGTTGGCGGCCAGGCCGATGCCGCTGGCGGCGTACATGGTTTCCAGCATCCGGTCCATCTGGCGGCGCACATCGTCATCGACCGTTTCCACCCGGCGGGCGGCGGTCTTCAGCACGGGATCGGGCACTGTGACGATGTCGTAAAGCATGACAAGAAAATATTTAAGGAATTTCACACGGTTTTTCAAGTATTAGCGGGTTGATGTCCTTCATTCGTTTTCTCTTGTGTTCGTCGTCCCGCTCTCCGACAATAAGGGGATGAGAACCAGACGATCATTCCCATTCTCCGGCCAGTCGGGCAACGCCATGATTTACGTGCTGCTGGCTGTGGCCCTGTTCGCGGCGCTGGCGTTCATTTTGTCCAAGCAATCGGGCACCGCCGAAACCAGCACCCTGTCCAAGCAGCAGACCGAGATTTACGCCACCCAGATCCTGCAACAATCGATGCAGATCAAACAGGCAGTGGATGCCATGACCTATAGCGGCAGCCGTATCGACACGCTCGATTTCACCCTGCCCGGCGACGCCGGCTACGATACGCCACCCAACGGCCAGAAGGTGTTTCACCCGGACGGCGGCGGGGTGATTTTCTCAAAATTGCCCGACGACGCCGCCACGCCGGGCGCCGACCCGGCCCCGGGCTGGTATCTGGGCCGGTTCAACAATTTTGCCTGGACGGCGACGGCGGGCACCGACGTCGTCCTGACCGCCTATCATGTGGCCCAGCCGGTCTGCGCCAAAATCGATGAAAAACTGACCGGCAGCGCCACCATCCCGGCCGCGACATCGCCCCTGCGCATCCTGCTGGTCAGCGCCAGCCGCCATTCCGGCGGCAATATCGATTTCAGTTCCAGCACCTGCGCCGCGTGCGTCGGCAAGCCGTCCCTGTGCATCGAGGAACCGACCCACGACGCCTGGAGCTTCTATTCCCTGGTGGAAACCCGGTAAAAAGCGGTTCAGTCGGACAGCCGGGCCATCAGGGCGCGCAGTTCCCCGATACCGTCATCGTCGTGGGCGCTGGTCAGGTGCACATCCGGGAACGCCGCGGTGTGTTTTTTCAACTCGGCCTGCACCGCGCCGATCAGGGCCTTCAGTTCGCCCTTCTTGCCTTTGTCGGCCTTGGTCAGAATGATGCGGTAGGGCACGCCGGCTTCGTCCAGCATCGTCATGATGTCATGGTCGACATCCTTCAGCCCGTGGCGCGAATCGACCAGCACGAAGACGCAGCGCAGGGTCGGGCGGCCGCGCAGGTAATCGCGGATCAGGGCTTCCCAGCCGCTGCGCTGTTCCTTGGACACTTTCGCGTAGCCGTAGCCCGGCATGTCGACCAGGAACATCCGGCCCGCGATATCGAAGAAATTCAACTGCTGCGTCCGGCCCGGCGTGTGCGATACGCGGGCCAGGGTGTTGCGCCCGGTAATGGCGTTGATGAGGGACGATTTTCCGACATTCGACCGGCCCGCGAATGCCACCTCGGGCAGCGTCGCGTCGGGCAGGCGCGGCAGCGTGTCGACCCCGGCGGCGAAATCGCACGCGCCCGCGAACAGCAGGCGCCCGCGCTCGATATCCTGGGGAGTAAAGGCCGCCGCGGATTCAGCCATCAGCTTTTCTTTTTCTTGCCGCCGCGCGTGCGGGCGGCGGGGTTTTTGGCGGGCCTGTCCGATTTCACATTGTCCGATGTCGCGGCGTCACCGGGTTCCGGCGTTTCCAGCAGCGGTTCGGGATCGCCTTCGATGGCGGCGTCGATCTGGTGTTCCAGCACCTCCAGGCCGGGATGCACGGTCGGCTGTTCGCTGATGTCCTTCTCCATGTCGCGTTCGGATTTGGCGCGGCGGAAGAATTTCACCTCGACGCCCATCGACCGCATGATGACGTATTGCTGGATCATCGCCAGCAGGCCGGAGAAGGTCCAGTAGATCACCAGCCCAGACGCGAATTGCGCCATGATGTAGCAGAAGAAGAACGGCATGAAATTGATCATCATCGCCTGCATCTTGTCCTGCGGCGGCGGGTTCATGTTCCGTTGCAGCAACTGCACACCCAGCATCATGCACGGCCAGGCGCCGATCATCAGCTGGATCGGCGGGTTCCAGTGAATCAGGCCGAACAGGTTGAAAAGCGTCGTCGGGTCGGGCGCGGACAGGTCGTGAATCCAGCCGAAGAACGGCGCGTGGCGCAATTCGATGGTGATGACCATGACCTTGTACAACGCGAAGAAAATCGGGATCTGCACGATCAGCGGCAGGCATCCGGCGGCCGGATTGACCTTTTCCTTTTCATACAGCGCAACCAGTTCCTTTTGCAGGCGCACCTGGTCGTCGCTGTATTTGTCGCGCACCTCCTTCATCTGCGGGCCGATCTTGCGCAGGCCCGCGAAGGATTTGAACGACATGTTGGCCAGCGGGAACACCATCAGGCGGACGACGACCGTCAGCATCATGATGGCGACGCCCATGTTGCCGACCTGGCGGTAAAAATAATGCAGCGCCAGGAACAACGGCTTGGTCATGAAATAATAGATGCCGAAATCGACCGCAAGATCGAGGTGCGGAATCTTCAGGTCGTTTTCGTATTGATCGAGCAGCTTGACTTCCTTGGCGCCCGCGAACAGTTGCGTCTTTATTTCCGCGCTCTGGCCCGGCGCCGCGGTGCGGGGCGCGCCGACCTCGTCGACCTGATAGCGGTCGCGGCCTTTTTTGGTCGGCGCCTGGACATGGGAAAAGCTGTATTTGGTCGCTTCGTTCTGCGGCGGGACCAGGCCGGTGAACCAGTAGGCCTGCGTGATGCCGATCCAGCCGGTGGTCGCGGCGGCATCCTGGCGCACGAATTTCTGGTTCATTTTAGCATAGGCAATTTCCGTCAGCTTGCCGTCCAGGTAGGAGATCGGCCCCTCGTGAATGCGCTTGCCCATGGATTCGGCAGGCAGGCCCTGCTGCGAGATAAGGGCGTAGGGATACAGCGTCACCGAATCCTTCGAATGGTTGACCAGGCGCTGTGTCACCGTGAACATGTAATTGCCGTCGATGTCGAAGGTGCGTTCAAAACGCAGGCCTTCGCCGTTGTCCCAGAAGATCGTCACGGGCGATCCCGGTTTCAGCACGGCGGCGGGATCGGCCGGCTGCCACACGGTTTTCGGATCTGGAATTTTGATTTTCGCGTTATCGTCGCCGATCCAGCCGAATTCGACATAGAGCGGGTTTTCCGATTCGTTCGGCGACAGCAGGGCGACCTTGTCCTGGCCGTCCAGAACCTTGGAATATTTCAACAGGCGCAGGTCGTCGAGCCGCCCGCCGGTTAGATCGATGGAACCGGCCACAGTGCCGTTGTCGATGGCAAGCCGCGGGCTTTTGGCCAACAGCTCCTGACGCGGCAATTGCACCGTGGTGGGGTCGATATTGCCGGACAGCACTTCCATTTTCGCGGCCTGTTCGGCGGCATGGATGGCGGCCAGTTTCGGCTGGATAAAGGTATGGTCGTAATACAGCCAGACGATCAGCGCCGTGATCGCGAAGAAAATAAGGTTCTTCTGATCCTCGGGGTGCATCCTGTCTTTTTTATTCATCAACATTACGTCTTATCCTGCTTTGCGGCCTGTCCGGAGTGGAGGTGGTTATAGCCGATCAGGTGGCCCCAGGCAAAGGATTCAGGCACGGGATCGTGCCGGCAGGCCCGGCTGAACGGATGACAGCGCAAAATGCGCCCGGCGGCCAGCAGGCCGCCCCGGACGACGCCATGGCGGTCGATGGCCTGCATGGCATAGGCCGAACAGCTGGGCTGAAACCGGCAATTGGCGCCCAAAAAGGGCGAAACGCCCCAGCGGTAAAGGCGGATCGGCCATTGTGCGAGCCGGCGGAGCCATTTCATGGCGTATCGCTGCCCGGAGGCGGTTCTCTGGAAGCCGCCTCGGCCTGCGCCAGGCGTTTCAGGCACCATTTCAGGTCGGCGGCCAACTGGTCGTAAGGGGCTGTTTCCGTTTCCGCGCGGCCGATCAGCACATAATCGCGGCCCGGCTGGCCGGATTGCGGCAGCACGTCATAGGCGGCGGCGCGCAGGCGGCGGCGGATGCGGTTGCGGGTTACAGCGTTGCCGCAGGATTTCTTGGTGACGGTCAGGCCGAAACGGGCCTTGGGAATGTCATTTTGCGGCAGGTCGCCGGGGGCAATCTGGACGATGACGGATTTCGACACCCATTTGCGGCCCGCCTTCTGGACCCTCAAAAAGTCAGACCGCCTGAGCAGGCGGTCGACGGTCTTCATTTGCTCTGTGCTGGCACGCATGACCGGTTACCTGACCGGGCCCGGGCGATGCGGCGCCTGCCCGGCCTTCTATCAGGCGCTCAGGACCTTGCGGCCCTTGGCGCGGCGGCGGGACAGGACCAGGCGGCCGTTCTTGGTCGCCATGCGGGACCGGAAGCCGTGGCGGCGCGCGCGGACGAGGCGGCTGGGCTGATAAGTGCGTTTCATGGGTCGCGCTCCATTCTTTCTTAAGTTTTATCCAAATTCCAGAATGCGGTTTTATAACGGAGGCCCGGGCCTGTGTCAACGTTTATAACGCTTTGCCGCAAATCCCCGTTCCGCTTATGAGATTTCCTTTGACGGGACCGTTTTTAAATCATAATTATGTCGGAATGGTGAAGACTGGCCCATCCGGCGGTCTTCATTGATGTTTTTGGTTAAAACAGCAGGAATAGACGTCTATGTATGACGACGATAACTGGGAATCGGTGACCGGCGAAGAGTTGCAGGGTTTCCTTGAGCAGATCAACCCGATCGACGGCAAATACCGTGTTTCCCCCGAAACCACGCAGGTCGCGTTCCGCCGCCTGCCTTTTTACCAGCAGGTCGTGCTGGTACGCGTCAAGGACCCGTCCTGGACCCCCAAAAAACTGACCGTTTATTACCTGACCGCCGAGGGCAACCTGTACCGCCTGATCGGCACATCGCCGCCGATCCATGAAGTCAACTCCATCGCGCCGATCCAGGTGACGGAGGAAAACGTCCTCGAATACCTGAAATTCTTCTGCTATTTCGTGCGCGGCGAGGAAGGCCCGTTCCTGATCGCGGAATCGATCGACGATCCGGAAATCCAGAAAAACATGGACCCGCAGACCCGCGCCGTCATCGAAGGCACGGTCCGCCCGGCATCCTATGAGGGCCATAACGAACAGGGCCATTTCCTGTGCGAGGGCGTGGTGTTTTATTCCAACGCCCTGTTCATCGCCCATTTCGCCATCCAGCCGACCGGCATGATCGAAATGCTGGACGACGACCCGATCGCCGCCGACCTGCCGGTACGCATCGATTCGCCGATCGCGTAAAAACCATCGGACTTTCAGAAAACCCGGCGCTGATCGCCGGGTTTTTTATGCCTTCGGGTCGTGATCCATTTTGATCGTCAACCTGTTCTGTCATTCCGGCGAAGGCCGGAATCCACGCTTCGGTTTGCACAAACCTCTGGAAAACGGGGCTTTTGAAAAGAGTGGATTCCGGCCTTCGCCGGAATGACGGTCGTGGAAATTCGAAATGGATCACCACCTGCCTTCGACCATGATTGCCATGGGGATAAGTTTCCATTACAATCATAAATGCGTCCGGGTCCTCCGGGCCTTAACTTTCCAGAATTGTCATGATCGTCCGGCATCGCGCCATTACCGCCGTTATCGCATCCGTCCTCTGCCTGGTGGCCGTGGCGGGTGCCGCCCGCGCGCAAACCACCCGGCTGTACATCGCCAGCTATATGGGCCTCAATCTTTATAACGGCCAGAATTTCCGCGAAGACACGACCGGCGCCAGCGGCACCATCAATTATAAAAACGCCGTTTCCTTCGCCGGCGCGCTGGGCCTGCGGCTGAACCGCAATGTGCGGGTCGAGGCCGAGGTTTCGTACCGCAACGCGACGGTCGACAGCGCCGATGTCGGCGGCGCCACCGCGCGAATCGGCGGCCGCGACCGCACGACGCTGGCCATGGCCAATCTTTACTATGATTTCGACCTGAACTGGAAAAACATCACGCCGTTCGTCACCGCCGGCCTGGGCGTCGCGGCGCACGACCTGGCCATCGACCCGGCGGCGGGCCTGCCGTCCGCGACCGGACGTTCCATCGGTTTCGCCTATCAGGCCGGGGCCGGCTTGATGTACCGCGTCAGCCCGGCCATGGCCTTTACCGGGGATTATAAATACCTGACCACGTCCGACGTCGATATCAGCAATTACAAAGCCGGTTACCACAGCCATGAATTCCGGCTCGGCCTGCAATACGACCTGCCGGTCGGCTTCCTGAATTAAACGCAACCGCGGCAACCGCTTTTCCTTTACCCGCGCCGCGCCCGGGTTTATATCCATACCCATGGCAAAACGAACCTCATCGAAGATGGATGCCGATGTGATTATCGTCGGCGGCGGGCTGGCCGGGCTGACGCTGGCGGCGCTGCTGGGCGGCGCCATGGGGAATGGTCAGGGCGTGCGCGTCACGTGCCTGGATCGCGATCCGCCGGCCAGCCATTTGAACGCGTCCTATGACGGCCGCACCACCGCCGTCTCCTACGGTTCCCGCAAGGTGCTGGAGGCGGCGGGGATCTGGCCGATGCTGGAGCGCACGGAAACCGGCGCCTGCCCGATCCGCAGCATCCAGATCCTGGATGGTGTCAGCCGCGACGTGCCCCTGACGTTCGACAGCGCGGAGGCCGGGGGGCGCATATTCGGCTGGATCGTCGACAACCTGGATTTTCGCCGTTGCCTGTTCGAACGCGTCCGGGCGTTGAAAACCGTCCATCATGTCGCGCCCTGCGCCGTGACAGATTTCGCGGTGGACGCGGACGGCGTCACCGTTACGACCGACGGCGGATCGTTCCGCGCCCCCCTGGTGATCGGCGCGGACGGGCGGCAATCCTTCACGCGGGCATGGATGGGCATCGGCACGCGCGGCTGGAGCTATAACCAGCAGGCCGTGATATGTTGCGCCGTTCATGAACGCCCCCACAACAATGTCGCGGTCGAGCATTTCCGCCGCGAAGGCCCGTTCGCCATCCTGCCCATGATCGACGATGCCGAAGGACGCCATCGTTCTTCCGTCGTCTGGACCAATCATACGGGGCGGGATTCGCCGCTCCACTGGGATGAAGCGGCCTTCAACGCGGCGCTGACCGCGCGCTTTCCCGACTGGTACGGCCGGGTCATGCTGCACGGAAAACGGTTTGCCTATCCGCTCGGGCTCGTGCACGCGCACAACTATATCGGCCCGCGCATGGCACTGGTGGCGGAGGCGGCGCACGCCATGCATCCCATCGCCGGCCAAGGCCTGAACATGGGATTCCGCGACATCGCCGCGCTGGCGACGCTGATCGGCGGCGCGATGGAGCGTGGCGACGATATCGGCGGCGACGTTTTGCTGCAAGCCTATCAGCGCGAGCGCCGCTTCGACAACATGGCGATGGCGGGCGCGACCGACGGGCTGAACCGCCTGTTTTCCAACGGCCTGCCGGTGATGGGGCTGGCCCGCCGCGCCGGGTTGAAAGCCGTTGCGAACTGGCCGCGCGCGAAAAAGTTTTTCATGAGCCAGGCAATGGGCGCCGCCGGCCTGCTGCCCGACTTGATCCGCGACTGCGATCCGGACCATACCGAAGCCGCATAAAAAAATCCGCCGGTCCGGCGGATTTTTCTTCAATCGGATAATGCATCATCCGTTGGCGGACGGACCAGCCAGGCTGGCGGCGGGATTGCCCGCATCACGGTCCCGTTCGCGATCCCTCCTGTCGCGGTCGCTGGCGGTCAAAACGCTCTGGTCGGCCTGGCCCACGGTCCGTTCCCGGCCTTTTTCATCGAAAGCGCGGATGCCGGAGAAAACGGTTTTGTTATCGGGGGCAAGGTCCAGGGCGGCGCTCACCTGGCGGGTCGTGTCGTTGCCGGCGGCGAACAGGCTGCCCGACATGCCCAGGGCCGTGAAAATATGCTGGATGAAACCCTGGATCATCTGCATAAATCCGCCCTGCATGCCGTTCAGCAGGCCGCCGAGATTAAAGCCCTGGCCGCTGGAGAGGCCGCTCATGATCGAGCCGATTCCCTTTTCAAGGCCGCTTTCCATGCCGCTGGCGAGGCCCGGCATTCCACTGGCGAAAGCGCTGACCATGCTGAGGGCCTGGGGCGGCGCATTGTCGACAAGCGGCGCAAGCATGGCGGCGTAACCCAGCATATGGTTTTTGCGATCCAGCTGCTCGGCGTTCATGCCCTGAAGATCTTTGACAAAATCCTCTGGGGATTGACTGGGATCGAATCCCACCATGTGAAGCAGGCTTGCGATATGCGGGTCTTTATTCGCCTTGTCCATGATGCTTTTGACAGCCGGCATGGCCATCAGTTCCGCGCCTTTCTGCATGATGGCGATCCGTTGCGGATCCAACCCGTCCGCCGACGCTTTGTCCTCGGCATTGGCAGCGGGCGCGGGTGCAGTGGGCGCGGGTGCCGGGTGGGGAATGGCGTGCGGCCCGACCGCCGCTTCCGCGGGCGAAACGATAAAGCCTTCCACGGCCGCGCCCATGGCGGCAAGAGCGCCCATGAGGCCGCCGCCCGCCGTGACCGTCTGACCGGAAGGCGCTGTGGATGCCGCAGGCTGGGATGATGCCGGCGCGTCAACCGGTTGAATGCCTACAAACTCGCTAACGGCACCCCAAGGCGACCATTTCTCCGGCGTGCCTATAATTTCCGACTGCGCGGCGCGATCATGGTCCTGCGCAGTGGCGGTGGACGCCGGGCTGATGGCCACCGAGGGTTTCTGCACGTTCGGATCGGGCTGGCGGGCACCCTGTTCGATTGCGGGCAGTTTGGCCGCGTAATTGGGAAGTTTGATCCCGGCAGGCGCCCCGGCGCCTGTCAGGTAATCCAGCGGCGTCGCGTATTTAAAGTCGTTGGGATTATGGCTGCCTACACGCGCCGCCATGGCGTCCCGTTGTTGCTCCGTCAGGCGATCGGAACTCTGGTCGTATTTTCCGGCCTTGAACATTGTGCGGACGTTGTCTTCGGTACCGACAAACCGGCCGGGGGTGGACATGCCCGAGGCCTTCAGGCCCGCCGTCGTCATTTCCTCGGGCGTGTAACCGCCCTTACCCCGCATGGCATCGACCTGAATGCTGAATGTATCCAGCTGTTTCTGAGTCGCGCCTTTCTGGCGCAGCAGGTCGATCGCCTGTTCCGGCGTGGCCTGGATTCCTTCATAGATTTTCGTGCCGGTGTTGCGCGACATGTCGACGGCCTTGAATCCCTCGACCGCCATGTCCAGAGGCGTCAGTCCGCCTTTTTGCTGCAATTCCGCGATTTTTTTATCGAAGATTTGCATTTCAGCATCGGAGTGGCGCGCGCTCATTGTCCTGCGGGCGTCATCAAGTGTGATGGTGGATTCGATTCCCGCATCCCTGACCACCGCTTCGCGCAGGCGGGTGCGGTATTGGTCCGCCTGGGCGTCGAAGGCCGCGACTTTCTCAGGATCCCTCTTTTCCAGATCGGTACGGTATTGTTTGAAAGCGGGTTCGGCGTAGGTCTTAAGATAAAAATCGGCCTTCTGTTCCGGCGTGCCGGGAACGGTGGGGGCGGCGGCAGGCCCCGGCGGGGGCGGCGCGGCGACAGGCGTCGAACCGCCGCTATCCGCGGATGAGATCTTTTGTGACGGTGCGGCAGGCGCGGGACTTTGGGCATTGGCCGCCAGCAGATCCTTCACCAGCTTGTTCGGATCCTGGGCCGCGTCGTCAATCACGCCAGGACGATCCTTGACCATCTGGCGCAACGTGCCGACGGCCTTGGCGGGATCGGCGTTGATTGCCTCAATAGCGTTGTCGTAGAGTTGGGAATCAATGCCGGTGCCATTGCGCAGCGTCGTACCCAAGGCAATGGCGGCGGCCTGCCTTTGGGGATGCATGCCGATCAGGCCTATCGCCTCGATACCAAACTTCTTCAGCTGCATCTGTGCGTCTTCGCTTAATTCAGCCATTATAATTTTCCCTCTTTTATTATTACCGGCGCTAACGCACCATCAGCGGTATCATGCCGCAATCCAGTATTTTTTTATCCTGCATCTGCACCATGTAAATCTGGCTGCCATCGCGCAACAGGGCGCGCATTTCGTCCGGGATGACCAGCCCCAGCTCATGCTGGCGGCCTGAAAGCAGGATCAGATAGACTTTATTGACATCCAGGTCGTATTCCGCCCATTTGACGGTTTCGGCGAACGGCTGGTCGTACAGGAGCCATACCTGTGAATTTTCATTCACCAGGATATCCACCTTCATGCGGCCGGCAACCGGCGACAGGACCGGCCTGTCCAGTTCCGAAAGCGGGTGTTTCGCGGCTTTTTGTTCTTTTTCCTTGATCATCAGCCCGGATCTTTTGTTATGACTTATGATAGCAAAAACAGGCGCATAAACGCAAATATGCTATTTTTCCGCTTTTATGGTTTTTTTAATCTCTTTTCAGGCTGAGAAGATCGCCCTTGTAGCCGGGCGGAATGGTGTTGTCGGGCTTGCTGGCGATAACCTGCGGGATGGTTTTGTTGAAGTTTGCGACAATATCGGCACCCAGGGTTTTACGATTGATGCGTGCATCCGCCAGGGTCATATCCGGCTTGAATTCGCATTCGAAAAATTCCGACCGGTTCTGGCCGAACGAGTCGATATGGGTGAAATAAATCCTCAGGTTGTTTTTAAACCATTCAATCGCCGTTATTTTCAGGCTTGTCGGATATTTGATCTGGGTTTCGATCAGGGTGCGGCAAATGCCGATATGGACGGTTCCATGCAGCGGCTGCATGCCCCACAATATAAACAGGGTAAAGAAAACGGACGTGCCCAGCAGGATGGATTTCCAATGGCGGCGAAAGGTCGCCTTCATGCCGGTATCGCGATAAACGACAGCCTTGAATTCGCGGGTGGCGTCGCTGGCGCCGCCCCTGGCGGATACGGGGCGCAGCTTCGACACCGCACCGGCGGCGCCGGCGCCGCTTGATCCCACCTTGGAACCGGGCGTGTGGCCGCCGACGTCCTTGCTCATGACAGCGCTCTGACTTTTCTTTTCTCGGATTCTTCGTTCAATTCCTCGGCGCGCTTGCCAAGTTCGGCGACGATTTCGTCGATGACGTTGCTGGTCAGGGCCGAGCGCGATTCGCCGTCCCGTTCCGATTTCATCATGACGCGGCGCTTGATTTCCGACCGGGCGGACCCGCCGGGGAAGGCGGCGGCCAACATATGCCGGGCGCGGCCCGCACCAAGCCGGGCGTACAGGCGGTTACGGATGGCGACATCCTCGGCGGATGTCGAAAGCGCCCACAATTCGATCGGGCCCAGCGTGTTGATCAGGAATTGCTCGTACCGGCCCTCGGTCGTCGCCAGGACCAGGAGCGCCGGCGCGCCGCCCGATTTCGGGCCGGTCAGTTTGAAGCGGATGATGTCGCGCGCCGTGTCGGACAGGCCGAACCGTTCGCGCACCGCCTCCACGGCCGTATCGGAAATGGCCGAACCCAGCACCCATACGCCGGTCGCGAGGTCGATCATGTCCTTGTCAAAGTCGTCGAGAAGCTGTGACGACAGCAGGATCTGCACGCCGCGCTTACGGCCTTCGCGGACGTCGCGGATCAACTGGTTCCGCACCGAGGTTGAACGCGATGTCCTGTGGAATTCGTCATAGCACAGGCGTTTGGGCGTTTCGGCGATGTCCTGGAGCTTGCCCTCGTGATATTCGCGGTATTTGGGCGGGATGAACTGGAGCGAATCCATGCCCATCCACCAGGACCGCACCAGCGTGTGGCGGGCCAGCATGTACATGATCGACGTCTGGCGGTCCGCCACCTCGTCGCCCTGCGGCGCGACGTCCATCAGGTCGAGCGAGCAGACTCGGGAATCGGAAATGTCGAACTGGGTGATCGAGGACAGGATCGGCAATTCGCGTATGGCGGATGTAATCATCCGTTCGAACGCGTTGATGATGCTTTCGGTGGAGAAACCGACGGATGTTTCCTCCAGCAGCGAACGGATCTGCGGCCGCCGCGCCGCCGTGATCGAATCGGTCAGGGTCGGCACCGCGTGGCGCTGGGCCAGCATGGCAACGTGATATTGTTCCAGGTCGAACATCTTGTCGACCACATCCCACCAATAGGGATCGGTCGGCAGGTGGACGTTGAATTTCGCCATCGCGTCGTCGATTTCCGGATCGAGGCGCGGCAGGTAAGGGCGCGGCTCGGCGTTGGCGGAACCGTCGTCCCGCCAGCGGAACATTTCGTCGACGACCAGGCCGGCCAGCTGCTGGATACCGTCATACGGCTTATCGTGGCCGGGCGGCGTGCAGAGCAGCGTCAGCAATTCGACCAGGTAGGACCGTTCATCGATCAGGGGATAGCGGCAGCCGAGCTGCGTATCGAACGGATTGACGGCGAATTTATGCGTCATCTGCAACCGGTAATAGGAGGCTTCGTGCTGGCGCGTGACGGGCAGCGCCTCCTTCACCAGGGAAATCAGCCCCGACGACGACGGCCCGATATCGATAACCGCCACATAGGGCAGTTTCGACAGGCCGGGCGACAGGATGGTGCCGAGGTTGAGCGTGTTGAGCAGGACCGACTTACCGGCGCCGGGCTGCGCGAACACAAGATCGAACCAGGTGGTGGTGACGTTGGTACCCGTCTGGTACGGCCAGGCCTTGCCGTCGGCGGTCCGCAGCAGGATGGCGCCGTGCGCGAACGGGCTCGACGGGCGCTGCCACGGAATCAACTTCATGACTTCCAGCATGGGCGCGACGGCGGACGGCGCGGTGCCGGCGCACATAATGCCCATGGCGGAGGACATCACGCAATCCAGAGGATCGCCCGAAAATTCAGAAACTTGGCAATAGCCCCAGGATTCCACCGACTGCACCAGGGTCGACAGACGGTCGTCGATCAGGTTTTTATCGCCGCCGACCGCCCAGGTCGCGAACGACACGCGCAATTTCACCACAGGTTCGCGGCGGGCCAGCATCTGCAACCCTTCCAGCGAATATTTGATCTGTTTGTTGAGCGAATTGGTAACGCCCAGGATGGTGGCGATAAAGGCGCGGAACGTTGTCGCCTGCGCCCCGCCGCCTTCGATCAGGAAACTGATGCGGAATGGGATATCGGCTTCGACCAGGCGGTTCATCAGTTGCGGGAACGGCGAGGCATCCATCGGCCCCAGCGTCATGTCGGCACCGCCCCACAGCAGGTCGCCGATCTTGCAGATCGATTTGTCAATGATGCGGGCGTCGCCCGCCGCCAGCTGCGCACGCAACGCCGGCCACATGATGTCGGACATATCGCGCGCCGATGTCGGCGCGCGCGGCGGAATCGGGTCGCCGGGCAGGCAGGCGCGCCAGTCGTCGTGCGCCTTGTTCGGGAACATGTTGTTACGCACCGAGCGCAAGGCTTCGTGCGTATCCAGCGCGACGGCGCGCATGCCCAGTTCGTCCAGCGCCGCCTGCACCGAGGTCTGGAACGATTTGTGCCGCATGCGCAGCGCATCGAGCGCCGCCAGCGGGAACTGCGCGTAACCGGCGTTCAGCCAGCGCTTCTGGCGCGACTCCTTGGCCGCGCGCTGCAATTCGTTTTTGGTCAGGGCGCTGGGCCGCGTCCACAATACGAAATAGCATTCTTCATATGACAGGTAGCGCGACAAATGGCGGATGCGTTCGTCGAACACGTCCTCGACATCGAGGCCCATGTTCTTGGCGGCGATCCGGCTGGGCTTGATCATGCGATCCAGATGGCGGGCGATGCGTTCCGGGTCGCGCACGAAATAAACCTGCATGGCGTGGCCGGGACGGTCGAACCGCGCGCCGATCTTGATGGTGGCGCCCTCGATGATATGCTCGAATTCCACTTCCCCGATGACCTGGCGGCTGCCATCGACGCGCAGGTACGTCACCAGCGAACCGTCCTCGGCCACCAGCGTCACCTCGTCATCCGATGTTTCAAGCCGGATAAACGTTTCCAGCGACTGGCGCAACGCCGTCTGCATCGGGACAAGGAATTTTTGAAACCAGTTGGCCATGAGAAGGTCGCTTGCCTGCCGCCCGTATCAGTGATGAAAGGAACCGGTCCGGTAACGGCCCGGGCCGATATATGATTATATATTTTTTTAGGCCCGCCGCAAAATAGTTAAAGCGCCGGAGGTTGAGACAAAAGGAAGGGTTATGCCGCGCTTTTGAGGCCGAGATCGCGATAGATATCGACCCATTGTTTGGGTTGCAGACGCCCGAACGGCCCATCCTTGGAACGCCAGTAGGCCAGAATCTGCGGAAACTGGTTGAATTCGAGGTCCGCTTCGCGAATGATGCGCCGGTCGAGCGGGAACAACCGCAACCCTTCCAGCTTGGCCGCGCGGGCTTCATAGGCATTGTCGCTGATATAATCTTTCAAAACCGACGACAGGATGAACGGATCATCGGTGCCGAGCCGGGCCTTGGCGTCTTCCCGGCGCCGGGTCAGCATATCGAGCGCGCGGCGGGCGGCATCGGCCACCGGCCCCTGGCTGATCCGGGCGACATAAATGGCCCGGACGATATGATGCAGGTCGGCCTGGCTGATTTCCGGCAACCAGATCAGCACGCCGGACCGCATGACCGGCACATCCTGCAGGTTAAAGCACTGATGGCAGAAAATGCAGGCCGTGGTCAGGTTTTCAGGCCGGACGTCATCTTTTACATTGTTGATGAAATGCACGTCCTGGTATTTATGGGACGTAAAGCCGCAGCAGCGGCAGGTATGGCGGTCGCGCTCCAGAATCTTCTGGCGCAGTTCGGTGCTCAGGACAGCTGTAGATTTACCGTCCTTGGCGCCATCCCGGGGGGCAGAATGAGCATTGCCCGCAAAGCGGGCAATGCCTAAGATTATGGGTAAAGTCTTCATGGAGACGGATTAACCGCCGACGCCCATCTGGACTTTGGTCAGCTGCGCCGCAGCCGTCGTATCGGTGTTGTTACCGATCGTGTTCCACATGGCCGAGTAAACGATCGGCAGAGCGAACAGGCCACCACCGGCCGCCAGGCGGATCGCGCCGTCTTTCAGCGGGGTGTTGTTCGGGTTTTCGACGTGGTCCTTGATTTTCAGGATACCCAGAACACCGAGCAGGATACCGAACATGTACGACAGACCCGACAGCAGGCCAGGCAGGCTGGCGATCGACGAGATGATGTTCGACGCGATGTTGCTGAAGTTGTTGGCTTTCGCGGGGCTCGAAGTCAGCATGAAGCCGGCGACGAAAGCAGCACTCATTTGTAACGAACTACGATTGATAAGTTTTTTCATATGACAGTCCTCCTCGACTGGTCTTTGAAGTTTCACACATAAACGTTAAAAGTTCATTAAGATCCGGCATAATTTTAGGTTAATGCCGAATGGTTCCCTCATTTTTTCAGTTTTTTACACTCCTTTCATTTTTTATTACGAAAATCCAAGCCCGTACTGCGCCAAACCCAACGTCGATTCGACGGCATTGATGAACGGACCCAAATTCACCGCCAGGGCGCCGCCCACCATATGGGTCACGCCAGCCATCATGGATGCCTGGTGATTGCCTTCGGCAACGCTCCGGATGATGAATATTCCCCTCAAGAAGCTCACAAGGCCGAGCAGCAGGACGAACTGAATCATCGCGCTGACAACGGCCTGGATATGCTGGATTTCGGGATCGCCCAAACCAGCGGTGTATTGCAGTTTCGGAATCGCGGTGGTGACACCACCGCTGCCATCGAACAGAGACACAGTGAACGCCGCCACCATGGGGCTGAAGGACAGAAGCGCGCCGCCCGCGACGAAGGTCATCATCGTACCGACCCCGCCGGGGCCGCGCGGTCCTTCCTGCGCGGATTTCAACAGGCGCGTGATGCCGATCATGACCAGGATGATGCCCGCGACATAACCGAAGAATGTCAGGATCACATCGGTCGGGCCGAAAATGCTGGTCATGAACAGGGCCAGCATATGGTCCAGGCCGGCGCCGGTGGTGCCGTCGATCGGGCCGCCGTTGGTGTTGTGGTGATTGTCGATGCCGAAACCGAGCGAGGTGAAGACCGCCGTCACGACATAGGGCAGGCCGAACATCGCACCACCCGCCACCATGCGCGCAACGCCTTCCCATACCGGCGTCTGCTGCGGATTGATGACGTGATCCTTGATTTTCAGAATGCCCCAGATGCCCAGCACCACGCCGAACAGATAGGAGCACGCCTTCAGGAAGATCGGGAACATGGTCGTCGAATTGAACATGTTACACATGACGGCGCCGATCGAACCGTCACCGGCCTCGCAGGCCGCGCCGTTGGCTTCGTTGGAAATGCCCATGCTGCCGGCCAGATTGCCCAGGCCGCCGCCGTCGCCGTTCGAAATCGTCAGCCACATGGCCGAGAAAATCGCGCCCAGGCCAAACAGCGAGCCAGCCGCCAGCAATTTGATGACGCCCGAGCGCAACGGCACGTTTTCGGGATTCAGGACATGGTCCTTCAATTGCAATATACCCGCCACGCCGAACATCAGGGCCAGCAGGTAGGCGACACCCGTCATCAGGCTGGGCGTATCCGCAAGCGAGGCGACGATATTATCCAGGATCGCATTGATATCGGTGCCGCCGCCGGCGCCCCCATTGACCGCCATGTCGGCGCCGGTTTCCTGGATGACACCGGTGATGCCGTCCATGATATTGCCGCCGTCGATCGTGCCCTGGGTGGCCGTATAGACCATCGGCAGGGCGAACAGCGCGCCGCCAGCGCCAAACCGCGCAACGGCTTCCTTCAGAAAATTCTGGTGGGGGTTTTCAACATGGGCCTTCAGCTTCAGGATACCCATGATGCCCAGGACAAGGCCAAGCAGGTACGAACCGCCGGAAATCAGGCCCGGAAGCGTATCGACGGAATCGATCGCGTTGTTGGAGATCGAGCTGAATGTCGCGTCGGCATGGGCCGGCGCAGTCAACACCAGAATAGAAAATGCAATGAGGCCAGGTACGAATTTCTTCATTCCAGATACCGCCCGACTTTCTTATATTTTTTTACACACCCACATTCATGGGAACATATTTTCGCTTTTGAGGCAAACTTTTGTTCTCTTTAATAACTTAAGGCAGAATAGTTAAAATTTTATTTAATTTGCTTGTTTTTTCCCCGCTCTTCAGGCCGCGGCATATGAAAAGCCCCTCCGCTTCGCGCCGGAGGGGCTTTATATTAAGTATTTAATATTACTGCGTTATCGCCGATTGCGTGCCATGGACGACCCAACGGCCGCCTTCCTCGCCGATGGCGGTTATCTGTCCGACGCCAGGCAAGGTGTCGCCGACATGAACGCTGATCATGTCAGCCTGGCCGGGGCGTGAGACATAGGCCTGGCCGGGCTGGGCGGATTTCAGGACCCACCGGGCGGCGCTTGTTTCCACGTTGATTTCACGGCGTGGCGCGGTGGTATGCGGCGCGGCGACGTGCGAGGCGTGGGTACGGACGCGGGCGGCATGCGCTACGGGCGCGGCAACCGCTGCGGGCGCCCGATTTTCAAGCCTGTCGAGGCGGCTGTTAATCTGGGCCAGCGTCTGCTGCACCGTTGCTATATCGGCCGAGGCGGGCTGTTTGCCCGCGTCGGCCAGTTTTGCCTCGACAGCGCTCATCCGGTCGAGCAGCTGGCTAAGCTTGGCTTCCATTTCCGGATCGGCAGCCGAAGCCAAAGGCGGCGGCGATACGATCGGATTGGACGACGCGGCAGGCGGTACGGCGGCGGAAGGGGGAGCGCCCTTACAGGACTTCCGTTGGTCGCTGCACTGTTTGCAATTTGGTTTCCCCTTGCGACTGTCCATTTCCGCACATTCAGCGCAGTTTGGCGGCGTTGTAGCGCT
>WBZN01000899.1_pt1 | contig 19376 bp, 18 predicted proteins | sample 5204281 | NCBI WGS metagenome assembly WBZN01 (sample SAMN12344347, study PRJNA552823) | activated sludge metagenome | biome: Activated sludge suspended growth; feature: Nitrification reactor; material: Wastewater; isolation source: activated sludge from nitrification reactor of wastewater... | reverse complement strand
GACGAGTTCCGCGTGCCGACGCAGGATCTTGACGCCGATGGAGTGAAACGTGCCGAGCCACGCCATGCCCTCGACCGTCGTGCCAATGGCGGCGCCGATGCGGTCCTTCATCTCGCGTGCGGCCTTATTGGTGAAGGTGACCGCGAGGATCTGGGATGGCCAAGCCTTGTTCTGGGCCAGGATGTGGGCAATGCGCGTGGTCAGCACGCGCGTCTTGCCGGTGCCCGCGCCGGCCAGGACCAAGAGCGGGCCCTCGGTATGTTCGACTGCGGCGCGTTGCTCGGGGTTCAAGCCCTCCAGATACACGGGCGCCGGGCGCGACGCCGCCAGGGCGCGCGCGGAGATGGAACCTTGACGGGTACCGGCACCCTCCGCGCTAGCAGCCTCAGGAGCAGCCTGGGGCAAATCAAAAGGCGGCTCTTCGAATTCATCAGAGGGATGTGAGGGCGGCGGCATTCTGCGACTCGCTGTCATTCCAATCAGGTAGCGTACCGTATCCGCTCCTACAACCCAGCCGCGGCGCTGTGCACAGTGCCGGTAAAATGCCTGATGGTTGCCGCAAAACCTGGGCAAAGTTCTGGAATTGCGCCCAAATTCGGGTTCAGACTTATCCCCGGCTATGCGATAGAATGCGATTATTGGCGTGCGAGGCTGATTGCGCACGCCGGTCGGCGCGAGAGCGGGCTTGCGCCGGTGAGAGAGCTTTTGGCGGATGAATAACGCACTCCTGTATCTCGGCGGCCTTCTGGCATTGGTCCTGGCGACCTTGTTTGGTGCGCCGTATGTGATCGATTGGAACGGCTATCGCGGTGTTTTCGAGGAAGAAGCCTCCAAGGTGCTCGGTCGCGACGTTCGCGTAGGCGGCGCCGTCAATGTCCGCTTTTTGCCGATGCCCTTCGTGAGCTTCGAAAAGGTTCGGCTTGCCGACACCACCGGTCAGACGGGTGAGCCCTTCATCCGTGCCGATAGCTTCACGATGCGGCTTGCCGTCTCGCCCCTGCTGCGCGGCGCGTTCGAGGCCAACGAGATTGAATTGAACAAGCCCGTGCTGTCGCTCGTGTTCGATGGCGCGGGCAGCGGCAACTGGTCGACTTTGGCGTTAAAGCCCGCAGAGCTTCCCTTCGTGCCGCAGAACGTGGCCTTGCATTCGGTGCGGCTGATCGATGGGGCGGCTGCGATCCACCGCGCAGACGGCAAACTCATCAACACGGTCGGCGCCATCAATGGCGAGCTTTCGGCTGAGAGCCTGACGGGCCCCTTCAAATTCAAGGGCAGCGCGCGCATCGGGAGTGCCGAGCGCGAGGTGCGCTTTTCGACCGGGCGCGCGGATGCCGAGGGCGCGGTGGACGTCAAGGCCGTGATGCATGGAGACGCCGCCTCCAACTCCTACATATTCGATGGCGAATTGCGCGACCTGACCACCGCTCCGAAAGTCACGGGCGATCTCACGGGCAAGATCTACCTGCCGCGTGCGGCCTCAGCCGATACGCCGGCTAATCCCGACGAGCCGCGCGTCCTCAACCTCAAGGCCGCAACGGTGGCCAATGCCCTCGGCGCGACATTCGACAATGTCGAGCTGGAACTGGATAGTGCGGCGGAGGCTCAAATCCTGACCGGCAAGGCGTCGGCGAAATGGGGTGAGGCGCTGCAATTCGACACCAAGCTTGCCGCCAAGTGGCTCGATCTGGATATGCTCGCGGCGCCGCACGGCCAGCAGGCGGGGATCGAGGGGTTGCGGCAGTTGTTCGTTGCGCTGGTCGAAGGCCTGGGTGGCGATGGTTCGGCAAGCGTGCAGGTCGACATCGAGCAAGCGAAATTCGCAGGTGAACAGTCGGGCGCCCTCAATCTCGAAGCCGAACGCCATCAGGATGTCGTGACGCTGCGCCGCCTCTCCGGCGGATTGCCTGGCGGCGCGCGATTCGATCTGTCGGGTGAAATTGCCGGCGCAAAGAACGCTGAAAAGACATTCAAGGGTGAGGGCGCGGTGCGGGGGGCTAATTTCGCCCGCGTTCAGGCCTTCGCCAAGAAGTCCGGCATCGACATCGATTTGAAGCCGGAGGGTTCGTTCTGGGTTGCCGGCCAGGTTGCCATGGGTCCAGGCAGTTTCGCATTGACCGACGCCAAGGCGCAGATCTCGGGCCAGCCGGTTGCAGGAGACGTATGGATCGAAAGCGCCCCACGTCATCACATCACCGTGCGCCTTGATGGCGACGACATCGACAGCGCCGTCTTTTTCCCGGAGCAAGCGAGCCATGTGAGCCAGGTGTTGCGGCAGGCACTGGGACTGGCAGGGCCCGGTCCGGATGATACCGCCGCCGCGGTCGAAACGTCAGGGCAGGGGACCACGGTTGAGTTGTCGGCGCGCCGTCTGAAGCATGGCGGTCACGTCTACAGGGATGTCGATGCCCAGATCGTCATCGATGCCAAGACGCTTTCGGTGCCGAACGCGCGGCTCACCACGGAAGCGGGCGCGCGCCTGGCAACGTCGGGGCACATTACGCGCGCGGGCCAGGATGGCGGCTCGGCAAAGGGCACATTGACCTACGAGGTCGACGCCGCCGAAAGCCGCGCCATTGCCGAGGTGAGCAAGCTGCTTGGGTTCGAAGACAGTCTCGACAAGCAGCTTACGGCCTTGCCTTCGGCACGCGTCGCGGGGCTGGTCATGATCGGCAAGCGCCAGCCGGGCGCGGCGGACGTGACGTTTGACGGCCTGATCGGCGGCGCGCGCGTGACGGGCGAGGGATTGTTCGACAGCGGTTTCACCGCATGGCGGACCGCGCCTGCCCGGATGACTGCGACCCTCAAGTCCGACGACCTTGGAGAAATTCTCAAGCTCGCCGGTGCGGGACCGCAGCTCCTCGGCGGCCTGAAATCGCGACCCGGCGAGGCCAGTTTGGCGATATCGGGTCTTTTGGCGCAAGGCGCGAAGTCTTTGGCAGAGGTCAGCGCGGAAGGCTTATCGGCGACGCTGCGGGGCACGTTGATGGCGCAAGACAATCAGACATTCGCCTACGATGCGCAAGGTGATGTCGATGCTCAGGATGCTCGCGAAGCCCTCGTGCTGGCCGGCATTGTGGCGCCGGCGGGCGTCACGCGCGACACTCTGGCCGGGCCCATCGCCGTCAGTACAAAAGACGGCGTCACCACATTCTCGAGCCGCGGTTTGAAATCGGCTTCGACTGTGATCAAGGGCAGCATCAAGCTGATGCGGTCGCAGGACGCTTCGCATATGGATGCGGACCTCGAGACGGATCGTGCGTCGGTGGCAGGCCTGTTGAGCTGGGTAAGCGAGGCGACTGGCGCCGCCGCCGCGGAAGATGTGGAAGAGAATATCTGGCCAAGTGCGCAACTCGATCTTCAGCCGTTCGCGCACACTCGTGGCAAAATGCGCCTCAAGATCGCCCGGCTGGAGCTGGCAGACGGTCTGGTTGCGCAAGATGCTGTGGCAGGAATTGAGTTTGGCGATGGCAGGGTCGCCGTTGGAAATCTGAAAGCCCGCGCCGCCGGAGGCGACCTCACGATGGCCGCTGCGATCGAAAAGGCCCCGGGCGGCTTTACGCTATCGGGCAATGTTGCACTCGATGCCGATCTGGCCGCGCTCAATGCACATGCTTCAGGCCGCGCCCAGTTGCACTTCGAAGGATCGGGCCGGGCTTTGAGCCCTGCGAAGATCATCGACGCACTTACCGGCAAGGGTACGATCGAGCTGCAGGACGTGCGCCATCCGGGGCCGTCGCCCGCGCTCATCGCCGATGCGAGCGATGCCATCTTGGCCGGCAGGATGGAGAACGACGCCGGCGTCATCGCGTCGTCGCTCGTTTCGTCTCTGGGCTCCACCGCCATCGTGGCGGGCAACAAGACGATATCGTTCGATGTCGCAGGGGGTGTGGTGAAGGTCGAACCCTACACGCTCTCAACGCCCCAAGGAACGGCGCGCAATACGACGACAGCCAGCCTTTCATCCCTTGCTCTCGATAGCGAGTGGCAGGTGAGCGCGGTCGCCTCGCCTCTGCCGCCACCCCCCGAAGCCAACCCCGCCTGGAAGCCCGCCCCCAAAGCACCATTGCCCGCGGTTGAGTTCATCTACACGGGGGCCCTGGGCGATCTTGCAGGGCTCGAGGTCAGGGCCGACGCCAGCGATCTCCAGCGCGAACTTGCAGTTCGGCAGATGGAACGCAAGGTTGATGAGCTTGAAAGTCTGCGCAAGCGGGACGACGACCGCCAGCGCCAGGAGATCGAACGCCGAAGGGCGTTGGAGGCCGAACGGGTCCAGGCGGCAGCCGCAGCCGCAGCCGCGCGCGAAGCCGCCAAGCAGCAGAAAGAGCAACAGCTCAAGGAAGAGGAACTTCCGCCTGTGCTGCCGGAATCGAACGGGACAGATGCGATCGTTCCTCAGACCGGCCCTCCCGATGAGGATTTGCCTGCTCAGGAGGATCGAGCCGCCGATGCCGTGCCCAAGCCGATGCCTCCTGCACGCGTGTCCGTTCCACGCCCGCAACCGCGTGTGCAACGGCGCACGACGTCCGACGAAATCAATAGGGCCTTTGGCAGTTGGCCGTAGATTTCAAGTTCCTTCATCCCGATGCGTTGACTTTGGCTGCATGCCCGTGCGCATGGCGTTGCAACGTTGCTGTCGTTGTTCGGACACGCGCGCCATCTCGTGCGAATTGTCACGTGACGCTTTTATGACAAGCGATGCGGGAGATGCTATGCCCCTGGCGGCTGACGGAGCACCGCCGGAGTAAAAATGGGGAAGCCTACGCTGGATAAGGACCTGAAAAAGGTCGTCCATATCGAAAAAGCCGCCGAATCCCTCGGCCGTTCGCTTGCCAAACCAGGACTTCTCGCGGTCTTCATGGCCGCCTGCATCGCGGTCGCCAGCCATTTCATCGATGAGAGCTCTCACGCCAGTCTCGTCATTACAGCCGCCGTCATCGCCGCCTACATGGCGCTCAACATTGGCGCCAACGATGTTGCCAACAATATGGGCCCCGCAGTCGGAAGCCGCGTGCTCAGTATGTCCGGTGCGATTGCAATCGCGGCCCTGTGTGAAGTGTCCGGCGCCATCCTTGCTGGCGGTGATGTGGTGAGCACCGTTGCCAAGGATCTGCTGGTCACGGATCACGGGCTGAAGACGATTTCCTTTATTCACATCATGATAGCCGCGCTGCTGGCCGCGTCGCTGTGGACCCATCTGGCCACCTATCTAGGGGCGCCGGTGTCAACGACGCATGCGATCGTCGGCGGCGTCATGGGCAGCGGTACGATGGCCGCAGGTTTCGATGCCGTTAATTGGTCGGTGATGGGACGGATCTCGGCGAGCTGGGTGATTTCGCCAGCGGCTGGAGGTCTTATAGCAGCAATGCTGCTGGGGCTCATCAAGTGGCTGATTATTTACCGCCAAGATCGCGTCGCGGCTGCACAGCGCTGGGTGCCTCCGCTTGTCGCGCTGATGTCAGGTGTGTTTGCGATGTATATCGTGAGCAAAGGATTGCAGCGCGTTTGGACGCCGTCGACAGTGGCCGTTCTTGCCTTCGGGCTTGCATTCTTCGCATTCGGCTTTGCCATTACGGCCCCGTGGATCAACCGCCGCGCCGCCGTCATTCCCAACACGCGCAAGGCAATCGCCCAGTGCTTCACCATCCCATTGATCTTTGCCGTGGGCCTCTTGTCGTTTGCTCATGGTGCAAACGACGTCGCCAACGCCGTGGGGCCGCTGGCGGCCATCGTGTCAGCCGCGCAGGCCGGCACGAATGCCGATCAGGATGTCGCCTTGCCGCTTTGGGTATTGGCGATCGGTGCGTTCGGCATCTCACTCGGCTTGACACTGTTTGGTCCCAAGCTCATTCGCACCGTGGGCGAGAAGATTACCAAGATGGACCCGATACGCGCCTATTGCGTGGCGCTGTCGGCGGCCGTCACGGTGCTCGTCGCTTCCGCGATGGGGCTGCCCGTCTCATCGACGCACATCGCCATCGGTGCCGTGTTCGGCGTTGGCTATTTGCGGGAGCTGCTGACCAACAAGGGCGTGCCCAACCCGGCTGTCAAGCCGCGATCGGTTTTTCTTGAGCCTTCCAGCCTCAACCGCACTCCGCAGGAGGCTGTCGAGAACTATCAGAAAAAAGAAAAGCGCCGGCTCGTGCGCCGGCAACATGTGTACGGCATCGCGGCGGCTTGGGTCATCACCGTGCCGGCCGCGGCGCTATTGTCTGCGGGCTGCTATATGGTAATGCGCGCCGTGACCGACTGAACCGGTTGGGGCATCCAGAAATAGCACGCGCCGGCTTAACTCCGTCGTAAGGTCGGCCAAGACCGGATCGTGCAAGAGCCGCTTGGCTTCGCGCAGAAGCACCCAGTGGCGCTGTCTGTTGGCCTGTTCCGGCCAGGTGTCGTTCTGGCGCGTGACGCGCATGGGGTAGAGATCGACCTCGACCACCTTGCGCGCGATGCTGCCCTTCTTGATCGTGCGGTAGGTGCCGATGGGAGTGAGGTCGATTTCACCCTCCACGCCGCCCTCTTCCAATGCCTCCTGCTGCGCGCTCTCCCACGGCGTTTTGCCCTCGATCACAGAGCCCTTGGGAAAGATCCAGCGTCCGCTGCGCCGTGATGTAATGAGCAAGAATGCCACTCGGCCATCGACGACCGCATAAGGGAGTGCGGCAACCTGACGGGTCAGGTCGGGCGAGCGAACACGCAGAAAAATGCGGTCCAGAATGTATTGCGAATAGCTTCGCATGGAGGATGACACCCTTCTCGGCCTTTGGCGGCGGCTCGGCTCGCCAGGATTGCGGAACATGATCCTGCATGCAGGGACTAAAGAGCAAGCCGACGCGCAATTCAAGGATCAAGCTGTAGACAGAGCGCCGCCTCGCGCATGGACACTATCTCGTTATGTTCCTTCAGACCGGGGCTGAGCGCGCGCACGGTAGCGCTCGAGCAGCCAGATGCGCACGGCACTCGATAATCCGGACGTGCCACGGTTGCCGTCGATGCCGGCCACCAGCCCCGCGAGCGTGGTGCCATCCTCCGCCGCAGCTTCCTTCAGCGCGTCCCAGAAGGGCTTTTCCAAGGAGATCGACGTGCGATGGCCCTTGATCGCAAACGAGCGCTTAACCGGGCGGCTCATGAGTCTGCGCCGGTGTCCGGATCGGCTTCGGTGTCGTGCGCGCCTTTGTGGTCTTGGCCGGCTTCGCGCGGTGGAAGCTTCGCGCCATCGAGCACCTTTTCGCCCAGTATGCGTTCCTCGTCGTCATGCATCCGTTCGGCCTTTGTGCGGCCGTACTTGGCGCGGTTCTGTTCGGCCTGTCTTTCTTGCGCAGCGCGTTTCTTCGACTTGCGGAATTTATTCAGGTTCACGATTTCGGCGGGCATGTCGTCAGGTCCATCGGATCAAATTGAACATTGCATGGAGCTTCGCGCCCCGCGCCGGATTAAGGCTTGCCGCCCATGCAATTCGTCCACGCAAATGTTCTTCGAAATTTGCGACGCCCAGCAGGTTCTGTGTGTTGGGGCCGAACTTGCGGCAGTTGTGCAAGATAGCCTTGAGTTCGTCGAAGGTCCCACGGGGAAGGTTGATGTGGTCGTTAACGGTCACGCCGATGATGCGCTGGCTCTGGGAGCGGCGCATGATGCGTGTCTTCGCGGCGTTGAGCATGAAGCCCTCGTCCACCGCAATCATTGCGACATGCTCCAAGAAGGTATCAACTCGGCGGTCAAAAATTTCATCACCTGAGAATGCCAGATCGTCCGCATATCTTGTGTACTTAGCCCCGAAACGAGCTGCGAGTCCACTGATGCGGCGATCCAGCGAGAAGCTGACAAGGTTCGCCAACGCCGGCGATGTGGGAGCTCCCTGAGGCAGATGAGGTTGCTCATAGAGCTTTCTGGTCTGCCAGTCGCACATCCGGCCGCCTGACCGGCTTGCGAACACGCTGGTTGGCGTGCCTGACGTGCACAGTCCTGTCAGCAGCCGCGCCACGCTGCTTGGATATCCGATCGCGCGAAAGATCCCTTGAATACGCGCGGCAGGTATACTTGCAAAATAGTCCTTGAGATCGGCGGCCAAGACGATGAACTCTCCGCAGTGCGCTTGGGCCGAGGTGACGCAAGACCGTTTTGCAACGAAACCGTGTGCGCACGCATGCACCGGCACCCGATCGAGTATCTCGCGCAATATGCGCCGCTGTATCGTCTTCAATCGCGGTTTTGGTTCTTCAATCAGGCGTGGAGGACCGTGCTTCTTCAGCACGAAGGTATATTGGTAGTTCTGCAGAACAGGGATCGCAGTACGGCTATGTTGCCTGCGCGTATCGCTGAGCCATTCCAAATGCTCGTTCGATAATCCCAGCCACGCCGCCAAGTCACCGCTCGAATTGATCTTCGGCACGTTAAGACCGGCAAATTTCTTTGCCGGCGCGAATTTGGCGGGTTTGAGCACACAGTGCAGAATCTGTGGCTCCTTGAGAATGCGGGCAACCGCGCCGGCGAATTCGGGCGCAGCCAGAAAGAAATCGGTGAGCCAATCAGGCGAGGGCGGTTGCCCGGAATGGTCGGCAAATGCCGCGAGCCTTCGCAACAAAGCGGTTCGCTCGCGGCTATTCTGTGTCCCCAACAGGTGGCGTGCGCGGTCTGACCTTGCGCGTGGGGACCATTTACCGCAGAGCAGTGCCGCCGCGAGGTTCCGAGCGATCCATTCTCGCGTATTCATCTTGCCTGCGGTGATTGAAAGAGGCGCCCTGCGAGCGGCCGGACACTTCAACCCAACGTGTCGGACGCGATGTAACGTAGGGCGGACCTACCCGGCATCGCGTTGCGGGCTGAGCACAATAGTGAAATATCCTTGGGGTAACCCCAAAGAGACCCGACGGCACCGAAGTGACCGACCGGGCCTGTCTTGAAGTATCCGGCTGCTCACCCGCGATGAAACGTCAGCACCAAGAGTCTGTCAATGGTAGGCTCGTCCGGGACTACGGTAAACGGACCCGAACGTGGCCGCAGCCGCTTCTTTGAGTTGCGATCACGCGGGATCGGGGCCGATCATCTTGGCGGGGACGACGATCCGGTCGAAGTCCTCCGCGGGGATTCCGTCGGCAATGGCCTCCTCGCGCAATGTCGTGCCGTTCTTGTGCGCGGTCTTGGCGATCTTGGCGGCCCGATCATAGCCGTATTTCTCTTTCAGCGGCGTCACAAGCATCAGCGAGTTGGCAAGGCCCTTCTCGATGTTGTCGAGACGCGGCTCGATGCCCACGACGCAATTGTCGGTGAACGAAACCGCCGCGTCGGCCAGCAGGCGCACAGACTGCAGGAAGTTGTACGCCATCATCGGATTGAACACGTTCAATTCGAAGTGCCCCTGGCTTCCCGCAAAGGCGAGCCCTGCGTTGTTGCCATGGATGTGCGCGGCGACCTGGGTCATGGCTTCGCATTGGGTGGGGTTCACCTTGCCCGGCATGATGGAGGAGCCGGGCTCGTTCTCCGGCAGCGCCAACTCGCCGAGGCCGGCGCGCGGGCCGCTGCCCAGGAAACGGATGTCGTTGGCGATCTTGAAGCAGCTCATGGCGACGGTGTGGATCGCGCCATGCGTCATCACCATCGCGTCGTGGGCGGCGAGGGCTTCGAACTTGTTGGGTGCCGTGGTGAAGGGTAGCTTCGTGATCGCCGCGATGCGCTCGGCGACCTTGCTCGCAAATCCCTGTGGCGAGGCAAGGCCGGTGCCGACCGCGGTGCCGCCCTGGGCGAGTTCCATGAGCGCGGGCAGCGTGATCTCAATGCGCTTGATGCCGTTTTCAATCTGCTTGGCGTAGCCGGAGAACTCCTGACCGAGCGTCAAGGGCGTTGCGTCCTGGGTGTGCGTGCGGCCGATCTTGATGATGTCCTTCCAGGCGCGCGCCTTGGTTTCGAGCGCCTCCTGGAGATGCTTCAAGGCGGGCAGCAGCCGGTTTACTACCTCTTCTGCGCACGCGATATGCATCGCGGTCGGGAACGTGTCGTTCGACGACTGGCTCATGTTGACATGGTCGTTGGGGTGAACGGGCTTCTTGGTGCCCATCTCGCCGCCGAGCAATTCGATCGCGCGGTTGGAGATCACCTCGTTGGCATTCATATTGGATTGAGTGCCCGAGCCGGTCTGCCATACGACAAGCGGAAAGTGCGCATCGAGCTTGCCGTCGATTACCTCCTGCGCGGCCTTTATAATGGCGTCCGCGATCTTGGGGTCGAGCTTGCCGAGCGCCATGTTGGTCTCTGCCGCGGCGCGCTTGACGATACCGAGCGCGCGCACGATCGCCTGAGGCTGCTTCTCCCAGCCGATCTTGAAGTTGCCGAGCGAGCGTTGCGCCTGCGCACCCCAATAGCCTTCGGAAGGAACGTCGATGGGGCCGAACGTGTCGGTCTCGGTGCGATAAGAGGTCATGGGCTGGCTTGCTCGCGGATGTCCTGTTTGCGTTGCAGCATGCCGCTTAGCACGTCCCCGGCCCAAGTACAAAATGGGCTTTTGTTGGTGTTTTGTGGAAAGCGAAGCCCGCGCCATTTCATGAGGCTTCCGGCGAATGCCTCTGCGCGCCAAATTGTGCAACACATTTGATCTTTCGGCGATGATGCCGCGCAGAAAAGGTGTGCCAGACAATGACGTTGGATATGCAGAAGCTCGAGCCGCTGCTCGGCATGATGGTGACCGAAATCGGTGCGGCGGCCAACGCGGCACTCGTGCTTGTCGGTGACAAACTCGGTCTCTACAAAGCGCTCGCAGCGCACGGCCCCCTGTCATCGGACGATCTTGCCAAGAGGACAAATACAGCGCCGCGCTATGTGCGGGAATGGTTGAGCGCGCAGGCGGCGTCCGGATTTGTCACTTACGACGCGGCAACCAATATTTTCTCCATGAGCCCCGAACAAGCGGCGGTTCTTGCCGACGATGACAGCGTCGTCAACATGACCGGCGGCTTCTACGCGCTGGCGGCGGTCTATGCGGACGAGCCGCGGCTGACGGAAGCTTTCAAGATCGGCAAAGGGATCGGCTGGGGCGAGCACTGCAATTGCCTGTTCTGCGGCACGGAGCGTTTCTTCCGGCCCGGATACAAGGGCCATCTGGTGGCCGAGTGGCTGCCCGCACTCGATGGTGTTGTCGCCAAACTGGAAAACGGCGCGAAGGTGGCCGACATCGGCTGCGGACACGGGGCATCGACGCTCATCATGGCACAGGCTTTCCCCAAATCTCACTTCACCGGCTTTGACTTTCACGAGCCGTCCGTTGTTCGGGCGCGCGAAGTCGGCGCAGGTCATAAGAATCTCGCGTTCGAGCAGGCCCGCGCTCAGGATTTCCCCGGCGGCGATTTCGATCTCGTCACCATCTTCGATGCGCTGCACGACATGGGCGATCCGGTTGGGGCCGCCCGTCGCGTGCGCGAATGCCTGAAGGACGACGGCACCTTCATGGTCGTCGAGCCCATGGCGGGCGACAGCTTGCAGGAGAACTTGAATCCGGTGGGACGCGTGTACTACGCGTTCTCGACCAATGTATGCGTGCCAGCCTCGCTCAATCAGGAAGTCGGCGCCGCATTGGGCGCACAGGCAGGCGAGACGAAGCTGACGCAAGTGCTGCGCGAAGGTGGGTTCACGCGTATTCGCCGCGCCGTCTCAGCGCCCTTCAACATGGTGCTTGAAGCCCGCCCGTAGGTGCTGGATGAGGCGACCGTTGGGCCGTGCGTTACCTGCGGCGGCCAACCGTTATTAGGCGGCTTGTGAGCCAAACCTAAACAGAATATTGCCGCTTTTTATTCGTTGTGTTGCTAGGCTTTACGTAAATGAGTCGATTCCGGAGTGCCGGGCGTGGGACGAGCGGACGTTCCATGAGGCGCTGTTTTCCGGATCCTGCTGCGGGTGATGTGGGAAAGCCTCTATTCCAAGTGTGCGTGGTCCTTGCCTGCAGAAGCGATCTGGCAAGGGCGGTGCTCAAACCCGGGGTGAACACGCCATGGAATCGAAAATCATCGTCATGATCGTTCAACTCGCCATGCCCAACGGCGATGCAGACGTGCAGGTGAAGCCGATGGACAACGTGCAAGCCTGCCGCAGCGCGGCCGAGATCGAGGCGAGCGATCCCTACGTCGCCAATGTCCAATGCTCGGAGTTGATCGGCGGAGTTCTGAAGCCGGACTTCAAGCCGCGCGAATTGCGACGCAAGCCAGGCGAAACGACGAATTTCAAATCGACAGGATAAGGCGAGCCCACCGGCTGAAGGCTATTTCTTGCGGAAGGAGTCCAGGCTGACGACCTTGGAGCCGGACTTGTCCTCTCCCTCTTGCGCGGCTTCCTTGGCCTCTTCCTGGGGCTTCATTTTGGTTGACGCGGCTGACGCCGGTTCGGGCTGGGGTGGAAGCGGCGCATCATCAAATGAAATGTCAGTGCCCGCCGGGGTGACCTCAGGTGCAGCTTCTTTTTCGGCGCGCGGCTTGCGCGGGCCGCGAGGCTTCTTGGTCAGTGTCGCGCGTGGGCTGTCGGGACGCACGCCGCTCACGGCGTCGTAGGCAGCGTCCATGCTCACTGAACGCCGCGTCGCCGTTTGAGGGCGATCCGTCGCGTCCTCGAACTGCAATCCGAAATGAACTGAAGGATCGATGAACACCTTGATTGCGGACAGCGGCACGACAAGCCGCTCAGGTACGCCGTCAAACGTCAGTTTCACCTCGAAGCGATCATCCGAAACGATCAGGTCCCAGAAACGATGCTGCAGCACGATTGTCATCTCGTGCGGGTATTTTTCTTTGAGGCGCTTGGAAAGAACAACCCCCGGCGCCTGAGTCATGAAGGAGATATAGAAGTGATGCTCGCCGGGAAGCCCGGTCTTGGCAATCTGCTGGAGGGCGGCGCGAACAATTCCGCGCAATGCATCCTGTTGGAGCGCTTCGTAATCGATCATTGGCCCGCTTGCCATCGGTTCAGCCGCTCTTTAGCTGTCTTGCCGCACCTCCCGCCCGCGAGACGCAATGTACGATCGAGGACGAGCCTTCCCGTATAACGCACGTCATACCTCGTAAAAGAGCATAGTTTGACGCGGACGAGAAGTGGAGGGCTTCTGTTGCCCGGTGCCCTCCGAACCGCGCCTTACCCGGCTAGGGGTAAGGGCTTGAGTTTAGGCATTTCGCGCCGCATTACGCAGCGAGAGCAGCCTCAGCATAGTTGTCATTGGCAACTATTCTGAATGACCCGATAACGGTGGTATCATGCCGGGCAAAAGCTAAACCCTTTACACCCTCGTCGATCCTAGTTCGCCCCCATTCCGGTCGCATTCTGGGGCTTCCCTTCGGAAGCCGGCCGCAAAGCGCGGGAAAGGTTTGGTGGAGGCGCCGGGTACCGCCCCCGGGTCCGAATGGCTTATTACGGTCGCGTTTATCGCCATAGCCGGACGAATCCGGCACCTTTGAATATAAGGTGGCTGGAATGAAAAAAGAAGTCGCTGATCGCTGCGCTTTTCAACCAAAATAGGCCCAAGCGCGGGTTCAGCGGGGATTTTCGCGGCGGCATAGCGTCACGAGAGCCAAGTTTAATTGAGAGGATGGGTGTGGATCAAAACACATTCGATGAGGCAGGCTTCCATAAGCGCACATGGCGTGATTTGGCGCGCGATTGGGTGCCGGCTGTTGCCTCGTTGCTACTAGCGCTGGCAATCGTGCAGCTTGCGATGGTTGCCGGGCTGAACGCTGCGGCGCTGTTCGACGCGTCGTCGGACTACGGCGCGCCGGGCGCCCATCCGCCGGGACATTTCGAGACACTCGCCGCCGAGCGGCTGGCGGCATACTTTTTCGCCTTTCAGGCGAGTATCGTGGCGCTCACGCTTGTCGCGGCGCGACTCGTTCCGGTGTTGCGCCTGCGCATCCTTGCGTTGGCGTACCCACGTGGCGGACTGGCCGTCATTGCTCTGGCGGTCGTGGGGCTGCTCGTGGGGTCGGCGGCCATCGGTTCGCTGATCTACCATTGGGATCGCGCATCTTTCATGCACGACTTGAGGCCTTTCGCTCAGATGGCGCGCTCTGACAATTGGTGGATGCTGCTCGCGGCAGCTGGCGCCGGCGCGCCGCTGGCCGAGGAGATGCTGTTTCGCGGCTTGTTGTTCGGCGGCCTGCGCGCCTCGCCATTGGGATTCTTTGGAGCGGCGGGGATCAGCGCAGGGTTCTGGACAGCTCTCCATGCCAGCTACTCGATTTATGCGTTGGGACTGTTATTCGTCATCGGTGTCTATTTCGCCTGGCTGCGCGAGCGGACGCAAAGCTTGTGGCCATCCATCGTGGCGCATGCCGTCTACAACAGTACGATCGTGGTGGCGCTGGCATTGGCCCCCGAGACGGCGCTGCAATAAACACTGACGGGTTCAACACCTTGCCCACCCCTGTCGGCAGCGGCCGGGAATCGGCTTAAGAACGCGAGCTATGGAGCAGTATCTCGAACTTCTCGCCCGCGTACGCAATTCGGGCAGCCAAAAGACCGACCGCACCGGGACGGGGACGTTGAGCGTCTTCGGCCACCAGATGCGCTTCGATCTTTCGCAAGGTTTTCCGCTGGTGACGACCAAGAAGCTGCACGTCAAGTCGATCATCCACGAACTGATCTGGTTTCTCGCCGGCGACACCAATATCGGCTACCTCAAGGACAACGGCGTGCGCATCTGGGACGAATGGGCGGACTCGCGCGGCGACCTCGGGCCCGTCTATGGCAAGCAGTGGCGGTCGTGGGCTGCGCCCGATGGCCGAACGATCGATCAGATCTCCGACGTCGTGAGGACGCTCAAGACCGATCCCGACAGCCGTCGCATGATCGTGTCGGCCTGGAACCCGGCCGATATTCCCGACATGGCGCTCGCGCCCTGTCATTGTCTGTTCCAGTTCTACGTGGCGGACGGCAAGCTCTCCTGTCAGCTCTATCAGCGCTCGGCCGATGTGTTCCTTGGCGTGCCGTTCAATATTGCAAGCTACGCTTTGCTGACCATGATGATGGCGCAGGTGTCAGGGCTGAAGCCCGGCGATTTCGTGCACACCTTCGGCGACGCGCACCTCTATCTCAATCACCTCGAACAAGCGGATCTGCAATTGTCGCGTTCGCCGCGCGAGCTACCCGTCATGCACGTCAATCCGGATGTGACGTCGATTTTCGGCTTTCGCTATGACGATTTCAAGCTCGAGGGGTATTATCCCCATCCCCACATCGCCGCGCCCGTGGCTGTTTGATATCGGTCAACGGATACACTTTGCAGGATTTCAGGGGATAGAGCACCCCTGCATCTCGACGTGTACGGCACATCGCGTGTAGCAGCACCTCCAGATCAGGGGGGGATGCGCCATGAAACGTACACGTTTGGGTTTGCCGTTCGCAGTATGCCTTGTTTTTGCGGGTGGCTGTGCGTCCCTTACCAAGGGCACGACGCAGTTGATATCGCTCGATACCCCTGGCGCACCCGGATCGAGCTGCACGCTGACGTCAGAGGGCATCGGCACCAAGACCCTCGTCACCCCAGGCACCCTGGTTCTCGACAAGAGCCAGTACAATGTTGGGGTGACCTGTAAAAAAGAGTGCTATCAAGATGGCGTCGGTGTCATCGCTTCATCGACGGAGGCCATGGCGGCCGGCAACCTGATTGCAGGCGGCGTGGTCGGTCTTGCAGTCGATGCTGCGAGCGGCGCCATGAACAAATACAACGAGGTCAATCAGATCGCGATGGTGCCCATTGCGGGCTGCAGACCGACAAAGGGTGCCTAGCACCGGCGGATGAGTACGTGATCATCTCCCTTATCGTGGCGGTTGCGGAAAATGGTGTCATCGGGCGCGATGGCGGGCTGCCGTGGCATCTGTCCTCGGATTTGAAGACTTTCCGGCGGCTCACCATGGGCAAGCCCATGATCATGGGACGGCGGACCTTTCAGTCCATCGGCAAGCCGCTCGATGGCCGCGACAACATCGTCGTCACGCGCGATCCCTATTTCGCCCATGAGGGCGTGTCGACGGCCGAAAGCGTGAGCGACGCGCTGACACTCGCGCGCGTGCTGGCGCGCACACGCGGGGCCGACGAGATCATGGTGATCGGTGGGGCCGAGATCTATGCAGCCGTCATGTCCCAGGCAGACCGTATTTATTTGACCCGCGTCCACGCCGCGCCGGAGGGCGACAAGCACTTCGCGACCCCCGATCCTGCCCTCTGGCGCGAAGTCTCCCGTGAGGCCCTCCCGCAAGGACCCAAAGACGAATATGCCTCGACCCTTATCGTTTTCGAACGAACGGCGGCAGCATCCTCTTAACCGCGATTGATCCGGACGCTTGAACGGACCGGAAAAGCCACCATTTCTAGGGCTCTATATCCGCAAAGCGAGCGCCCGGGCCCGGGCATTTGCGTGGGGGGACCCCCCTGTCCTATAAGCGAGCCTGATGATTTGAAGAAAAGCCCCTGAACGGGACGGGAACATGCAGTTGCTCGATAACGGGCGACTGGCCCACGCGTACACACAAACGCGCGGGCGCGTGGAAACTTTTATTAGATCTAGATGAGGCTGAAGAATGCCCTGGAGTAATCAAGGCGGTGGCGGCGGCCGTAAAGGCGGCGGCGGCAACGGCGGCAAACCGTGGGGACAAGGCCCCTGGGGACAGGGCGGCGGCGGCGGCGGTGGTGGTGGCCAGCCCCCCGATCTCGATGAGATCCTGCGGCGCGGCCAGGACAAGGTAAAGCAGGTCATCCGCGGCGGCGGCGGCCGGGGTGGCGGCGAAGGCGGAGGCATACCCAAGCCGTTCCTGTTCCTGGTTGCCGTCTTGGCTCTCATGGGCTTCGCGTTCTATGGCTTCTTCTTCCGGGTCAATCCCGATGAGCAGGGCATCGTCCTGCGCTTTGGCAAGTTCGATCGCTGGCAAGGCCCTGGCCTCCATTTCCGTTTGCCCTACCCGATCGAGGAAGTACGTACACCTCAAGTCACGCAGCAGCGGACCATTGAGGTGGGAACGGGCCGGGCCGGCTCGCGCATCAGCTCCGTTGACGGTCCCGACAGCGGCTTGATGCTGACAGGTGACGGCAACGTCGTCGATGTCCGCTTCGTCGTGTTCTGGCGCATCAATACGGAGACCGACCAGAAGACCGGTCAAACGGGCGTAGAGCAGTATCTGTTCAACATCGCCCAGCCCGAGACGACGGTGCGCGAAGTGGCCGAAAGCGCCATGCGCGAAGTCGTTGGCCAGTCCAACCTGCACCCGCTGCTAACCAGCGGCCGCCAGAAGGCGCAGGAAGAAGTGCAGGCGTTGATGCAACGTATGCTCAATGACTATGGAGCGGGCATCAAAATCGATCAAGTTCAGCTACGCGAAGTCGACCCGCCCGCCGAGGTGATTTCCGCCTTTCGTGACGTAGCGGCGGCCGGTCAGGACAAAGAGCGCCTGATCAAGGAAGCGCAGACCTATGCCGATCAGATCGTGCCGCAGGCCAAGGGCGAGGCTGATCGTATCCTGGCGAACGCGGAAGGCTTCAAGCAGCAGACCATCGCCGAGGCGACAGGTCAGGCCGCGCGCTTCCTCAAGGTCTATGAGGAATACAAGAAAGCACCCGACGTGACCCGCCAGCGCCTGTTCCTGGAAATGCAGGAGCACGTGCTTTCGGGTGCCGACAAGATCATTCTGGACAGCAGCAAGGGTGGCCCCGGCGTCGTGCCGTTCCTGCCGCTCGATCAGCTCCAGCAGCGCAAGCCGCAGTCGTCCGAAGGAGGGCAGAAATAATGCGCGCGTTCTTCGCATTCCTCGCCATTCTCCTCGGCGTTGCTGCCGTCGGCCTTTATACTTCGGCCTTCATCGTGCATCAGAACGAGCAAGCGCTCGTGCTGCGGTTCGGTGAGCCCAAGCAGGTCATTACGACACCTGGCCTCAAGTGGAAGGTGCCATTCGTCGATACGGTTGACATCTTCGACAAGCGCATCCTCGATCTCGATACGAGCGCTCAGGAGCTCAACGCGGCTGACCAGCAACGCATCATCGTCGATGCATTTGCGCGTTACCGCATCACCGACCCGCTCAAGTTCTATCAGAACGTGCGCTATGAGGAGCGCGTGAGACAGGTTGTCGGGCCGTTGGTGGAGTCGGAAATTCGCCGCGTCCTGGGCGGCGCCACGCTGCCTGAAATCGTGAAGACCAAACGCGAAAGCCTGATGAAGGAGATCGCCGCCAAGGTGAACTCTGAAGGGCGCGACTATGGCCTTGAAGTCGTCGACGTTCGCATCAAGCGCGCGGACCTTCCCAAAGACAACCTTGCCAAGGTATTCGATCGCATGAAGGCGGACCGTGTGCGCGAGGCGACCGAGCTGCGTGCCCAGGGCGAAGGAGAAAAGAACCGCATCAGCGCCAACGCCGAGCGTCAAGTTACGGTCATCAAGGCCGAAGCGACGCAGAAGTCGGATCAGATCCGGGGCGAGGGCGAGGCAGAGCGCAACCGGATTTTTGCCGAAGCCTTCGGTCAGGATCAGGACTTCTTCCGCTTCTATCGCTCCATGCAGGCCTACACTCAGGCGCTGAAGCCGGGCGACACGCGCATGCTGCTGTCTCCCGATAGCGAGTTCTTCCGCTACTTCGAAGATCCGCTGGGCAAGGGCCGTCAGTCGCTTCCCGCGACGGTGACGCCTGAGCGATGAACGACCTGCTCGCGGGGCTGGGTCTGGCCATTGTGCTGGAAGGGTTGCTGTGGGCGCTGTGGCCCGATCTTGGGCGGACAATCGTCCGCGAACTGGCGAGCCTGCCCGAAAGGCAGCTCGCCTTGATCGCGTGGATGATGGTCGTGCTGGGCATGATCCTCGTCTGGTTGGCGAGGGGCTAGAGTGGCTTTGCGATTCTGCAGAGCCATTCTTTTCCTCTACCGGGACGCGAGAGGATGTCGCGAAGCGGCAGGTGAGCGACTTCAGCACCGCTCATCCGCCGCTGATTGCGCGAGCCCCCTCATCCGCCCTTTCGGGCACCTTCTCCCCACGGGAGAAGGAAGTGACGCAACCGGCCGTAGCGTTTTTGTCTCCTTGTCATCCCGGCCAAGCGCAGCGCACGCCGGGACCTGGGAGGGCTTGGTGTGATGTTGCGATGAGATGTTTTTTGCGCTTCGCGCTGATGCGCTGGGTCCCGGGTCAGCGCTCCGCCCGACTTTCGTCCGGGCTTCGCTTGCCCGGGATGACAGGGTGGCTTTTCGACAAGCACGTTGCGGACACGATGCAGCCGTCTTGTGCGCCAAGTCTCAGGTCTCCGGCGCGTGCATGGTTTTGGCATTGACGCTCCCCGCACCCCGGCCCTAAGCCAGACAGGCAAAACCGCCGCGTGTCCGGCGGCATCGTCAGGAGCCAGGTCATATGCGACAAGTCATTCGTATTGTTGCCGTTCTA
>WBZN01000898.1_pt1 | contig 19382 bp, 31 predicted proteins | sample 5204281 | NCBI WGS metagenome assembly WBZN01 (sample SAMN12344347, study PRJNA552823) | activated sludge metagenome | biome: Activated sludge suspended growth; feature: Nitrification reactor; material: Wastewater; isolation source: activated sludge from nitrification reactor of wastewater... | reverse complement strand
ACGCTTGTCGCGTCCGCTGAAGCCGAGGCGGAGTTAGAGACGGATTGGAGCGATGATCCTGCGTCAACTGGATTCGAGGTTCGTCCTGCATCGCAATTGCACCCGTCACATGTTACTGATGGTGGACTGCATGAAGTTGTGACTGATGCGTCCGGTACGCCTGTGGAAGCCAGTATTGCCGTTACCTTGCCGGGAGATATCAATGGTTAACTCTAAAATCCGCTGGAGCTGGGCGCTCCGCTGGGCCTTCGTCAAGGCTTTCATTGGTATTGCACTGGAACAGATGGCGCTTCGCATGGGCGTCATCATGGCCGTGTCGAAGCTCAATTATTCGCAGGCGCTTGAACAGGCACAGCTTAATGCCATCACGACCACGATTGGCAATGCCGGTCTGTTGTATATCTATTCCGGCGTTCAGCCATCAGGCCCAGCCGGTGCTGACGGTACGCTGGTCGCTGGCCCGTTCACGCTCGGCACTCCATTCGCGCCCGGTGCCTCTGCCGCATTGCCTTCCGTGCTTTCTCCGACCCTTCCTGCCAACGTTAATGCGTCGGCATCAGTTCAGCCTACCTGGTGGCGCGTCAAGACATCCGGTGCAGTTGCACATATCGACGGCAGTGCCGCAACATCTGCCGCCGATATGGTCATCGGTCTGCCCACTTCAGGACAGCCCGTAGCGATTACAAGCTGGACGATCACCTCCGGTAACAGCGGTCACTAATACATGTACAAGGTCAACCAGTACGGCGTAATCATCAGAATATCTGATGGAGCAATCATTCCTCCAGACGAGAATAACACTGACTATGTGGAGTACTTGGCGTGGTTGGCACAGGGGAATACCCCTGTTAATTATGTAGAGGGAGCGGTAAATGGCTAACTTATATTCCGTTGCAACATTCCGTACCTTGGGTGCTGCGGCGACTTCACAGTTCATCTTCTCTCTGGAAAATACCTCTGGTTCTGTAGTCAAGGTAAAGATTCGCCGCCTGTTGGTACAGATGGACGCAACTGCCGTGCTGACTGCGGTGATGCCACAGATTAAAACCCACCGAGCAACTGTAATGCCGGGGGGTGGCACATCGCTCACCAAGGTTCAGTTTGATACAGCTGGTACTGCTTCTGCCGCTAACGTGGTGGCGCGTGGTGCTACTGCATCAGACGGTGGTGCGGCAACGGCGATTACTGGAACTGCGGGTACAGTAGCGTGGCAGCAATACTGTATGCGCCTGCATACGGCTGTTGGTCAGGTACTTGCGCCAGATAACAACTTGCTTCCGGGTTTGGTTGATTCCACGCCGAAGGACTTTGTACTCAACGCTAACGAATCAATCATTGTTCAGGTTGTTGCTGCCGTTACTACATCTAACCCTGCGACTAACCACTACTTTGTGAACTGCGTTTGGGAAGAGGTATAAAGCATGGCGCTGTTTTCCGCGTGTTCTTCTCGCGTTGCGGGATACCCCGTTGCAGGATCAATGGTTACGTTTGTTGTCCAGAACAATAAGGAAAGCAAAGTATCCGTTACGTTAAGGCGCGGGGTAGTCCAGCGGGACTATGGCGGTACTACCGTATCAACGGCGATTATGACCTTGGTTAAGGCGTACCGTGGGTCGCCTACAGATGAAATCCTTGGTGACTTGGATAAGTGCGCGTTTGACACCAGCGGAACTGCATCAGACCCTGCCGTAGAAGTCTATGCTGCATGGTCGCCAGACCTATCAAACGTCAAGGCTCTTGGCAGCACACCGTCAGGCGGAATGATTCGTCAGGCGTTTGCCCCAAGAGAAGTGACTGCGGCAGAGCAATGGCAGTCGGATGATGGTGAAACAATGTACGAACTATTCAGGACTAAGGACTTTATCCTTTATCCAGGACAGGCATACATAGTGCAACTATCAGCCAACAATGCAAACTCTAATGCTAAAGATGCAGCATGGTTCTATCAGTGTGTGTGGGAAGAGACTGCACTTACTACTTATACCATCAGCGGCAACGTAACAAATGGTGGCACTGGTGTTGTAGGTGCTGAAGTTACTGTCCTTGTTGCTGATGACACAAGTTTGACTAATGCATACTTGCTGGGAATATTCACGACTACAGCCGGCGGCGCATGGAGCACGAACATCCCGACAGGGAAAATGGCCTACGCCTACGCCTCTGATTTTGCAAGTGGCACTTACTATACGGCACCCGGCAATCCGTTTATAACTTAAGGAGGCGATTATGGCGTACACGCCTCCAAGTAGAACAGCAGTAAACTTCGCGCTAACCAGCACTACCCCTAGCCGTACCTCTAACTTTGAGTTTGGTTCAGCGCCATCAGGCGTAAATGCAACAATAGCAGCAACCGAGGCGGCTGACTTTTCAAGCGTATCGGCTACTAACTGGACGACGGCAGGAATAGCGGTAACTGAAAGTGCCGATGTTACAGCCTCCGCTGGACGAGTAACTACCGGCGCAATAGTCGCGGCAACTGAATCAAGTGACACGCTGGCAACTTCGGCGGCGAACTGGACGACAGCGCAAGTCTCGGCAACTGAAGGCGCTGACGCGCAGAGCGTTGCGGCCTCGGTTTCGTCGGTCACGAATGCGTCTATTTCAGCAACCGAGTCGGCTGACATATTGGCATCGGTCGCAGCCAACTGGACTATAGCGGCTCTGGTGGCAACGGAAGGCGCGGATGTTTCGGCAACAGTCGCAGCGAACTGGACTACTGGCGCGATTGCCGGTACTGAAGGTGCTGATTCGGTAGTCGTTGCCTCATCCGTCACAACAGGCGCGACGGTAGCAACGACAGAATCCGCCGACACCATATCGAGCACATCCTCGGTATGGACGACCGCGCAGATCGCCGGGGCTGAATCGGCAGATGTTGCGGCAGTTGCTGCCACTGTCGGATCAGTCACCATGGCAACAATGGCCGCTACCGAGGGCGTGGATACAACCGCCATTGCAACGGCAAACTGGACTACGGCGCAGGTCGCGTCCACCGAGGGTGCCGATATTGCATCGGTCGCCGGACGTGTGACGACCGGTGCCGCAATATCAGCAACAGAATCGGCGGATGCGATAGTTATTTCCGCATCGGCATCGTCCGTTACCAGTGCTGCAATCGCCGCCTCGGAAGCGAGCGATGCGGCTGCGGTGTATGCGGCTAACTGGACTACGGCACTGCTGGCGGTCATTGATGCGGCGGACGTGCATCACCTGTCTGATACCAGTGCGGTCAATGTTCAATATCCGCTTGCCGGAATCCATCAGGGCAGACCGATTACAGGATCGCAGTTATACCCTTTAGTCGGAATTAGTCAGGCGCGGCCAATTATTTCAGATCAGCAATATCCGCTGGCTGGAATCCATCAATCAAGACCATTGGAATAAATATGAGCCTAATTGTTGAAGATGGCAGCGGGTTATCTAATGCCGAAAGTTTCACCAGTGTGGCAGATGCAAGCGCATATCATGCGGCGCGAGGTAATACGACATGGGCAACGATCACGACTACTGAAATGGAACAGGCGCTACGCCGTGCGACTGATTACATGCAGCAGGCATATCGGTCACGCTGGGCAGGTTATCGTTTCACCATAACTCAAGCTTTAGACTGGCCGCGCTCATCCGTGCCAATTCCTGACGCGATTAACAGCTTCTTGGCGTACTCCATGCTGGCGACCAATGTTGTACCGACTGAAGTTAAAAACGCCTGCGCTGAAATGGCATGGAAAGCCGCATCAGGCGAGCTATATGCAGACCAATCGCAACAAGTGCTGTCGGAAGCAATCGGCCCTATTTCTGTCACTTACGACAGAACAAGCCCGCAAAAGATAAGGTACAGCGCCATTGATGCCATGCTTAAGCCATACCTGAATGCAGGCGGGGCTAATGTTTCTCTGGTGCGGGCATGAACTACGCAAAAACAGCGGCAACATCTCTCAAGCTGCTGACCAAGTTTGGACAGAATGTTACCCGCCGGACGTTCACTGCCGGAAGCTATGACCCCGCAACGGGCGCTGTAAGCAATGCCACGGCAGATACCACACGCAAAGGCGTATTGCTGGACTTTGGGTCGGCTCAGACAAATGAGCGCGGGACACTTATACAGTCAGGTGACAAGCGCCTTCTGATGGACGCGCAAGGGGCCGCATTGATGACAGACCACTACATCATCGGCGCGATTGAATACACGGTAGTTTCGATAGGTGAAATATCGCCAGCCGGAACAGTGACACTCTACGATCTGCATATCAGAACATGACATTTTCCATTGATCTAGCCAAATTTGCCGAAAAAGCAAAAGGGAATATGGAGACTGTTGTGCGCGTTTCGGTAATCGAGATCGGAAACAAGATCATCGACCGTTCGCCAGTTGGCGATGCTACAGCATGGAAGAATCCGCCTCCCGCCGGGTATGTTGGCGGCAGGTTTCGCGGAAACTGGCAGTATGGGTTCAACTCAGCGCCAAGCGGCGATTTTGACACGATAGACAAATCCGGCGATGTGTCGAGACAGCGCATACAGGTTGGAATTACCTCTAATCCAGTGGTAGGTATTCATTATCTGACGAACAATCTGCCATACGCGCAACGACTTGAAGATGGGTATTCCAAGCAAGCGCCTAGCGGGATGGTAGGACTTACCGCAATAGAGGCACCTGGAATTGTTGAGGCGGCAGCAAGGGCGGTGAACAAATGAGTTCGGTAAAGGTACGCGCTGCGCTTGAAACTGCGCTGAATGGCATGTCTCCGTTGTTAATAACGGCATGGGAAAACGCTGCATTCTCACCGCCAGCAGCGACCACTCCATATCAGCAGGTAAACATCCTATTTGCCGAGCCGGAAAATCCGACTTATGGCGGAAGCTTTTATCGTGAGCGCGGCATTCTGCAAGTGACACTGTTGTACCCGCTACAGTCCGGCCCGAATGCAGCGGAAGCACGTGCCGAGTTGATACGTTCAACTTTCTACCGTGGCGCAAATTTCATCAATTCAGGCGTTACCGTCACAGTTGAAAAGACACCTGAAATATCGCCTGGAATTGTTGACGGTGGCATGTGGCGGGTTCCGGTAAAAATCAGGTTCTACGCCAACATTTAATTTTTAGCAGCACCAGACAGCCCGCCTAGTGCGGGTTTTTTTATGGCCCGCATTCGTCGGGCCTTTTTCATTTTAAGAGGCTCGAAATCATGGCTATTGCAAAAGAGATTAACAAAGTTGTAACCGTTTACAAACAGACCGGACTTGGTGTTCCACGCTCCGGCACAGGCGGTCAGGCGCTTCGCCGTGAAACTGCAAACGGTAAGCTGTCCGTTGCAACTTACGAAAACAACGAGATCACATCTCACCAGCAATCTACCGGCAAGACGCACGGTGGACGTAGCGCAAGTTTCAATTTGAACGGCCTGCTGTCTCCAAACACATATTCGACGCTGTTTGCATCGCTGCTGCGTAAATCTTTCACCGCAACAACGGCTTTTGCCGCGTCAACGATCACGATTTCCGGCACTTCTGCGCTTTACACTTTCACGGCATCGGTCGGTACGCCTAATTTCCTGACCAATGGCCTGAAGATTGGCGATGTGATTCGCCTTTCTGCGGCTGGTGGCACGGCTGGGAACAAAGCTAACAATATCATGGTGCTCGGCGTCACTTCCGAAACCGTGTTTACCGGTATCACGCTTAATGCTTCCGCGTTGACCCTTGAGGCCATTGCAACCTGTACCGTGACGGTAACTGGTAAAAAAGCCATTGCAGCAGCGACTGGACAGACTAACGACTATTGGACGGTGGAAGAATATCAGAGCGATATTACCCGCTCAGAACTGTTCACAGATACCGTGTTTGGAACTGCTGACATCAATATCCCGGCGTCCGGAAACACTACTGTCGCATTCAGCGCGGTAGCTCTTAATCGCACATCCAGCGGCGCGCAAGTGCTGACTACGCCAACGGCTGAAACTACCACCAGCGTTGTGCAGGGCATCAATGGCGTTCTTGTCGTGAATGGGGCGAAGGTCGCCAACATCACAGGCGCACAGATCAAAATCGATGGCGGCGTGCAGGCGATGGATAGCGTTCTCGGTGCCAACGTATCGCCTGACGTGAGCCGTGGGATTCTGAAGGTATCCGGTCAGGTAACTGCGTTCTATCAGGACGGCGTTATGACCGGGTACTTTGATGCTGCTACACCAATCAATCTTATTATCATTGATGCAGTAGATAGCACCAATGCCAGCGAATTCGTCTCTTTCAGCATGTCCAATGTTGTGCTCGATGGTGATGACAAGGATAACGGCGACAAGGGCGTTGTCCGTACTTACCCGTTTACAGCATCAATTAACGGAGCCGGTGGTGCTGCACTGGCTAACGACAAGACCGTTATCACGATACAGGACAGCCAGGCAGCTTAATAAAGTGCAATCAAGGCCACTCATTCGGGTGGCCTTTTTTATTTCACCAATCGGAGATTAACAAATGGCAAAAGCAATCGGTGTGGATATTTCTGCATTACCGGAAACGGGTATCACTTATGACGTTCCGGTGATTTTTGACGATGACGGAGAGCCGCTTTCAGGGTTCAGGATCGTCGGCAAGAACAGCCCTGAATATCGCGCACAAGCGAACATCAATCGTGCCAAGGCTCTGCAACGCGGTGCAAAGAAAAGGACGGCTATCGACGCATCTACCGAAAGGGGCGCCGCCGAGCTGGCAGATTTGATTGATACCAATGACCGCTCTCTGGTTATGTCCGTGGTAGTCGGATGGTTTGGCTTTACCAGTGGCGGGAAAGAAGCGCCGTTTGATAAAGCGATGGTTGCAAATTGGTTCGACAAGTATCCGACATGGGCTGATAAGGTCGCGGCAGAATTGGAAAAAGACGCAAATTTTATGAAAGTCTGACCGCTGAGCTTTTGAAGTTTGCCGAGTCAGAATTTGAACTTAATGAAATAGTCGAGGGGGAGCCGTTGCGCTCTCACCTCGAAGCAGTTTACCGGGCGACCGGAATCATGCCGGAACAATTGGCTAATGAGCCTCAAGTACCATATTTAACCGTGCATATCTGGCAATGGTTCTGCGAATTAAGCCAGGAGCGCTCCATTGGATTCAACGGGCCGGAGCGGTTGAGATATAGCGACATGATGGACTGGGCGCAAGCTTTCGATGTAAAGATTGAGCATTGGGAATTACGGGCATTGCGTATGATTGATAACGCGTTTTTGAAAGGTATGGTTAAGAAATGACAGATATTGCCAGTCTGAATCTTGCTATTGATGCGCGGTCTGTCGATCAAGGTGTTAAGTCGCTTGATAACTTGACTCAATCCGGTGCCAAGGCTGAAAGGGCAGCAGTAAATCTTGGCAATCAGACCAAGGATCAGGCCGACAAATTCAATCGTCTGCAACATGAGCTTGAAAATACCAATCGACTGATGAAACTAGGAATCTCGCATCAAGAAGCGGTGCGGGCATCATCTCTGGCCTCTGCTGGTGCCACTAATCAGCAGATTCAAAAAATCATCGAGCTTGACCGCGAGCAAAGGAAACTTCAAGGAAACGGATTTACAGACTTCCTTAAAAGCTCCGCTGCCGGGTATCTGTCTATCGCTGCTGCAATCGGCACTGTGCTATCAATCACCAAACAGGCTATCGCCAACGCTGAAGAGGCCATCCAGGTACAGAAACAGCTTGAGGCTGTTTATCGTGCCACTGGCGGGACGGTCGGGTTCACCACGCAAGAGCTTAACAAGATGGCCGATGCAATGGCGGCATCAACATCGTTTGACGACGAATCAATCCGCAACGGCATGGCAGAACTGATCAAGTTCGGCAACATCCACGGCAAGGTATTTACCGATGCGCTGAAGGTCACGGCGGATTATGCGGCTTTCAGTGGAACTGACTTTCCTGCCGCTGCATCTGCGATGGGCCGCGCACTTGCTGATGTTGATTCAGCATCAAGGTTATTGAGATCAATGGGCGTTGCGCCGTTGACCGAATCCCAGAAAGACCTGATTAAAAGCTTGCAGGATGCCGGAAGGGAAGAGGAAGCGCAGATGATTATCATTGACAAGCTTAAAGGTGCGTTCAATGGTGTTGATGCCGCTCTAAATTCAGGTTTTACAGGATCAATCAAGGCGCTTAAAAAAGCGTGGGATGAGCTTCTTGAATCAATCGGTAAAACTGAGGCACTCACAAGCGGGACAAATTCTCTTGCTGAATATTTGCGTGCTGTAAAACTTGTCATTGAAGATGGGGACTGGTTTGAAAAGTTACGATTCTTCACCATTGGCAACTTGTCCGAACGTCTTACAACAAAACTGCGTACACCTCAGAAGGATGTAGAAGCTTCTGATCCTGCGGCAAAGTTGCGAGAACAACAGGCAGCATCAGACCGCGCTTATGAAGCCGAAACTGCAAAGTATTGGGAAGAAACAGACAAGCGTTTGAAAATTCAACTGGCTGCCAAGAAAAAGGCAGAATCGGCGGCTGAAAAAGAGCGCCAGTATTGGGCAAATTTTGACAAACAGAATGCTGCTGATGATTATTCTGAAATCCAGGCCAACGCCGAACTCAGGAACAAATACCTAAAAGAGGAGCAGAAGAACCAGCAGGATTTAGCCAAACAGAAATATGCCTCGATGGTAGCCGAGGGCGAGTGGGATAGAAAAAATCAGATCAAGTCTTATGAGAATGAAAAAGAACTCAACGACAAGCTCCGCAAGCAGGATGAAGAGGATGCGGATGCCAAACTCAAGCTGATCGAAAGAGAGGCTGAAGAGCGCAAGAAGATGGTCGATGATGTCAATCGCACTCTGACTGATGCTCTGATGCGTGGATTCGAGGGTGGAAAAAATTTCGCCAAGAATTTCAAAGACACGCTGATCAACATGTTTAAGACGCTGGTGCTGCGTCCAGTGATCAGCTTTATCGTCAATCCGATAGGTCAGGCAATTTCAGCGGCAATTGGAGGAATTTTCAGTTCCGGCTCTGCCAATGCCGCAACCGGTGCTGTCGGGTCTGGCGGTAGCGGAATCGGCGGATTGTTGTCATCCGGTCAGTCATTGTGGTCGGCATTCAGCGGCGGCACGTCCAGCATGTTTACTGACTTTGCCATGTCGTCATTAGGCCAGACGCTCGGTCTTTCCACGACTTCGGTGATTACGGCGGCGGATGCCATGACCGGTCTTGCCGTTGAGGTCGGATCGACTGCGACGGCTTTGACCGATGTAGGCGCGGCGCTGGCCGGTGCGGCACCTTTCGTTGTCGGCGGATTTGCGATTGCCGGTGCGCTCGGGCTGTTCGGCGGCGGCGGCCTGTTCGGTGGCGGCAGCACGCCACGGCCTAAATACTATGCCTCTACGATGGTGGGGCCGGACAAGTCGCGCACTACGGCGGCATGGGATAACGGTGACGGGCCTGCCGGGCCGTATGCCTCGGCACCCGGTCTGGCGATTGGCGATAACGTGCGGACGCTGGCAAAAGCCATCGGCGGGTCGATTCTGAAAGAGTTTCTGCTCGGAACGCAGTACATCGTCAACAAGGATGGCAGCGGCATCATGGGCATCACCATCGGCACGCCCGCGACAAAGACAAACAATCAATTCATGGTCGATTCGACCAATGCGAAAGGCATGGCCGGACTGCCGGTCATGGCGATGGTGGTCGCCATCCAGAAGGGCTTTATCCAGGTAGATGACTACATCAAGCGTTTTATAGGAAATGCTCATTACGGGTCAGGCGATGCCACCGTACACGCCCAACCGATGATGGATGCTTTCATCTGGATGCGAAAGACGATGGAGCAACTTAAGTCGCTGCCGCCGATATTCGAGAGCATCGGGGACGCCATCAGGAACACGGTGACATTGCAGACAATTGATGCGCTAAAGGCGCGCATGACAGCGATTGCCACTTACTACGATCTGTTTTACACCGACGCGCAGAAGCTGATTTATATCAGCAAGGGACTGCATGACCAGTTCGGCAAACTGAACGTATCGTTTCCGGACACGCGAGATGCCTACATCAGCATGGTCGAAGGCTTCAGCAAATCGAATGTGACGCTGTTCGACAGCCTAATCGCACTCGCCCCACAGATGGATGCGTACTATAAAGCGATGGACGCCCAGGCTAATGCGCTGGATCGTGTCAACCGCGCACAGAGCCTCGCAACGGACGCATTTTCTACGCAAGTTGGCTATACCCGTGCGCAACGGTATATTGAGAACGGAATCTCGATTGATCCGGCCATGGCGGCAGGTGACGCGCTCATGTCCAGAGTGAGCGACCCGCAGGCGAATCAGGTAGCGCTGATCTCGGAAGTCAGGCAGCTACGGAAAGAGCTTATAGCCGCGCAATTGGCGTTGGCTCAAAACACGATGGATACCGCGAAGATTCTGCGGCGCTGGAACGGTGACGGTATGCCTGAAGTCAGGGTGGTCGCATGAAAATCGTCCGCCCAATCACCATCAACGATGCTGCGCTGATTTCGAGCAACATTGTCGAAAACGACTATGCCGCCTACAGCGCAGGCACGACCTACGCGCTGGGAGATCGTGTGATCTATGTCGGCACCGATACGCACTGGATCATCGAATCGTTGCAGGCCGGAAACATTGGCCACACTCCGACCGGCCTGACTACCGATACCTGGTGGCTCAAGGTGAGCAATACCAACAAGTGGAAGATGTTCGATCAGGTGGTCGGCACGCAATCGACCCGCGCGGCCAATATAACGACATCGATCAAGTCAGTTTCGGAGCGCGTCGATTCGGTGGCGTTGTTCAACATGGACTGCGCGACGGTGACGGTCACGGTCACGGATGCCGTGGACGGCCTGGTGTATAACCAGACACTTAACACGGCATCTGCAAGCGGGATCACGGACTGGTACGCGTATTTTTTCGAGCCGATCACGCGCATTGCAGATTACGTTTTCACCGAACTTCCGCCATATCTCGGCGCGACCATCACGGTATCTTTCGACGATGCGACCGCTACCGCGAAATGCGGTGTGCTGGCGCTCGGATTGTCGCGCAATATCGGCGGCACGCAGTACGGTGCGCTGACCGGCATTCAGGACTACTCGATCAAGCAACGAGACTCATTCGGCAATTATTCTATTCTAGAGCGTGCTTACAACAAGCGCGCCGTTTTCCAGATCATGGTCGAGAACACATTGATCGATGAGCTTGAAACCATACTTTCCGGCTACCGCGCCACGCCTGTGATCTATGTCGGCAGCGACGATTACGCGTCCACCATGGTGTACGGATTCTATAAGGATTTCAACACCGTGATCAGTTACCCGAACAATTCCATCCTCTCCATTGAGCTTGAAGGGCTAGTATGACAATCACCGCACTCCCTGCCGCGCCTGCTAGATCAGATCCGCCTGCGACCTTTATCAGCAAAGCCGATACCTTCCTCGCCGCGCTGGCGACTTTCGTCACCGAAACGAATGCCACAGCGGCAGCGATGACGCTTGCCGCGACTACCGACACGTCATCCAGTTCGGTGCTGATCGGTACTGGATCAAAAACGTTCACGGTCACGGCGGGCAAGAGTTTCCAGATCGGAATGTTTCTGATCATCGCCAACACCACGACTCCTGCCAACTACATGTACGGTCAGGTCACGAGCTATTCCGGAACCACGCTGATTGTCAACATAACGGCGATTGGCGGTTCCGGCACGCTGGCGGCATGGACGATCAGCCAGAGCGCGGTCGGGACTCTGACCGGTAACATCGTTGCCAGTCTCGGTTCGAATAACTTTACCGGCGCGCAGAATTTCGCACGGGCTACAGTTGCATCGGCGGCAACGACTGCCGACATCTGGGGCGCGGCTGGAAATCAGATTAACTGGACAGGTACAACGACCTGTACCGGATTCCCGGCGGCCGGGCAGGCGGGGGCCGAGCGCAGATTGATCATGGCATCGACCGGTGCTGCATTTACCTCCGGCGCCAATATGCTGATCCAGGGCGTGCCGAGTGGCACCACGGTCACTCTCGCAGCCAACGACGAGGTGATTGTCGAGGCTGTCACTACTACTCAATTCAAACTCAACATCATCCGTTACAGTTCCGAGGCGGTGGATTCAATCGCCTCGATCACGGCATCTGTCGCCACCAGTGCCATGACACTGACACTCAATCCGTGCGTGCTGGATTTCAGATCAGCCACTTTAAGCAGTGGCACAGTAAACCGCCGGACAGTCCCGTCCGCAATCAGCACCGTGATCAGTTCCGGCTCGACCGGCGGAACGGCCAGCGGGGTGACATCGCGCATCGCGGTACTCGCCATTGACAATGCCGGTACGGTGGAACTGGCCTGGTGTAATGCCTATGGTGCCACGCTGCTGGATGAGTCCGCGCTGATCACGACCACAGCGGAAGGCGGAGCCGGTGCGGCAGACAGTGCGGCAGTTGCTTACTCGACCACGGCCCGCACAAGTGTGCCGTTCCGCATTGTCGGCTTTGTGGAATCTACGCAGGCCACGGCAGGCACGTGGGCAACGGCACCGTCGCTGATTCAGGGCGTGGGGGGGATTAGTTCGGCGCTCAAACTCGGCTCGATCCAACAGAGCGCGACGGTCACGCTTTCCGGCACTTCTGTGGACTTTACCGGGATTCCAGCATGGGCTAAAAGAATCACGATCAACATTGCCGGTCTTTCTTCCAGCGGTACCAGCATCCCAATGATACAGATTGGAGACTCTGGTGGCATTGAGAATACCGGATATTTAGGCGCAGGTGGATACATCTCTGCGACTGGTGGCGGACAGGCAAATAGTGCCGGATTCATGATGTACGGTCTCGCCGGTGCAGCAGCTTATACGTGGCATGGCTCAGTAACGCTTACAAAGCTTGATGACACGACAGCGACATGGGTGGCTTCAGGATGTGGGTCATCTACAGACGCGGCTCGGGAGTGGACTGTTTCAGGGTCAAAGCCTCTTTCCGCCGGGCCTCTGACCCAAGTTCGACTCACTACCGTCAACGGCACCGATACGCTGGATGCCGGAACTGCCAGCATCTTTTTCGAGTAAGGATAAAACATGATCCAGAGATTAGTTGTTGACCTCTCCACCGGCACCCAGCAGATGGTGACGGTATCGGCGCAGGAGGAAGCCGCGATTGTGGCCGCGTCCAACGCTTATGCTGCCACCATGGCACCGATTCTTGCCCAGATTGCAGCCGATGAGCAGGCGCGGATCGATGCCAAAGCCGAGCCGGTCATCCAGTATCTGCGAGACCACACGCCAGCCGAATGTGCGGCTTATGTCGCGGCGAATGTGACCAATCTTGCCACAGCGACCAACGTGTTGCAGAAGATGGCGATGGCGCTTTCAGTATTGGCAAAAAAAGAGTTTCGCTAGACATTCGGCTGTGCAAATAAAAAGGAAAAAATAAATGATCATGGGATTTTCGGTAGCGGATTGGGGCAGTGCGGTCATCATCGTTTCGACCATTGCAGGCGCAGCGATGGGGCTGGTCAAGATGTTCATCCGGCAGGAGTTGAAAGAGCCGAAAGAAAACATGATCGAAATCAAGGGCAGCTTGCTCGCCATCAACAACTCACTGCACACGATGAACGCCAGAATGACACGGCTGGAAGAGTTGCCGGATCGTGTGACACGAATCGAAGTTGACTTGTACAAGGCACTGGCAACGACTGCAACAATCGAGGCGCTGGACAAGCAGGAAGAACGGTGCAGCCTCTCCATCCAGCGCATCCACGAGCGCATTGACCGCTGGGAAGCGGGGAACGTGGCATGAAAATCTACCGTGAAGTGAGCGAGCTGCTTGACGACATCGACGCACAAGAGGCGCGGTGGAAAGAGATCAAGAAATCCAAAGGCGCGTTTGAACTCATGGCAGGTATGACTTCAGTGGTCGTGACGCTGTTCTTTATGTTCGCACTGTACGCGGTGAGCGGGGCATGGAAACGAAATGATTAACAGCAGAAGTCTTGATGAACTCCATCCATACGTTAAAACGCTTGCTGAGGCATTTATTCAGGGCTGCGCGGAAGCTGGTATCGAAATCCTCATCACATCGACCTACCGCGATGCAGAATCGCAGGACGCGCTCTACGCGCAGGGCAGGTCGAAGCCGGGGCAGATTGTTACCAACGCAAAGGCAGGTCAGTCCTACCACAACTACAGGTGCGCGTTCGACTTCGTCCCGCTCGTGAATGGCAAGTGCCAGTGGAATGACTGGGCATTATGGGGCCGGTGCGGTGGCATTGCAGAGCATGTCGGGCTGGCATGGGCGGGACACTGGACGGGATCGCTGAAAGAGACGGCGCATTGCCAATATACCGGCGGATTGAAGATTGCCGACTTTCAGGCAGGAAAGGAAATTGCATGATGGAGTGTCTGGTCAACAACAGCTTCGGCTTCGTTGAATTCGTCTGGTTCACCGTTGGAATCGTGATTCTGCTCACGATATTCAAATGACGCGCTTTCTGGGGCTGATTATTTTTACCCTGCCTATGCTCTGCTATGGACAGGTCGAATTAAATCGGTCTGTCACCGGCCCTGTTTGGCGCAGCATGCCTCTGAATGAGATATGCGCGACTAAATGGGGCAGGGACGTGCGACATGTGACACCTGCCATGCGAAAAGCAGTCGCAGCCGAATACGGACTCAAGACGCTGGCAGGAAACGAGCTGGATCATCTCGGCCCTCGGTGTCTCGGTGGTGCTGATGATGTGCGTAATCTCTGGCCGCAGTCATGGACTGGTCGCTGCAACGCGCACCAGAAAGACCGGCTTGAGGTGAGGCTGTGCCGCTACGTGTGCGATGGCACTCTGTCGTTGGATGATGCCCGGGCTGTATTTGAGGATTGGCAAGATGGATACAGTCTCTACATTGACCAAGCGGGGTGCTGATCGCCGCTCGGCAGCACGGAACAGCCCTGCAAAGGCTAGATTCGCGGTCGGTGCGTTGTCGCTCGGAGTGTGGGCGATTCTGGTGATCTACAGGCTGACCCCCGTCGAGCCGTTCGTAAATCTTCTGCACGACATAATTCTAGGTACCGTTCTTTACCACGCCGTCATGACAAATCCGAAAGGCTGACTATGAGATACGCACTACTAATCGCTCTACTGACCGGATGTGCCGGTACATTCAACGCCGCCGTCAATCAATTGCCCAGCGTCAAGGATTGCCAGCGCGTGAAATACGAGAGAGTAGGCAATCAGGTGAAGATTGATGCAGATTGCCAGATCCCGCTGCAATCGTCGCCTCTGCTCAATGTTCCGGTGACGCCATAATGTGCAAGTTCATCCGGTACAAATCTGGCTATAAATATCAACTGGTAGAGGATTACCAGCACGTGCTGTCATTCGTCCTGCCGCCGGTGGATCTCGAACACGAATTTATTACGGTCGGCGCAAACGGCACGCTGATTGTCAAGGCGGGCTACGCCTGGGATGGCCCCTCAGGCCCGACGCTGGACACGGATAACTTCATGCGCGGATCACTGGTGCATGATGTGCTGTATCAGCTTATGCGCGATGGCGTGATTGATCCGAAAGAGTACAAGGACAAGGCCGACCGTGAGCTGCAGCATATCTGCCGCATTGATGGCATGAGCGCGATTCGCGCCTGGTATGTGTATCAAGGGCTGGCAATCGGTGGCTGGGCAGCAACTCAGCCGAGGCTGAATGAGATTCAGACTGCGCCTTCCTGATTACTTCTGCGCTGCCCATGCTGCGCGCTGGATGAGTCATCTTTCCTATTGAGCATACGGAGATTGCGTGCAGGCCTTGTGATATGCCCATCCTGAAATCCAAGCGACATCGTGATTTGCAATTGGTCGCCCACAGTGCTGACATTTAAGCGGTATTCCGGTATTCATTTCACTCCCCCTTGTATTCCATAGCCACAATCGAGCTATAAATCCAATCGTCATCCTCATGCAGAGCAATCTCCGCAGCCTCCCGCTTCGCCTGTTCCCATCCGGCGCGGTGTGCGGCTTGCCAACAGGCCTCTAAGTAACTTTCTACCTTGTGCCCTTTGGCAGCCACAATGCTTTCCCAAATCTCTTGAAGGTCAGTCATGCTAAATCTTCCCAGTCATTCTCGTGCCACCACTTTTCAAACGCTTCGTCCTTGGTCATCTCAATATTCCTCTGCTTCCAGCCGTGTAATGAAAAAATGTATTCCGTGCGAACATTCGGCAGATATGTCGGGGTCGTATTCATCCGGTTTGACGAATTCCCCGACGCGATACTCAAGATTTCCAGTGTAATTGTCGAACCCGTTTTCAACCTCCGTATCGCCATCGTAGATTTTTAGGACGTGGACTAGCGATGCTCGGCATTTTCGTGATCCGATAGAATTCATCCTCTCGCCAAGAATGTGTAGCTTGGCGATTTTGTTTTCTTTAAGCTTTTTCCAGCCGATGAAGGTGCCTTCATCTGGGCAAATACGTCTCTGGGCTAGAGCTATCGCGGGTATATTTTTGGCCCCGCTCAGATTGGCCCATCTCAGATTGGCCCCGTACAGATTGGCCCCTCTCAGATTGGCCTCGCTAAGATTGGCCTCGCTAAGATTGGCCCCTCTCAGATTGGCCTCGCTAAGATTGGCCCCGCTCAGATTGGCCCCGTACAGATTGGCCTCGCTAAGATTGGCCCCGTACAGATTGGCCCCTCTCAGATTGGCCCCGCTCAGATTGGCCCCTCTCAGATTGGCCCCGTACAGATTGGCCTCGTACAGATTGGCCTCGCTAAGATTGGCCCCGCTCAGATCGACCCCGTACAGATTGGCCCCTCTCAGATTGGCCCCGCTCAGATTGGCCCCTCTCAGATTGGCCACGTACAGATTGGCCTCGCTAAGATTGGCCTTGTTTTTTTCGCAGGCTCCCCAGTACGTTTTTCCGGTACAAATCACCGCGCCTGTGTACCTGTGTTTAATCTCGATCATTTCACTCCTCCGATAAATAATTAACCGCATCCGCTTCCGCTTCCGTATCCGTCTCCGTAGCCGATGCCGTATCCGTCTCCGGCTCCGCTTCCGTCTCCGTAGCCGATGCCGTATCCGTCTCCGGCTCCGCTTCCGTGTCCGCCTCCGCTTCCGTCTCCGTCTCCGGCTCCGCTTCCGTGTCCGCTTCCGCTTCCGTCTCCGTCTCCATATCCGTCTCCGTATCCGTATCCGTCACTCATGATGACCACACTTTCACCGAGTCAATCGACTCTTTACACTTTTGTGTGGTGTCAAGAATTTCGATTGCTTGCAGCAGTTCGACACGATCAACTTCGCACGGAAATTTGCAATTCTCGGGTTTCGAGACACCTTCCATCGCTAGTTGAGACAGGCTTGCGGCACCTTCCCAATACCAAAGACGACGGGCATTCCGCATTACAACTTCCTGCCCGTTTCTGCTTTCGAGGTATCCGGCAAAGACACCGGCAGAATACGTGCGACAGATAACGTATTTCATGCCGTCCAGTTCCGGCTTCATCGTATCTGCGCGGACATATTCAACGTCATCAATCTTGATACTCTGTGGCTTGCTCATTTTTAATACTCCTTTGGTTAATAAATACTCTCTGCTCGACTCTACCAGCCAGCACCCTGATCTGCTTATCCCGCGCATCGAAACCCCTCTCTATGACCTGTTCCAACCACTTGATGCGCTGCTCGAGACGCTCTATGCGTTCACGGTTGGTCATTTCTCATCTCCCTTTAGTTTGATGATGTCGTTGGAGCAGGCTTGCGCTATATTTTCAACGGAGAAGTGTGCGCGGCAACAATCAACAGCCTCATCCAACGTCCTGTTCCGTATCTCGGTGACTTCTTTCTCCAGTTCCGCTACCTTGGCGCGGAGTTCATCGTTATCAAGCAGCGTTTTGTTACATATCCTTGATAGTTGGCTCTTTGATAGAAAGTTATCTTCCAGTTCCGCTACTCTGGCGCGGAGTTGGTCTACTGTTGCTTGGTCGTAGAGTGGTGTAGGTTTTCCACAATGCGGGCATCTATCAATCCACAACTCAACATCGTTCTGAAGCAACGCAACGCAATCATGCTTCCACGCAACTGGCTTTATATCGTCACTCATTTCCCACCTCCTTTCTTCACCCACTTCTTTTTCTCTACCGTCTGTTCGTAGCCCAAGTCTTTGACGAAAGAATCGAACGCGTTGGAAGTTCTCAGAGCGCGCCTAATATCACCAGCAAGCAGAGTGAGCCTCACATTGACGTAGGCTAATAACACTACGAATGCAGTTACGGTTGTGACTACAATAAAAAATTCAATGTTGCTCATTCCTTACCTCCTATAACTTCGTTGACAATCCTTTCAGTCGCCACTGCTTTCCCATCCCAACCTTCTTGCAACATCCTGTTAGCTACTTCCATCCCAAACGCTCGCAGATGTTCATTGGGTGCGGGGAGGGCGAGTGCGGCTCTTGCCTTCATCAGCCACATGTTTTCTGGCATAGAGTAATTTGTGCTTTCATACGCAAGATTAAGCGCTTCCCGCAGCACCTTTATCGTGGCCTCGTGTGAGGCGAGGGTTTCTTGCAAGGTCTTAACCTCATGACCAAGCATAATATTTTTGGCAACCACTCTGGCGGCGACATACCCAAGCATTTCCTCCGCTTGTTTGGCGTGGAATAGGTTCGTTCCAACAGGCCACGAGTGAACGCCAGTTTTTTGAAGTTCCGTCGGCTCAAACTTCACCCCGCAGTCAGGATAAAAGTCTGCCGGAATCTTCCAACCCAAAAATCGGTCAACCATATCTCGGATGCAGTTATCAGGTACGCGCTTCAACTCCGCTATTTCAGCCTGCGCGGCGGCGAGTTGCTGCTCAAGGTTGGCAATATGTTTTTCATCATCAACATGAACGGCGTGTAGCAACTTAATTGCCGTAATTGTTTTATCAGTTGAGTTGCATCCGTCTTGCGGCATACCTAGAGCGTCATCAATCGCCGCCAGCGCCCGAATCATGCTAATTTCCATTTCAGTCATTCTTTCCTCCCTTCCGCTTCGATGGCGGCGTCTATGGCTTCCCGCGATGTTGCTGCGTAAGCGTGATAGTTAAATTCATTTACCGAATACTCAACTACATAGCGTCCATCACCTGTTTTGAATACGCTGTCGGTATGTTCAATCATGAAGTCAAGCCTCTCCGCATCCTTCTGACCCTCGGCTAGTTGCGCCTGTGCGGTGGCGAGTTGCCCCTGAAAGACTAAAGCATCATGATTTCTTTTATGCCCCCAATCTCTCACTTCAGATAACTCCTTTTCCAACTCCTTCACCTTGGCTTGTAAGGATTCGACTGTTGCTTGGTCGTAGAGTGGGTCTGTTTCGTAACGGTTACGCTGATACTCTGACGGCTCTTTCCCATAAACAATATAATCACCCCCATTT
>WBZN01000896.1_pt1 | contig 19424 bp, 9 predicted proteins | sample 5204281 | NCBI WGS metagenome assembly WBZN01 (sample SAMN12344347, study PRJNA552823) | activated sludge metagenome | biome: Activated sludge suspended growth; feature: Nitrification reactor; material: Wastewater; isolation source: activated sludge from nitrification reactor of wastewater treatment... | reverse complement strand
GCTCACGCGCGGCGAGGGCGCCTGGCACCCGCGTCTCAGCCCGGACGGCGCGACGCTCGCCTACCTCGCGAAGAAGGACAAGAAGACCCAGATCTGGATCGCCACCCGCGAGTTCGGCGAGCCGGTGGCCGTGAGCAAGTTTCCGGGCGGCGCGTCGGATTTCGCATGGTCGCCGGACGGCAAGCGCATGGTGGCCGTGGCGGCCGATCCGGATCCCGACGAGATTGCCGACGACGCCAAAGGGCCGAAAACCGAGAAGCCCATCGTCATCCACCGCCGCCAGTTCAAGCGCGACGGCGAGGGCTATCTCAAAGACCTGTACAGCCATCTCTACGTGCTCGAGATCGCGAGCGGCGAGAGCTTCGCGGTCACCGGCGGCCCCCGGGACGACAGCCAGCCGCAGTGGTCGCCGGATGGCCGGCAGATCGCCTACACCAGCCACCGCGACGGCGATCAAGACGCCGACCAGAACACCGACATCTTCGTGGTGGCCGCCGCGCCCGGCGCTCAGCCGCGGGCGATCTCGTCCTCCCCGCGCGGCGAGTCCGCACCGCAGTGGAGCCCGGACGGCAAGACGCTCGCCTGGGTTCAGACCGGCGACCCGGCGGACCTCTGGTACGGCCCGAGCCGCATCGCGATCGCGCCCGCGACCGGCGGCGCGGAGCGCATCCTCGGCGGCGACCTCGATCGCAACGTCGAGTCGCCGCGCTTCACGCCCGACGGCCAGGCGATCGAGTTCCTGCTCGAGGACGGCGGCAATCGCCACCTGGCCCGCGTGGCGCTCGACGGCGGCCGCGTGACCCGCGTGCTGGCGGGTGAACGCGACGTGGCCGACTACGCCCAGGCGCGCTCCGGTTCGCTGGTGGTCCTAGAGAGCGAGCCGCAGCGCCCGAACGAGCTCTTCGCCCTCGAAGCCGACGCGACTCTGCGGCCCCTCAGCCGCGCGAACGACGCCTTCCTCGCGGGCATCCATCTCGCGCCGGTGCGGCGCTTCCGCGCTCGAGCCAAGAACGGCCCGCCGATCGACGTCTTCCTCACTCTTCCGCCCGACGCCAAGCCGGGCGTTCGCCTGCCCACGCTGCTGCGCATCCACGGCGGACCGACCGAGCAGTTCTCGACCGCTTTCGAGCTCGATTGGCAGATGCTGGCCGCACAGGGCTATGCGGTGCTCGGCGCCAACCCGCGTGGGTCCTCGGGCTACGGCCGCGAGTTCTGCCGCGCCATCTGGGCCGACTGGGGCAACAAGGACTACGACGACGTCATGGCCGCCGTCGACCAGGCGATCGCCGACGGCGTCGCCGATCCCGACCGCCTGGGCGTGTTCGGCTGGAGCTACGGCGGCATCCTTACCGACTACGTGATCACCAAGACCGGGCGATTCAAGGCGGCCGCGACCGGCGCGAGCGAAGTCGATTATTTCGCGAACTACGGCACCGACCACTACCAGTACGAATGGGAAACCGAGCTCGGTCTGCCATGGCGCAACACCGCGTTGTGGCTCCGGCTCTCGCCGTTCTTCCAGGTCGAGAAAGTGACCACGCCGACCCTCATCCTCGGCGGCCTGTCCGACTGGAACGTGCCGGCGCTCAACTCCGAGCAGCTGTTCCAGGCCCTGCGCCGCCTCGGCAAGCCGACGGAGCTGGTGCTCTATCCCGGGCAGTCGCACCAGTTCTCGACGCCGAGCTACCGCCGCGACCGCTACCAGCGCTACATCGGGTGGTTCGACCGCTGGATCCGCGGCCGTTCCTGACGGGACCGCGTGCCGCGATCAGTTGCTCCTGGTCGAGGTCGCAGAGCAGGCCGATCCTGCGCTCGAGGTCGTCGGGCAGGATCTCATCGGGGTTTTCGCGCGTGTGCATCGGCGGCACTTCGCGGATCGCGCACCGGCGACGCGCCGTCGACCCTCGGAGGTCCTCGCCCGACTACGGCTGCCGGCCCAGGGGACGCGCGCCGCGCACGATGCCCTCGCGCAGCACATAGGCGATCGCCTGCGCGCGACTGCCTTGGTGCAGCTTCTTCAGGATGTTCTGGACGTGGAACTTGATGGTGTTCTCGCTCAACCGCAGGGTGCTCGCCAGGAGGCGATTGGTCGTCACCCCGCCGACCATGAGGTCCAGCAGGCCCAACTCGTGCTCCGTCAACTGCTCGGGATCGTCGCCGCGTGAAGACCGCCTCGGGCGATGCAATTCGAGCAAGAGCTTGTGGGTCGAGGCCGGCGTCAGGGCCGGCTGATTCTCGGCCAGTCCATCGAGCAGCGTGAAGAACTGATCGGCGCGCACGTCCTTCGTCAGGAACCCCTGCGCGCCCGCCTTGACCGCCGCGAAGAGATCCTCGTCGTCCTCGGATACCGTCACCACCACCACCTTGACCTGCGGCAGCTGGGCGCAAATCAACCGCGTGGCGCTCAGACCGTCGATCACGGGCAGCGACAGGTCCATCAGGACCACGTCCGGCACCAACCGGCGCGCCAAGTCGACAGCCTCGCAACCGTCCCGGGCCTCCCCGACGACGGTGTGCGAGCGCGAGCGCAGCAGGCTCTTCATGCCGTCGCGAAACAGTGCGTGGTCGTCGGCGATGAGGATGCGCATGGGGCGGTCTCCGTACCAGGTCGCGGCATCTCGGTACTCGGCTTGCACCGCGCACCACGCACCGGCGTTGGATATCGACCAAGCTAGCCCGTTGGCACCACGCCCCGAAGAGCAATTTCTACCCACGGCGCGCCCCTCTGGCCTGGGTAGTAACTACGCAGACCAGCGCGTAACCGCGGGGACGACGCGACGACTGCGGCGTCAACCTCGGGTAGAGGGATCTGCTTGCGCCGTCGGCAGCGGCAGGGGGTCGACCTCCCAACTCACGCGATTTCGCCCCCGCGCCTTGCTTTGATACAGAAGAGCGTCGGCGCGGCTCACCAGGTCCTCCGCCGTATCCTCGGGTCGCGCGAGCGTGGTGCCGATCGAGATGGTCAGGCGAACGTCGCCGCGCTCCGGCACCGTCGAAGCCTCGACCAGGAATCGAAGGCGCTCGGCCAGAGCCCTGAGCTCCTCCGAGTGCAGCACCGGCACGATCGCCAGGAACTCCTCGCCGCCCCAACGGCCCATCACATCCTTCTCGCGCACGCTGTTCGCCAGGGTCCGCGCAACCACTTGCAGGCACTGATCGCCGACCAGGTGACCATGCGTGTCGTTGACCCTCTTGAAATGGTCGATGTCGATCAGCAGCACACCAAACGGCCACTGGAAGCGCTTCATGTCCTCCAACCTGGCATTGAGCTGCAGGTCGAGCGCGCGTCGATTCACGAGCGCAGTCAACTCGTCGTATTGGGCTCGACGCCGGAACTCCTCCAACTCCGCGGCGCTCGACGGCGCCGTCAGTCGGTTCCGAAAGACCTCCACACCGCCGATGATCGCCCCGGCCGCGTCCACGATCGGCGCGGTGCGCACGCTCACCGGCAACCGGTGACCATCGCGGTGATGCACGAACAACGGCGCTTCCCGCGGTCGACCGTCCAGCATCGTGCGCAAGAGCGGGCAGGCACTCTGGCAGAGAGAGCAACCGGCTTCGTCGACGTGGTTCAGCATGCCGTCTAGACACCGGCGGCCCAGCACGTCTGCCGCGCGGTATCCCGTCAGATCCTCGGCTCCGCGGTTCCAGAACGTGATCCGCCGCTCGCGATCGACGTAGTAGACCCCTTCGAAGACGCTATCGAGCAGCGTGCGCTCGCGATCGCTGGGTATCGTGGTTTCCATGCCGTGCCCCTAGCGCGGGACTCCGCGCAGTCTCTCCCACCCAGGATGGTCGCCCGGGCCGCGCCGCGCGCCGCCCCGTGGGGCGGGAAGGTACCCCTCCGGTTGAAAGGCCAGCGGAAATCGAGCGGCCTCGTCGCCGGCCTGCGGGCCGCGCGAGATCGGCTCGGTCTTCGATGTCGAATCGATCGTGGATTGACGTCGCCCATCGGCACCGTGCGCAAGGCGCGACGCCGCGGGCTACGCGGGAATCAGAGGGCCACCGGGACCGCCGCGCCTTCGGCGAGGAAGTACAGCCAGGCCTCGCGCACCTCGGTGCCGGTGGCGGTCACCAGCGCCTCGGCGTACAGCCGCAGCTGGCGCTCGTGGCGCTCCGCGAGCGCCGCGTCGCGCGCCTCGGGACGCGCGTACTTGTAGTCGACCACCACCCAGGCGCCGCCCTCGATGAAGGCGAGGTCGATCTGCCCGTCGAGCACGGTGCCGTCGGCGAGCCGCGCGGCCAGCGGCATCTCGATCTGCCGCCGGCCGGCATCCGCCGCGCGAGCGCGCGCCGCCAGCGGTGAATCGAGGAAACCCTGCGCGAGCTCGGCGGCCCGACGGCGCTCCTCCGGCGGCAGCTCCACTGCCTCCGGCGCCGGCGCGCCGTGCAAGGCCGCGGCGATGCGCGCGTGGGCCGCGTTGCCCAGCCGCCGCGCCCGCTCGCGCGCCGCGAGCGCCACCGCGGGCAGCTCGCGCGCGCCCGGCGCGCCGCTCGGACGCACGACACCGGCGGCGAGGGTGGCGCGCTCGCGCTCCTGCCACGCCGCACGCGCCGCGGCCTCGGGCGCCCCTTCGCCGGCGGCATGGCCGGCGAGCAGGGCGGCGAGGTCGAGGTGCTGCGGACCCGCGGCCGTCGGCGGCACCGGTAGCTCGTCCGCGACCAGAGTCCGCGCGTTGTGCCGTCCCGGGCCCGCTTCGCCGGCGCCGTACAGATGGCGGAAGAGCGGCGCCAAGCCGCGGCCCGCGGCCTCGGGCGCCACGAACGGCAGCACGAGCAGGTCGCGCGCCCGCGTGAGGGCGACATAGAGCAGGCGCTTCTCCTCCGCCGCGCCGCGCTCGTCCTCGAGCGCCTGCGCCGCGCGCCAGCCGAGCGTGCCGCGCTTGTCCGGAATACGCAGCTCGATGCCGCCGTCGTCGCGGCGCAGCACCTGCAACCCCATGTCCGGAGCGCGGCCGCCCATCAAGCCGCCGAGCAGCACCACCGGGTACTCGAGTCCCTTCGCGCGATGCACGGTCGTGACCCGCACCGCGTTGCCCTCGCCCTCGAGATACGGCGAGTCGCTCTCTTCCGGCTCTTCCTCGAGCAGGCTCTCCATCCAGCGCATGAACGACTGCAGGTCGCGCCGCCCCGCGGACTCGATGCGCCGCGCCACGTCGATGGCCTTGTGCAGGTTGGCGACCCGCTGCTCGCCACGGTATTGCAGCGCGAAATACGGCAGCAGCCCGGTGCGCTCCATCACCTCGGCCACCAGATCGGCGAGCGGCGAGGCCAGCACCGCCTCGCGGAGGTCGATCAGGCTGCGCAGCGCCGCCGCGCAGCGCTCGGCCGCCGTCGGATCGGGAGATGCCGCGAGCCGCTCCGGCCGCACTCCAGCCACGGCATCGAGACGCGGCCGCCCCTGGGCGAGCGCATACGCCAACAGCTCGGCGTCCGAGACGCCGAACCCCGGACCGCGCAGTGCCGCCACCACCGCGCCGGCATCGCCGGGGTCGGCGAGGGCACGCAGGATCTCGAGCAGCGCGTGCACTTCGTCGCGCCGGTAGTAGTGACGTCCGCCGAGCACGCGGAACGGCACGCCGTAGCGATGGAATGCCTCTTCGTAGGCGGCGAGCTCGGTCATCTTGGGCAACAGCAGCGCGACGTCGCCGAACCGCGCCGGCCGTACCGTTCCCGCCGCGCCGGCCTCGCGCTCGCGCACCTCGACCTCGCCGCCCACGACCGCGGCGTGGGCGAACCGGGCCAGGGCGTCCGCTTCGAGCGCGCGCACCTCGCCGCCGCGGGCGCCCGGAGCCGGCCCGAGCTCCAGATGCAGGACCCCGCCGCCGCGCGGTTCGGCGCCGCCGAGGACGGCGCTGAGCGCCCGATATTCGGCCTCGTACGCCGCCGCCTCACGGCCGGGCGCCGGCGCCATCACCAGGCTCATCGCCGCGTTGACGAACTCGGCCAGGGCGGGCAGCGGACGGAAGGACTGGCGCAGCGCCAGGCGCCGCTCGACCGGCACCTCGGCGAGCACCAGCCGGTTGTAGCTCTCGAGGTCGGCGCCTCGGAAGCGATAGATCGACTGCTTGGGATCGCCGACCAGGAACAGGCCGCGCGCGTCGCCCCCGTCGGCGTCATTGGCGTCGTGCGCGTCCGCGAGCAGCAGCACGATCTCGGTCTGCACGCGGTCGGTGTCCTGGAACTCGTCGACCATGACCACCGGATAGCGCTTGCGGAACTCGGCGCGCGCCGCCGGGGTATCCAGCAGGAGCTGGCGCGCGCGCCGCAGCTGCTCGTCGAAATCCACCAGGCCGGCGCGCGCCGTGCGCTCGCGGTACGCGGCGCCGGCGCCGGCGAGCCAGCCGGCGAACTCGCACAGCCGCAGGTGCAGCAGGCGCTCGCGCAGCGTGGTCAGCTCCTGGTTCACGGCCTCGCGCGCCTCGATCGCCCGCTGCTCGAATTCCTTCTTGCCGGCGCGCTTGCCGACCTGCAGTCCGCTCGCGATCAGCTTGCGCTGCCATTCGCGCGCCGGCAGCGCGCGCCACTCGTCGAGCGTGCGCAGCGCGTCCTGGAAGTTCCGCGACAGCGCGCCCTTGGGATCGCAGGCCCGCAGGCCGGAGCGCGCCGTGGCGTAGGCACGCTCCCAGCCGGCGAGCAGGTCGGTCTCCTTGAACCAGGCCTGCGGCAGCGCTTCCGGCGGCACCTCGGCCAGCGTCTGCGCGGCTTGCCGCAACTGCGCCTCGCCGTCGAAGCCGAGGTCCAGGGCCGCTTCGAACGCGGCGTCGGGAATCTCGTGCCGGCGCAGCCAGTCGTCCCAGACCTCGGCGAAGAGCAACCGGCGCGTGAGCTCGTCGGCGACGCCGAAGCTCGGGTCGAGACCGGCCTCGACCGGGCGCAGGCGCAGCAGCTCGACGCAGAAGGCGTGGATGGTGCCGATCGCGGCGCTCTCGAGCTCACCGAGCGCCGCGACCAGGCGCTGCCGTTCCTCGTCGTCCGCCGTGGCGAGGGCCTGGCCGATGCCGGCCCGCAAACGCATCTTGAGCTCGGCCGCCGCCGCCTCCGTGAACGTCACGATGGCGAGCTCGCCGAGTCGGCGCTCGCCCGTGCGCACGTAAGCCAGAGCGCGATCGATCAGCACCGAGGTCTTGCCGGTGCCTGCCGAAGCCTCGACCAGCCAACGGCCGCGCCGGCTGGCTAGCGTGGCACCGCGGGCCAGCTCGCGCTCGGCGTGGTCGACCGGCCGCGGCCCCTCGGGCGGTGCCGTGCCGGTCATTCGGCCTCCTCGAGACTCGGGAAGCCGGCGCCCGATCGCCATTCGGCGGCGCGCTCGGCGCGCGCGTCTCCAGCCTTGCGCTCGATGGTGCGCGCCCGGCCGGGGCCGCACAGCACGCGGAAGTCGCACTGCTGCGTGCAGAACTGCCGGTTCTCGATCTGGAAGAACTCGCCGCGCTCGATGCCGCCCACGATGCCCTCGACCACGCGCTCGAGCTCCGGCCGCGCGCGCTCGAAATGCCGCGGTTCCCACGCCACCTCGCGAAAGCCGCTCGCCGCCGACACGCCCAGGTAGGCGGCGTGGATCGGCTGCGGCGCGAGCTGCCGCGCCGCCCGCTCCGCCGTGAGCGCGCGCTCGTAGTACGCCAGCTGCAGATTGCGCCCGCCGGCGAGCGACGGCGGGTCAGGGTACGACTCCTTGGCCAGCTTGCCGGTCTTGTAGTCGACGATGCGCGTCCCGTGCACGCCCTCGTCGACGCGATCGACGCGGCCGGCGAGCAGCAGCTTGCGGCGGCCGATCTCCACCGCGAGCTGCGTACCGCTGCCGATCTCGGCCTCGAGCGCGCGCGGGCGCCAGGCGCCGCCACTCTGCGCTTGCTGCACCAAGAAGCCGCCGAGGTCCTCGCGCATGCGGTGGCGCCGCGCCCGCCGCAGCGGCTCCGGCGCCTCGTCCTCGAACAGGTCCGCCGCCGAGAGCACCTCCTCGAGAAGGGCACGGGCCCGCGGCAGCGTGCCGGCCGCGAGCGGCAGGGCGCCCTCGGCGACCAGGCGCCGGAACACGGCGTGCAGCACCTCGTGGTAGAGCGTCCCCATGTCGCCGGCGCCGAGATCGAGAAAGCGCTCCGGCGCCGGTTCGCTCTTCGCGCCGAGCGCGTTCTCGAGGAAGAAGCGGAAGCTGCAGCGCGCGTAGCTCTGCAGCCGCGACGCCGACAGCCGCACGCCCGCCTCGCCGCGCGCCAACGTGGTGAGGAACGCGCGACCGAGACCTCCTCCGACCAGTCCGTCGTACGCGCTCAGCTCCCCTTGCGAACGCGCCACGTCCGCGGCGAGCGCCGCCGCCATGCGCGGATAGGTGCCCGCGAGGTAAGAGAGCGCGCGCTCCGGCGGCGCCGCTTGCCCCGGTGCCGGCTCCCCCGCCGGCCGGGACCGCGCGCGCACCGCGTCGATGCGGCGCAGGTCCCACTCCGAAGGCAACAGGAGGTCGGCGGGGGCCGCGCCGGGGGGGTGCGTGGGCGAGAGCGGCACCACGTCCAGATTCAGCGCCGCCGCGTTTTCGTACAGACCGCGAAAGTCGACCTCGACTCCCAGCACCGAGCGCGCCGCTTCGAGCACGAAAGTCGAAGGCACCGCCTCGCGGCCGCCGTCGAGCCCGCGCGGCCAGCTCAATACAAGCTCCTGCCGCGCCGCGCCGATCGCCAGGCGGAACAGCAGGCGCTCCTCCGCGGCGCTCGCCGCTGCCTGGAGCGGCAGCCGGCTGCCCTGAGGCAACGCCGCGTTGATCGCCTCCCGTTCGTCGTCGAGCAGCAAGGCGTCCTCGCGCGCCCGGCGCGGGAAGGAGCCTTCCACCAGGCCGGGCAGGACCACGCGATCCGCGGTCACGCCGCGCGCCGCCGCGAGGCTGCTCACGGTGGCGGCGCTGCCGAAGCGCTCGCCATCGGCCACCAGGCCCCTGGAGAGCGCCTGGCCGAGTGCGTTGCGCACCCGCGCCGGTGTCAGGCGCACGGTGCCCGCGAGCTCGGCGAGCGTGCGCGCGGCCGCCAGCACGGCATCCGACTCGGGGCCCGATTCGAGCCAGCGCGCCAAGGAGTCGGCGAGCGCGGCGGCGGCGCGCGGCCAGGCTCCCGTAGCGCCGCGCAGCAGCGGCGCCAGGGCATCGATCTCGCGCAGCAGGCGCTGCACCCAGCGCGCGAGCGCCGGCCGCTCGCGACGCAATCGCGGGTCGAGGTAGCGGTCTTCCTCCTCGCCCTCGGCGAACGGCAGTACCGCCTGCGGACCTTCGGTCGCGTAGCGTTCGACGAGGACTTCCCAATCCTCGCGACGGGCAACGATGCCGCGCCGCCGCAGGATCTGCGGCCAGCGACCCGGCCGGCAGCGCTCGTCGAAGGTCGAGCGCGACAGCGCCTCGGTACCGAGCAAGTCCTCCACCACGGTGCGCGGCAGCAGCGCGGCGCTGCGGCCACCATCGCCAGCCGGCCGCTTGGCGCCCTGCTCCACCAGCTCGAGCAGGAGGAGCGCGCCCCGGCCTGCCGGCCGGCTCGCCAACGTTTCCGGCGGAACGTGCAACGGCAGGCCGGCGCGCCGCGCGGCACCGCGCAGGCGCGCCACGCGATCGTCGTCACGTCGCAACAGAACCAACGCCGACCGCGCCGGATCGTGCGCCAGCACACGCAGGATGGCGAGCGCCTCGCGCTCGGGATGCGGCGCCGAAAGCATCGCGACGCTGCGATCGGCGGCCGGCGTCGGTGCGGCGCTCGGCGTCTGGGTCGGATCCGGCGGCATGAACAGAGTCCGGCGCAGACGCGCCAGACGCTCCGGCAGCGGCGCCTCGGCGGCCAGCATCTGCGGGAGCAATCCTTGGGACTCGAACCACTCGCGCAGCGGACGGGCGAACTGGAAGGCGTGCGGCTCACCCCACGGAAAGAAGACGTCGCATAGGCCCGGAACGGCAGTACTCGCACCGCCGGCCAGGGCCAACAGCATTCGGCGCTGGCGCGGCAGGAGGTCATAGACGCCGTAGACCAGCAGCGGCCCGGAAGGCGGCGTCTCGCCGAGAGCCTCGACCGCGAAGTCGGTGAGCCGCGCCATGTCCGCGAGGCGGCGCTTCTGCATTCCCTCGCCTGCCAGGCGCACCAGATCGACGAGATCCGCCAGCTTGCGCCGGCGGCTGCGCGTCGCCGTCGCGGCGGCGAATGCGGTCGGAGCTACGTCGCCGTCGCGCAGGTCGCGCAGCGTCGCAGCGAGGGCCGTGTACAGACCCGGCAGCTCCGCCACTGCCTTGAAGTAACCGCGCGCGGCGCGGCGGCCGACCAGCTCTTCGAGCACCAGCGGCATCGCCCAGTCCGGCACCTCGCGCCAACCGTCGCGCTCGAGCCGCGGCCGCGCGAGCTCGCGCACCAGGTCTTCGAGGGCGCGCGGCTGCAGGCCCACAGTGGCGACGCCGAGCTCGGCGGTGCGGCGGCGCAGGTGGACGGCGACCAGCCGGTTCGGCACCACCACGCGCAACCCGCGCGCATCGCCGTCCGGGCACAGCTCGCGCACGCGGCGCGCGAACGCCGACTCGAGATCGGGGTGAAAGTCGCCGAGGAAAAGGCTGCCGTTCACCGCGATCCGGCGTCTCGTGTTTCGGTCACCTGCGAAGCATAGCGTCTGGTGGCGTCGGCCCCGCGACGACGATCGCGATTGCGGGGCACGAAGCCGCGGCGACCGGTCCGTCGTTGCTCCGCGGGCGCCAGTTCGCCCGCCAGGCCGCTCGCCCGTCGGCCGGCTTGCTCGCGAGCCCTGGACTCGTCGTCCCGCCGCCGCCATCTGGAGGCCGGCGTTCCGTGGCCACCGCCACGGCCTCGTCCTCCGCCCATGGCGGTCGGATGGCGCTGGATGGCGGGTCCGCGCGCTCCGTACCAGACAGGGTGATCTCGAACGCCCGACCCACCCGTAGAGCCGGCATTCCCTGGCTCGCCCGGCGCGCCCGAATCGCGATCGCCACCGTGCTCGCCGCCGCCGGCGTGCTCGCGGGGGTCGGACTCCTGATCACGCAGCCCGGCGTTCGGAAACTGCCGTTTCGCGCCAGCCGACGCGCGGATCCTCGGCGGATCGGCATCGCCGTCCACTACCTCGCGACGACGCTTGCGCCGCGGGACGTGCAACACCCCGCCCACCTGCAACAGGCCGCCACGTACCTCGCCGACGGCTTCCGCGCCGCGGGCGCGCGCGTGCTGTCACAGCCGTTCGTGGTTCGAGGTCGGACCTTCGAGAACGTCGTCGCTCGCCTCGGCCCGGACGGCGGCGCGCCGCTGGTGGTCGGCGCGCACTACGACGCGTTCGGTGAGTTCGGCGGCAATCCCGGCGCCGACGACAACGCCAGCGGTGCGGCCGCGCTCGTCGAGCTGGCGCGGATCCTCGCCGGCGCGGCGTTCCGCCAGCCGGTCGAGCTCGTCGCGTTCACGACCGAGGAGCCGCCGTACTTCGCCTCCCCGGGCATGGGCAGCGCGGTGCACGCACGCGGCCTGGTGACGGAGGGCCGCAAGCCGGCGCAGATGATCTGCCTCGAGATGATCGGCTTCTTCACCCCCGCGCAACCGTGGCCCAGCGCGCTGTTGCGCCTGCTGTATCCGAATCGCGGCGACTTCATCGCCGTGGTCGGGCGGTGGTCGGACCGCTCCCTCGTCGAGCAGACCAAGAGCGCCATGACCGGTGCATCCGCGCTGCCGGTCCGGAGCTACGCTGGGCCGGAGATCGCAGGGATGGACGCCTCCGATCACCGCAGCTACTGGCGGATCGGAACCTCCGCGGTCATGGTCACCGACACCGCATTCCTGCGCAACCCGCAGTATCACGCTCCGGGCGACCGGCCCGAGACGCTCGACTACGCGCGGATGGCGCAGGTCGTCGACGGCATCGCGAACGCGGTGCTCTGGTTGGCCGGCCCGCCCCTCGGATCCAGTCCCGGCGGCAGCACAACCGCGCCGCAGCCGCCCGGGGCACGCTAGCCCCGCGTGGGAGCGGCAGTCCTGGCGTCCGGAGACGCGGTCTCGAACTGCAGCCGGTACAGCCGGTGATAGATGCCGCGCAGCGCCAGCAGCTCCTGGTGCGTGCCCTGCTCCCGCAGCTCGCCGCGATGCAGGACGAGGATGCGATCCGCCCGCTGGATCGTCGACAGCCGATGGGCGATCACGATCGACGTGCGGCCCGCGAGCAGGCGATCGAGGGCCTTCTGGATGAGCTGCTCGGTCTCGGTGTCGATCGACGCCGTGGCCTCGTCGAGGATCAGCACCCGCGGGTCGAACGCCAGAGCGCGCGCGAAGGCGAGCAATTGCTTCTGGCCGACCGACAGCCCGGCGCCGCGCTCGCGCACCACCGCATCGAAGCCGCCCGGCAGGCGCTCGATGAAGCCCGCGGCGTTCACCTCGCGCGCCGCGGCGCGCAGGACGTCGTCGGAGATCTCGGGCTGGCCGAGCCGCAGATTGCCCGCCACCGTGCCCGAGAACAGGAATACGTCCTGGAGCACGATCGCGACGCTGCGGCGCAGGCGCAGGAGGTCCCACTCGCGTACGTCGACGCCGTCGAGCCGCACGGCCCCCGCGTCGACGTCGTAGAAGCGCAGCAGCAGATTCGCCAGCGTGCTCTTGCCGGCTCCCGTGTGTCCGACCACGGCGATCGTCTCGCCGGGGGCGGCGTGGAACGACAGGCCGCGCAGGACCGGCTCACCCGCCACGTACGAGAACGCGACCTGGTCGAACTCGACCTCGCCCCGCACCGCCTGCGGCGCATAGCCCGCGGGCGGCGAGACGATGGTGGCGGGGGTATCGAGCAGCCGGAAGATGCGCTCCGAGCTCGCCATCGCCGCCTGCAGGATGTTGTATTTGTCCGAGAGGTCCGCGAGCGGCTGATAGAACCGCTGCGCGTACTGCAGAAACGAGACCAGGGCGCCGACCGACAACGCGCCGGCAGCCGCAGCCGCCGCGCTCGCGCCCTGGCCACCGCCGGCCGCGGTGCCGGCCAGCACGCGCAGGCCGCCGTACCAGAGGATCAACCCGAGCCCGATCGACTCGATCAGCTCCACGCCGGGATAGAACACCGCGTAGTAGACGATGGCCTTCACGTTCGCCACCCGGTGCTCGTCGTTGATGCCCTCGAAGTCGCGCAGCACGCGGCGCTCGCGGCCGAACAGCTGAACGATCGCCATGCCGGTGATGTGCTCCTGCAGGAACGCATTGATGCGCGCGATCTTCACCCGCACCTCGCGGAAGCTGTCGCGCGCCCGAGCCTTGAACCAGGCGGTGAGCGCCAGGAGCAGGGGCAGGATGGCGAAGGTCACCAACGCCAGGCGCCAGTTGAGCCAGAACAGCACCGCCACGATGCCGGTGAGCAGCATGATGTCGCCGAAGATCGCCACCAATCCGGCGGTGAAGAGCTCGTTCAGCGAGTCGACGTCGGTGGTGACCCGCGTCACCAGGCGGCCGACCGGCGAGCGGTCGAAGAACTGCACCGGCAGCGACTGCAAATGCGCGAAGATCTGCGCCCGCATGTCGGCCAGGATGCGCTGCCCCATCCACTGCATCAGATAGGCCTGCGCGTACAGCACGCCGAAGCTCGCGACGATGGCGACGAAGTAGAGGACGGCCGCGACGAGCAGTCCGCGGCCGGGCTCCGGATGCCAACCCGCCGCCGCCATCCAGCCGGCGACCGCACGGCTCGCCGCCGAGGCGGTGCCGCCTCCGGCCTCGACGAAAAGGTCGAGCGCCACGCCCACCAGCAGCGGACCCACGAGCTGCAACAGGGACGAAAGCACGATCAACGCCACCGCGCCCGCCGCCATGCCGCGGTAGGGGCGCGCATAGGCGAGCAGACGCCGCATCAGTCGCGCGTCGTACGCCTTGCCGAGGACTTCTTCTTCGTGCGGATCGGCGGCACCGGCCATCCGCGCACGATACCAGCCGCACTCCCGCCGGCCTGGTCCGCCGGCCACCCATCCGAACCCGTCCGCAGGACCCCGGCGCGGTGTTACTGTCCTCCCGCCGGTACCGCGAGGCTCGGGCCGGATCGCCCTCAAACACCAGGAACCGTACGCCATCGTGAGGCCAAGGTCATGACTCGCGCCGGGGTCGTGCTGCTCAATCTGCTCATCCTCAACGGCCTGCTGGCCGGCCTCTGCATCGTGGTGTCGCGCAGCGAGCGTCCGTCGCGCGCCCTGCGGCTCTGGGGCTACGGCCTGTTGATGTATTCGGCCGGCATCTTGATGACGCTCGCCGGATTCCTGCCGCTCTTCGTGAGCAAGGTGGTCGGCAACGCGCTCATCGCGTATGCGCCGATCCTCGCCATCGCGGGCGCGCTCGAGCACACGCGATTCCGCCTTCGCCCCTCTTGGACCTGGATCGGCTTCGCGGTCTCGGTGACGCCGATCGTCGTCAATCATCTTCGCGCCGAGCCTTCGGTGCTGGTCGACTTCCTGGCGCCCGCGCCGCTCGCCAACGCCCTGTTCCTGCTCGGCGCCTTCATGCTGCTGCGCGACACGCCGCCGCTCGCGCGCACCGCCACGCGCTTCCTCGCCGGGGTCTTCATCTTCTCGGTGCTGGTATGGACGGCGCGCATGGCCTCGATCTGGCTTTCGATCGGCGCCACCAACGATCGCGACCGCGCCGACCTGGTGGTGGCCCTGTTCGCCATCGCGCAAATCGTCACCGCGGTCGCCGCCACCCTCGGCCTCCTCTGGCTCGAGGTACGCCTGATGTCGTCCATGCTCGAGCACATCGCCTACGTCGACGCGCTCACCGAGCTTCCCAACCGGCGTGCGACGCTGCGCGACTGCGAAGCGGCGCTCGACGCCGCCCGGCGCGACGGCCGCCAGTTGGCGCTCGCGGTCTTCGACGTCGACCGCTTCAAGTCGATCAACGACGGCCACGGCCATCTCGCCGGCGATGCGGCTCTCGCGCACGTGGCCAGCCTGCTGCGCGACGCGCGCGGTCCCGGCGACCGGATCGGGCGCATCGGCGGCGAGGAGTTCGTGCTGCTCGCGGCCGGAGCCGGCGACGGTCGCGCGGCGGCCGAACGCGTGCGCGCGAACGTCGCCGCCTCGCCGCTTGCGTGGAGCGTGCGCCGGCTGCCGCTCACGCTCAGCGCCGGGGTGGCGACCTATCCGGACGAAGGACAGGACTGGGACACGCTGTTCGCGGTCGCGGACCGCCGCCTCTACGCCGCCAAACAGAACGGACGCAACCGCGTGGTCGCCACCGACACGACGACGTGCGATGCCGTGACGCGCGAGCAAGAGCCGTAGTCGCCGACCGGGAACGAAACTCCCTGAGGAAGACTCCCCGACGGTATGCGAATGCCGCCGCTCGACGCCCCGGCCCGGGGTCGAGAACGGCTTCGCGGTTCGGCCGCACCGACAGGGAAGCTATGCTTTGGTCCGCAGCCTGGAAGCCCCACGGAGATCCGATCCATGCCCACTTCGCACCGCACCCGACTCGGACTTGCAGCCGCCTCGTTGTTCGCCGCGTGGCTCCCCTCCGCCGCCGGAGCCGGCGTGTTTCTGGCGATCAGCAGCCCGCCGAGCGTGGTCGAGTTCGCGCCCGGCGCGTCCGGCACGGCGGCTCCCGTGCGCACGCTTGCCGGCCCGGCGACGCTGCTCGTCGCCCCGGATCGCGTGTCGTTCGATCCGGCGCACGGCGAAATGCTGGTGGCCGACTTCTTCGGTCCGGCGATCAGGGCGTTCGCCGCCACCGCCAACGGCAACACCGCGCCACTGCGCTCGCTCGTCGACGGCCCGCTCTCGGGACTGCGCCAGCCGCGCGCCGCGGTGGTCGACGCGGCGCACGATGAGCTGATCGTCGCGAGCTTCGCCGACAGCATCCGCGTGTACCCCCGGCTCGCGAACGGCGACGTGGCGCCACTGCGCGTGATCGCCGGTCCCTCGACCGGTCTCGACAATCCGGCCGTGCTGCTCGACGCGGCGCACGATGAGCTCGTGGTCGGCGTCGCGTTTCGCTCCACGGCGGGGTCGAACCTCGGCCGCGTGCTCGTCTTCCCGCGCGCCGGCAGCGGCGACATCGCGCCCGTCAGGAGCTTCACCAGCTCCGCCGTAGCTACGCTCGGCAACTCCCTCAGCCTCGATGCGGCGCGCGGCGAGCTCTACGTCGACTGCCTCGGCGGCAACGGCATCTGCGTCTTTCCGCGCACCGCGAGCGGTGACGTGGCACCGCTGCGGGTGATCGCCGGCCCGAGCACGCGCATCTTCAACGTCGACGGCGTGGCCTTCGACGCCAAGAACGACCGGGTCGTGGTCCTGACGGGACTCGAGGGCGGCGGCGACGCTGCCGTGCTCTCCTTTCCGCGCACCGCGACGGGCGACGTCGCGCCCCTCGTGGCGGTCACCGGACCGGCCTTGGGCTCCGAGCAGAACTTCGTCGGCATCGACACCGGCGGTGGGCTCACCGGCGGCACCCCGGACGGCTCGCACAGCGGGCTGGTGTACACGCTGCAGAGCGCACCGGCTGGAAATCGGATCTTCGGCTTCGTCGCCAACGAGGCGACCGGCGCCCTCACTGCGCTGCCGGGTTTCCCGGTGCCGACCGGCGGTCGCGGCGACGGTTTGTTCCACGTTCGGTTCCTCACTCTGAACGCCCTGACCGCGCGGCTGTTCGCCTACAACGATCTCGACGGCACCCTGAGCGCGTTCTCCGTGAACCGCGCGACCGGGGCCCTGCAACGCCTGCCCTACAGCCCGTTCCCGGCCGGCTCGACCGCCGGCAACTGCCTCGAGGTCTCGCCGGCCGGTTCGCCTCTCTTGCTCACCGACAGCTCGGTGTCGTTCACCGGCGTGCGCGGGTTCGACATCGGCCCGGCCACGGTCGCGGCGTCTCCGGGTTCGCCTCTGCCCCTGCAGGCGGGCAGCCTCAACGCTTGCGGCTTCGATCCCCGGGGCGAGGTCTTCTACGCCGGGGGCGGCGTCGCCAGCGATACGTTCCTCACCGCCCTGCGACTCGACTACCCGGGCACTCTGGTGCCGCTCGACGGCGTGCCGTTCAATGCCGGCGGTCCGAGCCCCACCGCGTTCGCGGTGAGTGGATCGCGCATCCTGGTCGCGCACCAAACCACCGGGACGGTGCGCGCCTTTCTGCGCCAGCAGGACGGCACACCCGACACTTTCGACGGCGTCAGCCACCCTTCGGGCATCTCGAACGCCAGTGTCGGCGTGGCGACGCCGTTCGGGTACTACTACGTCGCCGACCCCACCGGGAATCGGATCGGCGCCTATCGGGTTGCGCTCGCGGGCGGCAACACTTCGTGGTCGACGGTCCCGGGCTCGCCCCTCGCAGCGGGCTCCGGCAGCCCCGGATTGCTCGCCGCGTCCGACGCCGGCAGCCTGCTCGTGCTCGGGCGGACGGTCGGTCGCTCCCTGTCGACGTACCGCGCTGATCCCGCGAGCGGCGCGCTCACTCCGCTGGCCAACCAACCGGCAAACAGTGCCGGGAGCACCGGCCAGCTGAATGGTCTGGTCTACTTCGGCGGCACGGCGCCGGCCACACCGGCCAATTTCCGCGTCGTCACCGCCACGCGCAGCTCGGTCTCGCTGCGCTGGCTCGATCGGGCGGACAACGAGTCGTCCTTCGTACTGGAGATGCGCCGCGGCAATCAGCCTTTCGCGGTCGTCAAGACGCTTGGACCCAATGTCGGAGTGACCCAGCTCTCCAAGCTCTCTCCCGGCGCCGCTTACACCTTCCGCTTGCGGGCGCGAAACGTCCTGGGAGATTCCGCGACCGTGCTCACGGCCCGGACGCTACCCAAGTGACGGCGCTTCCAGAGGGCCACCGGGGCGCCTTTTCGCCTCTTTACACATTGTTGTAGACTTGCGACTAAAGCCTTTGTCCAAGCCTATTTAGGAGCGCCCATGCCGCCGACTCTCAACGCCCTGCTGAAGTCCATGGTCGAGCAGGGGGGCTCGGATCTGCACATCACCACCAATTCTCCGCCGCTGGTGCGCGTCGACGGCGTCCTCAAGCCGCTCAACCTGCCGCCACTCACCCCGACGGAGACCAAGCAGCTCTGCTACTCGATCCTCACCGACAACCAGAAGCACCGGTTGGAAGAGGACCTCGAAATCGACCTCTCGTTCGGCATCAAGAGCCTGGCGCGCTTCCGCGCCAACGTCTTCCACCAGCGCGGCGCCGTCGCCGGCGCCTTCCGGCAGATCCCTTATGAAATCCGCGGGTTCCGCGAGCTCGGGCTGCCGCCGGTCATCGAGAAGATCTGCGAGAAGCCGCGCGGGCTGGTGCTGGTCACCGGGCCGACCGGATCGGGCAAGTCGACGACCCTCGCCGCCATGCTCGACAAGGTGAACCGCGAGCGCGCCGAGCACATCGTCACCATCGAGGATCCGGTCGAGTACCTGCATTCGCACAAGAAGTGCATCGTCAACCAGCGCGAGCTCCACGCCGACACGCACAGCTTCCCGAATGCCCTGCGCGCCGCTCTGCGCCAGGACCCCGACGTGGTGCTGATCGGCGAGATGCGCGACTTCGAGACCGTCGAGACCGCGCTGCGCATCGCCGAGACCGGCCACTTGACCTTCGCCACCCTGCACACCAACTCGGCCTCGCAGACCATCAACCGCATCATCGACATCTTCCCGGCCCATCAACAGTCGCAGATCCGGGTGCAGCTCTCGTTCGTGATCGAAGGCATCATCTGTCAGTCGCTGCTGCCGCGGGCCACCGGCAAGGGGCGCGCGCTGGCGATGGAGATCCTGATCCCCAACTCGGCCATCCGCAATCTGATCCGCGAGGACAAGATCCACCAGGTCTACGGCATGATGCAGACCGGTCAGGCGAAGTACGGCATGCAGACCTTCAACCAGTCGTTGGCGTCGCTGTACTTCAAGCGCGCCATCAGCCTGCAGATCGCCATGGCGCGGTCGTCGTACCCGGACGAGTTGCAGGAGATCATCAACCGCGGCCCGGCGGCGCTCAACCCGTCGGTCGGCGCGGAGGGTCGCGCCTAAGGCGCGATCCGGACGCACACGAGAGGACGAACGACCATGCCCAGCTTCGTCTGGAGAGGCAAGACCCGCGCCGGCGCCGTGCAGGAAGGCGTGCAGATCGCCGACACTCGCGACGCCGCGATGGCGGCCCTGCGACGCCAGAACATCACGGTCACGAACATCCGCGAGAAGGGCCGGGAGATTCCGTTCCTGCCCAAGCTACCGATCCGCATCGCGCAGAAGCGCGTCGCGATCTTCACCCGGCAGTTCTCGGTGATGCTCGACGCCGGCCTGCCCCTCGTGCAGTGCCTGGAGATCCTCGGCGAGCAAGAAGAGCACAAGAATTTCCGCGCCATCATCACCGCCGTGCGTACGGACGTCGAGTCCGGCTCCTCGCTGGCCGACGCCATGCGCAAGCACCCGCTGGCCTTCGACGACCTCTACACCAACATGATCGCGGCCGGCGAGGCGGGCG
>WBZN01000883.1_pt1 | contig 19431 bp, 21 predicted proteins | sample 5204281 | NCBI WGS metagenome assembly WBZN01 (sample SAMN12344347, study PRJNA552823) | activated sludge metagenome | biome: Activated sludge suspended growth; feature: Nitrification reactor; material: Wastewater; isolation source: activated sludge from nitrification reactor of wastewater... | reverse complement strand
AAAAAAAAAAGAGAGAAAGCAGATCGCCAGCGTCATGGATCTCCGTGACGGCAAGATTCCCGCAGTGCACTTCGCACAGTTTCCAGGCTCCAGCGAGGTGGCCGAGGTGAACATGCGCGGCACCACGATCAATTCGGCCTTCATCACCCAGCCGAGTCCATTCGCCGTGCACCTGGACGGGGTATACCTTTCCCAGCTTTTCGGGTTGAGCAATCCTGCCGCGGAACTCGAGCGGATGGAAGTGTTGAAGGGTCCGCAAGGAGTACTGTCAGGTCGCAACGCGAGCGCCGGTGCCATCAATGTCTATACGGTGAAGCCCACGCTCGGCAAGTTCACCTTCAAGCAGCAGTTGAGCGCGGCCGAGCGCAAGCAATATGAAGCGCGCACCGTTGTCAATGTGCCGCTTGGGGAAACACTGGCCATGAGGTTCTCGTACCTGTGGACGACACGCGGGAATGAAGGCATCAGGAACTCTGCTCCGGGTGGGGTGCAATTCGGCAAGCGCGAGGCCAACGCCGGACGGGTCGGGCTTCGCTGGGTACCGAACGACGCGGTCACGGTTGACTACGGTTTCGATTACTCAATCATCAAGAGCTACGATACACCGCCGCAGTGCCTGTATCCCGCAGCGGCTCTTACCAGTTTGCTGCCCGTGGGCGATGCCCGGATAGCAGAGTTCATTGATGGGTGTGGTCCGGAGCGCAAGAAGGCGCTTTATTGGCCCTACCAGTGGTCGAAGAACCGCAACGAATTGAAAGGCCATACGCTCAATATCGAGTGGCAGGTGACCGACAAGTTGCTGCTGCGCTCGATCACGGGTTACCGGTTCGTGAACGCGCGCAACCAATACAACTATGGCGCTTACAGTACCGGGGCGAGCGTTCGTGCAGACAGCGGACCATATAGCGTGCCGGGCACGCCCTTCACGGGTCAGTCACACCCTACCGATCTGCACAACAAGTCGGTGTCGCAGGAATTCAACCTGCTGGGGGATCTCAATCGCAGCCTCAAGTACACGGCCGGTGTCTTCGTCTCCTCCGAGGATGGTTCCCAGCTCAGCGGGCCGAACGTCGGGATGTATCTGCCAAGTGGTGCCGGTTTCCCCGGGGTTGACTTCGTCATGCTCGACCACAAGGGCATATATTCCTCCAAGCTCGACTCGTGGGCTGTTTTCGGACAGTTGACGTGGAAGCCGTCGCTGCTGGAGGAGAAGCTGGAGGTCGTGCCCGGCGTGCGCTACACCAGGGATCACCGCAGTGTGGTCGGCTACAACGACGGCTGGACTACGGGCTATGTCGTCGTCCCGACCGGAGTGGACTCGGGCATGTTGCTCGCCGAGGTGCCAATCGCCGCACCAGACGTCGGGTTTGCCAGTGCTGGAGGCAGTCGCTCGTACTCGAAGGTCACGCCCGCCTTGTCGCTGAACTATCATTGGACGCCGGACATCATGACGTATGCCAAGTACTCGGTCGGCTTCACGAGCGGCGGCTTCGATCCGGTCTCGGGGCCGGCACGACGCGCTGATTTCGTCCGGGGCTACGATCCCGAGACTGCGAAGTCAATCGAACTGGGCCTGAAATCCGAGTTCTGGGATCGTCGGCTGCGCATGAACCTCGCGTTATTCCAGAACAAGTTCACCAACGAGCAGCGAACCGTCGCGCAGGCAACGGGCGGCTGGATGATCGAGAACATTGGCGGTTCCACGTATCGAGGGCTGGAGCTCGAGGCCAGTGCGGCGTTGACGGAGGGCCTGCGCGTTGATCTGACCTTCGCGACTCTGCATCATCGATACGACAAGTGGGTCGACCGTTTGACCGGTATTGATGTCACCAATCAACGCAAGCTCATAGTGCCGAAAAATGATTACTCCATCGGTCTCGATTATCGCTTCCCGGACTTTGGGCTCCCGGGACAACTTGCAATCAACGTGGATTACGCTCATCGCGACAGGGTCTCCACGCCGCTTAACTTGTCGATTCCGAATGTCGATCTCTATTCCACCACCCCGGCCTTCAGCCTGCTGAATGCGCGCCTGGAACTGGCCAACATGCGCCTCGGCGCTTCCGACCGGAATGGGCTGACGCTGGCAGTCTGGGGCAGAAATCTGACTGATAAGGAATATCTGACGTTTGCCAACCAGGGCTGGACCACGGCCGGATCAGGCTCCTGGGGTACTCCGCGCACCATTGGTGTCGATCTGCGCTACGAATTCAACTGAAGAGGAGGACACTGTTGGTCTTGCGGTCGACGCCACGTGGCTGGAGATGAATGATGCGGTTCTGGCAATACGCCTCGTTCACCGAGCTGGACCAGCTCGGCGAGATTGCTCGCCGGGCGGAGGCTCTGGGGTTCGAAGGCATTGCGTTCGCTGATCATCTGGTGACGGCAGCAGCGCAGACGGACCATTACTCCTATACAGATGACGGGGCGGTCATGTGGGAGGCGCAGACTCCATGGGTCGACCCCCTGGTACAGACTGCTGCGCTGGCGCAGATCACTACACGCCTGAAATTCCTCACGGCTGTGTATGTGCTGCCGATGAGAGATGCGTTCACGGCTGCCAAGGCGGTCAGTACCGCGGCGTGCATCGCGAACGGACGGCTGGTCTTTGGCATCGGGGCAGGCTGGGAATCGCTGGAATTCGACCTCGTGGGACGTCCATTTCGCAAGCGCGGACGCCACCTGGATGAGCAGATCGCCGTCATGCAAAAGCTTTGGACTGGTCAAATGGTGGAACATCACGGTGAGTTCTACGACTTCCCGCGGGTGCAAATGGTTCCGGCGCCACCTCCCGTCCCCATCTGCGTCGGAGGAGAATCGCCAGCGGCCCTGCGACGCGCGGCGCAACATGACGGATGGGTTGGCGCCGCATATCCGATTGAGCAGATTCCGCTGATCGTTGCCGAGCTGCGCCGCCTGCGTATGGAGGCGGGCAGGGAGATGGCAGACTTTGCATTGATGGCCGGTTGCCGTGATCCCGACGACGGCAAGGTCCGGCGGATGGCTGAGATCGGCATAACGGATTACCTCAAGGATAACTGGCTGCATGAGGGCCGAGCGTTCCGCTCGACGCTCGAGTACAAGCTTGCCGATATGGAACGCTTTGCGGAGCGACATCTGCATCCCCGGTGTTGAATGAATACTGGAGGCAGACAGCGCCCTGTTGCGGATGAACTGGAGATTCGCAATGTCATTGCCCGCCTGGCGATGCTGGCGGACGGTGGAGATCTCGACGAATACGCGTCTCTGTTCACGGAGGATGCCCACTGGGAGATGCACATGCGGCCAGCAGGCGCGCAGCAGGAACAGGTGGTGGTTGTGGATGGCCGCGCCGGGCTGATCGCTGCTGCTCAGTCGCGGCGGCGGCAGGGGATCATCGGCCCGGGAAGCAACACACGGCACGCCATTCTTGCGACGATGGTCACGGTCGCGGATGACACTGCATCGGCGCGAAGCTATTACGCGTTTTATCGCAATACCAACGCAAGCCCGGAGATGGCAGCCTTCGGCATCTATACGGATACTTTCCGCAAGACGGCCGAGGGGTGGAAGCTCATGAGCCGGCGGCTCGACCCGGGGTAAGTCGGGCGGTTCCATTGTCGATCAGTGATTGCGGGAGGAGGCACGAAGAACATGAAGATCCGGCGAATTGTCACCGGAATTGAAGACGGGAAATCGATGGTGGTATCGGACGGTCTGGCACCGGAGATCCCGATGGCGGTCAATGTCTGGGCAACGGACCGCGAGTCGCCACTGGGCTCCGATCCAGCACAGAAGCCACCCCCGCTCGAACCCTGGCCGGGCGGATCAAGCTGGCGGATCGTGGACTGGCCACCGGATGCGATCTACCGCAGCGCGCTCGCGAAGCAGCCGATGGAGGGGCTCGATTCGGCGCATTTCCATCGGACCTCCACCCTGGACTACGTGATGATCCTCGACGGGGAAATGGTGTTGGCACTCGATACTGGCGAGATCACCCTGCGCACCGGTGATTGCGTCGTGCAGCGCGCAACCAGTCATGCATGGTACAACCGGACCGATCGTCCGGTACGCATGCTGGTGATCATGATCAGCTTGTAGCTGGCGAAGCAGCAGTCCGTCACATTTCAGCGACCCTTGAAAACCGGGGGGCGCTTTTCGAGGAACGCAGTGGCACCTTCGCGGAAGTCCTCGCTGTGGACGAGTGGCAGGACCTGCAGATAGGCGTGCGCTATGTGTTCGGCAAATCCCTGGGTCATCGCGGCGCGCATCATCCGCTTGGAAGCCTGTACCGCGAGCGGAGCGCCGGCCGCAAATTCCTCGGCGATTGCCTGCGCTGCGGGCAAGAGTCCTTCGGCATCGACCACCTGACTCACCAGGCCGATCTCGAGAGCTTCAGATCCCGTCAGGGACTTCCCTCCAAAGACCAGTTCCGCTGACTTTGACCAACCGACCATCCGCGGCAGATACCATGTGCCACCGGTCTCGGGCATCGCGCCACGCCGGGTGAAAGTGAAAGCGAGTTTGGCGTGCCTTGCGCACACCCGCACGTCCGCGCCCAGCATCAGGTCGATGCCGAAACCCGCGGCGCCGCCGTTGACGGCACACACTACCGGCTTGTCCAACTGGTTGAGCACCACGGGCGGAAAATCCCGCAGATCAAGTGTCGGTGCGAGAGCGAAACCACCCTTTCTTACGCCCTCAGTGCTGGCCGCATCCCGCATGTCCAGCCCGGCGCAGAATGCGCGCCCCGAACCAGTGAGTATGACCGAGCGCACCTCGCTGTCACGTCCCGCCTTCAGCAACGCTTCCGAGAGCGCCAGCAGCATGGGCTGTGAAATGGTATTCATGTGTTCGGGACGATGCAGGGTGATCGTGGCCACCGCACCTTCGCGTTCGTAGAGGATATCGCTCATCGGTCAAGACTCCAGCGGACTGTCGTGCGCGGCAGGCTGATCCGGGTTCGGGCGATCAGCCACGTTGGGTTCAAATGATGGGTGGTTCGGCAACCTGATGCAATGGTTGATTCCTCGGGACAAGTGCTTATGGCAGGTCGCAAGCAAGCGTGGAAGCATTCGATGCAGGAGATGCAAAGCGCGCCTGCGCGTTCGAGGGGCGCAAAATGATCTATACGACGGATGAGAGGTGCTTCTCGCAGCACGAAGAAGAGGGCGAATCATGACAGCGAAAGAAACGAGAGTAACGCTTGACTCCCTTCTGGATCATCTCGAACTCGAAAAGCTCATCAATATGTATCAATGGCGAGCCGATGAGTTCGACTGGGCCGGCTGGTCAGAATGCTTCACCGAAGATGCGGTTTTCGACATGCCAAATTATCAGGGACTGCTGACAGGCCGTAAACAGATTCACGACGTTTGCAAGGCCAGCATGGATCTGGCGTGTAAGGTAATGCAGCATTTGATTGTCAATGTCGATTTTGAGTTGACTGGTAAGGACACGGCGACTGGTCGAGCAAATCTGATCTTTATCGGGCTACCTGACCCGGATCAGCAGACACAGAGCTATCAATCAGGTGGCCGCTACCATTGGAAATTTCGTCGCACGACGGACGGATGGCGTATCTGTCGGGGACGGCTCGATTTCCTCTGGAACAACGGGAAGGATGAGGAGTCGCTCTTGAGCCCGCATCGCTAAGCGAGCTTCAAGAGCCGCTTGGCGAGTTGCACGCCGTCCTTCGCCTGAGCGCCCCAGCCGTCGGCGCCCTGACTGCTGGCCCAGGCTTCCGAGGTCACCGCACCCCCGACGATGACCGGATACTTCTCGCGCACCTTCATCTCCTTCAGGAGCCCGAGGAACTCGGTGAACTTCTCCATGGCGGGTGCAAAGACCACCGAGACGGCGATCATGTGCGCGCCGGACTTCTCGGCCGCCTGATAGAAATCCCACGGGCTGTTCTTCTCCCCGATGTCGATCACCTCGAAGCCGCCGATCGAGAGGAGCGTCCCGACGAGGTTCTTGCCGATGTTGTGCTGGCTGAGCATCGTGCCCAGCACGATCTTGCGGTCGATCTTGCGGCTCCCGCCTTTCGGAAAGGCCTGCTCGATGATCGGGATGCAGGCCTTGGCCGTCACTCCTCCGCGCACCAGATCGAGGACGATCGCTTTCTTGGCGGCGAAGCGGTCGCCCACGTCGCTCAGCCCGCTCATCACGCCGTCTTCCAGCACCGCCATCGGATCGTGACCCTCGGCCAGGAGCACACGGGTCATCTCCGCAGCTTCCTGCGCCTTGGTCGCACTCACCAGCTGCCGCAGCTCCGCAATCGTCGCCATGCTTCTTCTCCTCAGTCAGCGTGTTGCCAGGTCGGATAGTCGAGGCCCAGATCCCTGAAGATTCGGGTGAACTTCCGGTAGTGCTCCTGCATGACCGGCTTCGGCTTCAGGGTCTTCAGATCGTAGATCTCGGTGAGCGGCAGATCGACGGCTCCAGGCTCAGGGTCCTTGCCCGAGAGCCTGCCGTTGATCTTGCGGATCAGCTCGACTCCCTCCCGCGGTGTGAGTCGCGTCGCGGCACGCGTGATTTCGCCGGACCAGCGCGCTTCCATCCCGCTGTGCCCGCCGGCGAGCCACAACCCCTCCATCCCGGAGATGCAGGCATTGATGCAGGCAATCGCGATGTGGTACCAGGCGTCGTCGTCGAGCGGCGCACGGGTGCCGCCGCTGCCGTAGGTGATCCAGGGGAGCTTCAGATGGCGCTCGGCCGCGAGACCCGCCGCCGAGTTGCACCAGAAGATGTCATTGCCGACATAGGTGCCGTGAACCGATACGGACATCGCCTGGGTGACGGCGCCGCCGGAATAGGCGAGCATCGCAAGCGTGTGGGCGATGATCTCCATGGCACCCTGCTCGGGCCCCGTGAGATAGGCATAGAGCGCGGGACAGGAGCTCATCCACGGCTCGAGCCCCTGTTGCTCGGCGAAGAATGCCAGATTGAGGCGATCGTAGTCGATGCGCATCTCCTGCAGGATCTGCACCGGCAGCGTGCAGTTGTGCTTGTGATAGAGCCCGGAGGCAAAGGTGCTGATGAGCGTGAGCGGCGTCGTCGCACTCATGGGGATGCCGAACCACAGGCCGGGTTTCCCGGCCCACATGGCCGCTTCGTTGATCACCCGGGCTTCGGTGAGACAGACGAGCGTCTGCGCAGGGGTGTCGGCGACATTCTTGATTCCGTCGATGCCATACAGCGGCAGTGGCACCACGCCGTCGCAGGTCGGCTCCTGCATGGTCGTGCGGGCGTAGTACTTGTAGAGCTCGACGTCCGTCGTCATCGTGCCGGCGGAAAAGAACGTGTACGGATGCTGCGCGTCGCCCGGCGCACGCGGCCTCACCGTGATGGCCTGCCGATCCTTGCCGAGAGTGACTTCGTGTCGCGCCTCGCGGACTGCCGCGTCGAGCTCGGCCTCGGTGAACTTGACGATTCGCTTGGTGCTCTTGCAGTAGAGCCCCACTTCGAGCAGCAGCTCCCTGCCGGCGGCATAGATGGCATCGGCCAGCGCCGGATCGCTCATGACCGGCTCGTCCGGATCCCATTCGATACGATGCTTCGCCTGTATGCTGGCGAGCGCGGAGGGCAGGAACTCCGTCTCGAACTGCTCCTCGGCCATCACCGGCCCGCTCACCGTGCGCTCGATCACTTCCCACAAGAGTCTGCCCATCGGTCGCCCTCCCTCAGCCCTGAACGTAGCACTCACCCTCTCTGATGGCCCGCATCAGCGAGGCGCATTCCTGGCCGACGTAGCGGATGTGCTGCGGCAGGAGCCAGGGCATGACATCGACGATGTACCAGGAGAGATCCTCGGGATTGTCGAAGGCCGCCTCCCAGAAGATCGTGCCCGCATCGTGATCGAGCAGCATTGCCCGGGGCTTACCGCCGTCATTGCCGAACAGAAAGATGCCGGCCGGGTCGACTTGCAGCGGCAGCGGACGCTTGAAGTGCTGGGCCAGGACATCCCAGGCGTGGTTCCAAGCCCGATCCTCGAGGCGCGCGGACTGCATGATGAACACCGAGGTTCCCGCCGCGCGCCCAAGCCTTTCGGCTACGCGGCGCTGCAGGCGCACGAGAGCCGTGGCCTGAAGAGGCCAGTCGGCATGGACATCGATGCCGCGAAGGACGAAAGAGGCGAAGAGCTTCTCATCAACGACGTTGAAGGTCGTGGACAGCAGACCGGGCAGCAGGCCCGGCTCGTGCATGGCTTCGCCCGCGGGTCCGGCCGGCCCGAGGTCCGCGACGCCCGTCTCCCGCAGCTGCGCACAGAGCGCTTCGAGCTCGTCCGCCGAGCGGACCATCTGTGTTTCGAAACGCCGGTAATACTGCTCGAAGTCCTCGGGCCCGCGCTCGAAGAAGCCCGGCCACTCCGCCTCGCCGGCGGCCGGCTCGATGGTCACGACGGTGTTCAGCGCCTCGGCAATCCGCGCGCCCTTGGCCGTGCGCCGCTCGAGACCGATGCGCAGCACGAGATTCAGGAGCTGCAGCCAGGCATCGCCCACGGTCGAGCTGAAGATCGGGAAAGTCGTCCTCCTCGAAAGAAAGACCGTGCGTTCGCGTGGCGGTGGCTGCTCTTGCATGCGGGTGCCCTTTTACGAAACGTTCCGTCTCGTATCGAAATATAGACAGGAGGCGCCGCTCCGTCAACGCCGGCCTGTGCTAAGGTGCGGCGCCATGACCAGCCACGATGCCGCAAGCCGCCTCCCACCCGCGCCCGCGGGTCGTGGCAGAGCCGTCCGCGCCACGCCGAGGACTGCGCCCCGACCGCGCGGCCGGCCTCGCAGCTCGCATGCGCACGAGGCGATTCTCGATGCGACCCTCGCACTGCTCGCCGAGAAGGGCTATGAGCGTCTCGCGCTCGAGGACGTCGCGGCCGCGGCGGGCGTGGGCAAGGCGACGATCTACCGGCGCTGGCCCTCCAAGGCCCCCCTGGTGATCGCAGCTTACGAACAGTTGCCGGGGCTCGAGCCTCCCGACACCGGCAACCTGGCCGATGACCTGGCCACGCTCCTGCGCAACTTCGCGCGCATCCTCGAGTCCACACCTCTGCCGCGCATTCTGCCGATTCTGGCGGCGGAGTGTCTGCACGACCCGGAGCTGTCCAAGCTCCTCGTACCGATCAACCGCGAACGCCGCAGGCCCTTGCTCGGCATACTCGAGCGCGCCGTGGGCCGGGGCGAGCTGCCGCCCGACCTCGATGTCGCGGCTGCCGCCGACCTGATCGTCGGCCCGATCATGACCCGGATCTATTTCACGGGTGAAGCCGTAAGAGCGAGAGACATCCGCCCGTTCGTCGAGGCGGCGCTCTTCGGCGTCCGCCGGCTGCGGTCGGGGAAGACCGGGCGCCGCGGCAGCCGCCGCCGCTGATTCCGCCCGGCCATTTCTCAGGGAGACTAACCCGGTGGCACAGGCCACGCGTGCATCGGCAGGCCGGCGACCGGCATGTGCTCGATTGCATGTACCCGGCCTGGAGCAATCTCGACAGCAAAGAGCGTTCGCAGATCTGAGCCGCCAAAGCAGAGGTTTGTGACGATGCTTCCTGCGGGCAGGTGGATTGTCTCCAGCATCTTGCCGTCGGTGTCGATGACGTGGATGCAATGGCCAAGTGGGCACGCGACGTAGACGTGCCCATCGATGTCGAAGCTCAGCCCGTCGCCCGGGTGGTCGCCGAGGCTCTCGATCAACCAGTCCTTTTCCCCCGAACGACTGACCCACATCAGCCCGTTGGCTTCCGCCACCAGGATCCGTCCGTCCGGGGCCAAAGCGATGCCGTTGTCATAACGGAAGCCGCCCGCGATGACCCGCAGGTTTCCGTTGGGGTCGAGTGCCATCAACCGTCCGCTGCAGGCTGCGTCAGTTGACGGATGCCCTGGATCGGTGAAGTAGGTCGTCCCGTCCCGATCAACGACGAGATCGTTGGGGCCATGGAGGGTATCCGAAGTCAGATAAGTAATCTGTCCTGAGGCGGAGACCCGTTGCAGTCCCGGCGTGACAGGCTGATAAGGCGGGCAGGTCTCCTTGGTCAGGTTCAGCGCATCCGCGTACAGCATGAAGTCGATCCCGCCGTTCTGGGTTATAAGGAACCCACTGTCGCTGGCGAGTTGTGCAGCATTGGCGCTGCCTCGAGTTCGGACGAAGATCTCGGATTGCCCGGTCGCCGGCCAGATCCGTCGCAGGCATCCAGGGGCCAGATGCGACACCACCAGCGTTCCGTCTGGGCACCACACCGGCCCCTCGGCGAACGCCACCCCCTCCATGATGACAGCTGATTTCATTGGGAAAATATCTATACGTTACGCGGCACAGTTTGAGGGCAGAAATTGCAAAAATGCATTAAATTCACTATGTTATACAATAATTGTAAGTAGGAATAGCAGGTTGTCATGGCTAAGGCGCTGTCACCCAGTTGCGCCACTTTCGTACTGTTCCTGGGCTCTGCGGCGAACGCGGCGGGCGACAGTCGGGAAGCCTTGCAGAATCCGGCGGTTCTGAAAGAGGCTGGGGGTGAAACTCCCCCGGCCTACCAACCGTGAACGCGGCGGGTGGGACCGGTGTGCAGGCACTGGCCCGAACGGTGAGGCGAGGCTACGCCAGCTATGTGCTGGCGTTGCTCACGCTCGTCTATGTGGTGAGCTTCATCGACCGCCAGATCCTGGCGATGCTGATCGAACCGATCAAGCGCGAGTTCGGTGTCTCGGATACCGCGATGGGTCTGCTGACCGGCTTTGCCTTCGTCCTCTTCTATACGCTGGCGGGCATTCCAATCGCACGGCTCGCGGATCGCGTCTCGCGCAAGGGCATCATCACGGTCTCGCTGGCGGTCTGGAGCCTCGTGACCGCGGGATCGGGACTGGCCCGGAGCTTTGCGCAGCTGGCGGGCATGCGTGTTCTGGTGGGAATCGGTGAAGCGGGCTGCAATCCGTCCGCGCATTCATTGATCTCCGACTACTTTCCGCCACAGCGGCGTGCCACGGCGCTATCCGTGTACGCCTGCGGCGTATTCATCGGATCGGCGATCGCGTTCATCGCGGGTGGCTGGCTGCTGACCCGATACGACTGGCGGACTGCGTTCTATGTCGCCGGTATCCCTGGAATCGTCCTTGCCCTCGCAGTGGGGCTCAGCGTGCGGGAACTGCCCCGTGGCCACGCCGAGGGTCGCACGGTGGCAGTGGCGGCGGCGCCGCTGCGCGAAGTCATGCGCTTCCTGCTGGCGCGCCGTGCGTTCGTGCTGATCGTGCTCGGCACTGCGGTGCAGTCGCTGTCGGGCTACGCGGTCATCAACTGGGGACCGACGTTCCTCGCGCGGGTGTATTCGATGTCCTGGAGCGAGATCGGCACGAGTCTCGGCTGGGTCGTCGGGCTTGGCGGGACGTTCGGTGCTCTGGCCGGCGGGCGCCTCGCCGACCTCATGGGCCGCCGCGATGTGCGCTGGTACATGAGGTTGCCGGCGCTGCAGTCGTTGCTGGCAGTGCCGTTCGTGATCGGCTTTACGCTCCTGCCGCAGCCCTCGCGCGCCCTGGCGTGTTTCATCCCGTTTTATACCCTGACCGCGATGTATCTCGGCCCGATGTTCGCGATGGTCCAGGGTCTGGTGGAACTGCGCATGCGAGCCACCGCTGCCGCCATCATGCTGTTCGTCACCAACCTCGTGGGACTCGGAGTGGGGCCGCTGCTCGTGGGCGCGCTCAACGACCATGTATTCGGACCGCTCTACGGCACGGCCGGCATCCGCTATTCCCTGCTGACCGTGGGGCTGCTCGGGGGGTTCGCCAGCGTGCTGTTCTGGGGCGCGTCGCGCCAGTTGCGCGAGGAACTCCTGACCTGAACCAGGCAGGTGCGCCGCAGTTTGCGGGAACTCCTCAGGTCCGGGGTGGGAGTTCTGCCGCCGTGGTCCGAATCCAGGGAACGATCAGCAGGCGGTGCGTGAAGCGCCATCCATCGCCGCTGCGTACGTAGCGATCCTGGTAGCGGATGAACCACTCGAGCGTTGCTGGTCGGCCGCCGCTGTCTTCGGTGCCGTGGTAGGCGATGCAGTAGGTTTCGCCCCTCGCAGTGTCGTTCTCGATCGCCGCGGTGTGATTGAAGACACAGTGCATGGTCCCGCGGAACAGGCGCACGAGATCGCCGGGCACCGCGCGAAGCCGTTCGCGACCGGCGAAGCGGAAACCAGGACCCTCGACCACCGCATCCTCGGTGAACAGCGACGCGAACAGCTCGGGCTGATTGCTGTCCACGGCCTGCGCATAAAGCTGCGCAAGCCGGCGAAGGGCCCATTCGTCCACCATCAGTTGCGGCATGGTCATGGCCGGCAAACTCCCATCCTCACTCCGGAGACATCGCGCCCGCGCCCGCGCCCGGCATCTGCAGAAACTCGATCAGCGTTGGATCTCCCGGGCGCTCAAGATAAGCGAAGGTGGTGTCCGCGTTGTAGCGCTTGTACCAGATGGCCTGGTAGCCGAGCGGCTGCACTTTCGAGATCCAGCCGTCGGCATCATCGACGCGGAATTGCACGTGATGGATGCCTTCGCGGCCACTTTCAATGAATTCGCGATGCGGGCTGTCGCCACCCTGCCACTCGATGAGCTCGATCTCGAGATCGCCACTGTGGCCGAACGCCAGGGCGAGCTTGACGTCGGCGATGCGGCCGCGATATTGAACCGCTGGCACCGCGCCATCCATGGTCGTGAACGGCCCGTAGAGGGGTTCGTAGAGCGCCATCGAGGCGCGCAGGTCACGCACGACGTGACCGAGCTGGGAAATCGGCGGCAGACCGAGCTGCCGGAGAGCGGTGGTGGTCATCGGAATATCCCGAGCGAATGCAGCGCCTGACGTGCTATTTTCGAGTCTACTGCACGCCCGACCATTTGAGGAGAGTGCGCGCGATGGATGTGGTGAGACGTCTGGTGGAGAGCCGGCCCGATTTCTTCGCGAACCGGCCCGCACATCCCGGACAGGCCATCAAGATCCGCGAATTCATCTGGCAGTCGAACGGCCTTTCGAATGCCTACATGGTCGTGACGCCGGCCGGCCGGGTCATCATCAATACCGGCATGGGGTTCGAAGCTCCGACGCACAAGCGCCATTTCGATGCGGTATGCGCCGGACCCACACCATACATCCTGCTCTCCCAGGGACACGTCGATCATGTCGGCGGCGTGGCGCATTTCCGCGAGCCGGGAACAAGGCTCATCGCGCAGAGGAATCTCCCGCAGTGCCAGCGCGACGACCTGCGCATCAAGAAGGTGCGCGAATCCCAGGCTGCCATCTGGTTCGCGGAGGTGTTCGCGGCGGTGCGCGAGTCGCAGGGACCGGCAGCCGCCGCGAGCGCCGCGCCGCCGGCGGCGCTTCAGGACACGCCAGTGGCCGACCTGAGCTTCGAGGACAGCCACACCTTCGAGCTCGGCGGGCTGCGCTTCGAACTTCATGCCGTGCCGGGAGGCGAGACCATCGACAGTTGTGTCGTGTGGCTTCCCCAGCACCGCATCCTGTTTTCGGGCAACCTGTTCGGTCCGCTGTTTCCGCATTTCCCGAATTTCAACACCATCCGCGGCGACCGCTACCGCTTCGTCGAGCCTTATCTCGAGTCACTGCAGCGCGTACGGGCGCTGGAGCCGGAGCTGTTGATCACGGGGCATTTCGCACCCATCGAGGGCGCTGCGCTGATCTGCACCTGCCTCGATCGACTCGAGCAGGCGGTCGATCATGTGCATCGCCGAACCCTCGAGGGCATGAATGCCGGACGGGACATCTGGACGCTCATGCGCGAGATCGACCTGCCTCCCGAGCTTTACGTGGGGCAGGGGTATGGCGAGGTGCGCTGGGCAGTGCGCACGATCTGGGAGCAGTACATGGGCTGGTTCAAGGCCCAGGCCACGAGCGAACTCTACCCGACACAGGCCCGGGAGATTCATGCGGACCTGGTCGCGCTTGCCGGGCCGGCGGCGGTGGTCGAACGCGGGCGCGGGAAGCTCGCAGCGGGCGATCCGGAGTCCGCCATGCTGCTCGCGGAAGCGGCGCTCGCCCACGACGCCCGCGACCAGGGCGCGCTTGGCCTCGCGCTTGCCGCAAATCGTGCGCTGCTCGAGCGCTCGGGCGGCGGAAATTTCTGGGAAGTCGGGTGGCTGCGCACGCAGATCCGCCGGCTCGAGCAGGAGAGGGGAGCATGAGCAGCTGGGGCAATCCGCGCTACGATTATCAAGGTGCCCAGGTGCTGGTGACCGGCGGCACGTCGGGCATCGGCGCGGGCATCGCCGCCGCCTATCGCGAGGCGGGGGCCGCGGTGACCATCACCGGGACTCGCCCGAGCGCGAAAGAATACGAGGGCGATCTCGGCGGTTACCACTATCACCCGCTGCATGTCGAGGACAACGCGGGTATCGCCCGGGTAGCCGCCGCATTGCCGCAGCTCGACATCCTGGTGAACAATGCGGGTGGCAATTTCGCTGCGCAGAACGAGTACGAGCCCGATGTCTTCGAGCGCGCGGTGCGGGTCAATCTGCTCAGTGCCTATCGCATGGCGCAGGCATGTCGCCCGAAGCTCGCGATGAGCAGGATCGCAGGCGGCGCCAGCGTCATCGGCATCGCCTCGATGACCTCCTATTTCGGCCTCGAGATCGTGCCCGGATACGGTGCGGCGAAGGCGGGGCTCGTGCAGCTCGTGAAGACACTGGCGATCGCCTGGGCGAAGGACCATATCCGGGTGAACGCGGTGGCGGCCGGCATCATCCACAGCCGGATGACGGATCACTTCCTCTCTTCGCCGCACAGCGAGCCATCGCGCCTGCGCACGCCCATGGGGCGCTTCGGCAGGCCGGAGGAGATCGCCGGCGCAGTGCTGTTCCTGACGAGTGAGGCGGCCAGCTTCATCACCGGCCAGACGCTGCCGGTGGACGGCGGCTTCAGCGTGATGGGCTGAAAGGCCGGCATTCGGAGCAGACGCATGGCAAAGGCCACGGCCATCCACATCGATGATCTCGCCGCACCGCGTCTGTCCGAGGTGCAGGCCGGGGCGCTCGCCTGGGGAGAAACCGTTGAAGTCGATTTCTCCGAGCAGGCGATTCTCGGGGCGGCACGCGAGCGCACCGGTCTTGCGGATTTCGGCGCGGAGGATTTCCGCGAGCGCCTGCGCGTGCTGCGCGAAGCCTGGGACGGCGATCCCGAGATCACGCGCTTCCATCGCACGGTGCTGCACGGCTACCTGGTTCGCTATGCGAGCAATCGACTCCTGATCCATGACACCCTGGCGCGTCATCCGCAGATCCTGGAGGAGCGCATCGAACGGCCGATCATCGTGGTGGGCCTGCCGCGCTCGGGCACGACTCATCTGGTGAATCTGCTGGCCGCCGATCCTCGCCTGCACTCGCTCCCGCTGTGGGAATCCTGCGAGCCCGTGCCGTTGCCGGGTGAGGCCGCGCCTGGCGATGCGACCGATCCCCGGTACCAGCGCTGCGCCGCGGCCTGGGCGGGAATGCAGCAGGTCACGCCCCTGATCGCGGCGATGCACCCGATGAATCCTGATCACATCCACGAGGAGCTCGAGCTGATGGGGCCGGATTTTGCCTCCTACAACTTCGAGTGGCTGGGAATCACCCTGCAATGGCGCGATCACTACTACGCGCACGACCAGGCACCGCACTACGCCTACATGAAGAATGTCCTGCGAATCCTGCAGTGGCGCCGGGGTCAGCGAAAGCGCTGGGTACTGAAATGCCCGCAGCATCTCGAGCAGCTGCCGGTGCTCATGCGCACCTTTCCGGACGCCACCGTGATATTCACGCACCGCGATCCGGTGGCAGTGATCCAGTCGACGGTCACGATGCAGGCCTATACCCAGCGGATGAACCGCCGCCACATGGCGCTTCGCGAACTTCTGACCTACTGGAGCGATCGAATCGAGCATCTGCTGCGCGCCTGCGCGCGCGACCGCACCGTCGTGCCGGCAGAACGCCGCGTCGATTCGCCGTTTCATGCCTTCATGGCGGACCAGATGGGTACGATGGCGCGGGTCTACACGACCGCCGGGATCGAGCTCGATGCGACCGCGCGTGCGCATCTGGAGCGCTACATCGCTGCGCACCCGCGCGGCAAGGAGGGGCAGGTCCTCTACGACCTGCGGCGGGATTTCGGCGCCGACCCGGCCGCCCTTCACGAGCGGTTCCGCTTCTACTTCGATCATCATCCCGTCCGGAGGGAAGTGCAGTAGCGGCGGTGACTTGCGCAGGCACCCGGACGCCGGGTGGCATCGTCCGATCGGACCATTTCGTGATCACCTTCGATGTTGCGATACTGGGCCATTGCGACCGACCAGCACAGGAACACCTACCATGCCAATGCGCGTTGAAGCGACGCTCTTCGGACCCGACACCCAGCAGTACGCGGGGCAGGGCCAGGCCCGGATCACGCTCGAACAGATTGCCGAGAGGGCGGCGCTGCTCGAGTCGATGGGTTTCGATGGCCTGACCACGGCGGAGGCGGGGCACGATGCTTTCCTGCCGATCATGACGGCAGCGGCGAGCACGAAACGGATCATGATGGGCACGAATGTCGCCGTGTCGTTCCCCCGCAGCCCCATGGTGACCGCACAGACCGCCTGGGATCTGCAGCATTTCACCGGCGGACGGTTCAATCTGGGCCTGGGCACGCAGGTCAAGGGGCATAACGAGCGGCGCTACTCCACGCCGTGGCCGGGCGCGCCGGGCCCGCGGATGCGCGAATATTTCCTCTGCCTCAAGGCGATCTTCGCGAGCTTTCAGAATCCGGCGAAGCCGACCTTTTTCGAAGGCGAGCACTACCGCTTTACGCTGATTTCGCCGTTCTTCAATCCAGGACCGATCGACCATCCACATGTGCCGCTGTATGTCGCCGCCGTGAACCCCTACATGGCGCGTCTGTCGGGGGAGGTCTGTGACGGGTTGCGTCTTCACCCCATTGCCACGTTCCGCTACACGCGCGACATCATTCTGCCCGCCATCGCGGAGGGCGCGGCGAAGGCCGGTCGGACGCTCGATCACTTCGACTTCGTCGGCGCACCATTCATAGCGCTCGGCCGTGACGAGGCGGAGGTGGCACAGGCCCGGGAGAAGCTGCGAAAGCAGATCTCGTTCTATGGCTCGACCCGCTCCTACCACGCGGTGTTCGCGCACCATGGCTGGGAAGAAGCGGGCGCCAAGCTGCATCGGCTCTCGGTGGCAGGCAAATGGGCGGATATGCCCGCGCTGATCACCGACGAGATGCTGGAGGAATGGGCCATCATGTCCACCTACGACGGCCTGGCCCAGGCGATCCGGGCCAAAGTCGGCGGGCTTTACCAGACCATCACGCTGCTGCTGGTGGACGAGGCTCGCCGCGATCCCGACCGCCTGCGGGAGGTGGTCAAGCAATTGCGTGAAGGCTGATCGATCCCCAGACGGAACGAGGAGAGTGCCATGCCCGATGTTCTGTATGAGCGCGAGGGCGCCGTGGCGACCGTCACGCTGAATCGTCCCGAGCGGCTGAATACGATCTCGCAGCCGATGCTGCGGGCGTTTTCAGAGGCGCTGGTCGGCGCCGGGCGTGACCCTGCGGTCCGCGCCATCATCGTGACCGGTGCCGGTCGGGCCTTCTGTGCCGGCCTCGATCTGCAGGATGCCGCGAGTACGGAAGGCGTCGCAAAGGGAGGTTTCGCCCTCGGGCCCGAACTCGAGCTACGTGACTTTCCGTCCATCGTGCTGCATGCGCTCGACAAGCCGGTGATCGCGGCCGTCAATGGGGGCGCCGCTGGATTCGGATTCGACCTGACCCTCGGTTGCGATATCCGCATCTGCGCGAGCCACGCCAAGCTCGCGGCGGCCTTCACACGCCGGGGGGTGATGCCGGAGACCGGCGGCACCTGGATTCTGCCCCGGCTGATCGGCTGGTCGCGAGCCGCGGAACTCATCTTCACCGGACGCACGCTCTCGGCGGCGGAAGCGCTCGAACTCGGCCTCGTCAGCCGGGTGGTGGAGGGCAGCGAGCTGCTGGCCGCCGCCCGCGCGCTCGCCGAGGAAATCGCCGGCTGCGCACCACTCGCGGTGCAGGCAGCCAAGCGCATGATGCGTTCGGCCCTCACCGAAGGCTTCAATGAGCACGTGCAGCGCGCCTACCTGCAGACGCTGCCGCTGTTGCAGACCGCAGACTTCCGTGAGGGGTTCACCGCCTTCCTTGAAAAGCGCGCGCCGAAGTTCACAGGCCGCTGAGGGCGCGTTGCGAACCGGGCGCGCACCCGCGACCCTCACCAGTGGTAGCGCACCTGGGCACCGTACATGCGCGGCTCGCCGTACAGGCTCGACTCGACGGCCAGCGTGGCCCAGACACCGGTGAACGTGGTCCGGTAGGTCTTGTTCGAGGCATTGGTCATGAACAATCCAACGTCCACAGGCGAGTTCCCGATACCATTCCAGTTGAGCGAAAAGTTCAGGAGTCCATATGAGCCGAACTCGGACCCGGGGTTCTGCGACGGCAATGCGGTGGTCGTGTTGATCCACGAGCCGGTGTATGCATAGGTGGCATTGAAGATGAGCTTTCCAATGTCCGCAGGTACGGGCAGTTGGTAACGAGCCGACACGCTGAACTGATTCTTCGGCAGGTAAGAGAACGGCATGCAACTCAAATCCACGTTGCCGACCACATAACCGCCGCTGCAGTCGATCTGGCCGAACGGACTGAAGATCTGGAACCGCCCATACGAGCCATTGAGATGCGAATAGTTCGCGGAGATCTCGAGCCCGGTGACCGGAACCACGCTCCCTTCAACTTCGACACCCTTGATCTTCGCCTTACCGGCGTTGAAAACGGCGGCACCGCTCGCATTCGACACCGGGTTGAAGTCTCCGGCGGCGACCTGGATGTCCTTGTAATTCGTGTAGAACACGTCGGCATTGAAAGTGAAGGGGACATTGCCGGTACGAAACGTCGTCTTGAACCCCAACTCGTCGGTCGTCACATACTCAGGATCGTAAGTGCCGTGCGACGCATTCACAGAGCTGGCCTCGTTAATTTGGACACGGGTATAAGTGGACTTCTAGCCGGGCACAACCGGAGGATAGCAGTCCATGAAGAGGCCAAGACGTAATCATTCAGCGAAGTTCAAGGCGATGATCGCACTGGAGGCGATCCGGGGCGAGAAGACAGTGGCACAGATTGCCGCGCACCACGAGGTGCATCCGAACCAGGTGACGGCCTGGAAGGGCCAGCTCTTGGAGAACGCGGCCAGCATTTTCGGTGGCAGCGTGGCAAGCGCGGACAGCAAGGAGACGATCCGCGAGCTGCACGCGAAGATTGGTGAGCTATCAGTCGAGCGAGATTTTTTATCCGACGCGCTCGGGAAATACCCCGGCCTGAGCGGCAAGCGATGATTGATCGGGGCTCGAAGCTGACGGTGAAGCGTCAGGCGCAGTTGTTGGATCTGTCGCGCTCGGGCGTGTACTACCAGCC
>WBZN01000893.1_pt1 | contig 19443 bp, 21 predicted proteins | sample 5204281 | NCBI WGS metagenome assembly WBZN01 (sample SAMN12344347, study PRJNA552823) | activated sludge metagenome | biome: Activated sludge suspended growth; feature: Nitrification reactor; material: Wastewater; isolation source: activated sludge from nitrification reactor of wastewater... | reverse complement strand
GTGTTGACCGGACCGGATGCGCCCCACGCGAAGGAGTCCACGGCTTCCGACGTCACGATCGGCAGCGCCCCGGACCAGAACCTCTGCCTCACCGATACGTACGTGTCCCGCCACCACTGCGTGATCCGGGTCGGTGACGACGGCTTGATCTGCGAGGATCTCGACAGCACCAACGGGACCTTCGTCTCGGGCCATCGCGTCACCAGCGCGGTGCTCAGGTCCGGCGACACGATCACGCTCGGGCAGACCGAGCTCGCGGTCGAGCTCCTCGACGACACGATCGTCGAGCCGATCTCGAGCGCGGATCACTTCGGTCGGGTGCTGGGACGCAGCGTCATGATGCGCCGCATGTTCGCCTTGCTCGAGCGCGTGGCGAGCTCGGAGGCGACGATCTTGATCGAGGGCGAGACCGGCACCGGCAAGAGCGCCCTCGGCGAGGCGGTGCACGAGGCCAGCAACCGAGCCGACAAGCCGTTCGTCGTCATCGATTGCGGTTCCCTGCCGCGCAACCTGCTCGAGTCGGAGCTGTTCGGTCACGAGCGCGGTGCGTTCACCGGCGCGGTCGACACCCGGATCGGCCTGTTCGAGTCGGCGAACGGAGGCACGATCCTCCTCGACGAGATCGGCGAGCTGCCGATCGATCTGCAGCCCAAGCTGCTGCGCGCCCTCGAGCGGCGGGTGATCCGCCGGGTGGGCGCGAGCCACGAGATCCCGATCAACGTGCGCCTGATCGCCGCGACCAATCGCGATCTGCGGCGCGCGGTCAACCAGAAGACGTTCCGGTCCGATCTCTGGTATCGCCTCAACACCGTGCGGGTCGTGTTGCCCCCGCTGCGCGAGCGGCGCGATGACATCGCGATCCTGGTGGCGTTGTTCTACCGCGAGTTGATGGCGGATCCCGCTGCGCTCCCACCCGCCGAGATGGTCCGGACGATGATGCGTGGCAAGTGGGCCGGCAACGTCCGCGAGTTGCGCAGCGCGGTCGAGCGCTCGCTGATCGGGGTGCCCTTGCTCGAAGAGGAGACCGCCGAGAGCGAGCAGGATATGTCGTTCAAGAGCGCGAAGATCCGCGCGACCTCCGACTGGGAGAAGCGCTACCTGGGCGAGCTGTTACCCGCCCACGACGGCAACGTGTCGCGCGCCGCACGGGCCGCCAAGATGAACCGCAGCCACCTGAGCGAGCTGGTGCATCGGCACGGTCTGATCGTCCCGGTCGACGATTGAACTCGCCTTCGATCGGCGAGCGGAGCTTCGTTCGTCAGCTCGGGCCGTGGGGGTCGCGCTGACGTGCGGCCGCCCTGAGCTGGTCGAGCTCGTCGTGCGAGAGCTCGAGGCTCAGCGCCGCCGCGGCCTCGATGCTGAGGTCGCGGATGCTCGGGTCCGGGGAGCCGCGCAGCGCGTCCAGCTTCGCGTACGCCGCGGACAGCTCGCCGACGGCGGCGTGGCACGCCGCGGCGAAGTAGTCATCCCAGGGCTCGAGCAGCGTGCCGTCGGCCAGGAACGCCTCGTCCGGAACATCGGGGATCTTGACGCGCACCAGGATGTCCGGGGCGATCCGCGGAAGCTCGTTCGGCGCCAGCACGCGCCCGGTGATCTCGAGCGAGCCCGCGACCAGCGTGGTGGCCGTGCCCTGCGCGAACAGCTCGAGGGCGCAGGCCAGGGTCAGCACGTCCTCGTCGGACAGCAGGACGTACTCGCCGCCATGGGCGCGCGTCACGACCGGCACCGCGGCCCATCCGTGCAGGATCCCGCACAGCCGGGCGGCGTACGCAGGGGCCTGGAGGAACGCGACGTGGATGAAGTCGTAGCTGCAGAGCTCCTCGTAGCGGCGCTCGGCGAGGATCTGCTCGATCAGCGGGACATCGTCGGGGTAGAGCGCGAGGAGCAAGCCCGGATCACCCGATGGATGCGCCGCGCGGATCAAGGTCGAGTGTGGGGAGCGGTGGCGATGGTGGGTGGAGCCCGCGAATTCGACGTGCAGGGTCGGGCTGTGATCGGGCGAGATCGCCGCAGCGGATCGCGCTGCCTCGAGCAGCCGCACGAGCACGTCGGTATGCTGGATCACCGCGGCTTGCCGTCCCCACACGCCCGCGAGCAGGCCGGCGGTCGCGGTCCGCACGACGGAAGGGGAAGGGACGGCGAGCTCGAGGCCGTGACGTGCCCCCTCCTCGGCGAGGGCGGGATCGCCGATGCACAGCGGCAGCGTCGCGACGTCGAGCACCGCCGCGAGCCCTCGCTCCTGCTCGTCGACGATCTCGACGAGCTCCTCGGGGGTGAACACGAACACGTGGGTGCCGTTGAAGATCCTGAGCGGGCGCTCGAGCGCAGGAGCTTCGCCGCGATCCGGGATCACGAGGTAGATGTGACGCCCGTGGATCAGATCATCGGCCCGGTATACGAAACAACGCCTCGACATCATCCGGCGCAGCTAATCAGGGCACGCTCCGGGCTTCAATGAGTTTTCGCTGCGCGGATCGTGCACGGCGGTTCGCAGATCGATCCGCGACCGTGGCGGGTCACCCTGCCGAAGCGAAGCGATTCGCCCGGGCGATGAGGTCAACGCGCGTGCGTGATGCTCGCCGAGGGCGACGCCCGCGATGCGGTCATGGGCGTCTCGGCGTCAGGATTCACCACGAGAGGGTGGTCCTGCCTCGGGCTCGACGCTAAGGTCCGCGCATCATGAACGTCACCGTCGCTGCGTTGCAGACCGCGCTCACGGACGATGTCGCGACCAACGTCGCGCGCGTGACCGAGCTCGTGCGCGAGGCCGCGGGGCGAGGCGCGCAGATCATCCTGCCGAGCGAGCTGTTCGAGGGGCACTACTTCTGCCGCACGCAGAACGAGGACGATTTTGCGCGTGCGCGCCCGGCGACCGACCACCCGACCTTGCGGACGTTCCAGCAGCTCGCGGCCGAGCTCGGCGTCGTCATCCCGGTGTCGTTCTTCGAGCGAGCCGGGCCAGAGCACTACAACTCGATCGCGGTGTTCGACACCGACGGCAAGCACCTCGGCGTCTATCGGAAGAGTCATATCCCCGACGGGCCGGGCTATCAGGAGAAGTTCTTCTTCAAGCCTGGCAACACGGGGTTCCGCACGTTCGAGACCAAGGTCGGGACGATCGGGGTCGCGATCTGCTGGGACCAGTGGTTCCCGGAGGCCGCACGGGCGATGACGCTCGCGGGCGCCGATCTGCTGTTCTATCCGACCGCGATCGGCTCCGAGCCCGAAGAGCCCGAGCTCGATAGCCGGGATGCCTGGCAGCGCGTGATGGTCGGGCACGCCGTCGCCAACGCGGTCGGGGTGGTCGCGTCGAACCGGATCGGCAAGGAAGGTGAGGGCGCCAGCGCGATCACGTTCTACGGGAGCTCGTTCGTGTGCGACGCGCGCGGGGACAAGCTCGCGGAGCTCTCCCGGACCGAGCCGGGGATCGCGCTCGCGAGCCTCGATCTGGCCAAGATCCGCCGGGTTCGCGCCAGCATGGGCTTCTTCCGGGACCGCCGGCCGTCGCTCTACGGGCCGCTCACCGAGTAACAAGATAGCGGTTGAAACTCGCGGCCGACCGCGGTTGTCTCACGCGGGTGATTCGCCACCACGTGCTCTTCGCGCTCGCCCAGGGGATCCGGGCCGGCGATGACGATGTGGCTCGGGCCGCGCTCCGCAAGATCGATTGGGTGCTGCGCGCGCGCGCGAAGCGGCGGCTCGAGGCGGCGCTGATCGACGCGGCGCTCGCGATCGACGAGCCGGGCGACGCCGACGCGGAGGGGGCGCGGCACGTCCAGCGAGTCGCGGCGCTCGCGGTCGCGCGGGTGCCCGTGGTCGAGGCCACGGATCGCCTGCGCGTGGCGGCAGCCTATGACGCGCTGCCGGCCGTCCGCGGCCCACGCGCGCCGATCGCGACGATCATGGTCATCGTGGTCGCGGCGTGCCTGGCGACCGTGGGCTCGCTCTCTCTGTGGATGATCCCGGGGGCCGCGTCCCGGGCCTACGTTCGCCCGCTGCCATCACCGGTCGCCGGTGCGTTTCGCGACGGTGGCGTGCCGCTCGTCGATCAAGCGATCCAGGATCTGCTCGCCGGCGACTTCACGCGCTACGTCCTCGACGTCGATCGCGATCGCAGGAGTGGCGGCATGGATCCCGAGCGCAAGGCGCACGGTGCGGCGCTGCGCGGCTCGGCCGTGATGGCGACGCGTGTCCCCGCGCTCGCGGCGGCGTGGCGCGAGCTGATCGAGATGCTCGACCGCTGGGTCTACGTTCCCGCCTCGGGCCGCGGCTTCGACGAGATCGCGACCGAGTTTCGTCATCGCGTGCGCGCGGTGTCCCGCGAGCTCGCCGCCGCCGGCATCGGCTACTACCTCGAAGGCGACGTGATGTCGTCGAGCGATACCGCGCACGCGATCGTCTACTCGTACCGGGTCGAGGAGGTCGTGTTCGTGGTCGCCGCCGGCCGGCCACGTCGCGTGCTCAGCCTGCGCCGGCTCGACAACATCAACCTCCAGCACACGCTGCTCGGGATGCAGTCGCAGGAGCTCGGCGACCCGGTGCTGCTGCTCGATCAGATCGACGAGCATGTCGCGACCCATGTGTTTCCGGTGCTCGCGCCAGGAGCGGCCTACGAGCTCGCCGATCCGGCGTGGCAACGGACCGAGCTCGGCGCGCAGCTCGCGTCGACCGCGGGTGAGGCGGTTCGTGGCGAGCTGCGCGCCGCCCTCGGGCCGGATGCCGAGGCGGCGGAACAGATCGCGACGCGGCTCGCGGAGCGAGGCAAGATCGTCGCGTCGTGGCGCGACCTCCTCGACCGCCGCGGCCTGCGGATCCCGCGGACCGACAAGCTGTTTTTTCCCGAGTCCTTGCTCGAGGGTCTCGATGGCTACGTGCCGCATACCGAGCTGTCGCGCGTCGCCGAGATCGAGGAGTCGATCGCTCGGCTCGGCGGGCCGCGGATCGCGTCTCGCGCCCATCAGCTCGTGGCCGCGAGCATCCGGCGGCACGAAGCGCAGCACGGCCTCGACGATGATCGCGAGTCGCCGCTGCGGTACCCCGACGCGCTCGCCGAGCAGCTCGGTGACGCCGAGACCGACCGCGGGCCGCGTCCTTCGGTGAACCGCGCCCGCGCCGAGCTGTCGGCCTACGTTAGCCAGCTCGCGAACGATCGCGTGACCCCGCAGCTCGCGCTGTGGAACGTGGTCCGGTTCGCGTTCAACCGCGACACGTGGGGGACTCCGGAGTCGTATGCGGGCGTCCTGATCGCCTGCGGGCTGGCGCGCCATCTCGAGATCAACAGCGACGGGCCGGTGATCCACGATCGCGAGATCGACCGTGCCCGGCTCGCTCGGTTGCTGGCTCCGATGGCCAGGATCAGCGGAGATCGGCTCCGGGCGGCCGCCCGGGCGGTGTGGAGTGACTTCTACGGGGAAGCGCTCGTCGAGATCGTCGATCGCTGAGCGGGACTTGTCAGCGTTTGGCGACAACGCCCGAAACACAGTATTCCGTGCCGGAGGGGTGGCTGGGAGGCGCAACGGAGGTACTCAGTCGAGGTGCGCTCTCCGTGGCTCCCTGTGGTGCTTCCGCTCGCGGCGCTGCTCGCGTCGCTGGCGAGGTGGAGCGTGCAGGGCTCGCGCAACCTCTACACGGCGCTCGACAAGCGGTTCTACGTGGCGGATCCCGATCTCGGCTGGCGGGTGTCGAGCCAGCATCCGATCTGGCTCGGCCTGGAGGTCTGCGCGATCATCGCGGCGATCGCGATCGGGCTCACGATCGGCGGCTGGATCATCCGGCGCCGCGAGACCAGGCGCGGCGAGCGCGCGACGGTGCTCCGCGTGGCGTCGTGGATCCTCGCCATGATCCCGGTTGCCGTGCCGATCGCCGCGTTCGCGAGCGGCACGGGTCCGGTGGGCGGTCGCGATACCCTGCCGGCCGCCGCGGCCGTCGCGATCCAGCGCGGCGTCACCGGCGCGCTCTCGCTCCCTGCGGGCCGCTACGAGGTCGTATCCCACGAAGGCTCGTCGATCACTGCGCACCTTTCGGCAGGACGCGAGGCGTTCGATGCGCGGTTCCCCACGGCGCTGACCGGCAGCTGGGAAGGCGATCCGCATGACCTGACCCGGCCGATGAGCGCGCAGGTCAGCGTCGCGACCGCGTCGGTCGATACCGGGATCACCGAGCGCTCCAAGCACGCGCGCGAGGAGTATCTGCTCGCGGACAAGTTCCCGCGGATCCAGTTCACCCTCGGCGAGGTGATCGCGGCGCGTCAGGACGGGCCCGATCAGGTCGCGTTTCGCGCGCACGGGACCGTTGGCCTCGTCGGCAAGACCCACGAGGTCGAGGTCACCGGGACCCTCAAGAAGCCCGATCCGAGCGCCCTGTCCCGGCTCGGCGTCGCCGGCGAGGTGATGCTCGTGCAGGGGGACTTCTCGCTCGTCATCAAGGAGACCGCCCTCGCACCCGACGCCGGCGACTTCGACGGCGATCGCATTCCCATTCACGTGTCATTGGTGTTGCGCCGCACCGGTGGCTAACTGTCCCGGCGTGCTACTGGAGCCAGATATGAAGATCTTGAAGCTAGTCGTTCTCGCATCCGTGATCGCCGCGGTTCCCGCGTGCAACAAGAAGAAGGAAGAAGAGGGCAAGCTGCCTCCGGCCAGCACCTCGGGGGTCGGCTCGAGCACGACGCCCGCCCCGGCCCCGGCCACGGGTTCGGCGGACGGAGCCGGTTCAGCGGCCCCGGCGGGTTCAGCGGCCCCGGCAGGTTCAGCGGCCCCGGCGGCCGATGCCAGCGCCGATTCCATCAGCGTGTTCGCCAGCCACAAGGACCCCAAGCCCGATGATCCGGTCGAGGTGAAGTTCGAGACGTTCAAGGTCACCAAGGCCAAGTTCGATCCGAAGAACCTCGAGGGCGGCACCGCGACGCTCGAGATCGATCTCAACAGCCTCCACACCCCGTCGGACAAGCGCGACAAGCACCTGCGCTCGGAGAGCTACCTCGACGTCTCGAAGTTCACGACCGCCACCGTCGACGTCGATCACGTGAAGAAGACGGACGACACCCACTTCACCGCAGACGCGAACGTGAAGTTCCACGGCGTCGAGAAGAAGTACCCGGTGACGTTCGAGGTGGTCGAGGCGAAGGACGACTCGGTCCGCATCAAGAGCGAGCAGGAGTTCACGCGCAGCGACTTCAAGGTCGGCAAGGATCCGAAGGACAAGGACGAGAGCGTCGATAACAAGCTGAAGATCAAGGTGCAGCTCACGCTCAAGAACACCTGAGCCGCGGCGGCGACCCCAGGGTGCTACGCTCGATGCCGATGAAGCTCTTCGTGCGTTCCGTGGTCACCGGGTTCGCGCTCAGCCTCGGTGCGGCGCTGTTCAAGAAGGTCGCCAAGAAGCTCGGGCTCGACGACGACGCCCAGAAGAAGGAGCCCGAGGTGGTCCGACAGGACGGCGCTACGGATCCGGGGCTGCAGTCGCGCTTCAGCTGACGGGTACGACACGTCCCCACAACGGGAGCCGTGACCGACTCGAGCGGGAAGGCCGCGGCCTCCCCGTTTTAGAGACCGAATTCAGCGGCGCTCCGCGCGTTTTTGCGGAACACTCGGAGCACGTGGTGGAGTCGGCCAACCTCGCGCCGGGCTTGCTGCTGGCGATGCCGCAGCTCGCCGATCCCAACTTCTCGCGTTCCGTGGTGCTGATGATCGAGCACAGCGAGCAGGGTTCGTTCGGCCTGGTGATCAATCATCCCAGCCCGATCAAGGCGAGCGAGCTGCTCGAGAGCCTGGAGATGAGCTGGCGCGGCGAGGACTCGGCGGTCGTGTGGGCGGGCGGGCCGGTCAGCCCGAGCACCGGCTGGGTGCTGCACGAGCCGCTCGGGATCGCGGAGCCCGGACAGGGGACGATCGCGATCACGTCGCGCATCTTGCTGTCGACCTCGCCCGATCGGCTGCGCGCGATCGCGAACCAGCCACCGCGCAATATCCGGCTGCTGCTCGGCTACTCCGGGTGGGGCCCGGGGCAGCTCGCGGCCGAGATGTCGCGCGGTGCATGGCTCCACACCGAGGCCGCGCCGAGCCTCGTGTTCGAGACGCCGCCCGACGAGATCTGGGACGTCGCGATGAAGTCGCTCGGGATCAACCCGCGCGATCTGTTCACAGGCCGCGGCGTCAACTGATCTCGACGCGCCACCCGGCGCGGCGTATCGTTGCGCCATGCGGTCGGTTGCGATGGCGCTCGCGCTCGTGCTCGTGGTCGCCTGTCACGCGCGATCCAATCAAGACGTGGTGCCCCAGGGATACGAGGCCGCGCCGCGGATCGGCGCCGTGGTCCCGGAGGTCAAGCTCACGGCGCTGACGGGAACGACGGTCGCGCTGTCCGATTCGTGGCGCGGCAAGTCGCAGGCGATCGTCGTGTTCTACCGTGGCTTCTATTGAGGTAGCTGCACTCGCTGGCTCGGTGAGCTGGCAAGTCACGCGACCGAGCTCGGTGGCAAGGGCGTGGTGGTCGTCGCGATCGCCGCGGACCCCGTCGAGGACATGGCGACCCTCGTCCCCACGTTGCCGGGCATCACCCTGCTCACCGATCTCGAGCTCGAGGCGTCCGCGGCGTGGGGGCTCGCCCGCGCTGGCGCGCAGAATCCATCGCCCGCGACCTACGTGATCGGTCGCGACGGCGCCGTGCGCTGGCGCAAGCTGCCCGGCGCTGGAGGCGACTGGCCCGCGTACAAGGATCTCGCCGCGGCGCTCTAGCGAGAACGACCCGCTGTCAGCACGGCGGACCGATCGTGAACCTGCGGGTCCGAGCGCGCTGGCTAGTCGTAGTACTCGGCGCCGAGGTGGGTGATCAGCTCGTCACCCTTGGTGTAGCGGAGCGTGTTCTTGAGCTTCATCAGCTGGATGAACAGATCGTGCTCCGGGTACAGACCCTCGGGGGTCATCGGGCTCTTCCAGTAGAAGCTGAGCCACTCCTGGATGCCGCTCATCCCGCTGCGGTGCGCGAAGTCCATGAACAGCGCGAGATCGAGGACGATCGGCGCCGCGAGGATCGAGTCGCGGCACAGGAAGTTGACCTTGATCTGCATCGGGTAGCCGAGCCAACCGACGATGTCGATGTTGTCCCAGCCCTCTTTGTTGTCACCCCGCGGCGGGTAGTAGTTGATCCGCACGACGTGGCTGATGTTCCCGTAGAGGTCGGGATAGATCTCGGGCTGCAGGATGTGATCGATCACGCCGAGCTTGCTGACCTCCTTGCTCTTGAACGACTCGGGGTCATCGAGCACTTCGCCATCGCGGTTGCCGAGGATGTTGGTCGAGTACCAGCCCTCGAGGCCGAGCATGCGCGCCTTGAAGCCGGGGGCGAGGATCGTCTTCATCAGGGTCTGACCCGTCTTGAAGTCCTTGCCGGTGATCGGCAGGCCCTGCTTGCGAGCGAGCTCGAGCAGCGCGTCGGTATCGACCGACAGGTTCGGCGCGCCATTGGCGTACGGCACGCCCATCTTGAGGCACGCGTACGCATAGATCTGCGACGGCGCGATGTCGTCATGTGACGCGAGGAGGCCGGCCTCGAACTTCGCGAGCGACGAGTGGACCTCGGTCGGCTTGCGATAGACCTCGGTCGAGCCGCACCACACCGCGACCAGACGGTCACAGTGGTTGGTCGCCTTGAACTGCTTGATGTCCTCCATCAGCTGCTCGGCGAGGTGCATCTTCGACGTGCCCTTCTTGACGTTGGGCCCGGTGAGCTTCTTGACGTACGCCTGCTCGAACACCGCGGACATCGGCTTGATCGCCTCGAGCTCTTCCTTGAGCGGATCGAGGTGCTTCGAGTCGAGCACGCCGGCGCGAACGGCGGCCTGATAGGCGTTCTCCGGGAAGATGTCCCAGCCGCCGAACACGATGTCGTCGAGCTTCGCGAGCGACACGTAGTCCTTGATCGACGGCGAGTTGTTCTCCGTGCGCTTGCCGAGCCGGATATGACCCATCTGCGTCAGCGAACCGATCGGCTTGCCGAGACCTCGGCGGATCGACTGGACACCCGCGATGAAGGTGGTCGCGACCGCACCCATGCCGGGCATCAGGATCCCGAGCTTGCCTTTTGCCGGCTTGACGTCGACGCCTTTTTTCAGAGCCATGTGCGTACTCCAAGAGTTTGGAAGCCTGGAAATTGCACCTTCGCGGGGGTCCAGGCAATAGAAACAGCGGGGCCAGTGACGGCAAACACCGAGTGGTGAACTTTGGACAGGCGTGATGGGCCCGCCCGATCCAATCACCGGGATCGACCGAGAAAGAACGGAAACGGCTGCCAACCGCTGCTTGCCATGTCGTGCGAACCAGGAACAGAGGAAATCGTACGCTCCGCTGGGCGCCCGCTTCGGGGTCCCCGCGTAGACCGTCGAGGCCGAGGAGGAACGGAGCCGCGCACCATTTGCGTCCGTGGTGTGCTCGAACCGCAGTTCGAGCCCGGTGGTCGCGCGACGGTCCGGATGGCGGCCGCCCGACGCGCGTGTGGCATCGCGCTTACGAGGCGTGAAACAGCGGGCGAATCGCGGCGGGATCGTTGGTCATGATGCCGTCGGCGCCGAGCGCGAGCAGCCGCTCCGCTTCCGCGCGATCGTCGATCACCCAGAAGTCGACGCGCAGCCCGAGGCTGTGGCACTTCGCGATGAACGCGGGGCGGTCGAAGTGGATCGGGCCCTGGCGGACCGGCACCTGCGCCGCGTTGCCGGTGAACGGCAGCTGGCGCCACAGCATCGCGGGCAGGCCGACCAGGGTCGCGACCTCGCCCTGGGACAGCGCCGTGTCCCCGGCATAGCCGGAGCGCCGGACCTGGACGGCGGTGCGGGTCTGGAAGCTGGCGAGCGTGACGCGCTCCTCGGCGTGCTTGCGCTCCAGCAGCTCGAGCATCACCGCGATCGCACGCGCGCCCTTGAGATCGACGTTGATCCGGAACGCCGGGAACGCATCGAGGACGGCCTCGAAGGTCGGCACGCAGATGCCTCGCCCGGCGAACGGGCGCGAGCCATCGAGGGCGACGAAGCCCCAGCCCGCATCGAGGCGCTGCGCGTCGGCGAGATCGAGATCGGCCCACGCGATGTTCACAGCGGACATGCGCGCGGCGGTGTCGTCGTGCGCGACGATCAGCTGCTCGTCGCGCGTGAGCTGCACGTCCATCTCGAGCGCATCGACCCCGAGCTCCACGGCGCGCTCGAAGGCGAGCATCGTGTTCTCGGGTCGCTCGGCCGACGCGCCGCGATGTGCGTACAGCCGGCGAGCGTGCATCACTTCTCTTCTTCGAGGTCGAGCGCGGCGGTCGGCATCGGCGGTGGCCTCGGATCGGTCACCTGGACCACCTCGACCGAGTACTTGATGTCCTTGTCGGCGAGGGGATGCACGAGGCGCACGTCGATGTCGTCGCCGCTGATCTTCTCGAGCCGCATGATGACGTTCATGTCGTTGGCGCCCTTGGCGACGAACTGCTCGCCGGCCTTGAGCTGGAGGTCCTTGGGGAACTCGCTGCGCTTCATCTTCTTGAGCGGCGGCTGCATCGCGGCGTTCCCGAACGCGTCCTTGGCCTTGATCACGCCGTCACGCTTCGCGCCCTTCTCGAGGCCTCTCAGAACATCCTCGAGGCCTGGCAACATCGTGCCCGCCCCCTGAATGTACTCCACCTGGCTCTTCTCGAGCTGCTGCCCCCCGGCGACGGAGAGATCGACCTTGAGGGTGACTCGACGACCTTTCTCGATCTTCACATGAAGAGGCTACACGCGAGGTATCCGCGACAGCAACGCCCGGGGTTGTGAACTGAGCTTGCCGGATCTGCGGCGTCACGAAGTCGTTGCGAGAACTTGCGCGCTGGCACAGAAGCAGCACAATCCGTCCTCGCCAATGGCCCGTCGCTTCGCATCTGTCGTCGTTCTGCTGCTGTGTCTTCCCCTCGTCGGTTGCCATGGCGGTACGTCGCCCCAGCTCCGTGTCCTCGGCGCACAGAACCTCGGTGTCGGGCCGCGTCACGAGGTCGTGTTCGTGCAAGTCACCAATCCCGCGAGCCGGCCGATGCGCCTGACCAAGCTCGAGTACACGTTCGCCGCCCAGGGCGGAACCGTGTCGGAGGGGGAGGTCCCGCTCGAGCGTGAAGTGCCCGCGGGTGCCGCGGTGGTCGTCGAGATCCCGCTCGAGGGCTCGGCCTCGGCCGCAGGTCCGATGACGCTTCGTGGAAAGCTCACGGCAGAGCTCGACAAGATCGTGCAGATCTTCTCGGTATCGGCGCAGATTCAGCCTCAGTAAGCCGCGCGCCGCCAGAACACCTCAGGACACCTCCATGTAGGCTGGATCGAGGCGAGTTCTCTGAGCAGAATGACGGGATGCGGATCATCTCTCTCGGCCTCGCAGTCGCGCTGCTGATGTTCGTCCGGCCCTCCGAGGCTGCACCCAGAGGACACCAGGTGCGCTATGTCGGCATCCACCCGATCCCGAAGTCCGACGGCGGCGGCATCTGTTACATCGAGGGCCTGCACGTCCACATCTTCGCGGCGAACAAGATCGAGTACCGCGATCACCGCGGCGCGAATCACTTCGTGGGCGACCCAGTCGCCTACGGGTACGATGGGCCGCGTTACGCCTACAAGGGCCATCACCCGATCCATGTCGATGTGGTCGTCGGCGATGATCAGGATGACGTCGAGTTCTGCTACCTCGACGGCCCGCACTATCACTACTTCCAGCCTGTCTCCGGCCCCGAGTTCAAGCTCGAGGGCGATGCCTACTTCTACGTCGCCGAGCCGCCGCCAGCGTACATCGAGGCGCGTCCCGCGATGATCAAGATCAACGCGGTCTACACCCCGCTCGTCTATGCGCGCCCGGTCATCACGGTCGAGCCACCGAGCGGCTGGATCGGGATCCGCGCCGGGTTCGGCGTGCCGGCGGTGGTCGTCGATGACCGCCCGGTGGAGGTCGTGGTGCCTCGCGGTCGGGCCGCGGCCGGCGTCGGCGTGGGGATCGGGATCAACGCCGGGGTCGAGGTGCACCTTCCCGCGCCGAGTCTGCGCGTCGACATCGGCATCGGCTCGCCCGGTGTGATCGTGCGCGAGCGGCCCGTGTACATTCGCGAGCGTGGCAACGGGAAGCACCGGGGGCACCGCGATTGAGGCACTCGATGAGAACCCACACCTGGGTCGCCGTGATGATCTCGATCGTCGGGTGCAACAAGTCCGACGACGTCAGCCGCAAGGCCGCCGGCGTGGGCGCGCGTGACGCCGTGATCGAGGCGTGGAAGAAGGGCGGGCTGACCGTGTCGCCGATGACGCCGGCGACCGTCGCGTTCGCGAAGGACTGCCAGAGCGGCACCGTCGGCGCGGTCGACGTGCTGGTGTGCGTGTTTCCGACGCCGGCGGAGGCGAAGTCCGCCGAGGACGCCGGCCTCGCCTGGGTCGGAGATACCACGGGCGCCGCGCAGGCCCACGGCGCCGCCTTGATCGCGATCGCCGATCGCCGCAAGAGCGATCCGAGCGGCCGCACGATCAACCAGATGATGAAGCTCGCGCCGAAGTGACCGTCGTGTCGGCGGGTGAGCCGCGACCGCCGATCGCGCTGGCGCCGCCCCGGCGTTTTCGTTAGCGTGCCGCCATGTCGATCCGCTGGTCCGAGATCGCCGACAAGGCGCTGGCAGGTACTTCGATCTCGCGCGACGAAGCGCGGGCCGTGCTCCACGCGCCTGCCGAGGAGCTGTTGACCCTGCTCGATGCCGCGTTCCGCGTGCGGCTCGTCCACTGGGGACGTCGCGTCTCGCTGCACGTGCTCGAGAATGCGAAGCAGGGCGCATGCCCGGAGGACTGCGGGTTCTGCTCGCAGTCTTCGAAGTTCGAGTCGCCCGGTGGCGAGGCGCCGATGAAGTCGGTCGACGATCTCGTCGAAGGCGCGCGGCGGGCACATGCCAGCCGCGCCAAGCGCTACTGCATGGTCACCGCGACGCGCGGGCCCTCGCAGCGCGATCTCGACACGATCTGCGACGCGGCGACGCGGATCAAGGCGGAGATGGACATCGAGCTGTGTGCCTCGCTCGGGCTCCTCACCGACGCGAAGGCCCAGCGGCTCGTCAGCTCGGGTGTCGACCGGTTCAATCACAACCTCGAGACCAGCGAGCGGCACTACGAGAAGATCGTCTCGACGCATCGCTGGAAAGATCGGGTGGAGACCGTGCAGATCGCGAAGCGTGCGGGCATGGACACGTGCTGCGGCGGGATCGTCGGGCTCGGCGAGAGCGAGGAGGATCTGCTCGATCTCGCGTTCGCGCTGCGCGACCTCGATGTCGACTCGGTGCCGGTGAACTTCCTCGATGCGCGGCCGGGCACACCGCTCGCGGGCTATCCGCTCGTCGAGCCGGGCGTCGCGCTGCGTGCGCTGTGCATGTTCCGGTTCGTGCACCCGCGCACGGATCTGCGCGTCGCCGGTGGTCGCGAGATCACGCTGCGCGCGCTGCAGGCGATGGCGCTCTATCCGGCGAACTCGATCTTCACCCAGGGCTACCTGACGACCGGCGGCGCGACGCCGCACGCCGATCATCAGATGATCAAGGACGCCGGATTCGAGCTCGAGCTCGCGTCGGGGGAGAGCGTGCCGGCGGATCCCGAGGCGATGATCAACCTCGCGGCCCCGACGCGCCGGCCGTCGCTGCCCCTCGCGCGCAGCTGACGGCGGCGGCCGACCGATCGGTTGTCAGGGTTGCATCGCATCCGCGGGAACATGACGAGCGAGCCGGGCGCGCATCGCGGCCGAGGGCAGGGCGCGCGACTCCTCGTCGGCGAGCGCCCGGCGGATCGCCTCGTCGATCGGCATCGGCTGGTGTCCGATCTCGTCCCATAGCGACGCCCCCGTCGGCTCGAGGTTGGAGCGGACTCCCTCGACGAGCTCCTTGGCCATCGCGAGGCTCGTGCGCGTGACGAGGGCGATCCAGTAGCTCGACAGCCGCGGCGTCAGGATCGGGACGCTCAGCATGAGCCGGCGATGTCCCATCGCGGCCGCCGCGCGGATCAGGACCTCGCGATGCGTCAGGCGCTCGCGTCCGGGGATCTCGTACACGCGCGAGCCGATCGCCGGACGGTCGATCGCGGCGACGATGCCGAAAACGACGTCCTCGATCGCGATCGGAAACGACGTGTTGCGCAGCCATCGTGGGAGCACCATCGCGGGTAACCGGCGGGCCAGGTCGCGGACCATGATCCAGCTCGCGCTGCCGGCGCCGATCACCATCGCCGCGCGGAGCTCGATCGCCTCGACCGCTCCGGCGCGTAGGATCTCTCCGGTGCGCTGCCGGCTGAGGAGATGGCGGGACGCGCCCGTCGGCGGTACGACGCCCCCGAGGTAGATGATCCGACGGAGCCCGGCGGGTCCGGCCGCTGCCGCGAACGCTTCCGCGCTCGCTCGTTCGCGCTCGGGGTAGTCATCGCCGTGGCCCGTGCCCATCCCGTGCACCAGGTAGATCGCGGTATCGCAGCCGGCGAGCGCGGGCGCGAGGGTCTCCGGCCGCAGGAGATCGAGGGCGACCCAGTCGAGCGCAGGCGCGCGCGTTCGCGCGGGCCCCGGCGATCGCGTGGCGCACCGGATCCTGTGGCCGGCGGCGCGGAGGGCCAGCACGAGGTGGCTCCCCACGAATCCGGTCGCGCCGGTGACGAGGATCGTTCCCATGACCCCTTCACCTTGCCACGCGGGTCCCCGAGGACGTGCATCGCATCTCGCACGCGGCGCCCCTGCGGAGTTCCCTGATTCAGACCACGAGGCGCGCGCGACCCGCGCCCGGCGGAATCCGCACGCGCGGTGGGCCCTGGCGGATCGTGGTACGCCACGGTATGAAGATCGATCGCGTCTACACGCGTGGCGGGGACAAGGGGGAGACATCGCTGATCGGTGGCGATCGAGTCTCGAAGGCGGATCCCAGGCTCGAGTGTTACGGCACCGTCGACGAGGTCAACGCGACCCTCGGGCTGGTGCGGACGGCGCTCGAGCAATCGAACGCCGGCGCGCACCTGCTGCCGATCATCCACCGGGTGCAGAACGAGCTGTTCAACCTCGGCGCCGAGCTCGCCGCACCCGAGGCGGCGCTGCGCGCGAAGCTGCCGCGGATCGAGCAGCGTCACGTCGATGGCCTCGAGCGCGACATCGATGGCGTCAACGACGACCTGCCCGAGCTCAAGTCGTTCGTGCTGCCGGGTGGCGGTGCGGCCTCGGCCGCGTTTCACCTGGCGCGCACGGTGTGTCGCCGGTGCGAGCGGCTCGTCGTCGCGCTGGGGGCGGCGGAGGATCTCGGGGGCGAGCTGGCGGTGCAGTACCTGAACCGGTTGTCGGACGCGCTGTTCGTGTGGGGCCGGTGGTGCGCGCTCAAGGATGGTCGGTCCGAGCCGCTGTGGGACTCGCGCTCGACGTGAGCGGACCCGCCGGACGATCCGTGGAGGTTCCTCGCGCCGCGCATTCGCCCGTGACGCATGCGACCTCTTCGCATCAATCCCTCGGCCGAGGCCCCGCGCGCGGCTGATCTCGGTGTATGCATTGCGGTATGTCGACGAAGCCTGGTCGCAACGAACCCTGTCACTGCGGATCTGGCGACAAGTACAAGCGCTGCTGCATGGACAAGGACGAGGCCGCGCGCACGGCCGAGCTGGCGACGGCAGCGGCCGCCGCGGCGAGCGCTCCTCCGCCGACCCTCGCGCCTGGTCTCAAGGACAACAAGCGCGCGGCCCAGCAGCCCGCGATCAAGCCGCGCAACGATGTCGGTCGCAACGTGCCGACGACCCGCAAGCACTCGGTCTGACCGCCGTCGATCCTTGCGCGTCCGCTAGCTTGGGCCCGCCATGGCACCCGAGATCCGGGCGATCACCGATGCTGAAGTTGGGGTAGCCGTGGGACCATGCGCGGGGAGGATCCCGTGAGGCCACATCCATGGTTGATCGTCGTGTTCGTCGGCGCGCTGGTCGGGCTCGTGTTCGCCGGCGTCTCCACGTACGACTTCGTGCAGCACCTCGATCGGCAGGTGCACAGCCTGCACTGCTCGTTCATCCCGGGGATGGGCCACGTGACAGGCGAGTCCGGCTGCCAGGTCGCGATGATGAGCTCGTACTCGTCGGTGTTTCGGTCCCACGTGTGGGGCGGGATCCCGATCTCGCTGCCCGCGATGGCGGTGTTCGCCTTCATCGGCCTGTTCGCGATCGACCTGATGCTGACGCGGCGCAACGGCGATCGCCGCGCGACCGGGTTCCTCGTGCTCGCGGCGGGGCTGCCGGCGTTGACCTCGCTGATGATGCTGATCATCTCGCTCAGCCAGCTCGGCACGACCTGCAAGCTGTGCGTGTGCATCTACGCCGCGAGCGCGCTGTGCCTGGCCGGCGCGATCGGGCTGTGGCGGCGCGCGATGCGGCTCGGTGAGGCGAGTCCGGCGCCGGCGCGCGCCCGGCCGCGCCAGCGCCAGCGACAGCACGGTGACGAGCCGGCGTGGGCCTCCGCATCGAAGGAGGTCCCCGAGCCCGAGGCGTCCCAGCCGCTGGAGGCCGGCGTCGATGCTCCGGCGGCGTCGAATCGGTTCCTCGCGGGCGCGTTCGGGCTCGGCGTGCTGTTCGTGCTCGTGCCGGTGCTGGTGTATCTCGCGAAGGCGCCCGATCACAGCCGGTTCATCGGGAGCTGCGAGGGGCTCGCGCATCCCGACGATCTGTACGGGGTGATGGTGCGCGTCGAGAAGCTGTCCAAGGGTGCTCCCGCGATCGAGATCCTCGATCCGCTGTGCCCCGCGTGTCGCGCGTTCGAGGAGCGCCTCTCGACATCGGGATACGCGGACCGGCTCGATCGCCGGGCGATCCTGTTCCCGCTCGACAATACGTGCAACTGGATGGTCACCGAGGCGACGCATCCAGGCGCCTGTACGATCAGCGAGGCCGTGCTGTGCGCGGGCGAGCGCGCCCCCGAGGTGCTCGCCTGGGCGTTCGAGGTCTCCGACCGCGTGCGCGAGGAGACCAGGAAGGATCCCGCCGCGGCCGCGAGGATCGTGAAGCAGCGGTTCCCCGAGCTCGCGTCGTGCGTGGGCTCGCCGGAGGCGCACTCGCGGCTCAACAAGTCCTTGCGCTGGTCGGTCGCCAACAACATCCACGTCCTCACGCCACAGCTCTTCATCGACAACGTGAAGCTGTGCGACGAGGACGTCGACCTCGGGCTCGAGTACTCGCTGCGCGTCATGCTCGAGCGGCACGATGCGCACACGCTCGCCGTGCCGGGGAGCCTGCCTGCCGAGGCGGCCCCGCTCTCGACGCCCGCGAAGCCGACGCCGGGGACGAACAAGGCGCCGGCGAACAAGGCGCCGGTAGATAAGCCGCCGGTAGACAAGGCGCCGGTGGACAAGGCGCCGGTAGACAAGGCGCCGGTGGACAAGGCGCCGGTAGACAAGGCGCCGGTAGACAAGGCGCCGGTGGACAAGGCGCCGGTGGACAAGCCATCTGACGATCAGCCGGTCACCAGGCCGTCGGAATCGGCGCCGGAGACGCCGAACGGATCGGGAGGTACGCCATGATCTTCATTCGGCTCGGCGTGCTCATCGCGCTGCTCGCGATCCCGGCGACCCTGACCAGGGCGTGGATCAACTCGGCCGACGCGCGGCTCGCGGAGATGGCGGTGAAGCCGAGCGAGGTCGCGGCGACGGCAGCTGCGTCGGACATGGCCTACTGCAGTCCCGAGCTGAAGCGGATCCTGCGGCGCGTGCTGATGAGCTGCGGGCTCGTCGGGGGCGGTGCGGCCCGCGGATGCCAGCCGCTGCAGGCCAAGAACGTCGCGACGATGAGCGGGGATGACTTCAACGCGCTGTTCCGGCCGATGAAGGATCGTGGCGGGCTCATCCAGTTCGACAAGGACAAGGCCGAGCTCGATCCGAGTGACCTGTCGCTCGTCGATCAGGTGTTCGGGGATCAGCGCGGCGCGAGCTGGTTCTTCGTCGTCGCGCGGGCCTCGCCCGAGGGCAGCGTCGAGCACAATCGCGAGCTGTCGAAGGCGCGCGCGGAGGCGGTGATGCACCACCTCAAGGATCAGTTCAAGGATCCGGACCTCGACAAGGAGGTCGGGATGCTGTGGTTGGGTGAAGAGTTCGCGCAGCTCGCGACCGAGTTCTGCGCGTGGAAGCGCAGCGCCGGCGGCGTCTGTAACCCTGAAGAGATCAACCGGAGCGCGTTCGTCGCATGGATCGACTGTCAACTCTGATCATCTGTGCGCTCCTCGCGACGGGGTGTGAGGACAACAAGCCCGGCGCCGGCGGCGAGCCACCGTCACGCGTCAACGCGGCCAAGACCGGCGCGAAGCAAGCGGCGAGCACCGACGCCTTCTGTGACGTGCACGCGGCCTCGGACGCGGGCGGCGTCTCCTTCCAGTGGCCCGCGATGGCCGCGGGCGTGGCCCCGCCAGCGGCGGTGGCGGGCTGGCGATGGGTCAACGTGTG
>WBZN01000892.1_pt1 | contig 19447 bp, 20 predicted proteins | sample 5204281 | NCBI WGS metagenome assembly WBZN01 (sample SAMN12344347, study PRJNA552823) | activated sludge metagenome | biome: Activated sludge suspended growth; feature: Nitrification reactor; material: Wastewater; isolation source: activated sludge from nitrification reactor of wastewater... | reverse complement strand
GAGCTCCAAGCTCTACTGCGTGTATGTTGCCGTCGGCCAGAAGCGCTCGACCGTCGCGCAGTTCGTGAAGGTGCTGGAGGAGCGCGGCGCGCTCGAATACTCGATCATCATCGCTGCGACCGCTTCCGATCCGGCGCCGATGCAGTTCCTGGCGCCGTTCGCCGGCTGCACGATGGGCGAATACTTCCGCGACAACGGCATGCACGCCGTGATCGCCTATGACGACCTCTCCAAGCAGGCCGTCGCTTACCGGCAGATGTCGCTGCTGCTGCGACGCCCGCCGGGCCGTGAAGCCTATCCCGGCGACGTGTTCTATCTCCACTCCCGTCTCCTGGAGCGCGCCGCGAAGCTCGGCGATTCTTCCGGCAAGGGCTCGCTCACCGCGCTGCCCGTCATCGAAACCCAGGCCAACGACGTGTCGGCCTATATTCCCACCAACGTGATCTCGATCACCGACGGCCAGATCTTCCTTGAGACGGACCTCTTCTATCAGGGTATCCGCCCAGCCGTGAACGTCGGTCTGTCAGTGTCGCGCGTGGGTTCGTCCGCGCAGACCAAGGCGATGAAGAAGGTTGCGGGCAAGATTAAGGGCGAGCTCGCCCAGTATCGTGAAATGGCCGCCTTCGCGCAGTTCGGCTCGGACCTCGATGCCGCCACTCAGCGCTTGCTGAACCGCGGTGCTCGTCTCACCGAGCTTCTGAAGCAGCCGCAGTTCTCGCCGCTCAAGATGGAAGAGCAGGTGTGCGTGATCTGGGCCGGCACCAACGGCTACCTCGATGCGCTCTCGGTCGATCGGGTTCATCCCTTCGAGGAGGCGCTGCTTGCCACGCTGCGCACCCAGAATGCCGCGATTCTGGATGATATCCGTAAGACCAAGGATCTCTCGGACGATACCGCCGGCAAGCTCAAGGAAGTCGTCGGACAGGTGCAGAAGACGTTCCTCTAATCTCCTGTCTTCCCTGACCGGCGTGTGGCCGTCCGGGAAGAGAGGTTCACGGATACCAAGATTGAGCATCTGGGTCCCGGTTGGGACGACAGAGAGATGAGAAAAGAGCAGGCACGATGGCCAGCTTAAAAGACATGAGAAACCGCATCGCCTCGGTCAAGGCGACGCGGAAAATCACCAAGGCGATGCAAATGGTCGCCGCCGCCAAACTGCGCCGCGCGCAGGAAGCGGCGACTGCTGCGCGCCCCTACGCTGAGCGTATGGATGCGGTGCTCGCGGGTCTTGCATCGAAGGTTGCCGACAAGAAGAGCGCTTCTCCCTTGCTCGTCGGCACCGGCAAGGACGACGTGCATCTGCTCGTTGTCATGACCGCAGAACGCGGCCTGTGCGGCGGCTTCAATACCAACATCGCGAAGCTCGCGCGCGCCGATGCGCAGCGTCTGATCGCGGCCGGCAAGACGGTCAAGATCATGACCGTGGGCCGCAAGGGCGCCGAGAACCTCAAGCGCGACCTCAACAAGAACATCGTCGAGCGCACCGATCTGCGCGGCGTACGCCAGATAGGGTTTGCGAACGCCGAAGAGCTTGCCGACAAGCTGCTCGCCATGTTCGATGCCGGGGAGTTTGACGTCGCGACGATGTACTTTTCCGAGTTCCGCTCGGTCATCGCGCAGAAGCCGACGGCGCTGCAGATCATCCCGGCGAAGATCCGCGAGACGGGCGGCGAAGACACCTCTAGAAGCGCGCATGCCGTACATGAGTACGAGCCGAGCGAAGAAGAGGTGCTGGGCTTTCTGTTGAACCGCAACATCGCGACCCAGGTGTTCCGCGGCCTGCTGGAAAATGCCGCCTCCGAGCAAGGCGCTCGCATGACCGCCATGGACAACGCGACGCGCAACGCGGGCGACATGATCAACAAGCTGACGATCGCCTATAACCGCAAGCGTCAGGCCAACATCACCAAAGAACTCATCGAAATCATTTCGGGCGCCGAAGCGCTCTAACCCAATCGAACGAGACGAGGAAGCGAAGCAATGGCTAACAAGGTTGGTAAGGTCCGCCAGGTGATGGGCGCCGTCGTCGACGTGCAGTTCGACGGGCATCTGCCTGAAATTCTCAACGCTCTCGAAACGAAGAACCATGGCCAGCGCCTCGTTCTGGAAGTCGCGCAGCATCTGGGCGAGAACACGGTGCGCACCATCGCCATGGACTCCACCGAAGGCCTCGTGCGCGGTCAGGACGTCGCTGATACCGGCTCGCCGATTACGGTGCCGGTTGGCGACGAGACTCTGGGGCGCATCATGAACGTCATCGGAGAGCCGGTTGACGAGGCTGGCCCCATCAAGACGCAGGACACGCGCGCCATCCACCAGCCCGCGCCGACCTTTGCCGATCAGGCGACGGAAGCGCAGATCCTGGAAACGGGCATCAAAGTCGTGGACCTGCTCGCGCCGTACGCCAAGGGCGGCAAGATCGGCCTGTTCGGTGGCGCCGGCGTCGGCAAGACCGTGCTCATCATGGAGTTGATCAATAACGTCGCCAAAGCTCACGGCGGCTACTCGGTGTTTGCCGGCGTCGGCGAGCGCACGCGTGAGGGCAACGACCTCTATCACGAAATGATCGAGTCGAACGTCAACAAGGACCCCAAGAAGCACAACGGGTCGGCCGCTGGCTCCAAGTGCGCGCTGGTCTACGGCCAGATGAACGAGCCGCCGGGGGCGCGTGCCCGCGTTGCGCTGTCGGGTCTCACGGTTGCCGAGTACTTCCGCGACAAGGGCCAGGACGTGCTCTTCTTCGTGGACAACATCTTCCGCTTCACGCAGGCCGGCTCGGAAGTGTCGGCGCTCCTGGGCCGTATCCCCTCGGCCGTGGGCTACCAGCCCACGCTCGCAACCGACATGGGCGCCCTGCAGGAGCGCATCACCACGACCCAGAAGGGCTCGATCACCTCGGTGCAGGCCATTTATGTTCCGGCCGACGACTTGACCGACCCTGCGCCGGCAACCTCGTTCGCCCACTTGGACGCCACGACGGTTCTGTCGCGCGGCATCGCCGAAAAGGGCATCTATCCGGCCGTGGATCCGCTCGACTCGACCTCGCGCATGCTTGATCCGCGCATCGTCGGCGAGGAGCACTACCAGGTTGCCCGTAAGGTTCAGTCGATCCTGCAGAAGTACAAGTCGCTGCAGGACATCATCGCCATTCTCGGCATGGACGAGCTTTCTGAAGACGACAAGCTGACGGTTGCCCGCGCCCGCAAGATCGAGCGCTTCATGTCGCAACCGTTCCACGTCGCTGAAGTCTTCACCGGTTCGCCCGGCAAGCTCGTGAAGCTCGCCGACACCATCAAAGCCTTCAAGGGGCTGTGCGAGGGCGATTACGACCACCTCCCCGAGCCGGCCTTCTATATGGTCGGGACCATTGATGAGGCGATCGCCAAAGCCGAGAAGATGGCCGAAGCAGCTTAATTCAACGCGCCGGGGATACCGGCCATCAGGAGACGACCAATGGCCGGCACGAACTTCGGCAGCTGCTGTGAAGAACTCAAAGAGGCTCTGGAAGGCGGCGACTTCGAGCCCCTTATCACCGTAGGCTCCGATCAGGTCATCTACATGACTGTTGGTTTGGTGGACCTCGAGGAAGACGAGCCTGGCCTTGTCGACCACCCGCTGTTCTTCTGTCCCTTCTGTGGCACCAAGCTGCAGACGCCAGAAGAGGTGCGGGCCAAGTCCGGCGCGGGCGACGAGGACGATGAGGACGGCGAAGGCGAAAAGACGAGCTGACCGATTTGCGTGCTCTTCCAGAGCAGGTGTGAAGACTTCAAGGGACGTCAGGCATGGCAGGCACTTTCAAGTTCGAACTCGTCTCACCCGAGCGCATCCTGCTCGCGGTCGATGCCGAGCAGGTCGTGGTTCCGGGTTCCGAAGGCGACTTCGCCGTTCTTCCCGGCCATGCACCGGTTATCGCGACGCTGCGCCCGGGCGTGCTCGACGTCATGGCGGGCGGCGCCAGGAAGCGGCTTTTCGTCAAATCGGGCTTTGCCGATGTCGATCCCGTGCGTCTTACCATCCTGGCCCAAAAGGCCTACGATGTAGAAGAGATGACAGGGTCGGTCGTTGCGGAAGAATTGAAGCTGGCGGAGGCTGAGCTTGCCGGCGCCCAGTCCGACGAAGCCAGGACTGCGGCGGATACACTCGTCAACGAACTGCGTAAGATTTCTGCGAAGGCGGCTTAAGATCGCCCGTTGCACATATCGAGGAAACGCCAAAAGGCCGGACGCGAACGTCCGGCCTTTTTCATTGGGCCAACCGCACCCACGAACCTACGATTCGAAGATCTCCAAGGGTTCGACAATCTTGGCCAAGATCGGCCGCCGATGTCGCTTATGGGCTCTCGTGCTCTAGATACTCGCGGGTCAATTCAATATTGCGGAACAGCTCTGCGTCGCGCGGTTCCGTACCGTTCGTCGGCATGCCTTCATAGCCGGAGGCCAGACGCCGGTCGACGCTATAGGACCACCGTTGCAGTGCGGCAAGCTTCTCGCCGCGCGTCAGGCCGACTTCTTTAGCAATGTCGCACGGAGAGTTGAACTCCGATTCCGGGTCGTACAACGCCCGCTCGCGATTGAGGTCAACAAGCTTCTTCGACATCGGTGCGCCTCATATGCTGGCTCATAGAGCGCGCGGGGCCATACGCGCCGCGCGTTTCGACCGGCCTTAAACCGACATATGTATTGCGTGGGCAAACTGCAATGGCGCTGGCGCGCATGTGCATGCCCCGCGCCAGCCGGACGCAGAGAACTGAAATTTGTCGAGGGTCTTAGGAACTGAAGCCGTTGATCACGGCGTCGAAGGCGTCATTCAGTGCGGCGCGCACGCCGTAGAGAGCGCTCACGATTGCCACGCCGATCATCACGGCGATCATGGCATATTCGATAGCCGTTGCGCCGCTTTCATCGCGAAGAAAATCGATCATCATACCGGCTCAATCCTTGCGAGGCGCTCTGGAACGCGCATGCGCGGCCAGGAAGAGTGCGCAATATCTGACCAAACTGACACGCGCAGCTTGACGTCGGGTAAATTCGAGCGACGAAAAAAGGAAGCTTTCGGGCGCGTAGTCCAGATCGGCTTGCGATAGAGGCGCACTTTGTAAGGCCCTGTTTACCATGAAGCCGTTGTGACGAAAAAAAACGAGGTGCTCATTGTCACCTCGTTTCAAGTTGCGCCACAGCTGTGTCGTGGCCCGCGCGATGTTTTTCAACGCGCGGGCGCTTATTCGTATTAGATCTCGCCCTTGGCCATTTGATCGCGAATGTAGGCGGCCTGGCGCAACGCAAGCGCAACGATGGTGAGCGTCGGGTTCTCGGCTGCGCCAGTCGTAAACTGGCTGCCATCGGATACGAACAGATTTTTGATGTCGTGCGTCTGGCCGTGCTGGTTGACCACGCCATCCTTGGCATCCGCGCTCATGCGGTTGGTGCCTAGGTTGTGCGTGGACGGATACGGCGGTGTCGGGAACGTCCGCGTGGCCCCCACCGCCTCATATAGTGCTGCGCCCTGCCTGTAAGCGTGATTGCGCATGGCATTGTCATTGGGGTGGTCGTCGAAGTGCACATTCGGGGTCGGCATCCCGTATTTGTCCTTCTTGTCCGCGTTCAGGGTGATGCGGTTGTTGGCCTGTGGCATGTCTTCTCCCACGATCCACATGCCGGCCATGTTCGAGTAGCCATCCATGGCAGCTGAAAAATCACGTCCCCAGCCGCCTGGGTCGAGGAACGCAGCCATGAACGGCAAGCCGATCGACAGCGTTTCGAACTCATAACCGCCGACGAATCCGCGTTTTGGATTGTTGTGCGCTTCGTCCTGAATGATGCCGGCCATCGTCGTGCCGCGGAACATGTGCACGGGCTTCTCGAAAATACCGTACACCGAGCCCGTGGTGTGACGCATGTAGTTGCGGCCCACCTGGCCCGATGAGTTCGCCAACCCGTCTTTGAACATGCCGGAGGCGGAGTTCAGCAGCAGACGCGGGCTCTCGATGGAGTTTCCGGCGACACAAACCGCGCGGGCCTTTTGGCGCTGCTCCTTGCCATCCTTGTCGAAGTAGACGACGCCCGTCACCTTGCCCTTGTCGTCATGCTCTATGCGCGTGACGTGGCACTCCGGCCTGACTTCAAGCTTGCCTGTCTTTTCGCCCTTGGGGATTTCCGCGTAGAGCGTCGACCACTTGGCGCCCGATTTGCAGCCCTGGAAGCAGAAGCCGATCTGCTGGCACGATCCGCGGCCGTCACGCGGCGCGGAGTTGATGGACATGCGGCCCGTGCTGCATTCCTTGTAGCCAAGCTTGTCGGCGCCGGCCTTCATGACCTTGAAGTTGTTGTTGCCAGGCAGGCCCTCAATGCCGTGGGTGCGTGTGGTGCCCATGCGGTCTTCCGCCTTGGTGTACCAGGGTTCCATCTCCTTGCCGTCGATGGGCCAGTCGAGCAGGTTGGCGCCAGCGACATCGCCGTAGGTTGTTTTTGCCTTCCACTCGTGATCCTGGAAGCGCAAGGAGGCGCCAGCCCAATGGATCGTCGAGCCGCCTACGGATTTCACGATCCAGGCGGGAAGACCGGCGAAGTCCTTGTGAACGCGCCAGTTGCCCGACGTCGAGCGCTCATCGAGCCAAGCGAGCTGGCCGAACGACTCCCACTCATCGTTGACAAAATCTTCGATGCTGTAGCGCTTGCCCGCTTCGAGGATGACGGTGTCGACCCCATTCAAAGCAAGTTCGGATCCGACCGTTCCGCCACCGGCGCCAGAGCCAATGACTACAACCACGCTATCGTCGTCTGTTTTATAAGGTGCCGGCATAGGCAATCCTCCGAGTGATTCGTTTTTATGAGTTCAAGGTTGCGCGCTCTGTCTCACAGCCAGTCGATGTCGTTGAAGCCGCGCTTGATGTAGCCGCCCTGGGATGCAGATTCGCCCTGGTAGCCGAAGATCGGCCAGAGCTCTTTTTGATTGTAGAGCGAGACAACGAGATCACCGCGCACGGTCTGGAAGAAGGGATCGCCTTCGATGGCGCGCAGCAGCGCGACGCGCTGATGTTCCCAACCGACATCGGCATACGGGACGCCGTGGGCAGCCTTGGCGGCTTCGTCGAGCTTGGCTACACCGTCTTCCAGCGTTGCCTTGAGCGGTGCGCCTTCGGTCGCCTTGCCGTCCATGCCCTTTACAGCGACGGCGTAGAATCTATCCGCGAGGCGGTCGTGCGGATAGATATCGCGCGACATCCTGATGAGCGTGCGAACCGTTTCAGGTTTGAGGTTCTGGGCTTCCACGCCCCAGGATTCCGTCGGGCACAAGACGCTGGTGGACGTCACAACGAGCGCGGCAGCGCCCGTTGATGCAAGGAACGACCGGCGGTCGACCTTGGGAGTTCTGTCTATCAAACGCATTCGTTTCCTCCTGATGCTGTGTGGCTGAAACTCCGGCTTCATTAGGCCGGTTATTGTTTTGTCGTCGTCGTGGCGCATCGCACCCGCAAGGGCGGCGATGCGCAAAAAGCTACTTGGCCGCGTGTCCGGCAGGGGCGAGACTTTTGAGGTAAGCGATAATGAGTTTGCGCTTTTCAGGATCGGGCTGGCTGTAGGGCATGTTGGTGCCCGGCACGAAGTCGGCCGCGCCCATGATCCATTTGTTAAGCGTCTCCTCGGTCCAGACGAGACCGTCTGCGCCAGCCTTCTTCAAGGCATCCGAGTATTGCGGGTATTCGGCGAGTGTTCCTGCGGTGCGTCCGAAGACCGTTGCGAGGTTGGGACCTTGCCTCAGTTCGGCGCCCTGCTCGGCCGTGTGGCATGTGCCGCAGCTTTTTATGAATTGTGCATTTAAAGGCGCACCTTCCTCAGTTGCCCTGCTCGATGAGGGCATCACCGCCGCCATGCCAACGCCGCAGACCAGCGCGGCGATGCGATTGGGGCGCGCGTTGGACAAGCGATCCTCCCGATGCGTTGAGCCGTTCGCAATACGCTAGGGGTCGTTTCCTGCCGCAGGGTAGTATTTCAATACTACAAGATAATTTCGCTCCTCCTGCGCCTTGCGCGGCGTCGCTGAACACGGATGTCTGGCGTAATTACTCAGCCGCTTCCAGCGATCCGTCGAACAGCCGGCGCGGCTTGTCGTTGAGCAATGTCAGCGCATTTTGGCGGCCGCGAATTTCCGACACGTAGGTTAGGCACGCGCAGCGCAGCAGCGACGTGAAGTTATGCGTATCACCCGCGATATACATCACCTCGTCGTGCAGTTCGGTCAAGAATCGGCCCAGGGGCTTGTTGAGTTCAACGGCGATCTCTTCGAGGATTTCCCAGAACGCTGCCTCCAGTTTGATGCTGGTGGCGTGGCCACCAAGACGAACCGACCGCGTCTGGTAGGCGAAGGAAGACGCAGGCTGACTCGACAGTATGCGACACATCAGGTGGACCTCCGAGGTATGTTTTTTCTTCACACTATACCAGCGCAGGGGGATGGCAATTGGCTTGACGGCGGTTTGCGAAAAAACGTGAACCGAAAATCGTAGGCCGGGCAAAAGTGACAACGCGCGGATTGCGATGCAGCACACGCAGTCCGGTATGTTTTCGCCGGTCATGCTGTTGCATTGCAGCAAGTCCGCGCCGTTGTTCTGGACAAAAGAAAGCGGCCACGCATCAAGTCCGAACTCAAAGAGTCCGAGAGACGCGCGGCCGCAATGGGTTCGCCAGGTACGCAAAACCAGATCCTGGCGCCTTGAGCACTTAACCTCAAAAAGATTGCCATATCGCAAATGCAGTAAGCGTCGCCGCGTTTTTATGGATCGGTTTTGTTCAGGAGAATTTTAACGAATGGCACGGTGAGCGGGTGAGGCAACGCGCGTATGGCGATGTACAGAAGCTTGTTGAAGAGGCCCGGTACAATAACACGTTGCCCAATCCGGAAGCCCCTGTAGCCCGCGCGCGCGACATGCTGCGGCGAGAGCGACGGCAGAAGCTGGCGATAAAGCGACGACTCTGCGCCCATGCTGGCGTGAAAGCCCGTATCGACGGGACCGGGCAGAAGCGTTGAGATGCGCACCCCCGCTCCGGAGCACTCGGCAGCCGCCGCCTCGCTCAGTGACTGCAGATAGGCCTTCGATGCGTAGTAGGCGGCCTGGCCGGGCCCGGGCACCGCCCCGCCAAGCGAACCTACATTCAAAATGCCGCCTCTCTGGCGGGCCAGCATTTCCGGAAGGAAGCGAACCATCAGGAGGGTGGGTGCGGTGACGTTGAGCGTGACTAGCCGTTCGAGCGCTGCTGGGCCGGACTGCGCGAACGGGCCGGCTAGGCCGATGCCTGCATTGTTGACCAGCACATCGACGTAGTAACCGGCCGCGCGCAGCCATTCGTCCAGACGTGCAGCCGCGCCGGCTTGCGTGATGTCGAGGCTGAGCGTCAGCACACCCGCCGGGGTCGCTCTTGAACGGATGCGCGCGGCGGCGGCGTCGAGATCGGAAGATGTTCGAGCGATAAGCGCGACGTCATGGCCCTCTTTGGCGAAATGCTCTGCCAGGGCGAATCCGATGCCGCGCGAGGCGCCGGTGACGGCCACGGCAGGCTTCAGGCCCGCGACCGCAGCTTGTGCCGCGGCCAGTATTTCAGGGTTTGCATGCCTGGGTGCTATCCAGGATCCGGCAAGGCGCTGAAAAGGTTTCATGAGCCTGGTCATACCAGACTTTCAGGCGCCAGGATGAGCCGCCCTGGCCTAGTGCATTTCAGCCCGACAATGCAATGCAGCTCTTGGCCGGGGCCCACCTGCCCGCTTTGCCTGCCCGCTCGCGTTGTTGGCTGAGATATGGTGCCGCCTGCGTGACTCGAACACGCGACCCCGTCATTACGAATGACGTGCTCTACCGGCTGAGCTAAGGCGGCATTTTAGGTGCGGCAACGCCATTGTAGGGCTTGCGCGAATAGGGCGAGGGATAACCGCTCGCCGCCCCGATTGCAAGGGCTCCTACGACGCGATTTTCTGCTCCATCTTGACCGCCCAGATACCGCCGCCAAGTGCCGCGAATGCGACACCGGCGGCAGTTTGCCTGGGCGGCAGTCCGGCCTCAGTTCACCGCGCGATAAATGCGCTTGGGGAATGCGCCGGTATCCGAATCATCGTCGTTCTCGTCGGTTCCCGGATCATCCGGAGCGCGCGGCGCCACGAAGATTTTGGCGTCGGTGCCGGTCTTCTGGGCAGCGGGCTTGGGAGCCGGCGTGGCCGCCTTGGCTTGCGCGGCCGGCGTTACGGCGGCTGGAGACGATGCTGCGGCAGGTGTTGTGGCGACCGCAGGCTCTGCAGGTCTGGGTGCTGCGGCAACTTCCTTTGGGACGGGTATAGCTTCCGGCTGGGGCTCGGCCTTGGCGGCCGGCTTCACGATGGACACCTCGCTGGCGCGCTGAACCGGCGAGATGGTCTTCGCGTCGATCTGCGTGACGTTGGGCTTTACGGCAGCGACCTCGGCAGGCTTGGCTGCCGGTGCCGGCTGCGGCGTGATCTTGATGGGCTCCGGCCTTACCGTGACAGCCTCGGCGTCCACCGCATCTTCGCGGCGGACGGGTGCGGGCTGGGCAGCGACTTCGGGCGCCGCCTTGGCGGCCGGTTCCTGATTGACCGGCTTGGGTGCGCTGATCGCCAGAAGCTCTTCCAGCCGCTCGCTGAGCACAGTTGCCGACGAGCTGTCGCGATTTTCGACCGGTACGCGCCATTGGAACGCATCAAGCGCGCCCGTCACTGGCGATACCGGTTCCCAGCGATCGGCGACGACGCCATCGGCGGTCCAGGCGGGATCGCGCGCGGCGTTCACTGCACGCGCCAGCCATTCGCGGACGCGGCCCTTGTCGTCACTCTCGCCAGCCTCGATGCGCGCCATGAGCGTGGCGACGCGCTGCGTGAGGCGCTCATCAAGCAGAGGCTGCAGGGCCTCGCGCGCTTCATCGAACAACCGGGCCTCGATCGCAGTTGTCGCTATGGCGATGGGGCTTTCGATCGAGTGCGAGTTGAGAGCGGCGAGCTGGCGCACGCGATTGAGACGGTCGCGCGGGCTGTCGCCGATGCGTGCGTAGGCATAGGCCGTTGCAAGGTCGGGATGCGGCGCGCGCGTCCAGGTCTTCTGGATGACCTTTGCAGCCTTACCGGTCTGGCCGCGTCCTGCCAGAATACGGGCCGCCACGGCAGCTGCGGGCACCAGATCGGGTGCAAGGGCATGCGCCTCCATGGCGAGCGTAAGCGCCTTGTCTGCTGCATTCTCTTCGGCGTCCTGTGCCTGCCCGGCGAGCAGAACGGCGCGCTTGCGGTCGAAGGCGGGCTTTTCGATCAGGCCGTTGCGCTTGAGCAGCGACAAGGTCTCAAGGGCGTCCGCCCAGTCCTTCTGCTTGCATTGAAGGTCAAACAGCGCTTCCGAGGACCAGCCAAGTTTGGAGTTGGCTCTTACCGCACGTTCGGCAAACTGCCGGGCGGCCTCGCTCTCGCCTTCGCGCTCGGCTTCGAGGAACAGGCCGCGCAGGCCAAGCTGCTCGGTGTCTGGCGCTGTGAGCATGGAGTCGAAGATGCGCCGCGCTGTCGCCCTGTCTCCGGACAGCTGAGCCGCTTGCGCACGCAGGATCTGCGTCAGCGGCTCGTGCGGCAGGGCCTTGCGCGCCTGCAGGGCGTAGCGCGTCGCCAACGCCTTGTCGCCCGCGCCCACCGCGATCAATCCGCTCGACAGCGCCTCCAGGCCGCGCTTTTGGCGGCGGCGCAGGATCCGCTGGCCGATGGCCGCCGGGCTGTGCCAGATCGTACGAAGCACCGACCATAGAAAGATTGCCGCCGCCGTTGCGACCGCCAGCATGACGGTTGCCCGGAATACGGTCGTTTCGATGTCGTAGCCTTGCCACTGGATGTTCAGGGTGCCGGGCCGGTCTGCGAGCCAACCCAACCCGGATGCGACCAGGGCGATGAAAAGGAGATAAACGACAAGACGGATCATGACGCGAAACCCTTACCTTTGACGCCTACTGGGTTTTAGTGGCGGGCTCTGACGGGGCACCGCTGAGTGAGGACTTGAGTTGACCTTCGAGCGAGGCGAGCGCCGAGTCGACGCTTGCGCGCGCGCGCACTTTGTCCAGGAACGACTGGGCAGCTTCCTTGGCTTTCGGAGTCAGCACGTCGGCTTCGCTCAAGACGTCGGCAAGACGGCCTTCCTTGAGAGATTTTTCCATTCGCCCGGCGACGGCCTCAGCCGAAGTATCGGAGCTGTCATGCTCGATCTTGCGCACGCGCACGACGGAGCGCGCGCCTGCGATGAGCTTGTCCACGACCGACTCGGTTTCGATGCCTTGCTCCGCGTCGATCATCGCGTTGGCGCTTGAGCGGAAGTCGCGGTTGAGGTCGGACAGGGTCGGCACGCCCTGATCCTTGAATTTCTGGAGAGCGGCGAGATCAAACTTGCCGCCTGAGGCTTTCTCGACCTCGGCCAACTCGTCTGTATAGTTCTGTCCGCGATCCAGCGTGCGCTTCAGATTCTGAAGCTCGAGCGCCAGCACGACGCGCTCCGCATTGGAGCGGCGCGTTGCCTCGGCTTCCTCGACGGCTTTGATGTTCTGCTCGAGCGTCGCAATCTTGGCGGTGACTGGAGAGATTGCCGACGTAACATCGGCGGGCTTGGCCGATGCGGAGCGCACATCCTCGATCGTGCTCTTGACGTTTGCGATCTCCTGCGTGGCGCGCTTGGAGGCTTCCACCGCGCGGTCCGCATCCGCCTTGATGGCAGCGATGCCTTCATCGGCTTGCACCGACTGCGTCTTCAAGCTGGCGATGTCGCGGTCAATGCGTTGCGTGCCGGACTTGGCGGCCTCCGCCGCCTCGGTCGCGGCAATCACACGCGCCTCGACGTCGCCCGCCACACTCTTGCGCAGGGCAGTGAACTCGGTCGCCATGCTCGTCTCTAGATCGGCGACCTTGCCGGTAAGGGCCGCGAGCTGCTCGACGCGGCCAGCGCTGGGATCGTTGGCGCCCGCATCGGTCATGGCCTTGAGACGGTTCTCGACAGCGGTCAGCCGTTCGAGCTGGTCGGGTGCGCCCGCGTCACTGGCAGCGGCCGCGAGAGCTGCCTTCGTCTCCGCGACGAGCCGCGTCTGAGAGTCTTTGATCTCGCCGATCGAGGCCGCCGTCTTTTCGAGGGCGGCAAGACGGCTTTCGGCGTTGGCGAGTTGAGCGGTGAGCTCAGCACTGTTCGCGCCGCCTGCGTTGGACGTGATGAGGCCCTGCTTCTCCAGCTCCGGTGCGCCGTAAGCCCAAGCGCCGAGCGCAACCGCGCCCCCCAACACGCTTGCTGCGAGGTGCGACAGGAAGCCACCGCGCTTTTGCACGACAACGGTTTCGGGACGTGCGGAAAGCGTTGCGGATGCATTGGCCTGGGGCCGTGTGGCCGCGGGCTTGCCGGTTGGCTCGGATGCCGCAGCATCACTTGATTTTGCCGTCGTCGCACCTGGTGCCGGCTGAGCGCCCGCATAGGCGCGTGCCGGAGCAGGCATCGGAACATCGGCAGGGTTCACGGCAGGGGCCGCCGCGGCGGATGCAGCAGCCGGCGCTTTCTCATCGCCCTTTGCATGGACCGCGGACTTCTCGTTGATTTGCGTGACCTTGATCTCAGTCGCTTTCAAATCGAGAGTCGCGTTGGGGCGCTTGGACTGCCCGGAATCGCTTTTATTGCTATTGCTCATGGAGTGAAGACGCCTCCGTACTGTCTCATTCGAGCTTTCCCGGCGGGGGAGATGCCGGTGCTATTCGAGGCGCAAATTGCCCCCCGGGCAGCGCGAAGCCCAAAGCTTTTTACTCTTGCCCGATTGAGGCCGCCAGCCCTTTGATCAGCGAAAGCACTTCGTTCATATGAGGCTCGGCCGCGATTTCGACGCGCGCACCCGGTGCCAGCTGCAACTTTCCCGCGACCGCAGGAGACAGACAGATGTGAGCGATCCGGTTTAATTCGGCCCCAAGCCCGTGTTCAGCGGCGAGCTTAGACCAGATTTCGGCTGTCCGGGGGGACATCAAGATCACGGCATCGATCTGTCCGGTCTTAATTTTGCCAATGACTTCAGGCGCCAGCGTGGTGGCCGCCACGGACCGGTAGGCGAGAATGGGCCTCACCTCGATGCCGTGTGCCGCGAGCGCCTCCTTCATGTCGTAGGCGAGGTGGTCACCGGCCAGATGAACGAGGTGACCCTTGCGGTTCTTGTGGCGTTCGGCGATTGCCGAGACGAGATCCGCGCCGGTGCCACGCCCGGCAGTGATATTTCGCAACTTCAGATCGAGGGCATGTTTGGCCGTTGCTTCGCCCACGGCATAGATCTGCAGGTGGCGCACGGCATCCGTAAGCGCGGCGAGGTGCAGGCTGCGCAATCCGTTCTGGCTGGTTGCGATCACGCCAGAAGCGCCCTCGAAGGCGGCAGGATCGATCGTCTCCGGCACAATCTCGATGAGGGGTGCGATCGAGACCTCGTGGCCGAGCTTTTTGACGAGCGCTTTCATCTGCCAGGCATCGGGAAGCGGACGCGTAACCAGGATGTGCATGTTCAACTGTGTACCGTTGCGAGAATGGCAGGATCGGCTTGAGCGAGGATGTCCTCCGCTGCGGCGACACCGAGCTGTGATGCAGCTTGCGGCGCGCCGGAACGCTGTGCGGTGTAGGACACCTTGCCGTCAGGCGAAAGAACCTGGCCGCGGAACCAAAGCGCCCCATCGCGCAATTCCGCAAGCCCTGCGATGGGCGTACGGCAGGAGCCTTCCAACTTTTTGAGGAACGCCCGCTCGGCCGCAACGGCAATGGCGGTCGCCGCGTCATTGAGGGGCGCGACGAAGCGGGCGACGCGCGCGTCCTCAGCGCGCGTTTCGATGCCGATGGCGCCCTGGGCCACCGCAGGCAGCATCTGGTTGGTCGGGATCATCGCGGTGATGCGGTCTTGCATCTTGAGCCGGCGCAGGCCGGCGACCGCAAGGAACGTCGCCGCCGCGACGCCGTCTTCCAGCTTCTTGAGGCGCGTCTGTACGTTGCCGCGAAAGCCGATCACCGTCAGATCGGGTCGCATGTTGAGAAGCTGGGCCTGCCGGCGCAAAGAAGACGATCCGACGACGGCCCCGGTCGGCACGTCGGAGAGCGAGCGATACTTGAGAGATATAAAAGCGTCCCGCACATCTTCGCGGGGGAGAGTCGCGCCGACAATCAGGCCATCAGGCAGTGCTGTCTGCATATCCTTCATCGAATGAACGGCAAGATCGATCTCATTGGCCAGCAGCGCGTCCTCGATCTCCTTGGTGAACAGACCCTTGCCGCCGATCTCCGCCAGGGGCCGGTCGAGGACGCGATCGCCGGTCGTTTTGATGACGCGAATGGCGATGTCGTTCACGGCCAGTCCGTGGGCGGCCACCAGGCGCTCACGCACCTCGTGGGCCTGCGCCAGGGCCAGCGGCGAGCCGCGGGTTCCGATGGTGAGAGTCGGGGATGCTTGCAAGCGTATTTCTCCAGGTGCTAAGGCCGCCGGAGCAGTTCGTGGGCCCGGTAACCGGCGCCTATCTATGGTCCAAGGGCGGCAGTACGTAAACCCATGCGGCGCGCTACAGTTGATCCCATGACAACAACCGGTCCCAGCCCCCGGCCAGCAGTGCCAAAGGACAGCCTTCTGGTTCTCGGCATAGAGACGAGCTGCGATGAAACCGCAGCTTCCGTGGTGGCCCGCGACGCGCTGGGCCGGGGCAGGATTTTGTCCAATGTCGTGCGCTCGCAGTTCGACATGCACAAGATCTATGGCGGCGTGGTGCCGGAGATTGCCGCGCGGGCCCATGGGGATTGCCTGGACCATATCATTTCCGCCGCCATGGCCGAGGCGGGCATCGCGTATTCGGATCTTGACGCTGTTGCGGCCGCCTCTGGTCCGGGACTCATCGGAGGCCTCATCGTTGGCGCGGTCTCGGGCAAGGCGCTGGCGCTGGCGGCGGGCAAGCCGTTTCTCGCCATAAACCACCTGGAAGCCCATGCTTTGACGGCCGGGCTGACGGACGGCATCAAGCCGCCCTATCTCATGCTGCTCGTTTCGGGCGGTCACACCCAGCTCTTGCTTGTGGAAGGTGTGGGCCGCTACCGGCGGCTTGGCACCACCATCGACGATGCGCTCGGCGAAGCCTTCGATAAGACGGCAAAGCTGCTCGGCCTGCCGATGCCGGGCGGACCGAACGTCGAAACGCAGGCGCGAGCCGGGGATTCCAAACGCTTCAAGCTGCCGCGTCCGATGCTGGGGCGGCCCGAGCCGCATTTCTCCTTTGCGGGCCTCAAGACGGCTGTGCGCCACGCGGCCAAAGCGGCGGCACCTCTCGACCCGCAGGATGTCGCAGACCTGTGCGCCTCCTTCGAGGCTGCCGTGACGGACACGGTATGTGATCGCGTCGCCGTGGCCATGGGACTGGTGTCGGATGTTTTGCCTCCCGGCCCGCAAAGGGCTCTTGTGGTGGCAGGCGGCGTTGCAGCCAACACCGCGCTGCGCACGGCATTGCAGACACTGTGCGCCGCGCGCGGCTTTGTGCTGCTGGCCCCGCCGCTGGGGCTCTGCACCGATAACGGGGCGATGATCGCATGGGCAGGCGCTGAGCGGCTCGCGCTGGGCCTCACCGATGGTCTCAACGCCCCAGTGCGCCCCCGCTGGCCATTGGATCCCGCGGCGTCTCCCGCGATCGGAGCGGGGGTGAAGGCCTGACAGGTGGCCGTGCCGGGCCGAGACCAAAGACGAAAAGCCAGAACAATCGGGAGAAAGCGCAACCCATGAAAGCTTATGTCATCGTCCAGGAAACCATCGTCGATGAAGCCAAGTTCGCCGAATATCGCGCCCAGGTGTTGCCGACGGTGGAGGCGTTCGGGGGCGAATTCGTCATTCGTGGCGGGCATTGGACACTGATGGAAGGCGAATGGCCGCGCCCGCGTCTGGTGATCATCGCGTTTCCCTCGCGCGAGGCCGCCGAAGGCTGGTACAAATCCGCCGCCTATCAGAAGCTGCTACCGCTGCGCCTTAAGGCATCGCAAAGCGATCTCATCATTGCCGACGGCGTTGCGTGAGCATCATCACTTGTCAGGACTGAAACGGATCGAGGACGTCACGTGACAACCAGCGCAGTACGAATGAATACCGTCAGCGTGATCGGCGGCGGCGCCTGGGGAACGGCGCTGGCGCAGACCGCCAGCCAGAGCGGCAAGCGTGTCCTGCTGTGGGCCCGCGAGGCGGACGTCATCGACGACATCAATTCGCGTCATGTCAATCGTACGTTCCTGCCCGGCGTGCCGCTCGATCCCGCCATCCGCGCCACGGCCGACATTGTCGAGGCCGCGCGGTCCGACGTGGTGCTTATGGTTGCGCCCGCCCAACACCTCCGGAGCGTGTCCCAAGCCATGGCCAGGCATCTTCGCGACGGGCAGCCGTTCGTCATCTGCTCGAAAGGCATCGAACAGGCGAGCGGCAAGCTGATGGCCGAGGTGGCGGAAGAGACCGTCGCGCGGACCGTCCATGCCGTGCTGTCTGGGCCGAGTTTTGCTGCCGATGTGGTGCGCGGCCTGCCCGCCGCCTTGACGCTCGCCTGCCGCAATGAAGGCATCGGCCGGGCGCTGGCGGCGGCGCTGTCGTCACGCCAGATGCGGCTTTACTGGTCATCCGATGTAGTCGGCGCGCAAATCGGCGGCGCGGTCAAGAACGTCCTGGCGATTGCCGCAGGCATCGTGGCCGGACGCGGCCTGGGCGCCAGCGCGCACGCCGCCCTCGTCACCCGTGGCTTCGCCGAGCTGCGCCGGTTCGCGGAGTGTTTTGGCGGGCGGCCGGAGACGCTTATGGGGTTGTCGGGCCTGGGCGATCTCATCCTGACATGCGGCAGTCCGCAATCGCGCAACATGTCCCTGGGCCGCGCCCTTGCGGATGGCCAGTCCCTGGAGCAGATCCTGGGCAGCCGCCATGCCGTGACGGAGGGCGTCTATACGGCTGCTGCGGTCGTCAAGCTCGCGCGTCAGAAGAGCATCGAGATGCCGATCGCCGAAGCCGTTCATGCCATCGTGGAAGGCGATCTGAGCGTCGATGACGCGATCAGCGGACTGATGCAGCGGCCGCTCAAGGCGGAGGATTGAAAGATTGCGTGCGGCCCTTACCACCTTCACCCACGCGCCTTGAGGGCCTGAGGCCTCAACCGTCCTCTCCCGGTAGCGGGGATTACTTTCTTGCGCCAGGCGAGCCGCGATAGTTAAGTTGCGGGTATGATCAGGTCATAGGGCGCAGCGGCCGTAGATGACAAAGAAGGTCCAGAATACCACTTCGCAGGGTCCAACGTCCGGCCGCTGGCTCCTCAAGTCGGAACCTGACGCTTTCTCCTGGGATATGCTCAAGGCCAAGGGAGCGCAGGGCGAGGAATGGAGCGGCGTGCGCAACTACCAGGCGCGCAACAATATGCGGGCCATGAAGCTTGGCGACCTGGGCTTCTTCTATCATTCCAACATCGGTCTTGAGGTCGTTGGGGTACTGAAGATTTCTGCCCTTGCCCACCCCGACTCCACGGCTGGCGATCCCAAATGGGAGTGCGTCGACGTCCGTGCCGTGGCCGATATGCCAAGGCCCGTCACGCTGCAGGCCATCAAGGACAATCCGAAGCTTGCCAAGATGGTTCTCGTCAACAACTCACGCTTGTCGGTTCAGCCGGTCGCTGCCGGCGAATGGAAGGAGATTTGCCGGATGGGCGGGCTGAAGCCCGGAAAACTGTCTGAGCTATGAGCGCCCCTTTGGACTGCAATGATCCGATCGCGGCGGCCGGCTTTATTCGCGCCAATACCCGTCTGCTCGCCCCGCCTCTTGTGCCCGAGATCAAGCTGCACCTGGCGGAGGAATCTGTCGCCTTGTGGCAGAAGACCGAGGAAGAACTGGATGAAATGAACCTGCCGCCGCCGTATTGGGCCTTTGCCTGGGCCGGCGGGCAGGCGCTGGCGCGCTATCTGCTCGATAATCGCCACGTATGCCGGGGCAAAAGCGTGCTCGATCTTGGATCAGGCTCAGGCCTGACGGCCATCGCCGCCTTTATGTGCGGCGCGCGCACCGTCATGGCGGCCGAGATCGACAAGCTCGCATTATGCTCGCTGGCGCTCAACACGGCCGCCAATGGAGCTGTGGTGGAACCGGTTCCTGGCGATCTTCTCGATCATCCGCCCCCGCCTGTCGATGTTCTGCTCGTCGGCGATCTCTTCTACGAGCGTGCCCTCGCCGGCCGGGTCGTGACGTTTATGGACGCTGCCAAGGCCGCGGGCGCACGCGTGCTGATTGGCGATCCTCAACGCAGCTATTTTCCGCATGGCCGGCTTACGGCGCTGGCCGAGTACCGCGTGCCCGTGACGCGCGACCTGGAGGACCAGGAGATCAAGCGGACAGCGGTCTGGAGCCTCTGACCCCTGTCATGGTCACAAGGTTTACCATCT
>WBZN01000890.1_pt1 | contig 19505 bp, 28 predicted proteins | sample 5204281 | NCBI WGS metagenome assembly WBZN01 (sample SAMN12344347, study PRJNA552823) | activated sludge metagenome | biome: Activated sludge suspended growth; feature: Nitrification reactor; material: Wastewater; isolation source: activated sludge from nitrification reactor of wastewater... | reverse complement strand
TCGGCTTTAGCCATGAGCCGCAGGAGATACAGAAGAAGAAACCACAATGTCACGCCCACGATGCCGGCCCGCAGTTCTTGGGCGGTGAAGACCAGCGCAAATGCGACCGCGCCACAGAACAGCACCAGTTCACGGTCCCCACCCAGAAACAGATTGTCACGGTGCATGACGCGACGAATCGGGATCTTGCGGAGTGCCATGGTCAGCTCAGCCTCACAAATCCAGGATGAGACGCTGCCATCAGCGCCGTTCCCTCCCCGCTCCACGCGATTTCGGCTCCCGCGGCAAAGAGCGTCGTCAGCACGTTCTGGGCGCCCACGAGGATGGCGATCAACAGCACGAGAAAGACCATCATGCGCAAGAACCCGGTCAACTCGCCGCCGAAGATCAAGACCCCCGCGGCTCCTACAATCCCGATCAACGACAAAGTAAAGGCGACAGGTCCGGTGATCGACGCACGCAACCGGGTCAACGCGGATTCGTAGGGGAGCCCGCCCCCGGCCGTGCCCGCCGCGTAGGCCTCATGCGGCATGGTGATGACGCACAGCGTCAGGATGACGCCCAAGCCCCAGAGAAATTGTTTCCAGTGCGATGCAATGCTCATTGATGGTGCTCCTTCGGTTCAATCAGTGACCTGGTGATGTACTGGCCGTTCTCATAGCCTTGGACTTCGAGAATGTCTTCAACGCGGCGCCCCTCCGCACAGCGCGTGATGTGCACCACGACCTGCACGGCTTCGGCGATCAGCGGTTCAATGGGTTTGGGATAGTCCTGATTCATGCTGATGTACAGCGCCAGCTTCGAGAGCCCGGCTCGGGCGTTGTTCGCATGCAAGGTCGCAATGCCGCCTTCATGGCCGCTGTTCCAGGCCATGAGCAGATCCAAGGCTTCCGGCCCTCGGACTTCGCCGACTAAGATGGTATCGGGCCGCATGCGCATGGAAATCTTCAAGAGCTTCGCCATCGTGACGTCCACGGTGGTGTGGTATTGCACGCAGTTGTCGGCACGGCATTGGATTTCGGCGGTGTCCTCGAAGATGAACACGCGCAGACGGGGAAAGGTGTCCATCATCGTGTCGATCAGCGCATTTACCAGCGTGGTCTTGCCCGACCCGGTCCCGCCGACCACGAGGATGTTGCGCCGAGTGGCAATGGCGGTGAGGAGCACGTCTCGCTGCCGCGCCGTCATGATCCCCTGCTCCACATACTGCTCGAGTCGGAACACCGCGAGCGCCCGTTTTCGGATCGCAAACGTCGGCGCTGGCACGATCGGTGGGATCTGCGCGGCGAAGCGGGAGCCGTCGAGGGGAAATTCCCCGTCGAGGTAGGGAGACTGGCGCGTGATTTCTTTGCGATGAAACCCCGCCACGGTTTTGATGATGGCTTCCGCGCGGGCGGCGGGAAAGGTCCCGATACACTCCATCCCCTGCCCGAGCCGTTCACACCAGAGCCGACCATCGGCGTTCAGCATGACTTCGACGGTCCGGGGGTCATTGAGAGTTCCAAGTAGCGGTGCGCCCATATCCCGTTCAATCATCCGGCGGGCTCGTTCTCTCGTCGAGGGTCCGTCATCCATGCGATGGCTTGTGCTCACCATTTACGAGATAGGCATGCACAACCGCATACGTATTGTACCTATTAAGTATTGCCTAGTCATATTTCGTTTGCACTACTACGCGGATGCATCTCGCATGTCAAGATACTATTCTGCATAGAGCGATAATTATTTCTGCAGTGTATGGACGTGTAGGGACGGGCCTCTACAGAAAGGCCGTATTTACTGAAAAGTGTAGGCGGTGGAGGACACTGACACGGACGGGTTACTTCTGCAGCGCTTTTGACATGTTCACGATCATGATCGGGGCTTGGGCGATTCCATAGGCGATATGGGCCGCCGCACCCAGATTCACGAATGCACGAGGCTTCGCTTTATTCCGCAGGGTTGAGAGATACCATTCATGCTCTTGGTTCTTAATCCGAAAACTCACCTGATATTTTTTATTCGGAATCGCCCACAGAGTGATTTGTTCGACGCCTGACGCGTGAGCCAGGGCCCGTAACACATCGTATCGTGCACAGACGGTCATCGGTGGAGACTCCGTCTGTTCTTTGAGATGACGGACAGGGCTCGACACGCCATTTCCCTGTCTCGTTCGGGATGAACTCGTCGACTTTTTACGCGTGATTGACTGAGGGTGCGACACAGACATGGCGCGCGATCCTCTGACTCAAAAGAATCAGACTAGTCCATCTGTTGCATTACGCATCCATCAACATAGCCCGCTCGCCTCATGCTCAGATGATACACCCTTCATCCAACCGAGCCTCTTTTCAACGTATATATACTTATTCTTGTTGGATTTCTAGAGCATCCCCACGCTATGATCCATCTTCGCTCTCCCCTTCGTGATACGAGGTCAATGTCCGGCGGTGACGCCTTTCTCATAGTCTGTCAGGATTAAATATGAGAATATAGAAGGCATTTCTCAGATCCGTGAGGACACCTTCAACGGAACGCTCGAACAGGTTGAGCGATCACTGGTGGCCATAGGACAGAAGTGATGGACAACCCAAGGCAAATCAGTCATATGAGAGAAAGTTCCGTTATCCCGGCTTCCCTCCAATAATGTGCGATGGGCACAAGGTCTATGCTATTATTTTGGAATAATGTTAGAGCGTAGATACTCAAACCTGCTGCTCATCGGACTGGTTCTCCTCCTTGGAGTCCAACTTACGGGCCTCCCGTGTCTTGGTGAGTGGCAAGTTGCGATCCATTCAGCCCAAGCTGAAATAGTGGGCGGCTCTCCGGTAACTGAGGAGAACGTATCGAATCATGGATGTCCTTGTCACTTTATATTCCAGTCGGTATTCCTTGCCGTTCTTGAGATCCTGTCTCCTCACACAGATGATGTAAGCTCAAGTCACACGCTATACGTGCCAACCTTCGTCGTGTCTCTTTTCCATCCTCCCCTCAGCATCTAACGCATCACCAGAAACGTTGCACATAGTGCGAGCAAGGCTAGCATTGTCTGCCATGCGGACAATGAAGTTTGCCGCACTATACGATCATGAGCTTATCGGCAGCAGGCACGCTGCCGCGCATGAACGATGGCTCAATACAAGATCGAGAGGTGAACGAAAGGAGCAATCTCATCATGATGGGCATGCGTTGGACTAACTGGCTGGGTTTTGCAATGTTGGCGATCTTTATCGTGATTCATGAGCCGATCTGGCTGTTCCTGGGGTTCGACACGACGGGGTTTAACAGTACCAAGATCCTGTGGGTGATTCCGGTTGCCGCCTACGTCATTGTTGCGGCCGTATTATTGATACGGGGAGGTCCGGACGACGACCAACCCTGATGGTTAACTGGTTTTGCGATGAGGCGAATAGACGCTCTAACTGCGTGAGGGTGAAAGGAGCTAATTTCATGATGGAGATGCGCTGGTGGAACTGGATGGGGGTTGCGATGTTGGTGATCCTCCTTGTTAGTTATCAGCCGGTATCGCAGTTCGTGTCGGCGGACACCGAGAACATCAAGTGGATTGTAGCCTACGTCATCGTTGCCGTTTTACTGCTAATAAAGGGAGAGGACATATAGCGACAAAGGATCTTGCAATAAGCACGTATTCTGCAAGTACTGGGCTAACCAGTGGTTGAAATCATTTGGAGTAAGAATGGTGAATCGCGAATCGCAGTGTCACTCAGGTGATGAGCAGGAAGAATTCGGTGAGCTGCTCAAGTATACGGGGGCAGGGTTTGCAGGGGGACTCATTACCGGCGCGGTACTCGATTATTTTGGATTCCACCAAAGTGCACTCGGTCAATGGCTCGTTCGCACGCTCGCCAGAGAGGGAGAAAGCCTGTTTGATGGCATCTGTGCCGTCCGGCAACGCATTCGAGGTTCATCCGGGTCAATGGCTGAGGCGTACGGCTGGGGAAAGTTGTCTGCAATGCTACTTCCGTGGATCATCGATTGGGGCATCCGTATGGTCGGAATCGATGTCTAAGGAGTGGAAGGATTTTATATCCCGGTTTTTACGCATTGAGCGATCAGCTTGGAGCGAATATCGCCGGCATCATTTTCCTTCGAAAAAAGGCAGGGGCATGGCCTGCTTTCAACGGCCGTCGAGACGATTGTGGCGAATCTCTGTTGGGTGCCGCCGCTTGTTGGCTGGTTGATGCGTAAGTGACTGGACCTCACACGTAAGGAGGAGTTGTCATGGTACATCTGCTGCTTCGAACTCTGCTTTTGGCCGGAGTCCTCTTGCCGCTTCTCCTCATCGGGACAGTGGTCCTGGCGCAAGACAGTCGTTCCTATCGATTGAACGAAATGATTGAGATGGCTTTGGAGCACAACCCAGCTTTACAAGAAGCGGCCACTCTCATCGATCAAGGGAAGGGGCTTCAAGCGACTGCTGCGGCCTATCCCAATCCATCCATTACTGGAACGGTGGGACCGGGCAGAACTCGAGAGGCTCTCCGGGATATCGCATTCTTCGAGCGCGGAGTGACCGTAAGCCAACCTGTGGAGTGGCCGGGCATGCGTCAAGCCCGTCAGCGGGCGGCGGAGGCCGCGCTCGCCGGATCCCAAGCAGCTGTCGATGCGACTCGATTGAATCTCCGGGCTGAGGTCAAGATTGCCTTCTACCAACTTCTTCTTGCCCAGCGCAATGCAGAACTCATAGCGGAAGCTGTTGCCATCGCGCAGGACTTCTTGCGCGGCGTCAAGGCAAGGGTGGATGCTGGGCAGGCGAGGCCATTTGAAGCCCTGAAGGCGAACGTGGAAGTTCAAAAGGTCAGCAATGATCTGAATCATGCACAACACGCCTTGGTGGTCGGGCGCTCTCGACTGAATGCGGTGACCGGCGGCGTGCTCGGCAAGAACTTCGATGTTCGGGGCGACTTTGTCTCACCTCCGCTAGAACTGAACCTGGATGGCTTGGCTGCAAGCGCTAGAACACAGCACCCGACAGTCCGTCGCGTCCAAAAAGAGATTGAACGAGCGGAGCACAGCGTTGTGCAAGAACGCCAATCTCTGATCCCCTCTGTGACCATCTCCGGCCTCTTTCAACAGGAAGCGGCCGAGACGGCCTACTTGGCTCGATTGAGTGTCCCCATACCGCTGTGGTATCGACGGCAGGGAGAAATCACGGGGGCGTTGTCGGCAAAGAAACGCGCTGAAGCAGAACAGGTGCGGATACAAAACGAACTGGTGGCCGCCATTACCGAGTCTGTGGAGGAAGCCCACGCCGCACAGGACCGGATCGAGGTGTTTGAGAAGGGATTATTAAAACAGGCGGAAGAAACGTTGAGGATCGCGAAGATAAGTTTTCAGCAGGGCGCGGCGAGCCTCCTCGAATTCATTGATGCCCAACGAGTGCATCGACAAATGTTGTTAGAGTATACACAGGCACGGGCAAGTTTCTCCGTCGAAGTGGCGCGGTTGGAACGCTGGACGGGGGAGCTTCGATGAGCTGGCCCACCGTTCTGTTGCGTACAAGTATTCATCTGGTCTCGTGCGAGGCGAACGGCCGCGCGACCGTAGTCATTCCAAAAGTCTCGTATGAGCAAAAATGATCGTATTCTTATTGAAAGTCTACGTGCTTTCGCTTGCCCTGGGCTGTAATGACGATCGCGTTGAACAGCCGGCGCGGACAGGCACCGGCTGAGCAAGGAAGAATACTGCCTGGTCATGAGCTCGGTGAGTCACACCAACTTGCAGTTCCACCAGAGGCGCACGAAGGTGAAGCCTTCCAGACTGCAGTCATTGAATGCCGAGTCTTCCGTGATGCAATCACGGCCACCAATTCTGCCCATGGCACCACGCGGTGCATCTCGTTGAGGAACTGCTCGCGGCGGGTCGGCTTGCGATACTGCTCAAACGTCACCTCGGCAAAGGTCTGTTGGTGCATGGATGCGCCTCCCATTCAGAGCCGCGCTATCCGTAGCACATCTCACGAGAGGAATAAATCAGACCTTCCCTAACGTATATTCACCGAAGCGTTTCAGATGCGCGGTCCCATAGGGACTCAGGAACGCGACATCCGTACGGCGCAGCGTCTGTGAGTCCGTTCTAGAAGGATCACGAATGATGGTCAAGACCGGGCCCACGCAGGTAGCATCACATCACGGCGAGACTCGCTGGGCCTGCCCACGCTTCACCAGCTCAATCAAGACCGAGACCTGCCCCAGCAGGGCGAGGGTCTGCTCTCTGGGCAGACCATCATCAAACAGCGTCAGAATATCCCCGATGAGTTCACGCTTGATTTCGGTCAGCTGCAAGAGGTCAGATGCAAGTTCCTGAGATGGCGCAACCTGTGGATGATCATGCACCAACGCCGTGAGCGCGTCGATGTTCTGTTGCTTCTTGAGTAGTTCCTGAATCCGACGCGCTTCGACCAGGCCTGCCCTTTCCCACAGTCCAGACGCGGCAAGGGCCTCAATGGCAGCGAGGTCGTGGGGTCGATGGGGTGCGCCATGGCGGCCAAGGCTAGGATGTTCACCCAGAGGTGTCAAGGAGAGGGAGGAGTGACCGAGGGTGGTGGATTCAACAGACCGATGGCGTGCAATGACTGACCGGTTATTGCACAGAATGTCTGACTCTTCACAAAACCTTAAGGATTGCCTATCCTTAAGCTCTTGAAATTTGAGCCCAGTGAGATTGGCAATTCGCTTTCCCCAAAACGGACGGTAAATGGCCATTTTGCGACCGTCGGCATCCGGCCAATGTGCGACAGTCGCTACGGCACACTCCAAGCCGGCAAGCGGCCGTTCATTCGAGATTGGGCGCGCTTCGCACGACGCTTGGCTGGAGTGGGGATGAGATGGCTGGGGGAGGGTCGTAGAACATGGACCTCACACGTGTGTGCATGTCCGCAACACCTGCCCACATGTCTTCCCGTACGTTCTCGAACTCATATGACCAAGCCCTCGCCACCGTCAAGAAATCAGATGGTTCTGAGACAAACTTGCCCGTACGACCCCGGTTTAAAAAAGCGTTTTCAGCACCCTCTTCCAGGCTATTCAGGCCAAGTCCAGTGCTCGTCGACAGCTTCGTCATGGCCAGTCTTGAAGGGATGCGGACTGTGACCGAGGGGGGCGAGGGCCCGTTCTCTCTCGTGGCGCCTCAGGGAGCGGGGCCCGCTTCAATACCTCGAGTCGAAAGGGTTCGGTGGGTGCGATTGACGTCAGAGCTGCAGATGGAGAAAGACACATCATGGCGGGTTCTCTGATCAGAAACACGCCTTGTCTCATGCGTTTAGCCTGGGCGGCGATCGCGATGGCCCTTGTCCTCGGTGCGCTGTTGGCCATTCGGTCTTGCGGCCACGAACCGGGAATGGCCTCATTAACCCGGGCCGGAGGGTCCCGCCTTTCGGCTCTGTCGGCGGTGCCAAGCTCACAAACCTTCATCGATTGTTCCACACAAGAGCGGGCCGTTTGTTATGCGCTCGTCACTTCGTGATTTCTTGCCAATAAGCAATCAATGCCACAAGCGAATTGGGTTCGGGAGGTCATGCAACTCAAGGAGAGCTCATGACACGGATGGCCTGGCGTCGAACAATAGCACCTCCTCAATAGGTGGTCGGGAGGGGGGTGCTGTAGTGCCCTCTTTTGCCCCAACGCACCCCATCAATCTGTAGCAGCTCTCACCACACCATAATTCTTCGCTCCTCCGGCCAAATGCCCGAAGTAGACCAGTTATCGTGATTTTCCTTACTCAATGAGTTTGTAGAGGGAGAGGCACGCTGGTTGCGTATACCGAAGAGCGTCGAACAACGATAAGGCCGGTTGAGGGGTGACGGGATCGTACATTCGGAGCACACGATAGCCAAGTTGGAAAGCGACTGGGTTGACAGGTGCGCTGTGCGATGTAGTCCATGACCACCGACGGCAAGGATGATGGGTCGTATGAGCGAAGGGGGGAGCGCTTTGAATGTTGGGATGGGCTGGTATGTGGTCCAGAAGAACAGTAGGGCAATAGAAGGACTAAGCGGTTCACATGTCGAACATGGAGGTAGGCCAATGAGGATCAGATCGTTTTCAGGTCTCGGACTAGCCACGTGCATTGCTGTGACAGGAATGATCCTGTTCGATGCGGGAACGGGCACCGCGTACGCCCAAACTCAGGAGACGGGCGCCCAACCATCGAAGGTGGAGATCACCATTAAGGATCGACAGCACGGGTATCAGACTGTCGGTATGACCCATCCGTCGCACGACACGATCATCGTGGTTCGGAACCAGGATACCGTCACCCATGGGTTCGCCTCGAGACTGTTTAGGGATATCGATGTCCAGGTGGAGAACGGCAAGGAGGTGTGGGGGAAAAATTTCCGGTCGTTCCATATCGAGCCAGGACAGGTCATGACGCTCCACTTTTCGACGGCTCCGATGAAATTGGGGATCCACGGTCCCGTTGAGAGTATGCGTCACGCAATTTGGTGCGACATACACCCCGAAGTCCGGGGGGAATTGTATGTTGTAGAAACGAGGGGCGATCTCGGTAGCCGCTGAGCGCTCCCCAACAACGGCCTCAAGGTCTCTCGTCATTATTGTAATTGCGATGCCCGTCCGGGGGGCGATGTATGAGGGGCCGAGGGGTGGATAATGCGAGCGGGAGAAACAGGATGACGAACGGGTGGGTAGTCCACGGTGTCGTCCATGGCTCTTGCGGGAGAGTCCCGTCTTATGGTCCATGATGTGAAAGGCGATGCGGCGGCCTTGTCGCCGCGCGAAGTGATCATTCACACGAGTACGGACATCGAGGGGGATTGAGCTTCGTGGTCGAGAATGCGACCGTGACGCCGATGCGTGTCTATGACGCACCCGGAGAAACCGTGCACGTTCAGGTCAGCACAGCACAATTGAGCTGTAAGCCGGAAACAATGGGTTGGAAGCGCAAACCTGCCCCTCCTTCTGCCCTCTGCACATAGGAGGAATCGGAGAGGCCGAGATAGTAGGACGGAAAGTAGCCTCGTGCGAGCGCCATTCCCCAAACGGTAGGCAGTATTCTGACTCGGATACGCTCCTTTGCATTGCCAAGTCATGTCGGATCCAATTGCCGAGCATCACAATATTCCGGCAGAGCGGTAGGATGCGCATTGCAGATTCGCAGCTTTCAAGGGCGATTCAAACATTCTTTAGATCGGAATGTTCAAAAACACGCCTAGATCTGTCGCTATGAATTCAAGAAATTTCATATAGTCCTCTGTGATGATCTAGCGGTCCAGAAACAACTGATTGTGACTGCAGCGGAACGCCAATCTATCGTCTCACCCATCCCTTCCAGTCGCTGATCGTCGCACTCGTCATCGCCTTGGACGCCATGCGAAGCCACTTGGCCTTCCTTTTCGCAAGATCCCGGTTTCCCCCCCATGCACAGGCGCGGGCCAATCTCTCCATCGAGCTGGCGCGGTTGGAACGTTGGACGGGGGAGCTTCGATGAGCTGGCCCACTGTTCTATGGTTGGAATCGATGTCTACGGAGTGGAAAGATTTTATATCCCGTTTTTTACGTATTGGACAACCAGCTTGCGAATATCGCCGGGGTCATCTTCCTTCCAACAGACAGGGGCATGGGGAAGAGCCCTGAGTGAGTACGTTCGACATCCCGTCATGCTGAGCAGTGCCGTCATTGTTCTCGATGTCCCTACATTGCGCCTCTCGGCCCAGTCTCACAGGAGCACGCGGCGAATGTATTTGGGACCAACGTAGAAATCGGTCGCATGACGTCGCCACCGAACGGCCCATTCCCTCCAGCCGCTCTCCCTCACACCCATTCCGGCGCCTCCTCTTTCCCCACCTCACGCCCCGCAAACGCACTGTAGAGAGCCGGCAGGACCACCAGCGTCAGTGCCGTCGACGTGAAGAGTCCACCGATCACGACGCTGGCAAGGGGTCTCTGGACCTCAGCCCCGATTCCTTGCGCCAGCGCCAGCGGCAAAAGCCCGAGCAACGTGGTCATCATGGTCATCACCACCGGGCGAAGACGTAGGCTGCAGCCGGCCAAGATCGCTTCGTCGATCTGCTGCCCCTCGTGGCGTAGCTGGTTGATATAAGACACGAGCACGATCCCATTTCCAACGGCGAGTCCGAACAGTTCAATGAAACCGATAGAGGCCGGCACGCTCAGATACTGTCCGCTGAGCCACAGCGATACGACGCCGCCGATCAACGCGAAGGGGAGATTGAGGATAATCAATGTGGCATAGCGAAAAGAATGAAAGGCCCAAAACAGGAGAAAGAAGACAAGGCCCAGCGTGATCGGCACGACGATCATCAACCGTGCATTGGCCCGCTCCATATTCTCGAACGCCCCGCCCCACACGACGGTATACCCCTCCGGTAAGTGAAGTTGTGCCGCAAGTTTCGCGCGCCCTTCATCCACGACACCGCCAATGTCTCGGCCGACGACGTTGAACCCGATGGAGATGCGGCGCTTCACATGCTCTCGACTGATACGAGCCGGGCCTTCACGCATGTCGATCTTCGCCAGGTCACTCATGGGAATGAACGCACCGGAAGCGGACTTCACCCGAATCTCTCCAATGGCAGCAATGCTGTTCCGGTACGGTTCCGGAAATCGCAGAGTAAGCTGAAAGCGGCGCTCGCCTTCGTAGACTTCTGTGGCAGACTTGCCGCCGATTGCGGTAGCGATGATCTCCTGCACATCAGCCACGTTGATGCCGAAGCGGGCGATCTTCTGCCGATCGATGTCGATAGTGAGGTAGGGCTGTCCGGCGATCTGTTCGACCTTGATATCCTTAACGCCGTTGATCTGCCGCATCAGGTTGGCAATCTCCTCGGCCTTGTCGCGGAGCACATCCAGATCGTCCCCGAACACCTTGATGGAACATTCCGTTTTGATGCCCGAGATCAACTCATCCACTCGTTGCTGAATCGGCTGGCTCATGAGGACGGAGATGCCGGGGATTTCCGCCAGCTTCCGACGGATGGCATCGGTCAATTCCGATTGGGTCTTCGCCGTCTTCCAGGTACTTCGGTCGCGCAGTGACACGATCGGGTCACTCTCATACAGATCTTCTGGATGGTACGCAATATCGGGCCGCCCGATCCTGCTCACAGCCATCTTCACTTCGGGAAACTCCAGCATGGCCTTGTGGGTCTGTTTCTCGAGCTCGATAGACTCGGCGAGCGATACACTCGGCAGTCGCAAGACTTGGGGCGTCAGGGTTCCTTCTTCAAGGAGTGGAATGAATTCCCGTCCCACGAATGGCACGAGGCTTAGGCTGCCTAGCACGATCGCAGTCGAACCGGTTAAGACAAGACCACGGTGCCGGAGCGTCCATTGCAACACCGGCAGATAGCGCTGTTTCATCCAAAGCGTGAGGCGCGTTTCTTTCGGATGGTCTTCAGTCAGGACCAACGATGCACACACCGGCGTCAGAGTTAACGTCACGACGACCGAGGCCAAGAGGGCGATCACTAACGTGTAGGCCAGGGGGGCGAACATCTTCCCCTCCATGCCGTGGAGCGTCAGGAGCGGCAGGAAGACGACGCTGATGATCAGAATGCCGAAGAGGATGGGGCGGCCCACTTCTTTCGTGGCATGGAGAATCACCTCGAGCTTGCTCTTTCCTCTCTCCCCATTGCTCTGGGCGAGGTGGCGATACACATTTTCGACGACGACGAGTGAGCCGTCCGCGATCTCGCCGATGGCAATCGCCAGCCCGCCCAGCGTCATCAAGTTGGCCGACAGCCCGAACCGCTCCATCATGATGAACGTTACGAGCGGAGTGACGAGCAACGTGACCGTCACGATGATGGCGCTGCGCACATGGCCCAGGAAGAAGAAGAACACAAAGACCACCAGCACAATGCCTTCGATCAACGCATCGCGTACCGTGTCAATGGCAGCATTCACCAGCTCGATGCGATCATAGAAAGGGATCAGTCTCGTGCCTGCTGGAAGGACGTTGCTTTGCTGCAGATCCTCCACCTTCGTCTTGACCGCCTCAACCACCTGACGGGCATTGCCTCCGCGAAGCATGAGCACGATGCCTGCGACGACCTCCCGCTGACCATTGAGCACCACCGCGCCATGGCGAACGGCGTGGCCGATGCGGACTTCAGCGACATCCCGGACGAACACCGGCGTACCACCGACCTCTTTCACGATGATGGATTCGATATCACCCACGGTCCTGATCAACCCAAGCCCTCGAACGATCGCGCGTTCAGCATGACGCTCCAACACGTTGCCCCCGACATTGGCATTGTTCTTCACCACGGCCTCGTAGATCTGGTGGAGCGTCAAGTCGAACTTGCGCAGCTTGGCCGGATCAACCAAGACCTGATACTGCTTCACAAACCCACCCATGCCGTTCACATCGATCACCCCCGGCACGCTTTTGAACAGCGGACGCAAGACCCAGTCTTGAATCGTCCGCTGGTCCGTCAAGTCCGCCTCTACGATCTTCGGATCACGCTCAGCAGCACGCGGCCCATCCAGATAGTATTGGTAAACCTCGCCCAAACCCGTCGCGATCGGCGCCATCACTGGTTCAGTCCCTTCGGGTAATCGCTCTTTGGCCGCGATCATCCGTTCCAACACCAATTGGCGGGCAAAGTAGATATCCACGTCGTCTTGAAACACCACCGTGATCTGCGAAAGCGCAAATTTGGAAAGCGATCGGATCTCGGCAAGACCGGGCAGACCGGTCATCTGAAGCTCAAGCGGATAGGTGATAAACCGTTCCACTTCGACCGGCGAGAGGCCCGGCGCATCGGTCAACACCTGCACCTGAATGTTCGTCACGTCGGGGTAGGCATCGATGGGAATCGACTCAAAGGCAATCACCCCGGCGACGGACAACAGACAGGCCAGCCCAAGGACCAGGATCCGCTGCCGCAAAGAAAATTCCACAAGAGTCGCAATCATGGTGTCGGTTCGATCTTATGGCGTTCCATTTCGGACTTGAGGACAAACGATCCCTTGGTTACGACCTGCTCGCCTGCCTTGACCCCCTCCAGCACTCTGACCACGTCTCCCTCTTCGTTCCCCAACTTGACCGTCCGGGCCTCAAACGCGCCGGGCTCCCATTGAACAAACACCATCTTGCCGACAGGCCCATCTTGGACAGCCGCGAGGGGCACGCTCAACGCGTCTTCGCTCGAGACCCCGTACACCATGACGATCGCGAACATTTCCGGCTTCAACAGTCGATCGGGGTTCGACACGGTGACTCGCAGGCGCATGGTTCGAGTGGCTGGATCGAGCACGTCTCCGATATAGGTGATGGTTTCGGTGAAGATCGCATGGGGATAGGTTGCCAGGACTACGTTGACGCTCTGATCCTTGCGGATGAATTGCACGTCCTTCTCCGGCACGTTGCCGATCACCCACACATCGGTGAGATTGGCCACGGTGAAGAGCGTTTGATCCGTTTCGACCACTTCTCCCCTCGTGATGTTTCGTGTGATGACCCGCCCATCGAACGGCGCACGCAAAGGCACATCAGCCTTGATCGTATTTTCCCGGTCCAGCCTGTCGATTTCTTCTCGCGGCACACCGAGCAGCTCCAGACGGTTCTTGGTTTCACGGGCTTCGGCTCTCGCCGCCTTCCTGGCCGCCTCACGCCGCTGCAGTTCTGCCAGACTCACGGCTTTGTTCTCGTACAACTCCTTGGCCCGCACGTGCGATCGTTCAGCTTCCTCCAGTTTGGCCTCAGCCTTGAGGTATTCTCCCTCAGCCACACCAAGGTCCACACTGTGGAGCATGGCCAAGAGGGCACCCTTTTTCACGTCCTGCCCGACATCGACATGGACCTTCACAACCCGGCCACGGATCAGGGTCGTAACCTCGGCCAATTCGTTTTGGTTGGCTTGGACGGTGGCGGGAAATTCACGATGCGGAAGAATCTGCCCCTGTGCCACAGGCACAAGTTCCAGCTGCATCCAGGATAACTCTTCCGGTGTCAGGGGCAACAGATTCGTTGGTGAGGAGATCGGAGGTTGTTTGGTAGCGGAGCTATCCCGAGCCTTGTTGTCACAACCGATGGTCCCCACTACGATCCCACAGGCTACGATCCTGATAAGCCATTGGCGAAGCATTCCGCATCGGCCTCGGCTCAACGGGATGCTCTCATCATCTTCGCGATTTACGCGGTGAATGAAGTAACACACCCCTGCCTCCTCGGAATACTCTCAGCATGGTGTATGCCATCCGAAGGTCCTTCATTTCTTAGGAAACGGTAGACATTCGTAGCCTCTTGCCCCAGCTCCGATCCCGGCCGTGGTGAAATGCGACTGGAGTCCATCTCAAACCGGGAGCAGCTAGGCCGCCTTTCTGGCGAGTGGTCCATCAACCGCTGCCCCGCTGAGTGTGGGGGACCATTGATCGAACACGCGCCTTAGGTCGTTGTTGAGCACTTTCGTCCGTACTTGTAAGAGGTTGTGCGCCCCTTCTTCACTCCATCGCATGTGTTGCTTCTTCACCAGACGTTTGCTCATCACTTGATTCACGGCGGATTCGACGATGGCCGTCGAGATCGTCTCCCCATGGCGGTACCGATCGCCGAAGGTCGGGATCAAGCCCGCGTTACCCTCGACATACATCGCAAACTCCTTCGCAGCCCGAAGCAATTTGGGCACACCATCTTTCCCATTCGAGGCCGCTTCTGCGCCGAAGACAATGTTCTCCATCTCCGCCAAAGCCAGGCCCACGTTGCCGTGCCACAAGAGCCATTTCACGCGCTCTAGTCGATGACAGACCTGCTCGCTCGCGCGTGCTGACCGTTTCTTCCGCCGCAACCGTAGGTTCGATGTGCTCCGTCTCTTCCTCTTCTGGCTGCTCTGGTTTGTCGGAACTGTTCCAAGGCAGACTCTTCGCCAGCTGTCGCATAACTGTAAGTCGCATGGTGAGATGAAACCAGTCCAGCGTATGTTCGGACTCCGCGCTCAGGAACTCCGGCACGGCTCGCACATCGCCCCTCCGTCTGTCAAAAACCGCACTGCGTGGTTTTCCTGTACTCCGTGCGACTTCAGAAACTCGAACAACCGCCGCCTCGGCTTGTTGTCATAAGTCTGTACATAGGCGAAACATTTGCCGTTGCCATCATCCAAAGACGATTTTACCGACAATGACTTCAAACCACCCTTCGTTGCCGGAGCGCTGCTTCTTGGCGTGCACGTACCCCCGTCCAGCCCCACCGTCAGTCGCGGCCCGAGGACCGGCAGCTGGTCCCAATCCCGTTGGCACCCTTCAATAAACGCGGCTCGCTCTGGCCCCAGTTCGTGGTCCAGCCGCTCGGAACCTCCTGGACCTTGCGATGAATCCCCGCCACACTGAGCGTGCTGCTCAGCGGCCGCCGATCGGCGGGCCATGAAGGCGTCCGGGCCTCCACAGTCCTCTGGTGGCCCGCCCCACTTCCCTCCGACACATACCAGATACGTGCGCCCGTTCTCGATCACGCAGTGTTTCTCGATCCGAATCTCGTGCTGCCACAGGTCGCCAAAGTCGTCCTCGTAGAGGAAGCGTTCGTTGATCCGAAACTGCAGAGCCATCAATTTCACCTGGAGGGCATCATGGCCCTCCACCGACCCAATCCGCGGAGTGGTATAGCTTTTCTTCTGGACCCGAAATCGATGCAGGTGAAAATCGGTCCATCCGAATCCGATCTGGATGCCCAGTGCAGGTCCGCCAGTGTGCTGTCGGAGCGGACCAGGAACCGTCGCCACAGCATCGGATGGATGCCCCAAATCCACGCATAGATCAGATACGCGGTGGCCTGCGCTGTCGAGTTCATGGCCACGGTAGCTTAGCAAGTTACGGGCTCAATCGCGACCGGCGAGCGCTCCCCGTAGAACCTGCGATGGGACTCGTTTGCTCCTGGTTTGAGATGGACTGGCGTCCCTGGTCATTCCAAAAGTCTCGCATAAGCAAGAATGATCGTATTCTTGTTGAAGGTCTGCTTGCCTTCGCTTGCCCTGGGCTGTAATGACGATCGCGTTGAACAGCCGGCGCGGACAGGCACCGGCTGAGCCAGGAAGAGCTGAAAAAAGGCGACGTCATCGGTGTAATAGAGGTTGCCGTCCGCTCTCAGACCCACGATGTTAACACCAACGTTGAAGCCGGAGGCATCCTGATCTTCCCCCGATTGTACAGACACCTCACTAAGGAGGAGAAAGATGCAATCGGATGCTCGCATGCTCACCAAGACTCGACGGCGGTACACGGAAGCATTTAAAGAAGAAGCCGTGCGATTGATACGAAACTCAGCACCGCCTGTCGCGCAGGTCGCCCGGGACTTGGGTGTTACCGACCATCTGCTGTACCGCTGGCGGGCTGAGCAGCAGCAGGCAGAGAGCCACGGCCAGACCCGACAGTCAATATTGCTATTCATGGGCCGTGCATTCCGCGTCGATTATGCTGCACAATTGAAGGAGGGACATTTGGGTGGTTTACGCGTTTCAGAAGAAACGATGGCAGGTATCAAAATACCGAAACCGAAAACCGATTTACTCGGAAGCGGCTGAAGAGTCTCAAGGGGATGCCCACACAGTAATATAAGCCTCTGCCTGATCTATGCGGGATGCCGGATCATTCAAGGCGCGCAGGAGCGGACCGGCATCGCCGCTGCCGATGTCTCTCCCATTCCCCATGCAATCGCGACGGCTTGCCGGATCACCGATTTATCATGGTGCTCAACGGCTACAGGTCTCGCAACTTACCGTCCCTCGCGGATAGCAGAGAGTATGTGCTCAAATTCTCTCCTGAGTATCTCCGCGACCGCTTTATACTGCATAGTGTTGTCGGAAAGTTTGGCCATTTCTAATTCCAAATTAACGGAATTGGCATCTAAGGGAAGATCCGAGGCAGGAACCTCCGCGATCCGTCCCTGGACGGTCTCGACTGTGCTCACCAGATGGCGATCATTGGTTTTGTTCAGAGTCACGCCTTGGGCATTCTCACTCGCAGCAGCCAATGCATCTTTAAAGTGGAGCTCTTTGGCGCGATATCCTGGTGTTTCTTCATTCGCGACATTCGCTATAATCACACGGTGCCGGGCGTTTCGTAAATCCAGTACCCGCGCCAATGCAAACGATTCATCAAAAATGCTCACGGCTCGTCTCCATCTGCTAAATCGGATATTTCTCCTTGAGACAAATCGTGTTTTGTGTTGGCTTCTCCACTTTGAGGAACACTTTCTCAGTTTGTCCCCTCCCCGCGTTCTCTTGATTTTGGGTTGGTGGCCCATGTTATAAGCAAAGTACATACCACTTAGTCACGATAATATGGGAATCGTTGGATCCAAAGAGTTGTCAGCACATAGTGCACGACTGCCATAAGGATGAGCGTCAAATAACTGCCAAGCGTGCTACCCCGCGTCATTTCGTTGACAGCAATACCAAGCTGAGCGAAGGAAGGGAAGATTGTGAACAGAAGAAGTGAAGATAGCCGGTGTGTGATTCCGAATCGATGACAAAGTCCCAGTGCCCGAGGCAGGTGCAAAACATCTCGCTTCACACGAGAACGTCTGGAGGAGAAATGGCATGAGTCTAGGATTTCTGTATAAGCGGTGTTGTATCGTAATCACAGCAATCATGTGTCTAATGATATGTACAGCCTATGCCGCTGATGACAAGAAGCCGGATGATGGGCCAGCAAACAAACTATTAGATTGTCGCTACCATCAAGTTTCCAAATTCTCCGAAAGTGAAACGATCGGAGATACTTTCCCGACTGACGATCTCTTTCGTCCCCTCTTGGGCGATCCGAAACAGCCGCAGTTTTTCGCCCTCTGGCAATCCACTCAATCGCGGCTTGAACGGACCACTGCAAACATCGGAACGGTCGGGATTGGAGAGAATTTTGGATTCTATACCCGGCGCAACGGATGTAACGGGTGGCAGATCAGCCTGCTGACCGGCATTTTTTCGCAATTTGACTTAGATACGTCCAATGCGGAGCTTATCAATGTCGATTTCAATGTCGGCGTGCCGCTGACCTGGCGGCATGAAAACTGGTCCGCGCGCTTACGCTTTTATCACCAGAGCAGTCACATTGGGGATGAATTCCTGGGGGCGCATCCTGGATTCAAATCAATTGGCCTTCAGTACGAGGAAGTCGACATGATCGTGTCGTATGATTTCCGGACATGGTTGCGCATGTATGGGGGAGGAGCAGTGATGGTCAACCGGCAACCTTCCACGATCGACCGCTTTACAGGACAATGGGGATTCGAAGCGCGGACGCCGACGCCGTTGGGACGCTCTCACTTGTTTGGTCTCCTCTCCAATCCAATCCTCTTCACGCCTCTCTTGACGACGGACTTTAAATCCGTCGAGGCACAGGACTGGCACATCAATACCAACTTGCTCATGGGGATCGATATATCACGCGCTGGCTATCTGAAGCGTTTTCGGATTCTGTTCAACTACTATCACGGATATAGTCCATATGGGCAATTCTTCTATTTGCAGAAGACCGAATCATTTGGTGCCGGCGCTTATTTGATGTTCTAGACTCGCAACATCCCTAAACGCTATCTCCAGGCTTACGCCGCTCTATCGGCCAGCATTCGGGCAAGACACATCGAATTTGAGCAGAGTTATCTCCAGAAGTGAATCTATGATATGGTCGAAAGGTACACGAAATCCTCGATCAGAAGTGCTACCAGCACTGCGGTCGTGGACCTGAGCAGCAGGAGCGGTGTATAAGGCGAACACAATGTTTGGTCTTAATCGTCGGAGGTCAAAAAACAACTTCGGCTGCTCATCCATTGCTCCGTGTTCCACGCAACGTCCAGCCTGTATAGCAATCGAACGCAAAGCAATGGCCCACGATGAGGACATGTCGGAAGTATCCACCCGTCCGTGAGACTGAGCCAACACAACGTCTCGCACGTTCCCCTCAAAGGTCTTTCTCCACGCAACCCAAAGTCCTCCATCGGGAGCGAGCGCCATGATCGGCCTGCAACAGAGGCACGCCATGCCATCGATCGTCCGATTGACCCCCAGGGTCTTTCCATGATCACGGCTCGCGGCGAAGATGGCACCTGCCCCACTGCGATCTTTTCCACGATGATCCAGCCACGCGAGATACACGTTCCCGTTTGGCATGGCCAGCACGTGTTCGAAACTATGGCTGATGGGTTGATTGTCATCATTGACGGTTATCGGAGCGTCAAAGGTTAGCCCTCCGTCATGCGATCGTGCGAGGAGAAGATCGGAGGCAAATGGCGAATCAGATTTGGCCTGTGCCGTAGACTACGTGAAATAGACTTCATCTTTTGCGCCGATCGTGAGACCGGGCGCCTGGTTCACGTGTGACCGGATTGATTTGCACGATCGACGCGGGTGCGTGCTCCGTCAACACGTCAACTCAGGACAAGTCTTGTCCCTCATGGATAGCAGAAATTGTTTCCATCGTTACCTATGATCTGAATCGGACTATCTTTTCGGGTCTGCCTCTCACAGTCTCAAGCGGTTAGGGCGAGCACACAAAACTTCGATATCCTAGCGTCGCGGCACGGACTATCGA
>WBZN01000889.1_pt1 | contig 19506 bp, 14 predicted proteins | sample 5204281 | NCBI WGS metagenome assembly WBZN01 (sample SAMN12344347, study PRJNA552823) | activated sludge metagenome | biome: Activated sludge suspended growth; feature: Nitrification reactor; material: Wastewater; isolation source: activated sludge from nitrification reactor of wastewater... | reverse complement strand
ACGGGCACGCAGACCGACGAACTTTCTCTTTAGTTCCGTCCGCTAGCGGACACAGTCAGATCATTTTTCAGAAATGTGCACGACTTTTCTCAATTTGTGGCAAATTCTCTGGTATCTTGAGTTACAGCTGCGTCACTGCTCTCTTACATTTGCTCTGGATTATTTGGTACTGGAGAAATTGGTTCGAGAGTTCACTCCGCGCCTTATTCGAGCAAATAAATCAACTATGCCAAAATCATCAAAATCAACAGCCAGAGAAATGGGTTCGTTTACACTGAGCTGCGTTCATAAAATGTGGCGAATCGAGCGGGATGGCTACATTTGGTGGGAGATGGAATCTAAGAAGGAAGCCTGCGCTATGCTTCTTATGATGGAAGAGGAAGAGTCTAAGCGTCCACAATTGGCTTCCGTATAATTCAGCGGAACGGTGTTTTCATTAAGCAGACTGCGCAGAATTGTGGTTCGAAAATATGGGAACCGTGCAGTTTTGCGATTTATGCAGGCTGATCGCAGTGACACCTACCGGACAAATGACGCAGAATTCAGCGCAGTTGTGATTCGGGTTTGAGTTCGGGCCAATTATCTGCGAATGGTGAATAACTTAGACCTCGACCTTCGATGTCCAGGTGCAGAGCTTCCGCTGCTCCTTTGACGGGTCTGCTCGAAATCAATTTGTAGGTTAGTTCCGGCAATGGCTTGTGTTCGATTCGCGACAGCACATCGCTCAGAGGAATAATTGATTCATCAACCAGGATAGTGGCTGCATATGGAAATCTTGGTGCAATTGTGGTCAATATCAATCCTCTAATTTGTTTGAAAGAATTGATGATGATGGAGCGTTTGCACGAGCACTTTAACCCATCGATGCTGAGAACCGCTCTGGTCAATTTGATTTCGGTATGCGGCAGTGGATTGCTGATCTTGGACGATGCAATGTTCAGCGGTTTCAGTTGTGAAAGCAGATATCCGGGTAGCTGGTCTTGAGCGTCTGAGTTATGAGCGTCAGACAACGTATGAATCAATTCTTCCTCGGAGCCTCTTTTGGCGGCATTCTCTGCAATAGCAAGGCGATAAATTGGAGGAATTTGATTCAGCTTTAACGCCCGCGTGTAAGCAATTTGTGCGTACTTTTGCCAGGCACTATATTTGGTGCGGTCATATGCTACAAATTCTGCCTTCTCATCGAATATTTGCCCCAACCTGAAAAATACTTCTGATTTAGCGGATTCGGTTAAATTATCAGCGGCAATATCTAAGATTTCTTCTGCGCTGCTGGGGTCTAAGCTTTTAGTGGTGTACGCAGCCTGAATGTAGACCTCGTCATTCAGCCCTTTATTGTCGCTAAAAACAGCATGCTGCAAATCGCGCGCACGATCATACTGATTGTTGCGAATCAGACAAAGATACATTTGGATTATGCTTTGAGATTTTTCCGGCGCAGAGTTCGCAAGCTTCAGTGTTTTTGTCGCCGAATCGATGGCAATATCTGGACGTTCCATGAACAGCAGTGCTTGTGTTACTTTGAATTGACGTTCAAACGAGGTGTTGCCTTGTTGATTCAGTTGCTCCAAAATCGCGAGACTTTCCAACTGTCGGTCCATGAGCATCAATGACTTCGCCTGACTCAGTTCAACTCGCCAGTCGGTCGGGTCTGCCCTGTGTGCCCGCGCAAAATAAGCCAGCGCCTTTGGCTGGTCACCAGCGAACTGGTACATAAGCCCGAGATTGAGCAGTAACGTGGCGTTACGTGGTGCGCAACGTAATGCCCTGAGTTCAAGCTGAAGCGCCTCTTGAAACCTGCTTCCGCTGTATAGTCGGATTGACTGTGCGTTTAGTTGAGCGGCGTTTGAATCACTGCGTGCGCTGCTTGCGGTATTGCATGCGATTAACAGCAACATAGAAAGTGCACTCGATGACAGAGCACGTGGGTTCATTGACGCGAGAGCTTCCTGCGAGAGAGCATTGCGCTGGACTGATTACTGTGAACCACTCTGAACCTGTCCAAATGGGTAGGCTTCCAAAGTTATGTCAATGTCGCCGCCCGTCGGAGACGAACCACGTTGCACCTCACAAATTCCATAGCCTACAAATGGAATGGGTGGATTTGCTGCGATGTCGTACAGCTTCTTGTGGTACTGCGGATCAAAGTATTTGGTAGAGGGCAGTGATGGCACGCCTGGTGGCGGATTTTCGTAGGTAGTCAAAGCGGCCTTTCGATCGGCCGGGGCAACGGGAGGAAAAGTGTTCTTGTTAGTTGGATAATAGTTGATGGCGTTGTCGCAACCGACATCCATAGTCGGATAAGGAATAGGTGCGTTGTTATCCGCTTGCAAGCACCCGGACTTTTGTGTGCCGGGCGGAGTGGTAGGTACGGTTACATTGTTGTAGCGAGAGGCGCAATTTGTGCATCCATATGGATAAACGCCGGGATTTCCGTAGTTGCCGTAAAAGTTCGGGCCGGGGCCTGGATTGTTTTGAATCTGTCCAACGGGAATTAGTGTTCCGGCAGCAGTTTTGTAAGCGTTGTTACTCCAGGCATTGGGCAGTTTCATTTTCCATTGAGCGTTTACGCCGTTGACCTCGCTGATGTCTACTGTATCGAAAACATCGTTTTTCACATTGAGCTCAACGAAAGTCGCGCCCGCTGGAGTAGCAGTCGAAGGTGAACCGAACGTGAAGGGATAGGAAAAGCAACTGTTGGAAAACCAGCAGGTCGTTGGATCTTGCCCTTTCAAGCTGGAGTCGACCGGTACCCAGAAAGCCAGATGAACCGGAGTGGTGGAGTAATCCGTAAGTTGCGCGGTCTGGTTTGGAGCGAGCTTGAAATACCAGAGAGCGGTGTTCACGGGTCCGTAGCAATTGGGAGGGTTTTGCAATGTGATCGGACGCTGAGTGGCTCGGTCAACAAGTGAGGTGGCGTTTATGCTGCCGGTGTAATCCTGAAGTAAAACAATCTGCGTTTTTGGCAGCGAAAGCGAATGATGAATGTAGATGTTCTTGGTTGTGCTCGTGCTCTGTCGCGCCTGAGGACGGGCGTTAACATCGGTCTGAGTACACAGGGTCAACAGAATTACTGTCACAGCGTATGCCAAAAAAAATGTCATCGATCTCATTTGAGATATCACCTCCTAGCCGAAGCACTTAGTTTACTTCATATAGATACATAGTTGCGAAGAAGTTCGTCGAGGAAATTTGGAAGCATTAGAGAGTGCCAGATAAGCCACCATGCGCAATTTCGGGCGTGTGGGTTTCGGTATTGGTGCGCCCTGTGGCGGGGGCGATCCCCCCTGGGTCCAATTGACAGGTCCTGGGTGTGGGAGTAATTTTAAAAATGCGTATTTGCGAAATTTCTTAATTAGTTGGACGAAAGTCCAGGTCAATACGAGTGTTTCCTGTGCGCGTTAGACAACGATTTTTGAAACCGTCAGCCAGATATCTTCGGATATGTTTCCAAACACACTGTCCCCAGGTCTGATTGATCAAATAAGCAGGATACAAGCTTCACATGTCCGAAGCTGACTCAGTACTCAGAATTTTCTTACACCAGATACGATGGCAACACCAGGCGCCGATCGACATCTTTGATGTGCGCTTGCCTGGCGATTGCGCTGCTTAATCAACAGGAAACAGACAAAAATGGAAAACACTGCTGCCGCGATCCCTGTGACCTCGCCCCCGACTCAGGATAAAAGGCAGCAAAGAACGCCACAGAATGGAATTCAGGGGCTGAAGCATTGGAAGCAAGACATGCTCGCTGGTCTGGTTGTCTCTCTGGTGTCAGTTCCGCTGTCTTTAGGTATCGCACTTTCCTCAGGCGCTCCTCCTATTTGTGGCTTGACCTCAGAAATTGTCGCCGGTTTGATTTTTCCACTTTTGGGCGGCGCCTACGTGACAATCAGCGGACCTGCCGCCGGGTTAGCTCCTGTTCTCTATTCTTCAATCTTGACTCTTGGTCACGGCAATATGGACATGGGATACCGCATGGTCACGGGCGTGATCATGATTGCCGGTGTCGTCCAGCTTCTTCTTACCTGGCTCAAGGCTGCACGTTTTAGCTATGTTTTTCCGAGCGCTGCCATTCAAGGAATGTTAGCCTCAATCGGTTTCATGCTCATAGCAAAGCAAATTCCTCACTTCATCGGTCACCCTTATAAGGCGCATGAATTTTGGGGAATGGTTAATGACACGCCGAAGGAAGTCGTTCAGTTGCAGCCTCAAGTGCTGGCGATATCGTCGATATGTCTGGCTATGCTGTTCCTTCTGCCGCGTATAAAGAGTCGACGCATACATGCAGTGCCACCGCAATTATTTGTTGTGATTGTCTCAATCGGACTCGGTTTGCTGTGGCATCTTGATCCCAAATTTCTGGTGTCTGTGCCGGACAATCTATTGACTCACGGAATTGCGCCACCTGATTTTCATGCGCTTTTTGCTGATCCGGCTTTGATCGGTTCAGTTATCGTCGCGGTTCTTACCCTCACGTTTGTTGACGGAACAGAGTCTCTGGCGACAATTCTTGCTGTGGACAAAATTGATCCGTGGCGCAGAAAGTCGAGCCCCGACCGCACACTTTTCGCAATGGGTATATCGAACATTTGTTCGAGCTTGATCGGTGGTTTGACGATCATCCCCGGTATCATCAAAAGCACCACCTGCATTCACAGTGGCGGAAGAACTGCCTGGGTAAATTTCTACAACGCTTTATTTCTGATTCTATTTCTCGTTGCTGCAAGCAGCGTAATTAGAATGATCCCAATGGGAGCGCTGGCGGCTGTTCTTGTGCACATCGGTTGGAAACTTGCAGGTCCTCATAAATGGCGTCTGGTCTGGTCGACCGGTCGCGAACAGATGCTCGTCTTCCTTGTGACAATCATGGTCACCGTCAGCACTGATCTGCTCGTTGGTATCATGGCCGGTATCTTGACCAAAATCATTTTACTGGTGTATTTCAACTCGAAAGCGGCTGGAAAATTCGAATTGAAAGCTTTGCTGGCACTTTTCATGAATCCGATTGAAACAATTGAAAGTGATGACAACGCCATTCTTATCAAATTGGCTGGTCCCGTTGTCTGTTTCAACTCACTCTATTTACGGAGTGCATGTGAGAGGGCAACAGCAGATGGAAAAACTATTCGACTTCAGTTTGCACCAACAGTCAACATCGTCGACCATTCCAGCTTGACCTTCTTGCAATCCTTTCAACAGGCGTGCAGGCGAGTCGGCACTATCGTTACGCTTGAAGGTTTGTCAGGTTTGAAGGGACGCGCGCCGATTCGCACTTCCCTCAAATACAGACCTGCAGTACACGCGATATCCTCGCAGGAATTCAGAGTGCTTCTGGCGATCGATGGATCTGTTCATTCAAAGATTGCTGTCGAAGAGGTCGCTAAAACTCCGTGGCCAAAAGGAACGCAAGTGACGGTGGCAACAGTGTTGAACATGCCGTTCAACATCACCATCATGAAACGGCACGAAGATAGAGCTCAAGCCGTTGTTGATGAGGCTGCTGCTCTTCTCAGGGAAGTCAATCCGACTATCGGCAAGGTGCAATCAATAGTTTTGGAAGGTGACACCAAATCTGAAATTGGTTCTCTTCTCAAGGAAAGCCATCCGGATCTGTTGATTACTGGTGCGCGCCTGAAGCGGCGCATGGAAAGTATTTCCCACTCCCTGCTCTTGACGGCACAATGCTCTGTTCGCATCTGTCGCCCTCGGCGCTCGCTGGAAGGTACCAAAGTAATTCTTGCACTGGACGGCTCTAAATTTTCAGCAAATGCTCTCGAACAAGTTGCCTGCCGCCCGTGGGGTTCGAATACTGAGTTCATTTGCGTCAGTGCGGTGCCGGAAATTTCTGAGTATATGGCGCACTATCCAGATTGGTACGACATAAATGAGCTTGAGCGGAATCGCGACAAGCAAGTAAAAGCGGCTGCGCATATTCTGGAAGAGGCGACGCAAACTCTTGCGTCCTATGTTCCTGATTGCAAGATACAAACTCGTTTGATTGACGGCGATCCCAAAGAGTCACTGTTGTCTCTCGCCGAGTCAGAATCTGTAGACCTCATCGTGCTTGGTTCTGCAGGCAAAAACTTTGCGGAACGACTGGTTGTCGGAAGCGTTTCGGAAGCCGTGGCAGTTTGGGCAAATTGTTCTGTTGAAGTCATTCAGGTAATGACTTCTGGAAACGGACACAGCTCTGACGATGAGGCTGCGCTGGACCACTAATCCGCGATTAGCTCCATGGAGCGCACGCGTCCCGCGTGCATCGATCTACCCCAATTACCAAGTGCAGGCGGGACGCCTGCGCTCCATGCAAAAGTGTGGACGTCGAACGCCTGCGCTCCATGCAAAAGTGTGGACGTCGAACGCCTGCGCTCCATGCAAAAGGGTGGACGTCGAACGCTATGTACTATGATAGAACCGGTGTCCAATCCTGGAAGCTGATAAATTTGTGCGGACTTCCCTGGTAATCTTTACCGCGCTGAAGTTTTACTGAAAGTTCAATGAGCAACTGAATGCAAACTGTCGATCACTTGCCGCTCTGGGTTTTCTTCTTAGTTGTGCTTGTCGTCGCATTTTTGGCGACTGAGATAGGCCACCGACTGGGCGCCTGGCGTTTGAAGACAAGAGGCTCCGAGCCACAAGCTTCTCTGGGCACCATTGTGGCTTCGGTGCTCGGCTTGCTTGCGTTCATGTTGGGATTTACGTTCAATGTCGCGTTGAGTCGCTTCGACGAGCGTCGTACTGCAATTTTGGATGACGCGAATGCGATCGGAACGACGTATTTGCGGGCAGACTTTTTCAACGAGCCGCAAAGAAGTCAGGTAAAACGCTTGTTGCGGCAATATGTGCAGGTGCGCGTCAAAGGCATAATTCCAGAACAACTGGACGAGATTTCATCTCAGTCCCAGGCGCTGCAAACCCAACTCTGGTCATTAGCGGGCACCCTGGCAAAGGAAAAGCCAAATCCAATCTCGGGATTGTTTGTTAGTTCTTTGAACGACACAATCGATATGGATTCCAGGCGAATCAACATCGGCATCTACGCACGCGTGCCTGAGTCTGTGTGGATCGTTCTATTCGCAGTCTCCGCGCTTTCAATGATTGGGGTTGGTTATTATTGCGGGCAAACAGGCAGCCGAAGCTGGGCAGAGATACTCTTGCTTGTTTCTACATTTGCACTGGTGACGTTACTGGTCGCTGACCTGGATCGCCCGCATGAAGGCTTCATACGTGCCAGCCAGCAGCCGATGGAAAGTTTGCAGAAGCAGATTGGCGCCCCTTAGTTTTCTTGACGTGAAGATATTGGCGGCTCGCATCATCCCAAAGGATGATTCAGCAAATGTATCCCTTGGGATGACAACTTTATTCCGCCAAAGAGAAACAATTTTATAGAAGCTACCTGCCGTGCGATACCGTGAGTACAAGCGAGGTCCAAATGAAAACCTATGACGTGAATGATCAGATGCCTGCGGAATACAAAGCAGCTCTAATTGACCTGCTCTCTTTCCAGGCTGACTCTGAATTTGCGGGTGGGCAGCGGGTTGCAGAAAACATGCGCTTTGCTCCACGACCTGAAGAAGCATATCGGCTTGCGAAAAAAGTGATGGAAGAGATGGGGCATGGTTGGTATTGCTGGGAGATTTTGGCGCCCCTCGGCATTGATGTGGACGCCAGAGTTAAGCATCTTGTGGAGCATCCGGAAAATCCTGATCCTAAGAAAGTGCGTATCATCAATGGCTTCCGCAAAGAGAACTGGTCGCGTTTTTTCGATCAGTGGTCCGATGTGGCGATGTTCTCCACTGTCGTGACACCGGCAGCGGTGGCATTCCTCGGACAGTACAAAGAGTCATCTTATATTCCCTGGAAAAAGATCAGTGAACGTATCTGGCAGGAAGAGAAAGGCCATCTTGCTTTTGGGGTCTGGGCAGCTAAAAGAGTTATCGAGTTTGAAGGCGAAGCCGGACGCGAAAAGCTGCAGGCTGCAGTTCCAAAATTTATGGCTATGGGTCTGGGATTCTCCGGGCGCCCATCAGATGATAGCGAGCAATTTGCAAAGTATTTTGAGTTTGGACTGAAAGTGAAAACGTCTCAACAACTTCAGGATGAATACATGGAAATTCTATCTAAGAGATTGTCGGAACTTGGTCTGGAACTGCCAAAAGATGTGAAAGCCGATTACGACATGCGGTTTGGATATGCTCAATCTGCTGCACGTGATCTGGTCGATGTCGGCGCGGAGATTTAACATTCATGACACCAATTCAGCAGAATGATCTGGTCGATGAAGACCGCGCATTAATCAAAGAGATTGAGCAAGGCTCTTGCCTGGCTTCGTTTGAGAATGCGACGCCACGCTTTCGAGAACTGGCAACTGGAATACTTTTTCAGTTCGCTGATTCGCAGTTGGCTGGTGCTGTCGGATACAACCATTGTCTGAATTGGGCACCATCGCTCGATGACAGAATAGCGCTGGGTACAATCATCGTTGAAAAAATGAATATGGCGAAACAAACCTACGCTATTCTCGCCGGGCAAAATCTCAACGTCGAGAAGTATTTTCAGTCGCACTCGTGGGACGCAAAAGTGCTTCGCGATGCTGATCTTGGCTTTCGTCGAGCATCCTGGGACAAGAGATTGAATGCGCTTATGTATCCACTCGAAAGTTGGGTTGACATGGCGATATTTGCGCACCTGATGTCATCGATGACCTGTTACACGCTGAACAATTTCACCAAATGCAGTTTTGCGCCGCTCAAGACGTTGGCCGAGACGTGTCTTTCCACCGAGAAAAGGCACCAGACCTTTGGCGACGAGCAGGTGAAAAAACTCGCTGGAGCAGTCGCCAACACTATCGTGCTTCAATCGGCGCTCAACTACTGGTTTCCGCGCGTAGCCACTTCATTCGGAACATCAAAGTCGATGCGCAACGATTTGCATCGTCAATTCCATCTAAAAGCTGCAACCAACAGTGATTTGCAGCATGAATGGAAGCAGCAGATGCAGGTGTTCTACGATATGCTTGAATTACACGTCCCGATTCTGAATATCGACAATGCAGCAGCATGTAACTGATCCCGAGCTTTGCATTCAATGTTCTGCTTGTGAATTGGCATGCCCAATCAAGGCTATAAAGGCAATTTTTGGGCGCTACTGTATCGATGCTGATGTTTGCAATAACTGCTTGAAGTGCATCGAGGAGTGTCCAACGGGCGCAGCCGACTGTTTCATCGAGGTTTCCGAAGTCTTCAGCCAGGATCAGCAATCTGAGTGGCAGAAACTTCCCAATGAGTCGTAGGTCGTAAAGTGCTCCCGAGGCACTGATAGACGAACTCAACCAGTAATTCCGCCGTCAAACCCCTGCGGCGGAATACTGGCTGCGCTATAACTTGTATGTAGACCATCGTAAACAGAAATGTAAAAATCAAAAAGGAATCAGCTGATAACGCGATTAATAAACGCACGTTTCGTTGTAATTGGTTCTCGGGCGGTTCGAATGAAATTCAGTGTTCCTCAATTTGCGCTGCTTCTATTGACTGCTGTTTCTGTCAGTGCAGCTCAATCCGCGGTGTACGCTGCCGAAACAGGCGCTGTGCGTGTGCTGCAATTTCCCGATAAACAGAGCTTCGGCACCATCAGGTTTCACAAGTCAAAACGAACCCCGATTGCCGCCAGGGGAAGGGTTGAAATTCCCGCTGATTCTCCCATCGAGCTCCTCGTCTCATATGATGGTGGACACGACCTGTCGCCGCTTCGAAATTTGGCTCCGGACGCCATTCATAAGCTCACGTTGGCACGGCTGGAGATCAACGATAATCAGCTGAAAGACCTTGAAAATCTGACTGGTCTTAATGAATTAGACCTGGAAGAGACAGACATCGGCAATGATGGACTGCGCTGGCTTCACAAGCTGACGAAGCTGAAACATTTGCGATTGAAATCAACGCTTGTTACGGGCAAAGGGCTCGTTTTTCTCAAGCCGTTGACCTCGCTCACCGATTTGAGTTTATCCAGCAACTCTATTGGCGATGAGGGGCTTGAAAATTTGGTCGTGCTAAAAAATTTGAAATCGCTGGTTTTGACTCGAAGTCAGATCACAGATCAAGGATTGAAGCGGCTCGGGACCCTCGAGCAGGTGAAGAGATTGGAAATTGAATTTAACAAGCTTACAGATGCTGGTCTGGCGTCGCTGGTTGGTTGGAAAAATTTGAGACAACTCCTGCTCACTGATAACCGCATCACCGTCAACTGCTTGAAGTATTTAAAACAGCTACCGGCACTCGATTATGTCGTTTATAGCCCACGCAACTTTAGTCCCAAAGACCTGGCAACTTTGAAGACTGCGCTTCCGCACTGCCGCTTCGAAGATTACGTGAAAGATCGCGATGTGCAGTACGACCTCTTCCGACCGCTTCGCTAATTCGCCGAACCTGAGGAACCGTGTACAGCACCTGACCAACCGTGCAGAAACAAGTAGAATGTATGGATGAGCCTGGTGGGAACCCTATGAGAATAATCAGTATATTGCTTGCGCTGTGCGCGTTTGCGGGCTTCGGTGCGCGCGCTGACGCTGCCGAAAGTCAAGCGAAAAAGCGATACGTGACGATTCCGGTTTTGTACGTAACCGACCGTGCGCCGACAAAAAAGGGATACGGTCCGCAGCGCAAAGATGAAGACCTCAGTTCGATAGATGATTTACGGTATGGCTGGTTTGATTACGCCGTTAAAACTGATAGACCCGTCGATTCTATACAGGACAAACTTGGCTGGACCGCGTCGGAAAAATCGCCTGATCACGATTTGACGATGCGCACGCAGGCTGTCACTGCGAGTATGCAAGGATTTGGTGAAACGATAATCGATGCCGCGAGAAAGGCGAATACCGATCAAGTTTTTGTTATGGTGCATGGTTTCAACACGCCATTTGCAAATGCAGCTAAAGGTGCTGCGCTTTTAGAGAAAGCAGTTCAACGACCCGTCATACTTTACAGTTGGCCTTCGAAGGGACGTCTTGGTCAATATGGCGTCGACCTGGGAAATAATGAGTGGAGTCAAGAACATTTCGATAGTCTGATTGATGAACTCGTGCGAGTGCGAGAGAAAGCTGGTGTCAAGTTCAATCTTGTTGCGCACAGCATGGGAAACCGCTTGGCGGTGCACTCAGCTCCAGTGTTGAAGGGGCGGCACGTGTTTCAGCAAATGTTTCTGGTAGATCCAGATTTCGATGCGGAGACTTTTGTTCATTACCTGTATCGATATGCTCGAAAAAAGGACGACAGCACTGAATCGTCTACAAACGCTGAAAAGTTGAAAGCAGTTCGTTCGGAGTCCACTGCAATGACCTCGGAAGCTGGCGGCACCAATTCTGAGGATGTTCAGGCCGCTGAAACAAAAACTGATGAAAAATTATTCGAACCCACGAAGGTTCGTATTTTGTTTTCGCACAAGGATCGCGCATTGCCATTGTCGGAGTTGATTTTTGGAGGGTATACCAGGCTTGGTCAGGCAGCCGATTCGTTGCTATCGTCCGTGTCCTCTCCGCTGTCTATTCCAGGTAAGCTTGGTGATGCCTTGAGTTCTGTTGGTGGCAAAGATCCGGCTAAAGATGCAACAAGGGATTCAAAAAAAACGAGCGCCAAGCCGCAGTGGATGCTGAAATTCGAATGGATCGATTTTACAGCTCTGGACCATGGCATGATTGGTCACACAATTCCGTACAATCTGATTGCTAATCTGTGGTCTACCAACAAGCCTGGAGCAGGGCTAACACTTGTGCCCAGCCACAATGGATCGGTGAATCGAATGTCGTCCATCTTTTCTCATTTGTTCGGCGAGAGAGATCATATTTCTTCCAAAATTGTGACCGCGCAGCGAGTGATCATAGATGCAAAGGAAGGTTCGAAGCTCAGTCACGAGTAATTGCCACGAAATTGCAATAATCTCTGCCTAGAATCCAATTTGCCAGCCTATGAATAAATCAAGCTAAGTCGCCCTTCACGACTGAGTGATTTCGATCCGATTATTTATTCGAATTTCCCGGACGACATTCTTCCGCAGCTCACGCAACAACTAACTGCACTGGGAGTCGGTTTGGGTGGACCTGATCTTGATCCGACACGGGCAGATCAGGGCTTGCGAAACGCTTACGATCTGGTGCGCGGCGTCAAAAACCTTGTGCCGACCGGATTCGCTGTTCAATATGCAGATTACAACGCGCCACCGTCTGATATTTACAAATTTGGTCGGGATGATCTGCATTTGGATTTCATATTCTGGTTGAACAAGATAGGCGGCGTTCCTAATGTCGATGATGTCTATAAGATGGTTAGTGCGAAAGACTTTCCTAAAGATAAAGCGGGCGGCTTGAATCAGACTTATCCAACCGGGATGTCGCCTGATTTGAGCGAGACCAGGTTTTAGATTTGTTCGATGATTTAAGCGCCTTAAACCTTGCTTGCACTTGATTGTCCAAATAAAGTTTCGGTCACGCATGAACTCCGCGCCCAGCTTATTCATGGCTGCGCGCGGATTCTGCGCGGTAAAGCTCTACAGTGAGCCTGTGGACAGGAGAAATGAGCATCTGATAGTCTTGCCCGAACTAATTCACTCGGGGTTCTCATGGCTACAAAAATCTTCGTCAATATGGCAGTAAAAGACTTGAAAAAATCAGTCGAATTCTTTGGAAAGCTTGGATATAAATTCAATGCGCAGTTTACTGATGAGACTTCAACTTGCATGGTCATTTCCGACACGATCTATTCCATGCTCATGACAGAAGCCAAATTTAAATCATTCACTCCCAAGTTGATCTGTGACACGAAAACCAGTCAGGAGACTTTCATTTGCTTGAGTATGGAAAGCAAAGAAGCGGTCGACGATATGATCAGAAAAGCCGTAGCAGCGGGCGGTAAAACTTGGAAAGAAGCAGACGATCACGGCTTCATGTATGGACATGAGTTCGAGGATCTCGATGGTCACGTTTGGGAAATAATGTGGATGGATCCGAATTTCGTACAGAAGTAATTGAGAAGTAATTTAGAAGTAATTCGGAAGTAGACCACTTTGCTTGGCACCCTTATCACGGTGTCGAGATCACCTTATAATCAATTCTTTTTGTACACCAATCATCGAGTGGTGGCAGCACATCAGGTGCTGAATCTCTGCTGGTCGCGCCGGGGTTATACATGGCTTGTGTCAACATGTCTCTTACACCGCTGCTTTGTGTGTTATCGCGCTGTGTGTCGTTGAATTTAGTACCGTCGCGCTGACTCCTTTTTAGAGCCGCTAGCGCGGCTGACTCCTGGCTAAGTGGTGCATAATCGACTGGGCTTGTTGTAAAAACTATGAGCAAGGTTTCGATTCCGCTGATGCCTTCCACCTCGAAGCCAGGGGTGAAATAAGTTCTGCCCTTCTCTAATTTGTCGCCGGCTCCATGAGGAGGGAAAGCCACGTCGATGGCTCCGCTTGTTGCGGCGCACAAACCTGAAACATACAAATCAACTTTGCTTTTGTTAGTGATGGCCAGGCGGAATCTCTCACCGGACTTAAAAGTCGGGATCGTCAAATTATCAACTTCGACGTCTTGATATTGATAATCGAATTTCGTCGTGCCAGGAATGGGTGTTTTGCTGACCATTCTCTGGATTCTGACAATCACGTCATTGGATAGGTCGGAACAGCTGTTGCTGAAGGTTCTTAAAGCTTCCTGTCTGTTTTTATTGAGGAGAGCATTCAAAAGAATTTCATCACCATTGACAGTATCAAGAGGAACAAATAAATTGTAGAGGGGACATCCCTCTTTTGTCGCAATAAAATATCCCTTTTGGGATTCAGCGGGAGCACCTTTGTTTGCTGTGTCGCAGCGCGTAGAATCGCTGTGGGAGAGCTTGCCTCCAGCTAGAACAAAGTCGCTGTCCGTCTTTTCTACAACTGCGACAGCCCACTCTTTGTGCGATTCTGCTAGAGGATCAGACGTCGTTTCTGAGCAAATCAACGCGTCATTCAATTTGAGACTTTTCATCAATTTTTCAAATACTGGTGCATTTGCAACACCGTTCAAAGACAATTTGGAAGGAGAAGGCGCTTGCAATTTAACTGCTAGTTTTTTGCGTCCAAAAAATGGTGTCACCGGCACCACTTGTGCTTGAGCCATAACCACATCATTTCCGGGTGGCTGCGCCAATTTAACGGTGGAGGTAAAGTCGGAAGCTTCGGTTACAGTTCCCAGGGTAATCATGCCCTCGTTACCCGCAAGCTTATGAATACCCTTTTTGTAGAATGCGACAATACCTCCCTTCTCGACACCGGATGCGGTGCCAGCGTTTATTTGTACCCCATCGTCTTCATCGTCCTTAATCACTTTGAGAGAGGGCATCCCTCTAGACGATGCACCGCCGAAAATGTCGCGGCTGAGATCGCCCTCAAAAACCGGATGCTGACTGGAGGCAGACTTATTGACTTTGGCTGCGACCTTTGTCCAGAGGTCCTGATAAGTCATCTTCGTGTTACTTGCCGACAACACATTAACCAGCGCACTGGTCATCAGCCCATGGTCAACGCCCTCGGTCTTTGTCTCCAGTGACAGTTCATCTGCCATGCACCCGGCCATAGCGACGTAACGTCTATTTGGTGGCAAGAGTAATTTAGCAGCTGGTTCCTTGTCGCCTCTGGTTTTAGCGCGCTCAAAAAGGAGCGGGCGTTCCAATCGTCGAGCAACAAATTCATCGGCTCTGCTGTTGGAGCCTGAATGACAGCAGTCCATTATCAGTGTCAGATTATCGCTGTAATCGGTAACCTGCCTGACGAGTGATTCGATTTCGTCGTCAAGAATGTCATTCTTTGGATCATTCAAAATTACATCTACCGGACAAATCGTTTCATCTCTGCCATCGGGTTCATCTCCACTTATATCTGGCACCTGCGAGCCATGTCCACTGAACTGAAAAACGAAAATTCCCTCTTTGCCTTCTTTCTTCAATCTTTTTGCGTTATCAATCAACTGACTTTTAAAGGCATCAAGAATCGCTTGTTTGGTAGCAACCTGGTTGTACAACTCCTTGATATGCTGCTTATCGTCTGGAAAACCATAGTTATCTACCAGAACCTTTTTTATGGCTCTCGAGTCGTTTTCACAGCCTGAAAGTTTAGAAGTTGAGTATGAATTGATACCAACTAATAAGGCATAACATTCCGGTGGTTCGTTTTTTGAGCCCGGAACTTCGGCATACGATTTCGAAGCACTGCCTGATAATGAAAGAAAAGCGAGGCAAGTGGCGATCAAGAACCGGCAGAAGGGCTGAGTTGTCATCGTTGCAAAACGATCTGGATGCGGCAGTTTGAGCGAACCAGGGTTCACCATTATTATGGCTTGGCACCAGACGGCGGATAGAATTTCGCCAGTCCTTGTTTGTCCAGATCAGAAATGTAGAGAGCTTCAACGATGCAGCAAGGGCTGTTTTTTCCCTTTTTGAAATACGCTGGATCGAAACCGTAGTGCATAATGGATTTGCGATCGACTGGTCCAGGGTGGAAACCTTGATTGAATGCGCTTTGTCTAGATAGCTGCCGCATTTGAGAGTCGACCTGCTCTGGAACCCACTGATTGAATGAACCAATTAGCCTGGTGTAGGTGCCAGGCTGCTTTCCTGCAGCATCTTCGACATACTTAATCAGTTCCGGACTATCGCCAACCAGGCGCCAGGTCACCTGGTAGCCTGGATCGTCCTCCCATTTGAATTCACTATCGCAGGCACCATCAGGATGCTGATGTTCGTGACCGAAACCCAGCGCGTGACCAAATTCGTGCAAAATAACCGCTTTGTGACGCTCGGGGAGTTCCGACTTGAGACTCAGATTCATTGAACGAGGATCATATGGATTTACCATCTTCGATTCCATGCCAATGCACGACCAGTGACCATCATTGTCATTGAAGGCAACTCTGATATCGGCACTGGTGTCATTGTTAGACCACTGGCGGTATCGTCTTGTTGATGGATTGAAGCCGAAATCAAAGCGAATATTTCCATATTTGCACCATTCCTGCGCTGTATCCGCAACCAGTTTCTGAAATTCTGGCGTGCCTCCTTTGAATGCTACGGTGATGGTTGAACCAGCAGGCCAGGTTTTGCCTATCATCCATCGTGCCCTGGTTTTTTCGTCAGCTGAACCTGGCTTAGGCCTCATCTGTGGTGGCAATGTCTCCATGATGAAATCCTGACCTAACAGATCGGCGGGCGGAGAAAATTTTGCATTCACAACTTCGCGAGCAGCTTTTTTGGCTCTTGATTTTCCGTAAGCATATTGCGGAATCAGGTCTGCCATCTGTCCTAGAATTTGGTCTACCTGATCAGTTACTTGGCAGTATCGAAATGCGGCGACACTTTGCTGTAACTCTGCGACTTCCTCGTATCCATTACCTTGATGCCCCAGACCATATGCCCGGCACAGATGCCCTTCGGGACCGCTTCTATCCAGCTTTATCATTTTATCGCCGTCAGCTTTTACAGCAGGCCAGTTGCCTAAATCTGAGTTGCCCTGGGCTCTGTAATAGTAAGCCAGGTAGTTGTTTGGTTCAGCCCTGATTGCGACATCTTCGTCAGCGACACCTTCGTGTGGCTTACCTGTGGCTATGTAGCAAAAGCCGCGGCGCATTCTGGCGATAGCGTTAGTCGGATCGATTTTAATTGCCTCAGTGAATGCTGCTATCGCTGACGGAGCGTTATTCGTTTTCATTTGACAGAGCCCGGCGACTATCCAGGGCGGAGCGAAGTTTTTGTTCAGTCCTATCGATTTCTGTGCATCACTGACAGCCTTCTCGAACTTTCTCAACTGAAACCAACATGTTGCTCTCAGGCTGTATGCAGCGTAGGCATGATCGTTTTGGGCAATCAAGTCTGACAATAATTCAATGGCATCGTTGAATTCGCCGTTGTCCATGGCTTTCGCAACTTTGTTCCATGAGTTCGAATCACCACGCGTGGCGGCAACCTTCTCAGACGGAAAAGTTGAATATTTCGAATTAGCTGGTGAAGAATTGGTCAGAGAAGAACCGAAAAGCTGTGCCGATGACGGCGTTTTATCATCGGTTGCCGCGCTCGCTAATGCGACTGATGATAAGAATAAAGAACCTATAACTCCGACTCTTAAACTCGCGGCAAAATTCACTTTTACCCCCACTGCGCTGTGATCTTTGATTTGCTTGACTCCGACCCTGCATTTTACCTTATATGATGAAATCAAGATCAAGTTGATGCTCTTGCAAACTTCCGTCAGCAGTTGCTGGCGGCTCTTAAACCGGATTATGGTCCAGCTGTTATTCCAATTCGGTCTGCGACTTCCTGGTTGGTGACGGGATAGATTGTTTCCTGCGGCACGATGAGTTGCGTAAGTGTCTTTATGTTGCCGCGTTGTTGTTCGACGAATTCGGAGATGTCACTTATTTCGATGATCCAGTCATTGACAAACTCTTTGAGTGTCTCTCCTTTCAAACCAAGTTGAATCGCTCGTCGTTCGAGCTTGCCACCGGATGGATTGTGGTCCGGGTCCCATTGCAGCCGCACGTCTGAGTGCACGACGGCAGCACTCCAGTCAGCGTGGCTGTCATATTTGTCAGCGAAAAAACTTGATGGCACTGCGCGTTCTAAAAGTTTCTCGAAGCCGACTCGCTTGATTCGGAGTGCGAGAGTTACTTCCTGATCGACTTTTGTGCCCCATCCGGACCGAAACATCATCCAGAGAAAATTCGGTTTGATCCAGGTCATTCGGTTGAAATTGAATTCTCCACCAAAAGTCTGATGTTCAGCCGCGTAATGACCAATGCTTGGACGGTACGCCTGATAGACAATCAGGGAGTCTTCGTCATGCTGCGCAATGATTTGGCTACCCTTAGTCGGCAGGTCAGCGTGCTGTTCAAGATAAGTTCGGAGTTTCACTCAGTTGCTATGTGAGAAGGATTCGACATCTAGCACTAAGTTTAACAGCAATGCTTGCTGTTAAACTGGCGGAAATTTTCAGTGTGCCGCAGCGCGCAGTGTAATGCGTACTACAATGACCTGCGCTCTAGAGTCACCTTGCGCTCTACAATGTCTTGCGCTCTATGCAAATGATGAGCAGGTTTACTCATCGAGCAGCCGCTGATGATCTGGATCGCTATCGATTATCACCTTAAGCTGGATCACGTGGTTATCTCGATTGATACCGAGGATGATGACATCTCCTATTGGATGTTCTTGCAACCGCTCGATGAATGATTCAGGTGTGAAGACAGGTGAGTGATTTAGTTGCACGATCATATCTCCAACCTTTACACCGGCTTTGTGAGCTGGTCCAGTTGGAACAACCTCGAGCACAACGGGGCCGCTCAGGGGCTTTTCGGAGAAAACGGAGACTTCTTTAACCGGTGCACTCAAGCTGACACCGATCCACCGTTTCTCAGAAAATTCCGTTGAGAAATCTGTGGCTGGATCGAAATTTAGATCATCGGTCATGTGGCTTGTTCTCGCTTAGTTCATATAGTTTACAGGGTTCGATCCTGAGAATCAGATTTAGTATCCCAATCGCGTGCAGAACATTTAGATTCAAAGCGATCAGAAGGTGTAATAGTCTTCGGGAATCGTTTCAGTTGGGCGCCAGTCGAAATTGCCGTTTAGCGCGCTTTGATAATTCAAAAATACGCTGACCATGAGTTCTTTGTTTAACGTTGGAGATTGATTCTTGCTGGCGATAACACGATGCGCGGCTTCGGTCGGGTCAAGCTCGCCTGCTTTTGCAAGTCCGATTACCAGCACCAGAATGTGCTTACACAGCGCCCCTCGTAATCCGCCGCATGGATTGAGATTTTGAGTGCAGCATGCGAAGGTTCCTTCGACACCGAGTTTGCATGCATAGGTCAAGTCTGCGTCCGTTTGACTTTTTACGATTCCAATAACGCCTGACGAGTTTTGCTCGCAAAATAATTCAAATCTACTTTGCTTCAGCATTGCTATCGCTTTCGATATTCGCGCCTTGTCGTATTCTTTGTTGATCAACGCAATGAAGCCGTCGAAATCGAGGTCGAGCTGATTCTCACTTTTCTGCTTTTGCAACAGGATTAGTTTGTATGGATCCGGTCCTTCTCCTTTCCAGTCCATCTGCTTCATGAATGGCTCGAAGTCGCCATTTGGAAGAACTGTTTGTTCATCGTAAGTCGCCTTTGCGTAGCTCTTCGCCTGCGTTGCATTGCAGGTTGATAAATCAACGCCCCGTAGGTCAGCCGATTTAAAATCAGCACCTGCGACATTTGCACCAGAAAAATTTGCACATCTCAAATCGGTGTGATGGAATTTGCACTTTTGCAAATTAGCCTGGTTGAAATTGGCTCGGCTCGCTACAACAGTTACAAAATTACTGCCGCTTAGATCTGCTTTTTCAAAATTGCAATCGGAAAGGTTCGCCCGTTCTGCTTGTAGTTTCTTAAGTTGGCATGAGCTGAAGTCGCTGCCCTCGAAGTTTATCGAGCCTAGAACT
>WBZN01000888.1_pt1 | contig 19536 bp, 19 predicted proteins | sample 5204281 | NCBI WGS metagenome assembly WBZN01 (sample SAMN12344347, study PRJNA552823) | activated sludge metagenome | biome: Activated sludge suspended growth; feature: Nitrification reactor; material: Wastewater; isolation source: activated sludge from nitrification reactor of wastewater... | reverse complement strand
CGTCTTCGAGGGACGGCGCGATCGCGCGGGTCGTCGATGGAAAACCCGCACGAGCGAGCCGGTCGCGGAGCTCGTCATCCGGGAGCGACCGATCGATCTCGGCGTGCACCGCCGAGCCGAACACGGTCGCGCTCCGGCAGAACGGCTGCGTGCGCAGCCAGGTCAGCGCGCGGGTGGAACCGGGCGTCTCGATCTCGAGCCGCTGCGTGTCGGCGTGGTTGACCGCTGGCAGTTGCTTGAGCGTGTCGGGCGTCCCGTTGACCAGCAGCTTCGAGAGGTAGAGGTAGCCGACCTCGCCACACCGCTCGGCTTCGTCCATGTAGTGCGTGGTCACGAGCAGGGTGATGCCCTGCGCCGAGAGCGTGAACAACAGGTCCCACAGCTCGCGCCGCGCCACCGGGTCGATGCCGGCGGTGGGCTCGTCGAGAAACACCACCTTGGGCTCGTGCATCAGCGCGGCGCCGAGCGCGAGCCGCTGCTTCCACCCGCCCGACAGCACGCCGGCGCGCCGGTTCGCATACGGCTTGATGTGCGTCAGCTCCATCGCCGCATCGACCCCACGCGCGAGCCGCGCGCCCGAGAGCCCGTAGACCCGCGCGTAGAACTCGAGGTTCTCGAGCACGGTGAGGTCCGGGTAGAGCGCGAACTTCTGGCTCATGTACCCGATGCTGCGGCGGATCGTCTCGCCGTGCTGGACGACATCGAGACCGAGCACGCTCGCCTTGCCGCTGGTGGGCGCGAGCAGGCCGCAGAGCAGCCGGATCAACGTCGACTTACCCGAACCGTTCGGCCCGAGCAGGCCGTACACCATGCCGACCGAGACCTCGAGGCTGACATCAGCCAGGGCCGTGAAGTCTCCGAACTTGCGGGTCACGCCCTGGACGACGATCGCCGGCCCGCTCACCTGGCCACCTGCACGGTCGCCGCCATCCCGGCGCGAAGCGCGTGCTCGCCATCCCCGAGGCCGATCCGTGCCGCGAACACCTGGTCCGCGCGCTCGTCGGCGGTCTGCAGGTTGCGCGGCGAGTACTCACCCTGGCCATTGATGAACTCGACCTTGCCCTTGAACGCATGATCGAACGAGTCGACGGTGACCGGGACCTCGTCGCCGATCTTGATGTGCCCGATCTGGGTCTCGGGGACATAGAGCCGCACGTAGAGCTGCCCCTCCTCGAGCAACGTCGCGGCGGGCGCGCTCGGCGCGAGCAGATCACCGGGACGCAGCTGGAGCGCCTCGACGCGTGCGGCGGTCGGTGCCCGGATGGTCAGCTCGCTGATCAGGACGTCGAGTTGCTCGACCCGCGCCTTGGCGGCGTCGGCCTGCGCCTTGCCGAAGCGCAGATCCTCGACCCGTGCGCCCGCGAGCACCAGCTTCGCGGCGGCTTGCGTCTCGGCGACCCGCGCCGCGGCCTGCGCCTTGGCCTCGGTCCGCGCGCCGGCCCGCAGCTCCTCGAGCAGCTTCTGCTGCGTATCGCGCTGGGCCTTCGCGGTCCGCACGCCCGTGTCGGCGCTCTCGGCCTCGGTGGCGGGAACCGCCTGGCTGGCGACCAGCCGGCGCGTGCGATCGGCGTCGATCTGGGCCTTGTCGAGCAGCGCCTGTGCCTGTGCGAGACGTGCCTCGCCGGCCGCGACCTCTTCGATCCGGCTACCGTGCCGGGTCTCTGCCAGCACGGCGTCGGCTTGCGCCGCGCGTGCCTGCACCTGGGCGATCTCCTCGGGACGCGCGCCGGCGACGAGCTTGTCGTAGGTGGCGTTCGCCTGCGCGAGCTGCGCGACCGCGCCAGCGCGCTGCGCGTCGAGATCGCCGTGCTCGAGCTCGACCAGCACCTCGCCCGCCTTGACCAGGGCGCCCTCGGCGACCAGGACCTTGGCGACGCGGCCCCCGGTCTTCGAACCGACCACGACCGCGCGCGCCTCGACCGTGCCAGCCCACGCGAACGGGAGGCCCGCCACATAGCGCTTGTAGCCGGCGTATGCGCCGCCGATCGCGATCAGCAACACCAACGGGATCAGGCGCCTCATCGGCCCGACGCCGAGCAACGTCCGTGCCGAGCTTGACCGGCTGCACCATCCGTTTCGCCCCGGTTTCGGTCACGGGGCTGCAAGCGCCTCCGTCAGCTGTCGGAAAAGCGACAGCTGGCCTCCAAACGCCGATGTCGTCGCCCGAACGCGACCCGGGTACTGTTGATCATCGCGGTGGGTGCGGCGGATGGCACGCGAGCGGGCCGGCGCCGTCCGGTCCCTTCTCGCACGATCCGTTCAACGTCCGATCGCCGTGCGTGATCGAGCAGGCATCGCCGGCCTGCTTGTTGGTACAGGCGTCGACCGCCTCGGGCGGTGGACCCGGCGGATGGTCCGGGCGGCACACGAGCGCCGTGGTGTCGGGGAACACGTCGCACTTGCCGCCGATCGTGTGATCGCCGAACGAGACCGAGCAGGCGTCGCCCTTCTTGGACTTCGCACATGCGTCGAACGCGGCCTGGGGTGGTTGGTGGGGACGCTCCGCGTACGCGATCGCGAACGGGAGTGCGGCGACGGATAACGCGAGGGTGATCTGGAGCTTCATGCGAGTTTCCTGTGGAAGAGGTGAAGCGTCGTGAAGATGTCGAGGGTCACGCCGGCGCGCTGGACTCGTAGGCAGTGAGGTCCGATGCGCGCTGGCCGCAACGCCCCCGTGCCGTAGAGCCCGAGCACGGCCAGCGCGTGGCGGCGCGTGAACGCCCAGCCGGCGGTGCCACGGCGGCGAATCCTCATCGCGACCGTCCTTCGATCGAGCGGTGATGGGTGCTCGGCATGCCGATCACTCTGACAACCCGTGTCGTCGTCCGTATGTCGAGACGATGTCGGGATGTTTCAAGCCCTGACTGTCACGAGAACAAGCCGGCACGCGCGACGCGCATCGTCGGGATCGTTCGATGCGAGTCGACGGCGCGCGTGTACTTGCAGAACGCCAGGCGCTGGAGATCGAGGGTGTGGACCATCCGCCGCATCCAGCCCGGAACCAGGTTGGTGAACTTGAGCTCGAGGAGCACGCTCGAGGCCGCCGGTGCCAGGCCGCGCTGACCGGCGGCGTCGTCGACGTAGCGCCAGTGTTCGTCCTTGGGCGTCACGGCGTACTCGGAGGCAGGCTGGAACGAGATGCTCCGATCGAAGGTGACCCGGGCGTACTCGTCGATCAGGCTGAAGTACGGCTCTCGCTCGTAGCGGACCAGGATCGACGGTGTCATGCCGGATCGATGGTAAAAGCAGATGAAGTTGTCGATCGCGGGCCGGTGCTTGGGCTCGATCGCCGCGAGCAGCTCCGGCGTGGTGAGGGTGAGCAGCTGGTCCCATGCGCCGCGATACATGCCGCGGGTCTTGAGGATCGACTCGCTGACCCGGCGCTTGACCTCGAAGAACACCGGCCCGAGTCCCGCGCTGGGATAGGTCCGGACCCGCAGCTTGTAGCGATCGTCAGCGTCCTGCATCGTCGACCAGTAGGAGTGGAGCTGGGGCGTGTCGAAGTACAGCGTGTCGATCACGTAGCGTCCGCGACTGTCGGCGTACGGATCGATCGTGCAGATCCCGGCGATGTAGCGACGGATCTCCGTCACCGTGGCCTCGTCGACGAGATACTTGTACTCGCGGCGCTGCAGCGTGTTCGGGGTCACCAGCGCCATCACGGTCTCCCGGTCAGCGCGTCGAGCGCGATCATCGCGAGCCGGTGCTCGTAGGCGGCGTCGAGCACGGCGCGCTGCACCCGGACGTGACGCTCCTCGAGGAGCAGCAGCTTGATCGGATCGGCGACGGCGGCGGTGTTCTCCTGGGCGACCAGCTCGGCGATCGCTTGGTCGAGCGGCGCCAGGCGCTGGGCGAGCGCGCGCGCGTGCTGTCCCGTCGACGCCGCGAGCTCGATCGCGACCTCGATCTGCTGGACCGTCGCCGCGGCGAGGCGTTGTCGCGCCGCGATCGCGCCATGCTTGCGCGCATCTGCGGCGGCGATCGCGCCACCGTTCTGCGATAGCAACGGCAGCGTGATGTTGACGCTGACCGCCCACTCGACCTCGTGCTCGACCGAGCGCTCGACCTGCAGGGCATCGAGCCACGGAACACGGCTCGTTCGCTCGCGATAGGCGCGCGCGCCGGCGGCCTCCTCGCGGTGGAGGGCCTCGGCGAGCTCGGGGCGGGCGACGAGGGCGCTGGCGGTGAGCGCCCGGCGATCGAACGTCGTCGTGATCGTCGCGAGCCGCGCGAGATCCCACACGGGATGCCAGCGCTGACCCGCGGGGACGCCGAGCAACCTGGCGAGCTCGCCACGCGTCCGGACGAGCTCGACCTCGATCCGATCGCGGGCGCTCTGGAGGTCGAACAGATCCTCGTCGGCAAGCACGGCCTCGAGCTTGGTGGTCGTGCCGCGCTCGAGCTGCGCGGTCAACGTCCGCTTGCGCTCGGTGATCACCGCGAGCTGGCGAACGAACATGTCCCGCGTGGCCTCGCCGAACGCGAGCGCGGCATACAATCGCCGGATCTCGACGGCGAGATCGCGGCGCGCGACCGCCGTGTGGGCTTGCTCGGCGGCGTGGTCGGCCTGCGCCTCGGCGATCTTGGCGCTGCGTGCCCACGGCATGTCGGGGTGGATGCGAAGTCCGAGGGAGACCTCGTCGGTCCGTCCCGCGATCGTGCTCTCGAACGTGCGGCCGAGCCGCAGCTCGGGGTTCGTGAGCTGGCGTGCAGCGCCGATCTGCGCCTCCGCGATCGCCTCGACGTCGGCGCGCTCGGCCGTCGTCGGGCCATGGCGGAGCGCGTAGGCGATCGCGGCGTCGACATCGACCTCGAGGTCCCAGCTCGCGGGATCGGCCGCGGCCGTCGGATCTGACGTCATGGCGGCGGATCGGCCCGGGACGATCGACGGGTTCAGCGGCGCGGCCGACGGCGTGTAGCACCCGGGGATCGAGGCCACGAGCGCGACGAGCAGGCCCCGCTCACCGCGCGACATGCTCCGCCTTGCGCTCCACCGGCAGGAGCGCCGCGGCGATCTGATCGGCGGTCAGCTGGAGCCACTGCGCAGGATCGTTGCCGCGATCGAACACGATGGTCAGCTGATCGCCGACGGGCGCGCGCGCGAGCCCCTCGGGCTTGAGGCCGGCGAACGTGCGCACGTGATGCGGTGCGAGCTCGCCGCCCGCGAACCGGGCCACGTAGAGCGCGCCGGCCTGGGTCGTCGGATTGATCCCGGAGGCGGTCACCGACACGAGCAACGTGTCCGCGTCCCAGAACAACATGTCGGCGATGCCAGCGGGGACCGTGCGCCCATCGGCCTCGACCGTGAGCTTGAGCTTGGTCCACAGCTCGATCCGCGCGCCCGGGAGATCGCCCGCGAGCAGCTTGCTCGGCGCGCCGATCCTCCAGATCACGGCACGTCCATCGCCGTCGACCGGCGCCTTGAGCCCGACGTACAGCGCGCCGTCGTGGACCGCCATCGCCTCGATATCGAGCAGCCGGGTATCCTCGAGGCCGAGCGCCGCCCGCGTCGCAGCGGGCGCCGCGTCGAGGACCGCGGCGAGCTCGATCGTGCGATCGACCTTCATCCCGTGGTTCGCGGCGATCACGACGTGCGCCAGCTGCTGTCGGGCCGCCCGCCGCTTGCCCTTGAGGCTCACGCTCTGCGACGCGAGCAGCCACAGCGAGCCATCGGGATCGGCCGCGATCGATTCGAGATCGTCGACCTCCGAGATCCCGCCGATCACGATCGGTTCCGGATCGACCACGCCGGTCGCGCTCATCGTGAACAGCCACGGGGCGTGGTCATCGCGAACCTTGGTGCCGGTGTCGTCGCTGACGATCACGTAGCGATCGAGCGCGGGCACCCAGACCAGGCCCGACGGCTCGAATCGGCTGCGCGCGAGGAGCGCCGCGGGCACCTGCATCGCCGAGACCTGTCCGATCGGCGGCGAGACCGGCTTCGCGGCGGCGGGGCGCTCGGTGGGCGGCGGCGCTGGCGCCGCCGCGGGCGCGCCATCACGAGCGCGGCGGCGGGCGTGGATCTTCACCAGCTGGGTCTGGCCGGGGAGCCCGCCGCTGGGTGCATCGAGCGCCGCGATCGCGACGCGGCCCATCATCACGGCCTTGCTCCCCGGAACCTGGCACCGCGAGGGGAGCGGGCCGATCGTGCCCGTCACGGACTCGATCTCGCCGGTGCCGCGCGCATGGTCAAAGGTCGAGGTCACGTCGATCTGGAACCCGGTCTGCACGGCGCTGGCGCGGGCCTCGGGAATGCACACCACCACGCGCGCGGCGTCTGGCGCGACCAGCGTGGCCACCGGGAGCTCGGGCGCGGCGAGATCGCCCGCGTGCAGCGGCAGCTGATCGATCACGCCGTCGGCCGGCGCGCACAGGGAGAGGCCGGCGCGTTCTCGGGTCAACTGCGCGATCTTCAGATCGGCCACGTGGAGCCGGGCTTGCGACGGTGCCAGCTGATCGTCATCGGTCGGTGGCAGGCCTTCGGTCCGCCGAGTCGCGGCGGCGACGTTGCCGCGAAGCACCCCGAGCACCTGGTCCGCGGCGTCCACCTGCTTCGCGAGCGCGGCGCGCCGGAGCCTGAGGGTGTTGAGCACGGCGGCGTTCGCGAGGTGCTTGTTGACGAGATCGGTCTGCTCGATCAGCTCGGCGTCGATCGCGGCGAGCTCGGCCGCCGCCGTGTGTGCGGTCGCCTGGCTGGTCGCCAGGCTCGCGCTCGCGTGCTCGATGCTGCTCGCGAACTTCCCCTCGACGCGCCGCGACAGCGTCTGCAACCGGGCGGTCTCCGCGAGCACGGCAGCCGCGGCGTAGGACCGCTCGGCGGTCGCCGCATCGAGCTCGTTGTCGACCTCGGTCGTATCGAGCTGCGCGATCACGTCGCCGCGGCGCACGCTGGCGCCGAGCTCGACGAGGAGGGTGTTGATCTTGGCGCGCCTCGGCGGCGCGATGCTGTACGAGCGGGTCGCCGTATAGCCTTGCATCGCGGCGTGGGACGTCAGATCTCCGGCGAGCCACAGCTCGACACCGACGAGCGTGACCACCAACGCGATGCGACCGAGGGTGCGATAGCCATCCATCACGCGCACGTCAGATCTCCTGGGCAGCGTCCTGGTAGTGGAGTGTCACGCCCTCGATGCCCTCGATGGCCTCGAGCGCGTGGACGAGGTGGATCCGATCGCCCGCGCGCCGTGTGCGCAGGTGATAGGCGTATTCCATCGCGGCGCCCTGGCGGACCTCGCGCATGGTGGTCAGCGCGAACCGGCCTGCATACTTGTCGAGCGTGCGACCGATCGCCAGGTCGGTCGACGGATCGGGCTTGGCGTAGAACCGCAGCAGCCCCTCGAAGGCCTGGCGCTGACCGAACTCGACCAGCGTGAGCGCGCCGATCGCGAGGCAGAACGTGATCGTGCCAGCGACGGCCACGGCGAACGCGTGGAGCCCGCACGCGACACCGACCGCCATGCCCGCGAAGATGAAGATCATGTCTCGCGGATCGCGGAGCGCGATCCGGAGGCGCAGCGCGGACAGGCTGCCTGCGACGCCGAGCCCCGCGGCGAGGTTCGTGCTCGTCGCGAGCATGATCATGCAACCGACGACCGCGCCGAGCGCGATCGTGTGGACGTACGATCGCGTGTACGACATCCCGCGGTAGGTCCACACGTAGACCGCGGCGACCGCCTGGCCGAGCAGGAACGCCGCGATCAGCGCGAACAACGCCGCCTGGAGCGACAGCGACCCGGTGGGGGCCGACATCAGTTGCTGGAGGTCGTCGAGGTCGAGCATGGATCAGGGGGTGAGCGCGAAGCAGTAGAACCCGCCGTAGCCGCCACCGTTGCCGACCGTGTTCGCGGTGCTGGAGGGAGGGCCGGTCTCGATCAGGTTGACGCCCGGGGCGCACCCAGACTCGATCAGCGACGACATCCAGCTGTCCATCGAGCTACCACCACCGCCGCCACCGCCACCACCGCCGCCGCCGCCACGGCCCCACGAGTGCCCGACGCGCGGCCGGCCTTCCGTGGTCTTGTTGCCCGCGGCGGCGGTCCAGTCGAGGCACGTCGAGGTCGCGGACTCCAGCGTCCCCGAGGTGGTCGAGCCCGTGAGCATGTCGTGGTTGTCGACCTGGCCGGTGCCATCGGGGTTGTGATTCGGGACGCCATCCTCGTTGGGAAAATCGTTCGCGATCGTCGCGTCGCCGCCGGTGGGGCGGGTCCCCATCAGCGCCGCCTTGTTCGCCGCGAGCAAGCGCCCGGTACGGTCGTACCAGGGGCCGCTGCCGATCCGATCGATCGCGTTGACGGGTTGGCCGTTGGCGTCGGCAGCGATCGAGAGGAACGCGCGCCACTGCTTGGCCGACGCCCCGGGCATGCTGCGCTCGGCGATCGCGGCGCACAGCTTGTCGGCACCGCGCAGCCCCGCGCCGGCGCCGGTCTCGCCGTAGCGAAGGTCGCCACCGAACCCGTTCTGGCTCCCGGACAGCGCCTGGAGCGCCTTGATGCTGGTGACGAAGAAGCTGAACTTCGCCAGCCCCGAGACGTCGGCGTCCGCGCTCGCGTGGGCGTCGCCCCCCGCATCATTGCCGCCGTCCACACCATCGCCATCGCCATCGCCACCGCCGCACCCACAGGCCAGCGTGGCGATCGCGAGCATTCCAGACGCAATCGTTCGACTCATCATGATCACACTTCCTTCCGCCGGCTCGCGGCTAGTGGCAGGTCAGGTCGGCCTGACAGGTCTGGCCGATCGGACATTCGGGGGTGTCGGTGCACGAGATGACACCGGGGACGTCGACCGCGTGCTCGACGGCGGAGGACGCCACCAGGTCGACGCGGCCGCCGCGGATCGCCGCCGAGCCCACGTTCGAGCGCGTGACGATGATCGTCGGATACCCGGCGGCTCCCAGGTTCAGCAGCTGCGTGATCAGGCTCGCGTCGATGCTCGTGGAGCCGGTGTCGGGGACATCGCACTCGAGCTTGCCCTTGGATCCGCCGTGATGGCTGATGTCGAGCTTGATGTGGATCGTCGAGCCAGCGGCGCCGGGTGCGACCCACGTCAGCGCGAGCGGCTGGCTCGGCCGCAGGTCGATCGCCGTGCTCGTGAGGGTGAGGGCGGCGACGCCTCGGGTACCGATCGTGAAGGCGCCCGTGAAGGCGCTACCCGAGGCGACCAGCTCGAACTTCTCCCCCTCGGTGAACGCGGGATACGCGAGGGTGACGTCCGACGGAGGCTGGTAGCCATTCGCGATCGGATCCATGGTGAACGACATCACGCCGGTCGACGTCGCCAGCCCGGTGGCCGTGATCGTGCCGACGGCTTGCGCGGTCGCGTAGGGCTTGCACGTGTCGGTCTCGACGCACACCGACAACGAGCCGCACGGCGTCGCGCAGAACGGGACGCGGGGGGTGAGCAGCGTGCAGCCACCGCCGCTCGCCGCGGCCTCCCACACGATCGCCTCGGGCTGGACGCCGTCGTAGACCTTGCCGACGAGCGAGGTATACGCGGGCGTGGTGGTCGTGCCGTTCACCGACGCGGCGACGAGCGCGACCTGGAACGTGCCGATCACCGCGCCGGCGTCACCGATCGGCGCATCGGCGCTCGAGGCCGCGTCGACCCCATCGCTGGAGCCACCACACGCGGTCAGCGCCGCGAGGATCCACGCGCCACGCGTCCCGATCATCGAGGCCCTTCCGGCGCCCGCGCCGCGGTCGCGCAGCTCGTCCCGTTGGTCGACGCGCACGTCGCGGCGCAGGTGGCGAAGTCGCCGGTGCCGTCGGGGATCCGCGCATACGCGACGTCGTTGACGGCGTTGGTCCAGGTGAACGAATCGACCTGGGTGATCGAGGGATCGAAGATCGCGAACGATTCCCCGGCCGCGCTCAGCTTGAACGCGACGTGATCGGGCCCTTGCTCGACGTCGTCGTCGCACCACAGCATCCGATAGCCGTGCGCGGGGACGATCAGCCCGGGCAGGAGGGTCGACTTGAGCGGGACCGCGAGGTCATCGGTCACCGTGTAGCCACCGAGGTCGACATCGACGGCGCTCGGGTTGTACAGCTCGACCCAGTCGGCGTGCCCGCCGAGGCCGTCCGCGCAGGCGGCGACGTTCGACGGCATCACCTCGTTGATCCTCAGCGGGCTCGGCGCCGCGGCGGGCGTGTCGATCGCCGCGTCGGCGCCCTGGCTCGCGGCGTCGAGCGTGCCGCGCGCATTGTCGCCGCAGCCCACGAGCGCGGCGACCAGGATCCATGTCGACCTCACGGCGTGCTCCTCGGATCGGCGTACGGGCGCGCCTGCTTGATGTAGCAAGTGGGTGGCCGCGCCGGATCGGCTTCGTCGTCGAACTTGAAGTCGACCTCGAGCGCGTACCATCCGTTGTTGCCGGCGGCAGGCCCGTACGCCGCCGAGAACCGTTGTCGGATCGCCGCGAGCGCGACGCCGAGCTCGTGCGTCTGCGACGCGGTGAGCACGGTGGCACCTGTGGGGATCAAGTTCGAGTGCGTGACGTACGCGGTCGGCTGGTTCGGCTGATCGAAGTAGTAGAGGTACTGGTCGCTGGTCACGCCCGCCGGTGGGGCGACGACCTCGACGTCGCCGCCCTTCTGGACGTTGATGTAGAACGCCGGATCCAGGGCGCTCGCGACGAACGGGTTCGCGGTGATCGCGACCCCGTTGGCCTCCTCGGTCGAGTAGTTCGGATGGACCAGCAGGCCCATGCCGACGGTGTTGTGCGCGACGCCATAGTAGCTGCGGATCTCGAACGTCCGGAACGACCACGCATCCGCGTAGACCCGGCGGATCGCGGTCAGCATGTCGTTGATGTCGCCGACGTTGCCGGAGTGCGACTCGTAGCAACCCGCGCACGGAAAGCCATCGAGATCCTCGCTGTTGCTGCTGCTGCGGAACCGCAGCTTGCCCACCGTCGCGTACTCGGCCGCCTTCGCGACCAGCAGGCTCCGAAATCCTGCGTCGACCGGAGCGACCAGCATGTCGGCGCGGAGCTGGGCGAGCTGGGCGTCGCGCACCGCAGGATCCGAGGTGAACGACGGATCGGCCAGCATCGCGGTGACCCGGGCGTAGAACCCGTTCTGCTGCATGAACTGGTCGTAGTAGAAGATCGGGATCGCGAACCCATGCTTGATCGGGACCTGAGGCGTCCGATAGAGCACCGAGTAGTGCGCCGCCTTGCCGCCGTACGCGCGGATCGTGGCCCGCAACGAGTCGAGCAGCGTGATCGAACCGCTCGGCTCTGGCGTGACGTCCTCGATGTTCGCGAAGCCGGTGACGGCGAGGTTCGTCGTGGGCAGCGTCACCGGCGGCGGAGCGTGCGCGGTCCAGTACGCCTCCGCTTCCTCCTGGGTCACCGCCGTGATCGTCCAGGCCTCCGCGCCGACGACGATCTTGACCAGCTGATCCTTGAACGCGGTGAGCCGCGAATCGGTGACCGCGTCGCGCAGGCCCATGTTGACCGTGCCGCGCGCGTGCGACAGCACGTTGACGTGCGACAGCGGGGTCTGGAACTCCTGCGTGATGATGCCCTGGACGACCGAGATATCGTTGGGCGCCGAGTCGAGGACGACGACGTCCTGAAACGACAAGTACTCGCCGGCGGCCAGGCTCGCGGCGGTCGTGAAGTGCAGCCGGCCCACGGCCTCGCCGAGGGACAGCGGCTGGAAGTCGATCCCGGCGTATAGTTGGTCGGTCGTGATCACCGGGATCCGCGACGGCAAGCCGGCCGCGACCGTGGCGAGCGCGGACGACGTCGGGTGAAACGCGAGCTGAGGGCCGAAATAAGACGCATGACCGGCGCGGTCGAACAGCGCCACGATCATGTCCGCGGTGGCCGTGTCGTACGGCGAGAGCTCGAGCACCCACTTGTTCGGGCCGGCGTAGTACGTGATCGCGCCCAGCACGAACCGGCGATCGGGGCTGAAGTACTCGATCGAGTTGAAGGTCGCGAGGTCGCTGACGATCGGCAACCCGTTGCCCGACAGGTGCGTCGACACGAACTCGAAGTGGATCGGGTAGCGACTCGTGTTCTGGAAGTAGATCGCGTTGCCGCCGGCGAGATCGAGCACGACCTTCATCGACGTCGCCCCAGGCAGCGCGTTGTCGAACGGCGGGGCGGCGAGCGCCTGGAAGTCGGCGTTACACGCCAAGGTGGACAACGAGTCCGGCACCTCGCCCGTGATCTGACAGGCGCCTTCGACCACCTGATCGCTGGCGTCCGAGCCGCCATCTTCCGACGCGGAGGACCGACCTCCACACGCGGCGAGCGCCGCCATCAACAGCAGTGGGACATGAGCTCGCGGCTGCAACACGCGCTCACACTACATGTCGTCACCGAGCTGCGACGAAACTGACACAAAGTGAAACACGAGCCATCACCGCTAGATACGGAGGGACGCTGTCCACTTACGCAACTTCGGACAAGGTCACCTGCCCGAGTTCCCGGCGCTACGGCAGGGGCTACGCCCATTCCATCGCGTCGAAGCCTCGCTCGAACGCTAGCCCTTCGGCTGCGGGACCACGCGCAGGTACGGACGCACCGTCTTCCAGCCGTTCGGGAACAGGCCCTTGGCGTCCTGATCTGAAACCGACGGTACGATGATGACGTCTTGGCCCTGCTTCCAGTCCGATGGCGTCGCGACCTTGTGCTTCGCGGTGAGCTGCAGCGAGTCGATCACGCGAAGGACTTCGTCGAAGTTGCGGCCGGTGCTCGCCGGGTAGGTGAGCGTCAGCTTGAGCTTCTTGTCGGGTCCGATCACGAACACCGAGCGAACCGTGAACGTATCGCTCGCGTTGGGATGAATCATCCCGTAGAGGCTCGCGACCTTCTTGTCGCTGTCCGCGATCAACGGAAAGTTGAGCGCGTGGCCCTGGGTCTCCTTGATGTCGTTCGCCCACTCCGTGTGCGACCCGAGCGGGTCGACGGAGAGGCCGATGACCTTGACGCCGCGCTTGTCGAACTCGGGCTTGAGCGCCGAGACCCGACCGAGCTCGGTCGTGCACACCGGTGTAAAGTCCTTGGGATGCGAGAACAGCACCGCCCAGCTGTTGCCGAGCCAGCCGTGAAAGCTGATCGGGCCTTCGGTGGTCTCTGCGGTGAAATCTGGTGCTTCGTCGCCTAGCTGAAGTGCCATGATCGTTCTCCGTGATGTTAGATGTGTTGCCGTTGTAACGGATCCCGGAGACGCTGGCAATCAGGAACGACCGCGATCCGCGAGCGGTCGTTGCGAGCTCTGTGGCGACGCGCGGCGCGAGTCGAGACGGAATCGCCGTCGAGGCGTCCGCTACTCCGCGCCGGCCGGCACGGACGCGGCCGGCGGCACCTTGCGCTCCGATCGGATCGTGCCGGGCAGGACGTCGACCGGGATCGGCGGCGTCAACTCGTAGAGGAAGCCGCGGGTATCGAGCTTGGCCGTGAACGTGCCCATCGCGTGGATGGTGCGGCGGTAGTGCTCGGGCGCCTGACCCTTGGCCACGTGGTCACGGTGACGGAGGAGAAACGAGCCCAGGCGGACGGCCAGCTGGTTGTACAACCGATGACAGCCGTGGCTCGTGCCGTTCACGATCGATGTCACGACCGCCGAGCCGTGGGTCCCGATCCCGTTGTCGACGAACTGGGTGCCATGGCCGCCGCGGACCACCCGCAGGTGCGGCAACAGCATCATGCCGAACGCCGACAGCGGCCCGGGGCCCATGATCGATCGCTTGAGCTCCCAATGGCCTTTCGAGACCCACGTCACGAGCTCCTCATCGGGGGTCGCCGACGGCGGCAGCCAGGTCGGTGCGGCATAGAGGTCGCGCCACACACGTGGGCCGACATCGGATTCCTTCCACCGCTTGACGATGGTGCCGCCGACGTTCACGTTCGACCAGCCGCCGATCGTGGTGGGCCAGCGGATCAACGGACGCTTGGTGGCACCGTCCTGAGCGAACAGGACGAGCGCCGGGCGCCGCCACGCGATCCGCTGCGCGGGTTCCTCGTCGTACCAGACATCGCCGCGATCGATCTCGGCGGACAGCGCCATGTGCGACGAGTGATACGCGGGCACGGCCGGCAGCGCGAGGGCGGCGCGCACGCCGGAAGGATGGCGTGCGAAGAACGCGATGGCCTGCGCGGGTGACGCCCAGCCGAGCCCGGCGGCGGCAGCGGTCGTCGCGGCGCCGATCAGGTCGGGGGCGGCGTTCGCCATCGGACGATCGTGCCCCCGCGGCCGTCTCATCACCTCGGGATCGAGCATGCGCCCCGCGATCGGCTGCGGGCCGGTGGCGGCGCTGCCGTCCTCGATCAGGCCGGTGGCATCGACCACGCGTTCGCGCAGCACGCGCAGCGCCAGCCGGAAGTCGAGCTCGCGCGGATCGGTGGCGAGCGCGGTGCGGGTCTCGAGATCGAGCCGACCGTTGGGGAGCAGGAAGTTCCGACGCTGGTAGAGCTCGACGGCCGCGCCCATCGCCCAGGAAAACGTGCCGTCGGCGTCCTTGCTGGCCAGGTAGCCTTCGCACACGAGGTGGCGCTGGGCGGCCACGATCCCGGCGTAGATCTCGTCGGCGGCATGCCATTGCGCGTAGGCCCCGGCGAGCTCGCGATCGGCGGCGAGCGGCGCGTAGTCGGCGAGCTTCCGCTGGAGGCGAACGCGCTCGAGGATCGCGCCGAGCTGGGTGCGCTGCTGGACGGCGAACCGCACGGCCTGCGCGTGTTCTTCGCCGTACGGCCGCGCGAGCTTCGCGATCGGCGACGAATCGATCCTGGCGTGGCACGCGTAGCGCGCGGTCTCCGCGAACCGCCGGCGCACGATCGCGAACGACGGCACCACGCCGTAGAGCTCGGTCAGGGCCGTGGTCGACGGCAGCGGTGTGCCGTCGAGGGCGCGCTCGGTGGCGAGCGCCAGGTAGGTCGCGCGAAACGCCGGCTCGCTGCCGTCGGGCGCCGGCGCGAACAGCCGCGGGGTCCACGCGTCGCGCAGATCGACGATCGTCCGGTCGGCCGGAGCCGCGGCCTCGCAGACCGGCGTTCGCTCCTTGCCGTCGTCGAACATGGCCACATCACACGACCGCTCGTGCGGGACCTGAGCCGCGGGATAACACGCGGCCAGCGCGACCATCACGATCCATCTCGAGCGCACGCCCCACCAGTATCGACGCGAACGAGGCGTGACGCGAACAATTATCCACGGGGGACGCCACCTCCGAAATTGTCCGAGTGCCGGACAATACCGAACCGCATATGATCTTCGCAGCTTAGCGATTGACCCGTTCGCAAGGAGCGGCGACCCGTTCCGGCGATGCGCACACCGCCCCCGTTCCTCCGCGGCTATCTCGTCGCGACCGCAGCGGCCAGCCGGCGTACGGTTTCGGGGGCCGAACCTTCTGCCTTGTTGCTGACCAGGACGAACGCGTCGGCGTGATCCTCGAGCGTCGCGCGGATCAGCGCGACGAACGCTTCGCGCAGGTCGAGATCTTCGTCGACGAGCTTGCTGAACGGTTCGTATCTGCGCCGAGCGGCTTCGTGGCTATCGCCCGGGCGGGTCAGCCAGCGCGCGACGAGCACGCGACGTGCAGCGGGCGGCAACAAGGCGCGCTGCGCGACGACCCCCGGCAGCCATCCCCAGGCGTTGTGACAGTGAACTGCGCCGGCATCGGCGAGCGCCTCACCGTACGCGGGTGTCATCAACTCCGCATTGCGCAGCTCGACGGCATACAAAGGACCCGCCGGGAGACGCCGTAGGAACTCGTGCAGCGCCGCGGCAAACCGCGGAGGCGAGCGAACCTCGAACGTCGAGAATTGAAAGATCAGCGGTCCGGCCTTGGACCCGAGGCCTTCGACGAACGGCGCGATCACGTGATCGCTCGCGTAGGCCGCGTCGAGTAACCGGGGGTTTCGCTGACCCGCGCGCCCGCCGTAGCGAGCGTGCGCGGGAAACCGCACCGCCGTGCAGTCCTCGTGCGCCTTCGCGGCAAACCGGAAATCATCGGGCACCTGCGCCGCGAGCTCCGTGTAGTACTCGAGTGGCAACGGCTCGTAGTAGCTGCGGTCGAGCTCCACCGTGCGAAGCAGCGGATGCTTGGCGTAGGCAGTCAGCCCTCGCTGGACCAGTTCCTTGGCGCGGACGTGGCTCGCATACACGAGCCCGATCCAACCTGGATACGACCACGACATCGTCCCGAACCTGAGCGCATGTGGAAGGACCGCGGCCGACGCGGCGACATCGTCGGGCAACGGCGCGAGCTCGAGCGCGGCTCGCTCGGCCGCGGTTTCGAAGAGCGATAGCTGCGACATCAAACGTGGCAGTGGATCCGGGTCATCGCACGATCGGCCGGATTGTAGTGAGGATCGTCGGGAACAAACGTCTCTGGCAGGATGCGCGCGCCCACCAGCTCGGAGACCAACCAGAGCTTGCCAACGCCGATCCCGCCGGACTTGCTCGCGCCACCGAGCTGCACCGCCCGCATCACCTCGTTGCCGGTCGTCGAGATGCCGTGGCAGTACGGAGCCGCCACGCGACGCAGTCCTCGATAGTCAAACGCCAGCAGCGACCGCGTGCGGATGGCCTCACAGATGAGCGCGGCGCTGGAGGTCATCGTCCGTCAGCATAGCGTGGCTCACGACGTCGAGGCGCAAGAGGTGGCCGACGAGTCGGTGAGCTGCATACATGCGTTCCCCGAGGTCACGGGCTGCCTGATCGATCCCCGACGCGACGCGTGGCACGTTCGTCAACGGCCCCGAGAACCCGCATAGTAGAATCGTCGTTGCGATCATGAGGCACGGAGCGGGCCGGCGAATGACGATGAACCGGCATCGGGCGGTTCGATCGTTCCTGGCCTTGGCAACATCCTTGGTCCTGGGATGCGGCCGGTTCGGATTCGATAGCCATGATGGTGTCGGGGATGGTGGCGGCGACGACGGTCCGATGACCGACCGTCCGATGTCGGTCGACGGCGATGAGACGAGCGCCGGTTGCACACCGGTCGGCCCGATGGACAACTTCGATGATGGCGTCACCTCGGCGGAGTGGTCGCCGAGCGCCAATCCGCCGGTCACGATCGCCGAGACCCAAGGCCAGCTCGTCATCACACTTGCCAACGCCAGCGCCGGAAGCCGCTACGGCTCGTACGATACGGGCGGGCTGCTCGACCTTCGCGACCACTGCGTGTTCGTCACCGCGGTCGCGGTTCCGCGCGCGAACCCCAACGTGGAGATGACCCTCCAGATCTCGGTGAACGCGGGCAGCTTGTCCGCCGGGATCCGCATGTACAACGGCTTGTTGGACGCCTTCACGAGGAACAGCGGGGGGCTCACCTCTCATGCCGACCCGATCTTCGATCCCGTGCAGCATGCTCGCTGGCGGCTGCGCGAGCTGACGGGGACCTTCTACTGGGAGACCTCGCCGGACGGCAACGCGTGGACGATCCAGTTCAGTGAACCGACGCCATTCGGCGTGGCGGCAACGAAGATCGAGATGTTCGCGGGCACGAGCGTCTCGGTCGCAAATCCCGGACAAGCGATCTTCGATCGCTTCAACCTACCGTAGACGGTCTGAAATACCCCGACGAGCACGAGGTCGACAGCCGCCCGTCGGTTGGATCCTCGTGGCTCGACTTCGGCTGCCCACGGAGGATTGTTGTCTCCGACGGGTGGCGTATGCTCGCGCAGGATGTCGAGCTCGGCTACTCCCTACTGGAAGCTCATCGCCGTGCTGTTCAGCAGCCAGACGATGTCTCCCGCGCTGGCGATGACGCTCTATCGAACTGCGCTCGACTTGTATGTCCGCGGCGGCGATGCCGCGATCCTCGACGGCGAAGCGATGTATGGCAAGGTTCGAAACCTCGGCACGGACCTCCTCCTGGGGACGATCGGCGGGCCCGCCTTCGAGGCCGAGGTCGAGACCGAGCGCGGGAAGCTGACCGCGCGGTTCCTCCTGACCCGGGCGGCGCTCGACCAACCCGCCGATGCGGGTCCACCGGATCCGTACATGAACTGATCGTTCGAGCCGACGATGACCGCGCGAGTCATTCGTCGCCGACCAAGACCTCCCCCCGACCGGTCTACCCCTCCTACGCGTTCGCTCAGGGCGCGTTGTCGGGTTGCGCGTCGACGAAGCTGGCGATGTGCGCCGTGTAATCGTCGTCGAAGATCGGGACCGTGCCGTCGCTCCCGGCGAGCTCGCCGATGATGAACGTGCGGTCCTTGGGGATCCCCGCGTTCGCGTACGCGCTGATGTCGGTCTCGGCGTTGCCGTAGACCGCCACCGGCGTCCAGCCGAAGCTCGTGGTCAAGCGCTGCAGCCATCGCGTCTTGTACGCGCTCGCGTCGGACAGGTCGTTCGCGGTGATCACGGCGCCGATCGGGAAGCCGAGCGCACGCAGCCATTCGCGGGTCTCCGCGCGATACACGTGCGGGCGCGCGGTCAGGTACACGATCTGATACCGCTTGCTCGCCCACGCACGCATCAGCGCATCCGCGCTGACCTTCATCCTCGGCAGGTAGGTTGGATCCGCGGTCTCCTCGAACAACTCCGAGTCCGCCGTCGTCAGCGTGCCGTCGATGTCGGTGACCACGACCTTGGTGCCCGGTGGGAGCAGCTGCCTGTAGTGAACGGCGCAGCTCCCGTCCGCCTCGAGCATCGCGTAGACCGGCTGGCCATTGGCCGGAGGATCTCCCTCGTCGGGGAAGTCGTACATCCCGTCCTCCCCCGTCTCGCCGCGATCGATCATCGCCCACGCGGCAGCCTGGTCGTCGTACGTCCACAAGCTCACGCGCTCGCCGGGAAGCGGCGTCGAGAACAGCCCGTTGGTCTCGGCCGTGCGCGCCTTGAGCCCGCGATATCCACCAGGCGCGGCGGCAGCGTCGGCGAGATAGCTATCCGCGGTCGCGCCGTGCGGATTGCCGAGCGTATCGGCGGCCTCGTCCTTGTCTCGCGTGCGGCTCTGGGCGAGCGCGGCGTTGTCCCGGCGCGCGAACCCGGTCGATTCGAGCCGAAATGGCAGGGCTCCCGGCCTGGGACACGCGAGCGCGACGGCGTTCGTCAGCGGGGGAAGCGCGGCATCGCCGCACCCACCGAGGCCGACGAGCAGTGCGAGGAGTGCATGCCGCGCCACGCTTTGACCATGACACCGATTGGCGCGCGAAACATCCCGACATGCTCCCGACACATGGACCACGAGACGGGTCGGTCAGAGTGCTTCGCATGCCGAGCAACCATCACAGCTCGATCGCAGGGACGGCCTCGATGAGGATTCGCCGCCGGGGCGCCGCCGGCTGGACGTTCACGCGCCCGCGGGCGCCGGAGCTCGGGCTCGACAGCACGGGCGCATCGCCGCCAGACCGCACCGGACTTCACCGCCTGCGAGTCCAGCGCGCTGGCGTGACCCTCGACATCTTCGCGGTTCTCTTCTTCCACGAGAAGCTCGCATGAACGACTGCCTGGCTATCTGATCGGCCTCGCGGCTAGCGCTCGATCTGCGAGTTGATCACCTGCGCGGGATCTTTGGCGAGAACATAGAAGCCCGGCAGCCCTGGGGTCTCGAACGTGCCCCGAGGGT
>WBZN01000887.1_pt1 | contig 19541 bp, 18 predicted proteins | sample 5204281 | NCBI WGS metagenome assembly WBZN01 (sample SAMN12344347, study PRJNA552823) | activated sludge metagenome | biome: Activated sludge suspended growth; feature: Nitrification reactor; material: Wastewater; isolation source: activated sludge from nitrification reactor of wastewater... | reverse complement strand
AGCCATGCCCCTCCGCGCGTGTGATCCCCTCTGTCTTCAATTCCAACTTAAATTGCTGTTTGAGTGCGTCCAACCGCTTTTGTTTCGGAGTGAGTGCTGCGAGCTCGGTTTGCAAGCCGAGATACTCCTCGACGGCCGGCACCAGTTCAGTGCGGAGTTCCGCAATGCCCTCAGGAGGGACTTGTTCGACCCCTTCCCAGCAAAACTGGTACGGACAGTAGTCGCAATGGTAGTTGTCGGCATTGGGATATGGGCGAGCAGGCAATGTGTCTTGATCCCGATACTGTTCCACCTCTTCAAAGCGACGGAGTGCCTCCTTATACAAGCCCACAAAGTTTTGCTTGGGATAGATGCGTGTGCCTGTGCTGTGTGTAATTTCAAGCACGATCAGGCGGTCGTTGTCGCGGTCGTAGCGGACTCGATATTCGAGGAACGCGCTCTGGTTTTTGTTCTTGATGAGGAGGAGCGCTTCGTCGATGTGAGGATTCAGTGCGGCCAACCCAACCAGATAGAAGACCACCTGTACGAAGTAGTTTATCGGGTAATTCCCTTCTGCAAAGCGAGTGAAGGTGAAGTGTTCTACAGCCTTCAACTCCAGGAGGCGATCAATCCCCAAGAGGTCCGTGATGACGCCGTCAATGTGACCTTTGATTGGGAACGGTCGACCCTGGAAGGTCGTGGTCGCGCAGGTTAATTCAAGCTGTTGGCTGTGGAGATGAAACGTGCTCTTGGCGATCCAGTTCAACACTAGTTCTTCATGCCACGTACTGTCGTCAAGGACAACGAGGAAGCGACCGCTCGGACTTTTCGCGGGAGCGTGCCGGGCATGGTATGTGAGTTTGCGGATGCAGTGGTCGGGACCGGCATTCGACGGACGAGGCCGGTACTCCCATTCCTGATGTTCCATAAGGGCGAGTGGATGGATGAGTTCAGCGAGCATAGGGCCTCCGGGTGAGTTCGTGCAGCGTGTCGATCGACGGGGAGGTCGTGCGGTTCGCTGACGTGAAGAAGCTGTGACATACCGTTTTGGGACCAAAACGGTATGTCACAGAGTTATGGATACGAGTGCGTGATGGCTGAGAATGGGGGAGGGAGAAGGATGAACGGCTACGGATCGACACAAGTGAGTATGCAGGGGAAAGACGTCTCCGCAGAGGTGGTGAGCTGCCCTGAGGAAATGCCTCAGGTGGTTGGGGTGATCACGAGTCGGACGCGTGCGCGTCGGGGCGCCGGCGAGTGGATCGAAATCGGTCGCAAACGGCGGGCGTTTGTTCCGGACGGGCTTCCCGTGCCTTCGGTCGGAGAGGTGGGAGAGTTCTGGGGGCGAACGATGGCCAATGGCGCAGATCTCTTTCTCATGGTCTCCGGGTCACGATCACGACCATTCGAAGCCTGCGCGAGTCCATCGGAGCTGCTGAGGGTCCTCGGCTTGCGTCGTGCCCCACCGCGTCAGGTCGAGGAGGTATTCCAATTGTTGGCCCCTCTGGTGGAATGGCTGTGTTGTGCAGGTTGGAAAGCTGTGGCGCGTGGAATATTGAAGGGCACACTGCGATCGGCGCGGGCCATCTCCGCAGATCCGTTTCTGCTGTACCGCCGCTGGCGACTTCCCTTTCAGGCTACGGTCGCGGCCGCGCAGGTGTTAGGGCATGAGTTGTGTAGTGACGGACACTATAAGGCGGCGGTGATGGAGGCGCTCGCGCGAGCCGACGAGGAAGGGGTCGGAGGCATCTCGGAAGTGCAGCTTGTGGCCCGTTGTGAAGAATTGATCGGACTGCCTGCAGACAAGGTCGCGTCGTCAATCACGCTGCTGGCTGGGCGTGTGGGGAAATTCGAGCACGGCTTGTGGTTTTCGCCGGGGGTGTATTTTGCGCGAAAGAAAGCCCTGGCCATGATTCGAGCGAATCAGCAGGACTCTGGTGATGCGAGATCGAGCGTGCAAGCCGGAGCGCTGCGGTATCGGTATGCGATTGTCACTGGCGGTGCTGGGAGTGGAAAAACCGAATTGGCGAAATCCCTCATGGCCCAGGTGCGCGAGCAAGGGGGGAAGGTGGCGGCCACGGCGATGACCGGGAAAGCGGCGACCCTCCTCGGGGAGGACGCCACGACGCTGCATAAGCTGCTGGGGTATGGGGGCGGCGGCTATTCGGTGTCCACCGTGGATGCCGACCTGGTCTTGGTCGATGAAGCCGGCATGCTGACCTGGCATATCTTGTATCGATTGCTGCTCGCCTGTCGAGGGCAGATTGTGTTGATCGGCGATCCGCAGCAACTAGCCCCGGTGGGAGCGACTCCGGTGATGACTGAGTTGTTGACCGTTCTGCCGGTAGTGCGGTTGGGCGAAGAAGGCTCCAAGGGGTCCTTGCTGGTCAGGGTTCAAGTGATTCGCTTCGCATCCGAGGCACTCCTGCTGCATCAGTTACGGAAGGTGGTGCGCGGCTATCAAGACACAGGGGTGGAGTGGCAGGCTTTGTCGCCTGTGTATGCCGGAGGACTCGGTGTGGATCGGCTGAACCGGTGGCTGCAGGAGATTGTGAATCCGGACGGTCTGCCGTGTCATGGCGGGTTTCGAACGGGGGACCGCGTCATCGTGACCAAGACTCGATACGATGGGGGCCGGCGAGCGGTCAATGGGGAGCAAGGGCGGGTGCTCGGGGGAATGGGTGACACGATTGCATTGCGACTGGACTCCGGGCGTGAGGTCGCGCTTAGGGTAGAGGAACTGCAGTTGAGCTATTGCATTACCGTGCACAAGGCGCAGGGGAGCCGCTATGAGCGCGTGGTGTTTGTCATTCCAGAACGGGAGTGTGGGACGTTTGCGGTCGAGGAGCGCATGCAATATGTCGGCAGAACGCGTGGACGCGAGGCGACAGTCTGTATGGTGTATTAGCGTGGGGGGTGGTGTATGAACCCGAGGTATTGGCGCGGGTCAGGGCGACGTCAGCCCATGAGCCTGCGTGCGGTCGGAGCCGGCGTGGTAGCGCCCAAGGCATCTCGGAGCCTGGACCGTGTCCTGAGGTTGGAATATCACGACACGAGTCCGTCAGGAAAGAACCAGATGGGGCTGGCGGTGATCGAAGGTCGGCTTCGTCGGTATCCGACGAAGCGCTTCACTCGGTGGCTGACGAATGTGGAACGGGAATTTCGGACGCAGCTACGAGGGATTCAGCCGTACCTCCCGATCCAGGGGGCGTGCTATGCAATCGTGGAATATGTGCCGGGCGATCTCATCACACGGGATCTCCCAGGAATGCAAGACGCGGTCTGGCATATGTGTGAACGGTTTGGCATTGTCACCAATGACAAGTGGTTTCAGCATCTGATTTGGATCACGCGGGCCATGGATCGTGCCCATCCACGGCTCTGCTTGCGAATTGTCCCTGGTTCATGGGCATTGGAATGGGTCGTTCGGGATCTATCAGGGAGTGTGACCCTGACATCTGTGCTTCCCTACCGCTGAACTCTACGCTCTCCTGAAAGCATGTGCTGCACCTGTCCGCGGTCCTTCGGTAATACGAGGGTAGCAACCTTCTGTGTTGTGTAATGCCTAAAAGGAGATTGGGACCGATGCGTGGAGGCAGGAAGCGGGTACTGGCGGTTGCGGTGACACTGGGGTTCATAGGTCTGGGGGCCGACGTGGTAGTGGCGCTTTCCCCGGTGAATATCAGTCCGGGCTATCCGACCTCGCTCGATGACGCCTATCCTGTGCCCACCAACCAGGTGGTGATCCAATCGGCGCTGCGGCCTGACATCGCTCGGAATGACTCTGGCTCGGAGAGTGGGCGTTTCCGGGCGACGCACGATCTGCGCTATGGGGCGACAGAGAATATGGAATTGACGGTCAGCGGGACCTCGCTCCGAGGCCCATTGAATCCTGGGACTATGGACGATCCCAGATCGTTCCAGGTGGGAATTCTTGCGCGGTTTCGGAAGCAAGCCGAAGAGCGAGACCTGCTGCCCTCGATCAGCGTGCGTGTGTTGGGTGAGGTGCCGTATGCGGGAGAACGCACGAATCCTGGATTGCGCTGGGCGTTGGTCACAACCTGGAATCTGGGGAATCGGTGGTGGCTCCATGGCAATCTGGGATATGAGGTTGTGCCGTCATTTCAACCAGGTCATTGGGTCCCGCATCGCTCGAGCATCATTTTCGTGAACCTGGGGTTTGTGAAGGCGCTCGATGAGTCCTCTGCGATTGTGGGCGGCTTGCGGTTCCAGGAAGACCCGCTCAATTCGAAGAAGCAGGTCGCCAGTCCGGAGCTGGGGTATGTGCTGGCGTTGGACAAGCACTGGTTACTCTCGTTGAGTGCCTCCCGTGATTTCCTGGGATCTGTTGGACAAGCGGCGTTTCGTGGGTCAGTGGGAGTGACGTATGCGTTCTAGCGGGGGGAGGCGCTACGCGACTCGCAGGAGGCGATCGTGAGGATCGCTTCCAAGATGGCGACTCTCGGCACGCTGATCCAAGCCCCGGTGATGGGGACAGTGGAACCAGACAGTAACACCTGTTTGTTGGGATAAAACGAGGAGCATCACCGATGGGACTGTATGGAAACTTGTTGAAACCTTGTCCTCGTTGCAACGGGGAATTGTTTGGGTATCGTTCACATGATGGCGACGAATTCATGAATAGCTGTCTTCATCAGTGTCTTCAGTGCGCTCGGTTATTCCAGCGATCGACCGACGGGTCCTTCCGAGCCTGGGGTGGGCGCGTGGCTCCTGTCGATCTAATTGCCTCCTAATCTGCGCGCGTCCTCTCGTGCCTACGTCGTTGCATCGACGACGTCCCCTCCGAGATCCTGTTTCTTCTGTTCGTCAGTGAGACACCCTGGCAGTCGGTAATACCAAGGATGAGTCTGGCCATTCGGAAGCCGTGGTGAAAGGGGAAAGTATGACAGGGGGACGGACGAATTACTTGTCGTGGGCCGGTCTGGCTTGTGTGGGACTGCTGACCGTCGGGGGCTGTACCACGCGACCTGCCGTGCCGCCAACGATGTCGGAGCCAACGCGACTTTGCGGACAGGGCTACACGTTTCCGACAACGGTGGTCTCCGTCCAATCTGGTCCGCAATGGCTGCTGTCTCGTCCGATGGGATGTCCAGAGCCGACGCCGCTCACACAGGTACCTAGCAAACCGACGGTGGCGGATCTCGAGCCGAAACCGATCAAAGCAGGGATCCATCGGCTACAGGGGTTGCCGACGATTTCGTCTGGCACATTGGTAACCCGTCCTGGTGACACGTCACACACTCCGGGAAGCAGTCCGGACAAGGCCGTGACTCCTGGTCCCACGGGAAGCCCGACCACACCCGCGTGCCGTCGCGAGCCTGAGGTACGGCACCGAAGCGTCTCGTTCGCAATGGGGTCGGCCGACCTGTCAGAGCGTGCGCACCGGGACCTAACGGAACTGCGCATCGAGGAGGTCCTCTATCTGCGGCTGGAGGGCTACACCGATCCGACCGGGTCTCGGGAGACGAACGAGGAACTCGGGACGGCTCGGGCACAGGCGGTGGCGAAGGTGCTGCAGGCGCGCGTGAAGGGGCTAGCTCAGGTGGAAGTGGTCGGTCGCGGAGGATGCTGTTTTTTGTCGAACCACGCGGACAGTCGACGCGTGGAGATCACGATGTTGCTGCGAGGGAGGTGTGGAGATCCCTTAGCGGTTGAGCGGCGATCGGAAATGCCTCCGGTAACACCTGTGGTGTCAACTGGTGCCACACAAGACTCAGGGAAACCATAAGGAGAGGCTGGGGAGGAGCATGGCAATGCTGGAATGAACTGAGGGCGGTCATTCGGTTTGGCAACCGCGGGTCTTCTGAACTGTGAGCGATGAGCCAGGGGAGGGGCCGGAGTATGGACAGTGGCTTAAGGAAAGTGGCCGGAGAAATCTGGCGGATGAGTCTCTTGTTAGGGCTCATGGTGCTTGCTTCGTTTGTGGTGCTGGCCGTGCCCGCTTTTGCGGGTGCGGATGCGACGTTCGGACCGTTGGTCACGCTGTTGACCAACTACATGCAGGGGTCGCTGGGGACGTTGTTAGCCCTGGTCGCGGGGGCGATCGGGCTGGGATCGGCGATGGCGGGCCGTTGGGCCGGCATGTTCACGGGATTCGGTGTGGCGGCCGCCGCCTTTTATATCCCCAACATCATCCCGACCATTACCACGGGACTGATGTAAGCGCGCGTTAGAGGTAAGGCGTCGTGACGGCGGGGCGGATCAGAGCCCCGCCGTCACACGGGAGTAGGAGAGGCACGGATGAACGGCACGTTTATTCCACGATATCTCGATAGCTTGCCCCAGATCTTCTGGTGGGAAATTGATGAGTTGGCCGTGCTCTTTGTGTGCATCTTTCTCGGCATTGTCACGAAGTTCCTGACCTACCTGATTGTGATCGGGATCGTGAGCACGTTGGTCTTGTCGAAAATGAAGAACGGGAAGTCCGAGGGATTCCTCTTCCATTGGGCCTATTGGTCTGGTGTGCCCACGTTTCAGCTGACAGGGGCACCGCACGGAACCACCCGAGAGATGATGGAGTAACGACGATGACAATCGAGCTGTGGAAATCCAAACTACATAACGCCCAGGTCTTAAATCTGGTGTTCGCGGCCCTGGCCATCGTTCTGGCTGTGGCTCTGGTGGCGAATGGATTTTTTCGACAGAACGTCGCGGTGCATGTGGTGCCGATCAATCCGACTCAGGAGTATTGGGCGAACGCGATGGGGGGCGACGAGTATTACAAAAAGTCCATTGCCATGGCCATGTTGCCGTGGATTGCCAATGTCACGCCCGCCTCTGTTGATTTTCACCATCGTCAGCTCCTGCAGTGGGTTCCGTCGAGCCACTATGGGCTGATGTCCGAGTCTCTTGGGGCGGAAGCCGTGTACGTGAAGACCAACAATCTCAGTCGGGTGTTTTTTGTGACAGCCAGCCGCGTGGACGGCGATATGGCTGTGTTCGAGGGGATCGAACGCCGCTTTGTGGGGAAGAGTGAGATCCGGGAAGAGGAGCGGGAGTACCGCATTTCGATGCGATGGGAGCAAGGGAGGCCGTGGGTGGTCGGGCTATCAGCGGTTCACTTGGATCGTTCGCTGCAGGATAGTCAATCAGATCCGGCAAAGGGGTAAGGGGAGACGTATGACATCCAGCGTGTATCGAGACACAAAGCACCGGGCGATGGCGATGTGCGTCCTTGGCCTGTTGTTGTGCTTGTCCTGGGCCGAGTCAGCTGGAGCGGCGGTGGTCGTGGGTGATGAAGGTGCGACGACCCTCACGTTGTCCGGCAGGGATTTGAACGTGCTGACGTTTCCCGCGCCGATCACCATGGCGACGAGCTCCAGGGCGGATCTCAAGGCCAAACCGGAAGGGCGCAACCTGATCGTCCAGGTCAAAACCGGCCCCGCCGATCTGGTCGTGATGGCCGGCGAGCAAACCTACCTCTTTGAAGTTGTGGTGAGCGCGTCGCTCGGCGCACAGACCGTCAATATTGAGGATAGGCGTGCCGGGGCTGCGGCCTATGACTCGGATCCTGCCCGCCAAGCCGGGGACTACGTGGATGGGCTACTCGAGACATTGCAGATGGCTGCGCGTAGCGCGTTGCCCAAAGGGTATCGGCAGACGACGATGACTGAAGAACGATATCCGAAGTGGCTCGAGCTGAAGGTGGTGCAGGGAGTCGAGTATCGCGGGCCGAAATACCGGGTGATTGTGTACCGTTTGGTGAATACCTCGGGACATAAGTACACCTTGCGGGAACAGGAATTCCTGACTGGGACTCAAAAAGCGATCGCCTTAAATCGCGAGGTGGTCGAGTCAGGCGAAGAAGTGGTGGTGTATCTGCTGGATGACGCTCCGCCTGAACCACCCAAACCCAAGCCTGAGCAGAAAGTGGATCCAGACGCAAAGGGCTAACCTCAGACCGGAGACCTAGGATGGCATCGATTAAACCGACGGAGAGCGCGATTCTCAACCCTGGCGACCCGATTCGGCCAGAGAAACCGGCCCCTTCAAAGCTGTTGGCGGGAGTTGTTCTGGTGGGTGGATTCATCGTCCTGAGCATGGTGCTGCAGCAATTCCGAGGCAATCAACCAGGGATTGTCCGTGGCAAGTCCCCCGTCAAGACCGTGTCGATCAATCGTGAGGCGACGGACAAAGAAATCTACATGAAGGACGCAGGGGCCAGGATTGAGGCCTTGGAGCAGCAGCGGGACCAAATGCGTAGACTGTTGGAGCAGGATGGGCGAGACAAGACAGAGATGAAGACACAGTTGAGCGATTTGCAGAAGCGGATTGAGTCGGTGGCGCGTTCTGGTGGTGGGGCCTCAGCCGGGACAAAGAGTGGCGCCTTGCCCCCGCTGCCTCCTCCGCTCAGCGCCAACCCCTTGGGTGGAGCGAGCGCGACGCCTGTCTCGACCATGCCAGTGCCGAAGGGTCCCATTCCCGTGCAAAGCGCCCCGAAACCGGTAGGCGGGCCGCTTCCGGCCCCTGGGACCGCGATCGGATCGACTGATGGGTTTCAGGTGTTTCGGCCAGAGACAGTGCCTGGCGCCAAAAAGCACGAAAAGAAACTATGGCTGAACACGGGGACGATTATCCCGGTCAAGTTACTCTCCGGCATGGATGCGCCGGCTCGTTCGACGGGGGCGCAGGGTGGGGGGGCCGCTGTAAACAGTCCCTACCCGGTGCTCATGATGGTGCGCGACATCATGAAGCTTCCAAATGAGGCGAGGATTGATGCGAAGGATTGTTTCCTGGTGGGAGAAGGCTTGGGAGATTTGTCCTCGGAACGCGTAATGATTCGCGGCAACGCCATCTCGTGCGTGAAAAAGAACGGGGAGGCGGTCGATATCGAATTGAAAGGGTTTGTCAGTGGGGAAGATGGCAAACAGGGGATGCGTGGGCGGGTGGTCTTGAAAGAAGGGGCATTGTTGGGCCGCACGCTGCTTGCTGGGTTTGTGTCCGGCATCTCGCGGGCCTTCATGCCCTATCAGTCCGGATTTTTCGTTGCCCAAAGCCCGAGCCAAGCTTTCAACTTACCGCCGGCCGGGCCCGTGGCAATGTCGGGGATGGCTGGTGGCGCCGGTCGCGCCGCGGAGTTGTTGGCTCGTCATTACAGCATGATGGCGGCTTCCATTTTCCCGGTGATCGAAATCGACGCGCAGCGGGAAGTGGATTTTATCGTGGGAACGGGACGCGAGTTGGAGGGGTTCTTCCAGTAATTCAAACGGGAGCATGTCGCGATGAAACAATCCTATCAGCAGCTAATGGCGGGCCTGTTGTGTGCGGTGTGTGTGTCGGTTGGGTGTGAGCCTGATTTGAGAGCCGAACCGGATGATGGTGTGAGGCCTATCAAAACGGTGATCGAACAGAAGTTTCCCGGCATGAAAGTGATGCGAGTGTCCAGGACGGAAATCCTGGGGTGGCTCTTGGTAGAGAGCGACAGTGACCGAGTGGAAAACTTCATGTACGTGCATGAGTCCGGGAGATACGTGCTCTCCGGGGCACTCTTCGATATTCAGATGGGCCGGAACGTGACGCAAGAGTATGTGAGAGATCGTCAACAGGCGCTGCTGGCCGGGATGGATGCGTCCAAGACAATACTACTGTCTCCCATGCAACCGAAGTTGGATCGCCCGCTATTGGTCTTCGACGATCCCGACTGTAGATTCTGTCAGCAGTTTCATCCGGAGGTGAAAAAGCTCGTCGAGGCAGGCATTCCGGTGGCCGTGGTGCTGTATCCGCTCGTGCGGACGCATCCGGATGCGTATCGCAAGTCCGTCGCCATTTGGTGTGCTCCCGATCAAGTCGAGGCGCTGGGGCGAGCACTGATGTCAAAGCCGGTGATGGGAGAGGCGGAGTCTTGCAGTCATCCGATCGACGACAACATCAGATTGGGGAAACGGCTGGGGGTGAACTCCACTCCGATGGTGTTTTTGCCGAATGGCCAATCCTTCGCCGGCTATCGTCCTGCCAGTGAAGTGTTGGCTTTGCTGCAGATGGAGCCGGAGCAGAAGTAGGGAAAACGGTCGGGGCGGATTCTCGAGGAGGCATACGACATGATGTCTGGGTATATGGGGCGCTGCATCACGCAAGGTGGTTCATGGCACCGCTTGGGCCCTGGGGCAGCTATGGGCCTGTGTGTCGTCCTGGCGGGCTGTGGCGGCTATGAATCCAATTTCAGTTGTAAGGGATACCCAGATCAAGCGACGTGTGAATCGGTCTCCGAAGCCTACGAGAAGCGCTTCGCTGCTGGCCAAAGGGTGATGCAGTACACGAAAGACCAGAAGGATGCCTCGCACGACACCGGCGCAAACTCAGGGCCAAGTCAGGCCCCGCCTCCGATGGTCTTCAGCGGCAAACCGGACAGCGCTGTCGGCAGGCCGGTGATCACGCCGGCCTCGGCCCTCCGTGTCACGGTATTTCCCTGGAAGGATACGAAAAAACGCCTCCACGATCAGTCGCGACACTATCTCATCGTCGACGAACCGGACTTTATTTTCGGGCATATGGCGCAGGGTGTGAGTACCGGATCGAGTTCGGGGCATGGAAAAGATCTGTATCCGAGAATGGGGCGGATGGTCGAGAAGCGAGACGGGAAGAGGAGTCCCAGTGGGAACGCGGCGGCGAACGCCATGACGGAGAACATTCCGGAAGTAGGGCAGCGCTCGGCGCCGATGCCTGTGAATCCTCTTGGTTCTGGCGGCATCATGCCGCAGGGCTTTCCGCAGCTCCCTCAGTCCGGGGGAGCCAATTACCTGACCGATGATGGCCAGTTGGCACCTCAGTAGTGGAATGATCCCAGAGGAGCGAATATGTCGACGATTCTTGAGTGGAAGGCAAAGCAGCTGGTCGAGCGGACAGCCATCAGTGATTGGTTGCCCTACGAGGCTTGGGATGACACCAATCAGGTCTATCGTTTGGATGATGGGCGTATCGGTGTGGTGTTTGCGAGCAAGCCCCTACTGGGGTTGTCGGAAGAGTCCATTCAAAAACTGACGAATCTCTTCGAGTCAGACCTGCCGATCGGAACGACGTTTCAATTCATGCTGCACGCATCCCCCATCATCGAGCCCTATCTGGACCATCACGTTGTGCTGGCGCAACGGGGGCAGGCAGGGGAACGCTATGTGGCCGATGCACGAAAGACCGCAGAGTTCTATCTGCATGCTCGAGACACACAACTGACGTCCAACCCACCGTTACGCCCCCGAGATTTCACCGTCTATGTGTCCGTGGCCTTTCCGACGCAGGAGACGACCGCGCAGGGATGGGAAGATGAGCGGATACATCAAGCGGTGTCGGGCATCGAGGGGCAGTTGAACACGTTAGGATTGCTGCCTGAGCGGGTGGGGCCGCTGCAATTATTGAATGTCCTGCATGTGCTGCTGAACCCGGGCCACGGCTGGGAGAGTCGGCCGCCGGCGTACAGCGATCAACTGCCGATACGGGATCAGGCGGTCCGCCTCGATACGACGGCCACGCTCCGCACCAAGATGATTGAACTGGACGGGAAGTTTCTCAAGACACTCACCGTGCAGTCGTGGCCTGTTCAGTGGCATGGCGGCAACAATCGCGAATTGATCGGGAGCCTGGTGCGGTTCACCGATCAAATCACCTGTCCGTTTTTCCTGACGTTGAATGTCTTGAAATTTGATCAGGGCAAAGCGAAAGGCAAGTTGCGAAAGAAGCACGTCGTAATCAACCAGCAAGCCAGTGGGTTTCTTCTGGGGCTGATTCCCTCCCTCAGGTTCAAATTGGACCATTTCAACGGTGTGCAAGCGCAATTGGAAAACGGAAGACAGCTCATCGGATCCTACTTCCAAGTCGTGCTGTATGGGGACACCCCGCGTCACGTGGAGGAGCAGACAGGGACTCTTCGAGCCCTGTATCGCGCTAAGGATATCAATCTGCAGGAGGATCACTTCATCGGCTGGAAGATCTTTATGACGGGGTTACCCCTCGGCCTCCCGTCGGATGACAAAGCGCTGATTGATGGGCTGAGGCGAATGAAGACCTACCACACTGAGGTCCCGGCGCATATCTGTCCGATCGTGGCGGACTGGAAGGGGGGCGGGGCTCCCGTGGTGCTGCTGACATCTCGCTCAGGCCAACTCATCACGATGGATGTCTTCGCCAACCAGCAGACGAACTACAACATGGCGATCGCGGCCACGTCGGGCGCCGGCAAGTCCTTTTTCATGAACAATTGGATCAAGAGCTACTTGGGCATCGGTGGCCAGGTGTGGGTCATTGATGCCGGCTTCAGTTATGTGAAGCTGGTGGAGCTGCTCAAGGGTCAATACATCCAGTACGGGGCCAACGCTCAGCGCCTTTGTTTCAACCCGTTCAGCAAGCTGGTGCATTGGGGGAGCAGTGCCGGAGGGGATGACGATCCGAGTGACCGAGCGGATGAACTGGCGACGCTCAAGGCGCTGCACGCGCAAATGGCATCCCCGTCGCGTCCGCTCTCCGATGTCGAGCTCTCGTTCATCGAAGAAGCGATCATGCGTGTCCTTGAGGGGGAAGGGCGTGAGGGCTGTCCGGACTCGGTGCACCGAGTTTTGAAGAGCATGACGGATCCTCGGGCCAGAGACCTGGCGCGTGTGTTGGCGTCCTATGCGAAGGGCGGCATGTATTCCCACCTCTTCAACGGCACGAACAATGTCAATTTCGAGAACGACTTCGTGGTGCTTGAACTCGATGGATTGAACGAGCAGAAGCAGTTGCGATCGGTGATCCTCCTGCAGATGCAGATGAATATTCAGGCGGTGATGTATAAAAAAGAGAACCGCGGCCGACGGAAATTCGTCATTCTGGATGAGGCGTGGGACTTGTTGTCCCAGGGAGGCAATACCGCGGCCTTTTTCGAGACCGGCGCGCGCCGAGTTCGGAAGTCGGGTGGCTCCATGATAACGATCACGCAGGGCATCAACGACTACTACGACAAGATGCGGGATGTGGGGCGTTATTTGCTCGAAAATGCGGAGTTTGTGGGACTGCTCAAGCAAAAGACCGAGAGCATTGCGGCGTTTCGGAACAATGGGCGCATCGTGTTGTCGGAAATGGAATACAGACTCTTGTCCTCCGTCACCAAGACCACGGAGTACTCAGAAATTTTCATGATCACGCCGTTTGGGCGAGGCATTTGCCGACTGACCGTACCACGGGAAACTCAGTTGTTGTTTACGACGAATCCGGATGAGCTGGCGCTGATTGATCGGGTGAAAAAAGAGGGACCAAAGGAGCTCTCCATCGATGAAGCCATTCAATACATTATCGCTGCTGAACGTGATCGAGCGGGCGCCGACAATCCTCGAGTGGCTTGATCGGCATCGGTGGGCGCATGTGGGGTTGATGCTGTTCTGCGGGACGATCATTGCTGCCGGCGTCATTGCGCCTTGGTATGAAGTCGCCGCTCGGATGAGCGGGAGTTGGCCGCACCATAATTTCTTCCTCATTCAAAAAGGTCAGCCCGTGGGCCGAGGGGATCTTGTAGCGTTCATCATGCAGCCAGACTATGTGGCACGTGTGCAGCCAGGCCACCTACACCGAGACTACGCGGACGTGGGGAAGCGGTGGATGAAGCGTATCGTCGGGGTGCCGGGGGACCATATCGTCGTGAAAGACAACGAAGTCTATATCAACGGGCAATCGGTGGGGCGGGGATTTGGACTGGATCGCTACGGTCAACGAATCCAGCTGGCTCCGCTCCCCGAGACTATTCCCGAAGGAGAATATTATGTCGCTCTGCCACACCCGCGATCGTTTGACTCTCGCTACTACGGCCTGATTCGGCAGGCGGATATTCTCGGTACGGTGACCCCTCTCATCTAGCGAGGTCGGTAATACTCCATACAGACATTCTGAAATGGAGGTACCGTGAACGGATCAAGCGGTATTGTCTGTGTGGCAGTGGCTGTAGGGCTTGTTCTTCTGAGCAACGGAACGCCCGCGCTGGCGGGAAACTCCCAATCGACAGCGCGTACAAGTAAGCCGTCGCCTGAAGAGATGGCTCAGGACATCGCAAAGTACTCTCGCCAAGCGTTGCGGCAGGGGCGCCCCCAGGAGTCGCCGAAAGAGGTGCGCCGCGACGGCCTCTACCTCCTACTCTCCTTCTCGCTGGCGGACAACATCCTCAAAGACTACCTGCGCGAGGCGAAATTACTTGGCGCCAAGGTGCTATTGCGCGGACTGGTGCAGGAGTCGTTCAAAGTGACGCAGGAACGGATCAAGCAGGTGCTCTTCACCGGCGAACATCCAGATGAGTCACGTCTCGTGGGAATTGGGATTGATCCAGTGCTCTACCGGACCGTCGGGGCGGGAGAGGTCCCGGCCCTGGTGTTCGTGAAAGATGAGAAGTTCATGGTGGCGAGCGGAGCATCCTCGATCGCGCATCTTCTTTCGCTGCTGGCAGAGGAGCAGGCGAGGGTGAAGCCATGGGTTGAGTGGTTCGAGCGCCGGCATCGAGGGTTTCTCCAGGGGGGGCCGACCGAAGAAGCTCCGCCAGCGCTTCCGACCATCGAACGGAGTGTGAAGGTGCGGGCCGACGCACGTGGAGCTGACATTGCGGAGCGGGACATGATTGATGTGATGAAGGAGCGAGTGGCGAACGCAAATTGGCCGGACATTCAACGCCGTTCCGGCGATGCCCTCAAACGGCATTTCACCAAGGGGCCGGGGTTGGCTCTGCCGCATGTCGAAGAGGCGAGGGTGGTGTTCGTCGATCCGACCGTCGAGTATCCCGAGGATATTAAGGATCCCACCACAGACACGGTGCTGATCAAGTCCGGCACCAAGATCAATCCGTTTGACAAGGTGCGGTGGATTCGAACCCTCGTGTTTTTTGACGGCAGCAGCCCCGCACAGGTGGACTGGGTGCGACAGTATCTCAGGGCTCATGACCCTAAGTTCGTGAAACTCATCATCTCTGACGGCGACGTGCAGAAAGTAATGGAGCAACTCCATCAGCGCGTCTATTGGGCGAATCCTCTGCTCGTCAGTCGCATGGGGGTCGGTGCGGTGCCCAGTGTGGTCTCTCAGCTAGGCCGACATCTGCGGGTGGAGGAGGTGGAGGTTCATGAGTAGGCCCTCGATGCGACGGATCCGGCAGGTGTTCTTGCTGGTAAGCCTGAGTTGTGTGCTGATCGGTGTGGCGACGCTGTGGCCGTCTGGGACTGCAGAGGCCGTGTGCACGACCGGAACCCCTGTGTTGGCGAACAGTCTCGCGACGACCTGTTGGGAATGTATGTTTCCCATTTCTCTCAGCGGAGTCACGTTGTTTAACCTGGGAGAAGACTTTACAGAGCCGGCCATCGGTCCAGGCCGCGCCCCTTTTCCGCCGCAGTTGTGCGGGTGCGTGTGTCTTGGGCCCATCTGTATCCCCGGGCTGCCGCTGGGGATCTGGGAACCGAAGAATTTGGTCGAGGCGGTGCACGATCCCCTGTGCTTTCCGACGCTCGGTGTGTCCTTGGCCGGGGGCTTCAGTTACATCGGGCGCGGCATGGCTACGACGCAGATGGACTCCGAACTCAACTACGCCTTTTTCCATGTGCATTATTTCATCTTTCCCCTGTGGGCCATCGTCGGAATCGGATTGGACATCGCATGTCTGAATCCTACCGGGATCGCGGACGAAATCGATTTGGCCTATGCCTCCGAGATTGATCCCTTGTGGGACGATGATCTGATTTCGCTCATTCTCTTCCCAGAGGCTCTGGTCCTGGCCAATCCGGTGTCGTTGGCAGCCTGTGCCGCCGATTCGGTGGCCGCAGCGGTTGGCTTCCCGATTGATCCGCTGTTCTGGTGTGCCGGGAGCTTTGGATTCATGTATCCGCCGACCGGGCATGTCTCGGGAGCGGATGGAGATCTCAAGCCGGCTGCACTGTCGATGACACGGCTATTAGCCAAACTGGCCCGTGCGGGGACAGAGTTTTGGACTTCCGCCAATGGCCCGTTACTGTGTGACGACGTCCCGACAGCTCTCATTGTGAAAAGCCAGTACAAGTTTCAATTGCTCTGGCCTATTCCGAACACCGGAATTCCTCCGCCGTGCTGTCAACCTCTGGGACGGACACTCATGATGTGGGGGCTCGGCAAAATCGTGCCGGCCGTTGGCGAGGACTTTGTGTGGCTGCTATGGAAACGACAAAACTGTTGCTTGCTCTAGCGTGGTGCTCTGTGAGCGTCTGCTCGATGGGGGTGCCGACCGGTGTTGCGCGGGCCGCCGATTCTCCCGGCTCTAAGACGTTTATCGATCATCCTAGGCAGGGATGGTTCTTTTATCAGGACCCTCCAGCCGAGGCTGAGGAGGACGCGGAAGAGAGTCCTGTATCCGTCACGATTGACGGCTTACCCCCTGAGGCTTGGCTGGAGCCGTCGAAATACCGGACGTGGTTCAAGGGGCTTGCGATCGATGGCGTCAAGCTAAATGCCCTCCCGGTGACGGTGTTGCGGGAACTGGTGTCGGCCAAGAAGGAGCGGGCGTTGGATGACCCGTCGGTTGAGAATGTATCGAGCTACATCAAGGTCCAAAAGGAAGCGTATGACCGCTCGCAACGCTTCACCGATGCCTGGCAGATCGCCATGTACACGGACCCTAAACTGGACTATGCATCGCAACATCCCACGTCCACCTATGGGCATAGCGTCGAAGCTGAGATCAAGCGGAACACCGAAGAACAGCTTCTGGCAGGCACAGCCGACCGGGTCGGACTGTTCTTCTTCTTCACCTCTACCTGTCCGTTTTGCCAGGAACAGTCCAAGGTATTGAAGGTCTTCGCCGATACCTACGGACTGACGGTGAAACCTGTGTCGCTGGATGGGGTGGGATTGCCGGAGTATCCGCAGCCCGCCATCAACAATGGCATGGCGGAAAACGTGGGCGTGCATATGGTGCCCATGATTTATCTCGCGATTCCCGAGGAGAACTTCTTAAAGCCACTCGGGGCCGGGCTCATGACGAATGCGGATCTGCGGGAGCGATTGCTGGTCTTGTTGCGGAACCGAGGATTGTTGGGCGAGCGACGGTCTCAGGGATAGAGGACACACGATGCGAAGCAACCGGATTCTGGTGGGACTGTGTATGTGGGCGGTACTGGTCTGGCCTCCCCTGGTGCAGGCGCAATCGATGAATGATGCCCTCACGAACATGTTCAGCTCGTGGGGTGTCGGGATCACGAGTCCTCCCGGGGCTTACGAGAGCCAAAGACGAGGCTACTTTAGCGGCGGTGGGGTCTCGGTCCGTTTGTGGCAAGACCCGATGCGGCTGTGGTCGATTGCCCCTCCGCGATTGAGTGTGGGCTGCCAAGGCATCGATGTGTATCTGGGCTCCTTTTCCTACGGCAAGCTGGATCGGTACGTCCAGTTGCTGCAGCAAATCGGGACCGGGGCTGTCTTGGGGTACGCCTTTCAGCTGGCGATGAAAGCCATTTGTGAAGACTGCGCGGACGTGCTCAATAAGATCGAAGCCGCTGCCAGAGCACTCAACGCCGCGGGTCGGATCCAACCCTGTCAGACGGGGATTGAATTGGGTAAGGCGCTGGCCGGGAACGAAGCCTCGAAACAGAAGCTTGCGAGTCGGTTCGGCGATGCCTGGCAGAAGATGAAGGAGGCGGGGGGCGCCATCGGAGACGTGTTTGAAGATCGGGATGCGGTCAAGAACCAGTCGAATGCGGATGCGGCCTCAGCTCTGAAGGGCACGGAATACGATGTGACGGGCAATCTGGTGTGGGATGTTCTGACGCAGGCCGGCCTGGATCAGAATCTCATTGTCATGGTGATGTCGGTCACAGGTACCGTCATTGTCGGGAACGACGGCGATGTTCAAACCCGCGATCCGACGATGACGTTCGAACAGCTGGTCGACAGCCATTTGGGCGACGTGGTCAAAATATTTAATTGCGGGGGCGATTCCGAATGTTTGAACCCCACGATTACGGATGCGACCGATATCGAAGGATTCGAAAGTCGTGTGTATGCGTCGATGAGCAACCTCATCGAAGACCTCTACTCGGGCTCTGCAATCAGTGCGGCGGATCAACAAATCATCAACATGACCCCGGTCCCGATTCTGACCATGCTCGCTGATTATGGGCGGCCACGGGATGTCGGCAATCAGATTGCGCGCTTGTCATCAGAAGTGGTGGCTGCAGACATGGGATATCAATGGGTGAAATGGGCGGCCACCGAAACATCCCGGAACGTCAGCTATATCCAAAAGGTCAAACCAGAATGGCCGGGCAATCTGCAAGATTTTCAGGGGCGGCTGCATCAAGTTCTGAGGGGGGCCAGTGACAGTCTCGCAAAGCGGCAACGCATGGTGAATAACATCAACCAGCTCATGCAGTTGACAAAGACGCAGGGCGAAATGCGATCGCTGCGGTAGTCGTCGGAGGAAGCCTGATTGCGATGTGAGGGGAGAGGATAGCGGACCATGTGGACGATATATACCTTCGGCAATGGCGATGTGTTGACCCAGATTCTGCTGGGCATCCGGATCATGATGACCACCGGACGATTCGAAAGTCTCATGGAGCTCGCGCTCCTGGTCTTTGCGATGTTCGGACTCGTTTATTTTGTGTTCAATCGGCGGTTCTTGGTCCCGCTGGTCGTTGGGGCCTTTTTCATTCTCTTTGTCAGCGTTCGAATCACGGTGGATGTGTCCGTAGAAGACCAAGTCAACCCCGATGTTCCCGATCAAATCGTCAACAATGTCCCGCTGGCGATCGCGTTGCCGGCATACATCTCGGGGCAAGTGGGGTATTACACCACCCAGCTCGTCGAAGCGTCCTTTCCGATGCCCGTCCAATATACCCAGGGACAAACATCGTTCAATCGCCCGTTATTCGATCTGCAGAAGGTTCTGAATGCGAGACTGCAAGACTCGGATCTGGCTCGCAATACGGATACCTATTTTATGATGTGCGTGTTTCGGGAGGTGGGGCTGCTACAGAAGAACCTCGGCACGCTGAGAAATTCTCCGAATCTGCTCAATGAAGTCGGAGCCATGAACAATGCACTCACGGCGCTCGGGTATACGGGTGGTACATTGGAGGCGGCGCCGCGGGTCTGTCCGGATTTCTATAGTTCGCTTATTCTCCCAGGATACACCAGCGGCCAGCCTGACTACGAAGGGGCGATGCGGCATTTGCGGACGCAGTTGCAGCTCGATCCGGCCACCGGCGATGAGGAAGGGCTCACCGAGGACATCCGAGCGAATCTCTTGTTGTCCGTCGGGCAATCGGCCCGAGACATGATCAACAATGTGCTGCTCATTCATGCGTGGAAAAACGCCGAATCCGCCGATGCCAAACGTCGCGCTGCGACCGCGGACACCGTGCTGTTGCAGCAGCAGGCGATCCAGAAGGACTTGAAATTCCAAACCTATTCGAAATCCTATGTCGCGCAGAAGGTCGTGCCGTTATTACGGACCATTGTGGAAGGGGTGGTGTACATCATGACCCCGTTCCTTCTGGTGCTCGCCATTTCGCCCGGCATGTCCCGGCTGATGGGCACCTACTGGCGGCTGTTCATGTGGCTGCAGACCTGGTCGCCTCTGTATG
>WBZN01000865.1_pt2 | contig 19560 bp, 17 predicted proteins | sample 5204281 | NCBI WGS metagenome assembly WBZN01 (sample SAMN12344347, study PRJNA552823) | activated sludge metagenome | biome: Activated sludge suspended growth; feature: Nitrification reactor; material: Wastewater; isolation source: activated sludge from nitrification reactor of wastewater... | reverse complement strand
AACCGTGCAGGGAACGGCGGCCTATGCTGCGCGAAACATCCACGACGGCAACGAGGCCCTGGCCAATGGATTCGGTCTCTTCGGTGCGACGGGCCTGACAGTCAATCGATTGGGTTTCGGAACCTATCGGGTCGGACAACGCGAGGGCGAGCATCGCGAGGCGTTACGCACCGCGCTTCGCCGGGGCTGCAATCTGATCGACACCTCGACGAATTACATGGATGGTGAGAGCGAACAGCTGGTCGGGTCGGTCCTGCGGGACATGATGCGCGCAGGTGATCTGGCCCGTGAAAGCGTCATCGTGGTGTCGAAGATCGGCTATGTGCAGGGTCAGAATTTGACGCAGGCCCAGGCGCGGGAAAAATCGGGCAAACCCTACCCGGAGATGGTGAAGTACGGCGACGACATCTGGCACTGCATCCATCCGGATTTTCTGGCGGATCAATTGACGTTGTCCCTGGACCGGCTGGGGTTGGCTACGCTCGATGTGTGCCTGCTTCACAATCCGGAGTATTTCCTCTCTCATGCGACGCGTCTTGGCGGGAATGAGCCGCGGGACCTGTCTGTCTTGCGCAAGGAATTCTATGCCCGACTGCAACGGGCATTCGAATATTTTGAGACGCAAGTTCAGGCGGGCCGATTGTGTGGGTACGGCGTCTCGTCGAACACGGCCACCTCGCCTCCCGACGATCCGGGCGCCACCTCCCTCTCTTGGATGATCGATGCGGCCAAATCGGCGGCCACCACCGTCGGAACCGCGTCGCATCACTTTCACGTTCTCCAATGTCCGATGAATCTGTACGAGTCCGGCGCCGCGCTGATCAAAAACACCGGAACTCACCACGGCAGCACGCTGTTAGAGGAAGCGATGCGGGAACGGATCGCCGTGTTGGTCAATCGTCCATTAAATGCCATGCCTGTCCAGCGGGGCGGCGTTGTCCGGTTGGCGGATGTGCCGGTGCCGCCCCCGGAGGCCGAATTTGAGGCACAGCAGCGCAAGGTTGCAGCCTTAGAAGAAGAATATCGCAGCAGTCTTGCCCCCGCCGTGGCCCATAGCGGGCAAGGGATGCTTCCCGCCGACTTTTTCCGATGGGCCGACGAACTGACGCGCATTCGGGGTCAGGTGCAAGGATTGGAGCATTGGGAACAAATCGAACAACAAATGATCGCGCCGCATGTGAACCAGGTGCTTCGCGCGCTGGCGGAAGCCTTTACCGGCACTGTGGCTGAACAGTGGGAGTCCTGGCGGGATCGGTATGTGCCGGAACTGCTGGCCCTCTTGCGAACCCTGCATCGGGAGGCCTCCGAAAAAAGCCGCCTGCGTTCGGATGAACTCCATCGAACTCTCAATCCGCTCTTGCCGGAAGAACGGCGCACGGCGACCTTGTCGCAGAAAGCGCTGTGGGTGCTTGCCAGCACGCCAGGTGTCACATCCGTGCTCAATGGTATGCGTACGCCCGCCTACGTGGAAGATGCGCTACACATTTTGCGGTGGCCACCGTTGCCGGATTGGAAACCGGTCTACGATCGTTGTGCCGGGAAGAAGTAACTTGCCTCGTTCGCAGGTTTTGATTATTCTGTCCCTCGTCTAGTCCAGGAACTCACCTAGCGCCGGAGGTTTTCATGATGTGTTTGCGTCCGTTTGCCCTGCTCGGACTGCTGGCCGTTGTCGCTCCCCTTGTGCTTGACGGCTGCTCGAGCAAGGCGGGAACCAGCGGAGGAGTGACCGTGACTCCTTCCAAACCCCGTGTGGAGGAGCGTATCGCCGCTGCCCCAGTTCAGGAAATTGCTCCGCCTCCGGAACCGGCGCCGGTTCCCTTGCGATCAGTGGAAATGGCCGCTCGGAACGCGACCGGGGAACAGAATATTCTCTTCCCCGACGTGTTATTCGATTTCGATCAGTATGTGCTGCGGGACGATGCCCTCAATGCGGTCGAGGCCAATGCCCAACGTTTGAAGGACAATCGGGTCACCAAGGTGTTGTTGGAGGGGCGTTGCGATGAAATCGGCACCGCCGAGTACAACCTCGTTCTGGGTGAACGCCGCGCCTTGTCCGTCAAGCGCTACCTGGAATCGTTGGGTATGAGCCAGGTGCAGGTGGATGTGACGAGTTACGGCAAAGATCGGCCGTTGTGTTTGCAACATAATCCGGTCTGTTGGCAAAAGAATCGCAGTGTGCACTTCGTGGTCAAAGAGTAATCGCGCCTCGCATCGTTTGGATTCCACGCGGCATGGGCAGCTGTTGTCCATGCCGCGTGGAGCTCGCTTACGTCCGACTCCCCGTCGATCGTAACAAAGAGTTTACCTGCCCATAACGCAGTCTCAACACACCCGGTCTACTCTTGCCGATAGAGACTCAGGATGTTTCACTGAGTCGACTCATCTAACAAGGAGGATCAAGCATGGTGACGGTCAGCGATCTCATGACCAAGAAACTGGTGACGGTACCGGTTGGCACGTCGACGGCCGAGGCCGCCAAGGTGATGAACGAGTGTCATGTCGGTAGCGTGTTTATCGAGCAGAACAATCGTGTGGTGGGCATAGTCACCGAATCCGACATTGTTCGAAAGGTCGTCGGGGAAAACAAACCAGTACATTTTGTTCCGGTCGAATCCATCATGAGTAGCCCTGTCATCAGTCTCGACGAGCGGCGATCGATTACGGAAGCCGCCGATCTCATGCAGTGCCATCACACCCGTCATCTCGGCGTGTTGCAGAGCGGCGCGATCGTCGGCGTGTTGTCGGTGCGCGACCTGTTGCAACCGGTCGCGGTAGACGAGTTTTAGTCGGCATCCGGCAGGTATTCATGCCGGGTGCGTGCCAGTCTATCAGCCCTCAGACGCCAGTATTTAACACACCCGTAACATGCCAGTGATGTGCCAGCAATCATCGGTTTGTAGGATGAGTCGAATACGGACGAAACCACTACTCTAGCGGAGGAGAGGAACATGTTGAGTCAGGGACAGAGGCAGGGATGGGGACGGCGAGCAGTCGTTGTGGGCCTGGCGGGAGTCCTGGCTACGACTGGTTCGTTGGCCGTGTTTCCGACAGGAGTGGCGCGGGCCGAGAACGCGGGGCCTGCGGCGAGTCTGGCAACTGAAGAAGGATTGGTGCAATACAATCCGCAGGCTCAAGTGGCGGGAAGTCTTCGCGTTCAAGGCTCCGAGACAATGTCGCTCCTCATGAGTCGTCTTGCGGGTGAGTTCCAACGGCGCCAGCCAAATGTCTCGATCACTGTGAGCGGGGGCGGTTCAACGAAGGCCGTGAACGAGTTCGTCCAACCCCCGGCAAAGTTGAGTGGGAAAATCGCCCTCAAGGAAGAACGCCCGACCTATGTGTCTCTGGTGGCCTCCTCGCGGGAATTGCTTGATGCGGAAATCAAACAATTTGTTGCACAGCATGGATATGAACCGACCGGCATCCCTGTCGCGGTCGATGCTGTGGCGCTCTACGTCCATCGTGATAATCCCATTCAGGGCCTGACGCTCGACCAGGTCGATGCCATGTTTTCAACCACGCACAATCGCGGATTAAAAACGAACCTCTCTCAATGGGGTGCTCTGGGCCTGCAAGACGGTTGGGAGAAGGCTCCCGTCAGACTGTACGGTCGGGATCGGCGATCCGGGACGCGCGCCTTCTTTCAGGAACATTGTTTAGCCGGCGGTGAATTCGCGCCGACCCTTCGGGAGGAACCGGGAGCCGCGTCGGTCATTCTTGGCCTGACGCGCGATCAATTGGGTATTGGCTACAGCGGATTAGGTCTGGAGACTTCCAATGTACGGATCGTTCCACTCGCGGAGAATCAAGGGATGCCCTTTGTCGCGCCTACGGCAGCAACCGTATCCGACCAAACGTACCCTCTTCGCCGGATGCTGTATCTGTATATCGATAAGTCCCCGAAGGCTCCTCTTGCCCCTGCCGTGCAGGAATTTCTGACCTTTGTAACGAGTCGCGAAGGCCAGGAAGCCGTGATGAAGGCGGGGTTTTTCCCGCTTCCGATGAACCAGGTTAAGAAGAATTTCCTGGCTCTCGGCCTTGCCGGCCAGGATACTCCTCTCCCGAATTGATCCCGCGTGAGGTAGAACAAGCGCTAGAGCCGCAGGTCATCGAGGCGATTTCCTCCGATGCCTGCGGCGAGAAGCCGTGATCCTCCTCCTCGTTTTGATGAATGACGGCCCGCGTTCGCATCTCCACGCGATCCTCCCGCCTTTCTCGAATTATCGTCCCTCCGAACGCTCGTCGTTCGTGGTGTACTCCACGGTTCTCCTCCCGACGCTTCTCTCCGTCCGGCAGAATTGGTCCGGATCCATGGCTGCCGAACCTCGGCGTCATGCGAGCAGCCATAAGGCTTGCGTCGCACATGACGATACGGGCGTTTGCCGATCCGGGGAGGATGACGCACAGCACATGCACAAAAACCAGCTTGTCGGGAGTCAGTGGAGCGACGATGCGGAACTTGGGCGGGCGCCTTAGCAGATGGGGCATGGCCATTCAGCACCCGCAAGGCCGCAGCGTTCTCCCGGGTGACAGGAACCGTCATGCCTCACGACCCGAGTGATTGAGACTTCTCCGGGGTGTCGCTATTGAGTGGTGGACCTGCGGGGTGTTTTGCTTTTCGCGCGAGCGGAGTCGAGGTCTTGCTGGATTTGTGTGAGCTGATCCTGCAACGCCTGCATCTGTTTACGTTGATTGTCCAGGCGGTTCCGAAGTTCAAGATTTGAGGTGGTCAGCTCACGGACTTGAAGGCGAAGCTCCTCTGCCTGACTGCCTGTGGCATCCACCGGTACGCTGCCCTTTACGCCGGTTTCTGTTGAATTTTCCGCAGGGAGCGGGATTGAATGTGACCCTTCAGGCGAGGGGGCTGCTGGACGGTTTCGCAGCGCGAGGACCTCCTTGGCATTGAGCGAGAGATGAACTTTCTCAAAGTACGCCCAGCGTGGTTCTTCTGCGTCGGGCACCATAGCTGCCGTTGCCGGCGCCGCGGCCCACAACTTCATTCCTTTGGTATCCCGTAGATCCTTCACCTCGCCTCCGGCCGTATCAGCCCGGGTGAAGGCGGAGTGATCCGTGAGCACGATATGAAGATACCGGCCACGCAGAAACAGCGCGCCGGTTGTGCGTTCCTCGCTATAGCTCGTCTGCGATTTGGGCAAGGAGAAAAACACGCGCTCGGTTGGACTCGCTTGTTGAAAGGCTTGTGCGACCGGCGCGGCGATACGGTTCAACTCGATATCAGTGAAGACCGGAACCGGCCGGGGCTGTTCCAGGAGGCCGACGAGGGTTCCGCTCCAGCCGCTTACCATCAACGAACCGAGAAGCACTCGAACCTCCTCGGTCGTCACCTGCGCAGGATGATTGTTCTCTGCCGGAGAAGGCCCGCGGTGGACGGTGGGATCTGTTTGAAGCCCCACCTGGCTGTTCTGTTGGTCGAACAACACCTTGCCCCCGCTGAGTAGTGAGCAGGCGGAGGTCAGGCACATGAGCGCGACGAGGCAGAGACTGCGGCGCAATCTCACGAGCGGGGCTGCTGTGGTGCCCATGGACCCTACTGGCATGTGAACTGAATTCCCCACAATCTCTCGCCTCCCATTTGCCCTCGCCATGCTCGATCCGCGGCGCGGCTCACCTTTGGTATCTCGCCTTCTTTCTGGACTTTGGATCCAGCCGGGCATTTCCGGTTGATAAGCTCCATGGCGTCTCGCCGCTCGCTTGATGTGAGGACATCGACTTCATTTTGAAATGGGTATGTGACGAGCCCTCCTGTCGGCGTGTCGCGGACCAGCGTCACGCCTCCTCCGCAGGCGCTGCAGGCCCACACCAGCGCGAGTGCGACGGTGCCGTTGAGCAAACCACTCCACCCTCGCGCCGGTCGGATCCTCTCGAAGACTGTCAGCGGGACTCGGCGCAATAGGTCTCCTCCTCAAGCGGCTGATATCCTGCCCCAAAGTTCGGGAAATCAGCAATCTCTTTTCCTCCGGTGTTCCAAATGTGAAGGCACTGGGCCGTAAGGGCCGGAAGACTGCGTTGACTATCCTCAATGGCGACCACCGCGGCGTGTTGCGTGGTCCCGATGGCAATGACGCGATTCCCGGGCTGCAAATGGTTTGCGGGAACTTTGCCGTTGAAATAGACGAGGAATTCCCCCCTGCCTCGTTCCGTATCAGTCGGACCATAGGCCGGGTGCTCGACGATCGGCAGTTGAGTCAGGACCATAGTCACCAGGCCATCTTTTTGGGGAGCCTGTAGGATTCGACCACCCAGTTGAACTTTTTTCCCTACTTTGCCATTCGGAGCCATGCGCCAGTCCGTAAAGTCGAAATTCTGATCCGCCCCCTCCAGAACCTGGGGCGAGAAGATGCGTTGTGGTCCGCATCCGCTGAGTACCATGCCGATCAGCACACCCACGATCGCTCCTCGGTATATCTTCATTGCAGGCCTTTCCATTTTCTAGAGACCGGTTCGGTGAACGATGCGTGACGACGTCTGCATTCGTGTCGTTACATGAATCGTATTTGCCACTGTACCAAGAAGGCATTCTGGGCGAAAGGGTCGCCCACGCCGCGTGTCGGATCGACGACGTTGTTGGGTCCGTTGCCGGAGTGATGGCGGAACTCGTAGTTGACTTGGAGCTTGGACTGCACCTTGGGCGGGAAATTTTCGAAATAGTAGCTCAGGCCGATAATGGTTCTGGTGTACAGATCATTACTGATCCTAGTATTGGGATCGAATTGTTCGTACATAATGACCGGCTCAAAGTTTTCGAGCGGTCCGTCAGTAATCAAATACTTGGCCAGCACATACCAGGTGCGTCGTTGCACCCCTGGTGCGCCTGAGCCGCCGCAGATAAGTTGGACATCGCAGGCGCCGTTGGCCGGTCGTCCAACCGTGGTCTGGTTCGCTCCGTCGTGCCCCTGCCAGATTTCTCCCTGCACCATGAAGCCGGGCAGAATTTTAGAGGTATAACGAAAGTCCAATCCGTAGCGATCGAAAGCTCCTTTCCCGCGACCGTTAATATTGGTATTGGCGTTGTTCGATTCGCCTTGAATGGTGGTGAAACTGATAAAGGAGACGTCGCTCCCGAACAAGCGTATCCGCGAGTAGAAGCTTTTGGGGGCGTTTGATCCGGTCGCGTTGGCCTCATAATTGTTGTTGTTCATAATACCGACCACATACTCCAGCCGGTTGAACAGTTTGCCTCGCATATCGAGGAAATAGTCACGCTCTTGGAGAAACTCGACTGTCCCGGCGGACCCGGTACGATTGCCGACTCCGGAGCCGACCGACGTGAGGTATGGCGAACTGATGATATCGCGCAACCCGCCGGAGGTTTCCGTGAAAATACCGAAGGGCATTCGAAAGATACCCATACGGAAATAATTCACATTCGGCGCCCATGACTGCACGGGTCGTATGTCGAGATAGGCTTCCCGAAAGAAGGTCGACGAGGTCGGCACTCCACCGGTGGCGGCGCTGCCTCCCGTCGGCGTGTTGTTCAAGAGATTGATGCTTTGAAATTCCATTAATGTGTGCCATCGCGGCAGGGTATCGCTAATACGGCCCCAGAAGAGAATTTCCGACCGCCGGATGGAGAGGTTGTCCTGACTTCGCCCTTCGGGCACATGCGCATCCTGATGGGTGTATAACCATTGGAGCGCGTTCAGTCCGAAATTCACCTTGTCCTTGAGAATCGGCAGCAACTCCGCCTTCGACTTCCATTCCTCCAGGCCGTCGACTCGTTTGTCCCGCTCTCCGCTCTTGTATTCCTGTTCGGCCCGGATCTGAATCCACTCCTCTTTACTGATCGTGCCCTTCTGCATCAGGAGGTCTTCGATTGACGTGCCGCCGAGAGGAATATCCGTCGCGGGAGGCGGCGTTCCGCTTCCACCCGGAGAAGGGCCCATTGCCTGGGCGACCACCGTGTGTGTCTGCGGGGCCACTGGGCCTAACCGTGAATCGCCGGCCCAGGACGCAGTCGCGCACAGACTGAACATTGCGGTTCCGATGAGGCCGCTGATAGATGCAACCAACGGACGTATTTCCATTACGGACATCCTCCTTGTGTCTGGTGATTTCGTGAACGCGGGGGGATTGTAGTCAAGAGGCGTCACACTCACGTTCACACTGTGTTACCGATGTGTAAAACCATGGCGTGGATTGCTCGATGAGTCAGATTTTTTGCGACACCGATCCTCTTGCAGTTAGTCAGTCTGACGACAGTTTGTAGCCAACGCCCCTGACCGTGACAATCCATTGCGGGACCGACGGCTTGTATTCCAGTTTCTGGCGGAGCGCGTGGATATGCACGTCCAATGCGTGTTCTTCAAGCGCGTAGTCTTCTCCCCAGACAAGATTGAGCAGCGCCTGGCGCGTCAGCACGCGTCCCGGGTTTTGCAAGAGCACACGGAGAATCTGGAACTCCTTCGGCGTCAGTTGAATCGATTTTCCCTCGACCCTGACCTCGTGTCGATCGAGATTCATGGACAGCGCACGGACTCGAAATTCCCTGGCAGGCGCGGATTGAAATTCCTGTCTCCGGAGGAGCGCCTTGATGATGGCCAGCCATTCGCGATGACGGTACGAATCGACCACGATATCGAATCCTGCGGCAAGGTCCTCTACGGTGTCTTCTTCCGTGCACGCTTCTCCCCGTGGTTGAAGCGCAATCATGGGGATGTGCTGGAACGCATGGCTTTGCCGTAATACAGAAATGATCTTGTGCCGCCGGTCAATCAGCGCCAGTTTGAAGGCGGCTCGAGGAGCGAGGGACAGGGCGATCTCAGCCGTCGGCGCAAGGGACACCTGATACCCGTTCGGTCGCAGCACATGCAGGACGACCGCTGCGAAGTTCTCGTCCTTGGTCACGAACAGCACCGCGATGCCGTGAGGATGTCCCGATTCCGTCGCCAGCTGCATGACCCGATGCTACCGGCGCTCCGTTGCAGGCTTGTATCCCGATTGTTACGCCGGTGTAAATACCGCGACGCGAGCGACGTATAGTGGCGACTGCCGTTCGATTCGCCAAAACGTAACGTAGTTGTAATGCCGTTGTGAATGCCATGGAACAATAGCGAGATAGATTTGCGCTGGAGGTCGTGGTTCACAGGATTCGGGAAGGATCCGCGGGCAAACGGCTCAGCCATGACTCCTATCATTCGCAAGGAGGCGTATACAGATTATGACGTTCACCAATTTTCCGGTTCGAGTGCCACGTGTCGCAGACGTCGCAGATCGCATCATTGAAACGGATCTCACCGACCTCTGGATGAAAGGAATTAAAGGCGTACTGAGTCTCCTGATTCTGACGATCCTTCTCGCCCTGACGGGAGGCGTTATCAAGACGTTTCTAGATATCCGATTGTTACTTGATGCGCCGGTTGAGGTCGGGCTTCGGCAGATCATTGTGGATACGCTGATTCTCCTCGCGGTGGTCGAAGTCTTCAAGACGACGCTGACCTATTTCTCAGAAGGACGCGTGAAGGTGACCTTTATCGTCGATACGATTCTGGTCGTCATGCTGACGGAGATCATTTCGCTGTGGTTCAAGGAAGCCGATCAGACCAAGCTCCTGTCGCTAGGAGCCATTGTCTTGGCATTGGGAGCGGTACGGATTGTTGCCGTGCGTTGCTCGCCCGCACAAGGAGAAGCCAGCGGGAAATGCGCGGGCTCTTGCCGGGAGGGAATCTAGCCCCCTGTCGCCACAGGGATACGTTCACGCCATTGTCAGGCCTCGCTGAGGACGTGGACATAGAGAAACCACAAGGTGAGAGGCCTATGTTGCCACGGCCCTCCGGTTCTACGGTTCATCGGTTCGGAAACTTGGAAACATTCAACAAGGAGGTTCTATGATGGTTCATCACGTTGCACTGCCGAGCAGCGAGTACAAAGTTCTAGAATTAGTGCACCTGAAGAAATCTCTCACGCTGGAGCAGGTGGTGGCCCTGCTTCCTGAACTGAGCTGGAATCAGGTCTTTAAGACGGTTGATGAGTTGAGTCGGCGAGGAAAGATTATTCTGCTGCGAAAAGGGTTTGACTACGAAGTCGAGCGGGTTTCTCCCAGGCAGCCTGCATTGTCCTGCGTTGGATGATGACGTGACCGGGATCGTTTGATCCGTTCACGCACGAGCCGTCAGAGGCGCGAGCTCAATCGATACCGAAATCCCGGCAGTATTTCGAGAACCCCCGCCCCACTGTTTTCAAGCTTTCGACGAAGCCCGCGTATGTCGCGATCCAACTCCTGAAGCGTTATTTCCGGCCACTCCCCGAACAGAGGAGCCAGTAATGCGTCCGCCTTCAACAGGGTGTGTTCGCGACCGAGCAGGCAGCGGAGCAGCACCGTCTCTTTCCGTGACAGTGTGAGTTCTCGTTTCCCCAGCAGGACGACAAAATACGGACCCTGCGCTGTCACCGTCGCATTTGGAACGGCGCTGACCTCCGCGGATGAATCTTCGCGTCGGCGAAGAACGGCTCGTACGCGGGAGGCAACCTCTCTTGGGCTAAACGGCTTCACCACATAATCGTCGGCGCCCATATCCAGGCCGGCGATCCGTTCGGCTTCACCTCCGACCGCCGTCAGCATGATGATCGGGATGCCTCGCGTTGCAGGGCTTTGGCGCACCATCCGGCAGATCTCATGACCACTGAGTCCGGGCAACATGAGGTCGAGCAGAATGAGCGCTGGTCGGCGGCCTTGAATGTCCCGCCACCCGCTATGGCCATCGGTGGACAGCCACGTATGAAATCCGGCATGGCGAAGTGCGCGATCGAGCAGTTCGGCGTGAAGAGGTTCGTCTTCAATGATGTGCACGGTTGGAATGGTCATACGGTGTGACATGCTATGGAGCAATTGTTTCAGGTTCCTCAACGCTTGTTGTTGGTGCTGTTAATTTCACCATGAGATCGGCGCTCGTTGCTGAGAAGGCGCGGCAAGGAAAGTTAACATGCTGTTTACACTGGGTTGATGGCGTGGAAATGCCACAATCCTATGCTGAGCAGTGCAACGGTACAGGGCCGCTTTAACCGGAGGAATTGTGTCTATGGTCATCTCACGTCAGATTTGCTTGAGTCTCACACTGGCCATGTTGGGGTTATTGATGACGGCGTGTCTGGTCAGCGCCGCACCGGGTGATGCTTCCGCGAGCGAAACCATCATCGTTGATGCGGAAATCAAGTCCTATGCGAAGGTCAGCGGCGTGTCTGGGACGATCAACAGCATCGGATCGGATACCCTCAACAATCTCATGACGTTGTGGGCGGAGGGATTTCGGAAGCAATACCCCAATGTCAAAATTCAAGTGGAAGGGAAGGGATCGAGTACGGCCCCGCCCGCGTTGATCGAAAATACGGCTCAACTGGGTCCCATGTCACGCACGATGAAATCCAGTGAGATTGACGCCTTCGAAGGCAAGTTCGGGTATCCCCCCACCGCGTACCCCGTCGCGGTAGATGCGCTGGCGTTGTTCGTGAATAAAGACAATCCGGTTGCAGGGGTCACCATTGCAGAAGTGGACGCCTTGTTTTCGAAGTCGCGACGCCAGGGGCATACCACAGACTTGACCCGTTGGGGCCAGCTCGGTCATCGCGGCGATTGGGTCAATGCACCGGTGAGTCTCTACGGTCGCAACTCGGCATCGGGCACCTACGGATTTTTCAAAGAACACGCGTTGAAGAACGGCGACTTTAAGGATCAGGTGAAGGAGCAGCCGGGATCGGCCTCGGTGGTGCAAGGCATCAGCGAGGATCGGTACGGCATCGGCTATAGCGGAATCGGATACAGCACATCGGGGGTGAGAATGGTTCCGCTGGCGGCAAAGCCGGGACAGCCGTTTATTGAACCGACCCATGCGAATACGAAGAATGGAACCTATCCGCTCTGGCGGTATTTGTATATCTATGTGAACCAGGCTCCTGGCAAACCTCTCTCCCCCATCGTGAAAGAATTTCTTGCGTACGTCTACAGCAAGGAGGGGCAGTCCGACGTGCTCAGGGATGGATACTTTCCCGTCCCCGGGGCACTGGCAGAGAAACAACTCGCCAAGATTCACTAATGAAGACGAACCCCCTAAGATATTTTTTTGCGCCCGTACGTGTGCGGTCGCTGATCGACCGGGTTGCCCGCGCTGTCATTACGGTGGGTGGGTTGGCCACCATTGTCAGTATTCTCGGCATGTTCTTTTTTCTGTTTCGCGAAGTCACTCCGCTCTTCACGGCACCGAGCGCGAAGTTAAGCCAACGCCTGAATGTGCCTGCCTTGCTGGCAGACGAAGGCCCCGCGCAGGTGGCCGTGGATGAACATCGGGAAATCGCGCAGATTTTCACGTCCGGTGCGATTCAATTTTTTGACCTGGCTTCGGGCCGGCCCATCTTGGTGGAGACACCGGCGCAGCTGACGTCAAGGCAGGTGACGGCCATGGCCTCGGGAGGCGGCCACACTTCGCGTCTTGCCGTGGGGACGGCTGACGGCGAACTCATAGTGTTAAAGATCGGCACCATGACGGAATTTTCCGAGCAGGGCGAACGACGGAAACGTCCGCAGATTCACGCCGGTCCACCCATTCCCGTGGCGAAGAGCCCGATTGTTCGCCTGGCCTATCGATCCAACGACCAGGGCAGTCTCCTTGCCCTTGCTACGAAGGCGGGGCGGCTGTTTCTCGCGAGGATTGCTCCGGATGATCCGGGGGGAGCCGACATGGTTATCACCGAGCTGCCTCAGCCGCCCAGCGCCGTCACGTCTCTGGCGCTGGACGCATCGCATGAACATCTGTTTGTCGGCACCGCCGACGGGCACGTTGTTCATGTCGGACTGTCAGAGGCCCAGCCGCCTGAGGTGAGGGGTTCCTACGTGGTCGCTGCGCCCACGACGGCAGTCACCATGTTAGGATTTCTCAGTGGTGATCGCAGTCTGGTGGTCATGGCGGCTGACGGGGTCGTGTCAACGTGGGGGCTCGTCCGGCGCGCCGACGCGCCATCGGGCTGGAAGCTCACGCAAATGCATACGTTCCGCTCTCATCCCTCGCCGGTGACCGCATTCGCCCCGTCGCAACGAGTTAAAGGATTTATCACCGGAGATGCGAAGGGAAATGTGTTCCTGCACCACGCCACATCTTCTCAAACATTGTTGCGGCTGACCGTCGGCGAGTTTCCCATTCGTGCCGTCTCATTTGCGCCGAAGGGAGATGGGGTGATCGCTCTGGATGAAGCCGGGCAACTGTCGCTCTATCAGGTCCAGAACCCCTATCCGGAAGTCACATGGGAAACGCTCTTCGGCAAGGTCTGGTATGAGGGGTACGATCAGCCGGCGTATGTCTGGCAATCGTCTTCTGGGTCGGATGATGTGGAACCGAAACTGGGTTTGCTGCCGCTGGCGTTCGGAACTCTTAAGGGAACAATCTATGCCCTGTTCCTTGCCGTCCCGATTGCGATCCTTGCCGCGATCTGCACCTCCCAGTTCATGCATCACGATCTTCGCGCAAAAGTTAAACCGATTATTGAAGTCATGGCGGCCTTGCCGACCGTGGTACTTGGCTTCCTGGCCGGACTCTGGTTAGCGCCTCTGCTGGAGCGCATGCTCCCGGCTCTCGCTGGCATGGTGCTGGTGTTGCCCATGCTTGTCATCACGGCCTCCTTTTTCTGGCACCTCTGTCCCTTGTCGGTTAAACGGCGCCTCTCCCCGGGCAACGAAGCATTGATGTTGATGCCCATTCTGGCGCTCGGGATCGGCGGGTGCCTCTGGGCTCATTCCTTTTTTGAAGTTTGGTGGTTCGACGGAAACATCAAAGCCTGGCTTACGAATCGGCTCGGCATCCAATATGATCAGCGCAACGCCCTGGTCGTCGGCATCGTGATGGGGTTTGCTATCGTGCCGGTGATCTACAGTATTGCCGAGGAGGCGCTCTCCAACGTGCCGAGATCCCACATCGCCGGATCTCTTGCGCTGGGCGCCACCCGTTGGCAAACCGTATGGCATCTGGTGTTGTTATCCGCCAGCCCCGGGATATTTTCCGCTGTGATGATCGGGTTCGGCCGCGCAATCGGAGAAACCATGATTGTGCTGATGGCCACGGGGAATACCCCGATTCTGGATTGGAATTGGGCAAACGGCTTCCGCACCCTGTCGGCCAATATTGCCGTCGAAATTCCGGAGGCGCCGCATGGGGGAAGTCTATACCGGGTGCTGTTCTTGGCCGCGCTCCTGTTGTTCATTGTGACGTTCGTCATCAATTCATTGGCTGAACTCGTTCGCCAGCGGCTCCGGGATAAATATAGTCATGGGTAAACACTCCACGCGCATGAAAAATTTTTGGCGAGGCGGAGAGCTCTTCGTCTGGATGACGGCGTCAGGCGTGGCGATCAGTTTGCTGATGGTAGCCGGGATGCTTGCCCTGATCATGTTCAATGGCCTGGGGCAGTTCTGGCCAAGGACGCTGCAGCAGGTGACGCTGAACACGCAGGAGACGCTGATCGGACAGCTCGTGGGCGAAGAGACAATCCCTCACTCTGGCACGACTGATGCCCGATCGGGACAACGCCGCTTTCGGTATCGCGTCGGCAATCGGGATCAATTCGGCTCCGAGTATCGGTGGATCAACGAAGCCGACATCGTGTCGACGTCTTCTCCAGACGATCTGACGTTCGTGGAGCGGCGCGAATGGGGCCCTGCCTACGGCCGTATCGGCCTGGAGGAAGAAGGCAGCACCGCAACGACTCATGACCAAAGCACCTGGTCTACCATCGTCAGGCTTGTGGATCGAGCAAACCAGCTGCGCCAGCAAATCGAACATCTCGAGCGCGAGGACATCGGATCAATCAACTATCGTATCGAAAAGGCCAGGCTTGCGCGGCAGGCTCTAGTGTTGAAAGGTGGAGTTGCTGCAACCACTGCCGAAGCCGACCGGCGTCTCGTCGATGAGATTGCCGGGCTTGAGCGCGAATACCTCTCCAAGACCCAAGCGTTGGAGCGCTTGCACAAAGAGGCAAGCCAGGACGTGGTGTTCCTCACCCTCTCCACCGGGCGATCGGTGCGTCTGCCGCTCGATCAGATCGTGGCCGTCAGCCGGCCGAACGCGATGAATTGGGTTGAGAAGATGATGGCCTATGTCCGTAATCTGTGGCTCTTTGTTTCAGGCGAACCTCGAGAGGCGAACACGGAGGGCGGGATCTTTCCGGCCATCTTCGGCACGGTCCTGATGGTGTTCTTGATGACGTTGGCGGTCATGCCCTTCGGTGTCATGGCGGCGGTGTATTTACGGGAGTATGCGAAGCAAGGACCGCTCGTCAGGCTGGTCAGGATTGCGGTGAACAACCTGGCCGGGGTGCCCTCGATTGTGTTCGGCGTGTTTGGTTTGGCGTTTTTCGTCTATGCGCTCGGAGGAACCATCGACCAGCTTCTGTTTCCTGAATCCTTGCCGAATCCCACGTTCGGCACGGGCGGGATTCTCTGGGCCTCCCTGACCCTCGCGCTGCTCACGGTTCCTGTGGTGATCGTCGCAACCGAGGAAGGCCTGTCAGCGGTGCCGCGCGATTTTCGCGAGGGGTCGGTGGGCCTGGGCGCTACGAAATTCGAGACGATCCGGCATGTCGTTCTACCCTGCGCCTTGCCGGGAATTCTGACGGGATTGATTCTCGCCATGGCCAGAGCCGCAGGCGAAGTGGCGCCGCTGATGCTGACGGGCGTCGTCAAGTTAGCCCCGGCGCTTCCACTGGACGAGTATCTTCCCTTTCTGCATCTCGAACGAAAGTTCATGCATTTGGGTTTTCATATTTACGACGTGGGATTTCAGTCGCCGAACGTCGAGGCGGCAAAGCCGATGGTGTATATGACTACCTTCATTTTGATTCTGGTAGTGGTGCTGTTGAATCTGGCCGCGGTGATGTTGCGCAATCGCTTACGCAAACGCTTCGCGGCGTCGGCGGTGTGATCACAGGGAGGAGTTCGTATGGAAGTTCACTCAGACAGAGTCACGGCGACGGCGTCAATGGCACCGTTTCGCCCAGCCATCTCCCCGTCCAGAGTCGTGCCATCCCAGCGGGATCTCGGGTTGCCCGTGCAGGCAAAAATCTCGGTGCGCGATCTCGACTTTTATTACGGGCACCGACAGGCTCTGTTTCACGTGGGATTGACGGTGCGGAGCCATTCCGTGACGGCCTTCATCGGCCCTTCCGGTTGCGGAAAATCCACCCTGCTCCGGTGCTTGAATCGCATGAACGACCTGGTGGAAGGCGCGCGAGCGGCAGGCCGTGTGGAACTGGACGGCGTCGATATCTACGATGCAGCCATTGATGTCACGGATCTCCGGAAGCGCGTGGGCATGGTGTTTCAGAAATCGAATCCTTTCCCTAAATCGATCTACGACAATGTGGCCTATGGTCCGCGTCTGCACGGGACGAAAGACAAGCGGTCGTTGGACGAGCTCGTGCAGGACAGCTTGCAAGGAGCGGGTCTCTGGGATGAGGTGAAGGATCGCCTTCAGCACAGCGCCGTCGGACTCTCAGGCGGCCAGCAGCAACGGCTGTGTATCGCCCGCGCCCTGGCGGTGCAACCGGAGGTCATCCTCATGGATGAGCCCTGCTCCGCGCTGGACCCCATTGCGACGGGTAAAATTGAGGAGCTCATCTATAACTTGAAGGATAGGTACACGGTCGTCATTGTGACGCATAATATGCAACAGGCGGCGCGAGTGTCCGATCAGTGCGGGTTTTTTCTCATGGGGGAGTTAGTGGAATTTGGCGACACCAAGACCATTTTCACCACGCCTCGCGACAAACGAACCGAAGATTACATCACCGGGCGATTCGGATAAATCGCGAGAGGAGTTGGCATCATGCAACGACACTTCGATCAAGACCTCGCACATCTCAAGCAGCAGTTGCTCCGCATGGGCGGCCTGGTCGAATCGCAGATTCAGCAGGCCCTGCAGGCGCTGGTGGATCGGGATTCCGATCTGGCGGTCGACGTCATCAAGCAGGATCACGACGTCAATGGGTTGGATGTTGAGATCGACGAATTGTGCGTTCAATTATTGGCTCTTCAGCAACCCACGGCCCGCGACTTGCGATTTGTCACAACCGGGATGAAGATTTCTTCCGAACTGGAACGGATGGGTGATCTGGCCGACAACATTGCGCAGCGCGCATTGGAATTGAACGGCGAGCCCCAGCTCAAACCCTATATCGATATTCCACGCATGGCCAATTGGACCATGCGCATGGTCAAGGAGTGCCTGGACGCCTTCGTGAATTCCGATCCGGTGTTGGCGCGGAAGGTCTGCGCGGACGACGATTTCGTCGATGAGGTGAACGAACAGTTGTTTCGAGAACTGCTCTCCTTTATGCTGGAGGACACGCGCACCATCACGCGCGCGATCCGCCTGACGTTCGTGGCCAAGTCGCTCGAACGTATTGCCGATCACGCCACCAATATTGCGGAACTTGTCGTCTATATGGTTGAAGGCAAGAACATCCGGCACGTCGCTCCTACCGCGAGTTTGTAGATGCCCAAGCTGGCCGTCCTCGATATCGGCACCAATTCCATTCACATGGTGTTAGCCGAGGTCCAGCCGGACTACTCTTATAAAATCCTGGATCGTTTTAAAGATATGACGCGCCTGGGCGACGGGGTCTTCACGTCCCGGCGCCTGTCGGACCAGGCCATGATGCGAGGGTTGGAAGTGATCCGGACACTCGTGACCTTGGCCCGGAACAAGGGATACGAGCAGATTGAAGGCGTCGCGACCAGCGCGGTGCGGGAGGCGCGAAACGGCGGCGAGTTTTTAGATCACGTCCTACAGCAAACTGGCCTGACCGTGCGCGTCATTACAGGCGCGGAAGAAGCACGGTTGATTTTTCTTGGCGTGCAGAACAGCGTGGCCCTGCCTGAGCAGCCGACGTTGGTCATTGATATCGGCGGCGGCTCGGTCGAGGTGATCGTTGGGAACCGCGAGGCCATTTTTCAGGCCAGGAGTCTCAAGCTTGGCGCGATCCGGTTAAAAGATCTCTACCTGTCCAAAACGCCGCCGTCGAAGACGATGCTCCGGGAATTGGAAGCCGCCGTGACCGTTCAATTGAAGAATGCCTTGGGTTCGTACAAGACCAAGCGGGTGGAACAGATCATCGCGACGTCCGGCATGGCGGGAAACCTGGCGGAGGTCATCCATCTGCAACGCACCGGCCGGCCGCTTCCGCAGCTCAATCTGGCCAAGGTGTCGGCAAAGGACATCGCTGCCGTCGAAAAGCGCCTGGCCGAGGCCTCCTTGAAGACGCGTCTGGCCATGCCGGGACTTGATCCCAAGCGTGTCGATACCCTGCTCCCGGCCGCCATGGTGTTCAGGATCCTGCTTGAGGTATTACAGAAGTCCGAACTCACCATCTGCGATAAGGCCATCCGCGAAGGCATTATTTACGATTTCATTCAACGGCATCACGAACGTATCCAGGCGGAACGGGATATTCCCGACGTTCGTAGACGGAACATCCTGGCCCTCGCCCATCGCTGCCATGTCTCCGAGACCCATGCCCTCCACGTCGCGGGATTGGCCTTGCGCCTCTTTGATCAGACGAAGGCGTTGCATGGATTTGGGCAACGGGAACGCGAGTGGCTGGAATGTGCCGCGATCCTGCATGATATCGGGTATATGATCAATTCACGGCAGCATCACAAGCATGCCTACTACTTGATCAAGAACAGTGATCTCTCGGGGTTTACCGCCGAGGAGATCGATCTGATCGCGAATGTCGCCCGGTACCATCGGCGCTCGGTTCCCACCCGCAAGCATGATGAATTTACGGCCTTGCCGGAAGGCTCTCAGCGCGTCATCAATGTCCTGTCGGCGCTGCTGCGAATCGCGGACGGATTGGACCGAAGCCAGTTTTCAGTCGTGCAGAGTATCGATGTCAAGCTCGGGAAAACCGTGGTCATTACCGCGCAGGTCTCAGGTGATGCTGAACTGGAAATTTGGGCGGCGCGCGGCCGCAGCGATCTGTTCGAGAAAGTCTTCAAGCGGCCGCTGCAGTTTGTTACCACTACCCGGGATGACGAGGCATCCTGATTCGGGATCGCTGGCAAGGCCCTGCCCTTTCTGTGCCGGCCGGCGTGCGCCGTGTCATCGGAGGGGATATCATCGCTGCCTGAGCAGCCGCCTCCGCGCCGATGCGCAGGTTCATGCAAGTGCGCGTAACTGAGATGCCGTGAGCCACCAGTCAAGCCGGCCTTTTGCCGGACGTACGGATCCTTCGAGATGAAGAAGGCAGGCGCCTGCCTTCTTGAGCGAGAACCCTTTGCAAGGCTTACCCGTGAGGAGAATTCCGGCCGTCGCGCTCAGGTGTGGCTCGTGGCCTATACACAATACGACCCCGTCGGACGGCAGTGTATTGAGCAGGGAAATCAGCGCGCGCGGGGCGACCTCGGGCTTGAGTTCCGGGCAGATCCGTAGCGGTGGCGTGGCGGGAATCAACGATGTGAAGATCCTGGCTGTTTCAAGCGCGCGCGTCAGCGGGCTAGAAAGGATATGCGTCGGAATGAGGCCCAGAGTCAGGAGGCCCTTGATCGATTGCCGGGCGCGGACCAGG
>WBZN01000882.1_pt1 | contig 19613 bp, 18 predicted proteins | sample 5204281 | NCBI WGS metagenome assembly WBZN01 (sample SAMN12344347, study PRJNA552823) | activated sludge metagenome | biome: Activated sludge suspended growth; feature: Nitrification reactor; material: Wastewater; isolation source: activated sludge from nitrification reactor of wastewater... | reverse complement strand
AGTCCAGCGTTCGCGAATCGGCACGCTTGCTCGCAGTGCTCCTGGATTCTGGTCGCGTGGCCATCGGGCAGAATCAAGACTTGATCAATGATCCCAGCAAGGGGGATAAGGGGTTCACGCCCGACGTCTTTGCGGAGCAGATGATCGCGCTATTTAAGCGACGAACGGGACATGATTTAAAGAATCTCTCCACGGCCGAGGTCCCTGCCATGGCGAAGCCTTTACTGGAGCGGCTGTTGGAGGAAAGCAAAAAAACCGTGGCCACATATCAGACTGTCATCAACGTGATGGGCATCAGGTATAAAGGCTTGATTCCGGCCACATTCGGTACCGAAACCGGGGCTCGCTTCCAACAATGGTCAGGCATCTATTTAAAGCAGACGGCGCCTCAACACCTCGTTCGCAACGCGAAGAATAAACCGGATGCGTTTGAAATCACCGCGATGCATACAATGGAGGAGCCATCTTTCCAACGTGACGGCGATCACATACTCAGCGAAGTGGCTGACGGAGGAAAGAGCCTGCGCGCGCTTCTTCCTTTGTTCTACGGCAAAGCATGCCTGAGTTGTCATGGAGATCCCAAAGGAGAGCGAGATCTAACCGGATATCCACGGGAAGGTGCGCAGGAAGGAGCCCTCGGGGGCGCCATCAGCGTCACGCTGCCTCTGCCGTGATGCGGAAAGTGAAAAAGCTCACAAGGGGGGACGGTCTTTAAGAATTATCCCTGCACCTCTAACATTCGCACATTGCCCAAGCTTTCGTGCGTACGGTCTCATCACGGCGGTCTCCCCTCTCATTGAACCTGGGGAGACCGCTAGCATCTTCCCAATAATGCTCCGGTTCCTCCACTATCACCCTGTGACGGCGCTCAAACAGACAACGCGTTCACTCCAACTCCCCTTCGGAGTGCGTCGCTCTATATACCCGGCGAGCCAGCGCAGACGAGTCTGGTCCGCCCCGGACATGCGGATAAACTCGATCCCTGCCTGCCCATTCCTCACCCAGCGCACGGCTGCCAGTTTCACCTGCAAGGGGGTTTGGCTGCCGGGAAAAGACAGACGCATATCCACGTACTGACCAACCTTGAGTTTCATGCTGGTTTTTAACAAGCAGCCCGGCACGGAGAGATTGACCACCTGGGCCTGTCCGATCAGTCCCTCACAGGACAAGACACAGGTGCTCTGAACCGATTCACGTGTGGTATAGCGCTTCGTCATGATGCCTCCTGTGTATATGAGCTTCAGGCGGTGCTGATACCCAAGCTTATCCAGGCCAGGCCACTTGCACATTCCCCGAGCTGAGTACCCCGAAAGAAGGGGATGTCTGGTTGGCGAGAATTTCGAGGGCCATTTGGCGATCGACGATTGGCCGTCCACCGCTCGATTGGTTCGCTTGCTTCTGCTGCCATCTTGCCACCTCCTCGGTCCGCTCAGGACCATGTCGTAGAGGTGGTCTCAATTTCAAGGGGAGCAGGATACGATGACCCGGTATATGACAGAGCAAGCCACGTTGAAGGCTCTCAAAAGTCCCCTTTGAGATCAAGCGGCTTTAACCCATTTCCTCCCCCTTGTGGGGCAAAAGAGGCTTTCTGAAACCACACCAAATGGGAAGGCAGGCTGCTTGGCCGCAAGACGAGCATGATGACGCAACGCTATACGCATCAGTCGTAGGGGAAAGCAGCACCGCGCTATATGGATACGGACCAGAACGGGCTTGCACAAGGGAGTGGGCTGAACTGAATTGACCAGGGCGGCAGTCTTACAAGCACTTGATTTGTATGGTGAGTCGGCTGGGATTCGAACCCAGGACCCTCGCCTTAAAAGGGCCCCAGGTGACAAGTGAAATCAATGGCTTACGGTCTAAAACTTTCCAATTTGCCACAAGGTTTTACAAGGACTTACAAATAGGTTGTCCGATATAGGACGCAAAGAATCTTGGCCAATCGACGCAACGATATTCTTTCTCAACTCCCAAATAACCGATTCGCTAATTCAAAGCGCCTCTATTTACAAACCTTTCTCGCCACTTCCTGTAATGTAGATGTCTCAGTCCCATCAAAAGGGTGAATGGTTCGGGTTGTATTTGGTGCCCCCTGTTCCATTTCTTTTCCAATCCAAATGGAATCATGGGGAGCATTGTTCCCCTGGAGGACCAGATAAAATGAGCCATTATTTCCCTCTTTGACACATAACACATCCTGTTCCTTGTCAGACTCTGGTGGCCCTTTCGCCGCTTGCATGTTGACCAATTTCCTTTTGCTCGTGGGGTGAAGCTGGGAATGGAGGCTAGTTTGAACTTTGTGTTTAATCCAGGATTCAGCACCACTTGACACATAGGCTGCAAAACTTTCTTGGTCTTCCGGAGAGTAAAACATCAGATCAAACTGTTTCTCATGAAGCCCAGGTGGTCGAATTTCAAGATCCAAAATATCACTCGTTAATCGCGAGACTTTCCGATCAAGCGTCCAAAGGGTGAGCACTTCTGGGTATGGAAGCACCACCAAATAGTATGAATCTGCGCCATCTGGCAATCCGTACTTTTCTGTTGCAGATCGTTTGTAGCTGTATGGTTCGCGTACGACACCAAGCGAAATCGCCAGGGCCTGAACCTTTGTATATAAGGGCACATCCACGCTTCTGAATTCTGGCTTTCCCTCCTTTAGGTCTAAAACATGCCTTCCTCCGGAGGCTTGGGGAACTCGCAAGGTGACCTTCTCGCGTAGGCCACCTGCAATATTCACGGCGTCCATTCCCCTCTGAGTAATACGCATTACGTCCCGGGAGCGGTTAAGCCATACTGAGCGCCGATCGAATTCTCTTAGAAGCTTCTCGCTGACAGAAGTCTTGGTGGAGCTACTGAGGGAAAGTGGTGTTTCAATCGTCCCTTTCACAGTGCCTTTAAGTTCGATGGATGGCTGAGGTTTAACCTCTACACTCTGAGACCCCTCCCTACTAACGCTTGCGATTTCTTGAATTGGTGACGGAACCACTGTCGTCTCAACACTCTCAATTTTAACCTTCAAGCTTTCCCACACTGCGTCAAGATCAATGGAGAATGACAAAAGCCTCTCTCGATCAGTCTTGGCTTTTTGTTTAGCCCGCAATCGAAGCCAAAACTCATCTTCCATAGCTACTGCGGAATGAATTGGATATGGGAAGTCATAAAATGCGAGATATGTGGTCAGGTATTCCAACCTATTAGCAGTATCCGGGCTATTAAGAATCGAAGAAAGGGTGAGCTCAAAAGTTTGAAATGGACTTATTGGAGGGGGGCTTTCATTTTTTGTAGTCCCGACTGTGGTCAAGCCATTTAGCGCATCCATTACCGCCTTAGTCTTGGCTGCCTTACATTTCTGATCACCAGGATTGTTGCTGCAATCCCCGGCTGCAGATGCGAGATAATTTTGAAAGATCTCTTTCTGGGCGCGGTCAGACAGTTGAAGGATCAGAGGTTTGCCCTCTGGCGCTCCCGATGGTGTGGCACGTATTACACTAGCCGAGATTGCAGCCGGGCGCTGTTTGCTTACAGTAAGAGCGCGGCCTTGGCTTTCAGACAGCATCAACCATTCATCTCGATGCTTTGTAATGGCCTTGCGTCGCTCTGCATCAATGGTTCCAGAATCTAGCAGAAGGGCGTCATGATCCTGATCCACTGACTGAAGTAGCCCTTTTAGAAAGGACTGACTCACATATGGAGTAGGATCAGAATCGTTCTCGGTCGGATCAGTCACATCGCCAGTCCCGTCACAGGTTGGTGCCGTCTTCTGAATATCGACCAACGCAGTCTTGAGATTTTTTTGCGAATCTGGTCCTGTGCCAAGCTCGTTTTGTAATTTAAGAATATCTTCGATTGTCTTATTGAGGGAGGACTGCTGCTTAATAGTCGGTGTACGCAGCATCACGTCGAAGTACACATTCCGCAGATAGGCCCTCCACAGCTCATTCCTAAAATAATGGGAGGAGAAGTGAGGCTCGATGTCTCGATCAATGTAGTTGGGTGGATTCTTCCGCGCTATATACAGCTCACAAAAATCCGGCTGCCACCCATATAGGCCTCTGGTTAGGTTCTCAAACGCAGCGCCCCACTCGCTGTTAGCCAACTTGGCCGATACCGGAACTGCTTTCCTGTTTATTTCCCCCGACCAATTTCTCCACTTGTCTGCCAGCTTTTCCTCATAGATCACAGTAAGCTTCTTAGGCTGAGAGGTGAAATTGTAGGCCCACCAGTCTGCGCACCCCGATAACGCCATAAATACTGGCACGAATAAAATGGCAGTCAGCAAGGAGGTTCGGAAATTACGCTCTGCTAAAACAAAGTAGCGAGAGAAGGTGTGCATATCATGATTCCCCTAATCTTTAGCTACAACTACTTATTCTTTACTAAACCACGGCTCCTGTCTGCGTAGAGCTCTGAAGATAGTCGATTCTGCTTCCATCTCGCCACAGCCTCGGCTCACTCGGGATCGTGTCGTGAAGATGGTCTTAACTGCAAGATGAGGATGATACCTTGCCGACGAGTGATATCCAATAGCACCTGAAGGACGCAGCGAAAAAAAGAATACATGGATTTTCAGTCATTGACACTATGCATTGCATAAGCTACAAAACGGCACATATACGTAGACCTACACCTAAGACATTGCGATTCTTTGCAAAGGAGGGTGATCATGATTTTCCGGCTCGTAGTGATTGTGTGTGCAGTTAGCTTCGCACCGATCGCGGCTAAAGCGGGACAGCCATTTGAGGCCCAGTACCCAAATGTCGTTCACCCCATAGCGCAGTTTGGCACCTTTGGTTCGGGTCATGGGGAGTTTAACTTTCATGAAAGCGCACCTATCGTTATCGACACCTCGGATCACATCTATATTGCAGATTGCTTTAATAAAAGGATTCAAATCTTTGATAGTAATGGTCGCTACCTCCGACAATTGCCCAGTGGACCGTCGCCGATAACATGTCCTCAAGGTCTGGCTATAGGGTCGGATTCCAGTTTATATGTGGCAGATTCCGGTGGCCAGATTCTGAAGTTTAATGCCTCAGGTCAATTCATTAAGTCATTCGCCAATTATGGGTCCGAAGCGGGGCAGTTGATAGCTCCGGGAAACTTGGCAGTAAGCAAGGATAAGTTGTATGTGGCTGATGTTGGAAACAATAGGATCCAAGTGTTCTCTACAGAAGGTGATTTCCTGATGGCGGTGGGACGGCATGGCAGAGGACATGGGGAATTCACGATACCGAGATCTGTTACTGTGGACGAAGAAGGCAATATTTATGTTGTTGACGTGCTGCATCGTGTCCAGAAGTTTTCAAAGACTGGGGAATATATTCTAAGCTGGGGAGAGTATGGTGGATTGGCAGGATACTTAGCCGAGCCTTCCGATATTTCATATGCCAGGGGGAACCTATACGTAGCTGATCTCGTAAATCATCGGATACAAGTCTTCACCACTTCGGGCCAATATGTGGGCCAATGGGGCAGACACCCGGAAATAGAACACGAAGGTAACGGAAGAACCCATTATCCGATGAACGTCAAAGCGAGCCCGAACGGTAACATAGCCACGCTGTGCGAACCATTCGAATACCGATGCCAAATATTTGACTTGGCCGCCGTCCGAGCATTGAACCATGTGGATGTCTCTGCATGGTGGGAGAAGTTTCCGAAGTTTCACTATGGTGGAGGAGCCAGAATAGCGCGGAGAGATAAGACTATTCCATTAAGAGCGTTGAATGCCGGGGATGCGTTTGACTTTCCGAGTGGCTATGACAAAACGCCAATGTTCCAAGGAATTGCGAAATTTAAAGAAAGCGACGTCTATAAGAAAGAAGGTCCGCCTAACGAGATCTTGGTTATAACGGAACCCGACATCCATAAGGTCGCAGCTTTCGATATTAAGCTTAATGAAAACAAGCTAAACAAGATGTATTCCGTCGGTTCGTTCGGTTCAGGCCCCCAGAAGTTTAACATGCTAAGCGCAAAGGCTGCCATGACAAGTGGGCAGCTGCTCATTGGCGACGCAGGAGCCAATGTAATTCAAGAACTTGATTTGATGACCGGTGATTACATACAAAGCCATTTTTCTCCAGGGACAGGGCCGGGCCAGTTCAATGGTCCTTCCGGTATTGCTGAGGCACCTAATGGAGATCGGTACATAGGAGATTTCCACAATAACAGAATTCAAGTTTTTGACAAGAACATGAAATTCTTATTCGCGTTCGGAAAAACCGGTGCTGCGAATGGAGAAATGTTCGGACCTATGTCGTTATCGTTTGATGTTAAAGGAGAGAAGTTATACGTAGCAGATACAGGAAATTCGCGTGTGCAGGTATTCGATCGCAAAGGAAAGTTCCTTTGGAAGTTTGGACATCATACAAAACCCGGGGAATGGGGCAATGGAACATTTCAATGGCCGTTTGATTTGGCTGTAGCGCCAACCGGCGAGGTTTATGTGACTGACCCATCTCTTCAATTAGTGCAGAAATTTAATGACAAAGGTAAGTTCTTGCTTCAATGGGGCGGATGGGGAACACAGCCAGGTCAGTTTTATAAGTGTAAAGGAATTGATGTGGACTCTGATGGCAGAGTTTTTGTGATTGACTTTGGAAACCATCGTGGCCAAATTTTCGATTCTGAGGGAAAGTTTTTAGGCATTTTTGGGGAAGGCGAATTGTTTCCCTCGAGAGTGCTAGACCCCGACACAGGCAAGCCCAAATATTAAGCTAGGTCGGGTATGCCATTATGGAGAAACACCGTGACAGACCAATTTCATCATATATTCATCGCACCTTACGATTTCGATAGGTCAATGAGGTTTTATAAAGACACATTGAGGTGGGAGGTGATGGAGTCATGGGGAGGGGGAGGAGAACCTCGAGGTGCCAGATTAACAAGCAGGGGGGGCTTTAGCGTCGTGATAGCAGAACCCCACAGTGACTCTGATGATAAGGCGTGGGAGGAAGGAAGGAGTGGAACTAGACCCACGATTCATCTCTCGACGAATTCTATCGATGATCGATATAAGGAAGTACCACAAGGGGAGCATATTGTTATAAAACCGGAAAAAACGCATTGGGGAACCAAATGGTTTGTTGTAAGAGACCCGGATGGGAACATGATTGCGTTCAATGAGGACTTACATGGGTAGGCAATAAATGAAGAGGTTCTCAGGCAGGATCGCACCATTTGGTTTGTTGATTGCAGTGGTGAGCTATTCGTGTTCGTTTGGGCCAGGCGAAAGACGTTTCGCCGTGCCACATACCGAGCAGGCGGTTCAGTTATCTGGCGAGAGGTTACTCTTAAATAGTGATGGCGAGATGGTTGACAGCCAACATAAACGAGTGAGAAACATTAACGTTGACCTCTCAGCCATCTCCCCCACTCATTTTTCAATGCAAACGTTTAGCTTTAATGAAACTCCTACACCACACATCACGCTTGATTTATTCCCAGACGTACAATTCAGGGCTACTAAGCACCGCGTAGAGAAGAGGTCATCCAATGACTATGGCTGGATTGGGAGGCTGGAAGGCATTGCAGATAGCCAAGTAGTGCTCCAAGTCACCGGGGATAAGGTAGTTGGTACAGTAAGGGAGGGACGCCGGCTCTTTCTCATAGAGCCTCGGACTGACTTGGAAGGACTGACCACTCGAGGACATCAGGTTGCGGAAATTGTTCAGAGTGGTTTCCCACCTGAACTAGAACCTACTTCTCCTGTGGATATGCGAGAGGCCGAGAAAATGAATCTGGTGGATGAATCCGCCATGGATGTAGCACCGGAAAGTTCCACCGGCGCCACGATCGATTTACTTGTGGCCTATACTCCTGCAGCAAAACGAGCAAACCCGTCAGTGGAAATTCTTATAGAACAAGCCGTGTTAGAAGCGAATGAGATTTTTTTGCGATCTAAGATTGGGATTAAGCTAAGGTTAGTTCATATTCACGAAGTTAACTATGTTGATTCTGGAAACATTATAACTGATAGAGATAGACTTCAAAAAACTGGCGATGGTTTCATGGATGAGATTCATGCTCTTCGAGACAGTTTTAAGGCGGATCTAGTTAGTTTGTGGATCGAAGAAACGCTTCCACCTCTGAAGGCGTGTGGGCTTTCATACATTATGTCGGATGTCAACAAGGACTTCGAGAAGTATGCCTTCTCCGTAGTTCCGGCTCGTTGTGCTGTCTCTAATCTTAGTTTTATCCATGAATTGGGTCACAACTTTGGAGCAAGACATGATTGGCAAAAAGACCAAGTAGATCATAAACCGTTCCCATTTAATCATGGATACGTTCACAAGGAGCAAAACTGGCGCACGATCATGGGATATGAAGACGGGTGCGGTAACCCAAGATCTTGTGTTCGAATACCACGATGGTCAGACCCGTCAGAAGAGTGGGAGGGATTCCCGTTAGGGATAGCTGATTCTGAAGCTAACCCCACAAACAACAGGAGGACTCTTCTAAGGACTGCGCCTGTGGTTGAAAATTTTCGATAGTATTAGAGGTTGCGCCGCTACCTCTAATACCTTGGGCCAAATTGAGTTCGAACGGTGGACATTGCCTTCTCTCCTTCGATGCTCTGGAGTACGTGAGCTGCTGTCACAAGCACAAAAACACTTTACACTTGGATTTCACGCAGGAGATCAGATAAATCACGCGGCGATCTTTAGGTGTCTTCATTCTTGAATCGGTTTCGCTCTGGCGTTTTGAGACATTTAGCACGAAACAAGGATTTCGCACCGGCTTAGACTCAGGGAATCGCTATGGATAACTACTAGCTATACAATCATGTGAACACATTCACAGTCATTTCTATTTGATCCGACGCCCTCACAATCCACCCTCATCTAAGTTGAAATCTGCAGGGTTTTCGATCCCTGGGACGACTTCGCATCGTGAGGGTAAAATCAGAATCTCCTTTTCGACGGTAGTCTGCGATGGCCAATGTTTAAACTAGAGGCAACGACCCTTGAAAATTGAAAGCATGTCAATTCGGAATTTCCGCTGCTTTGGACCTAAAAAAACAAAAATAGAGCTGGAAAAGGATGTAACGGCATTTGTCGGTGGGAATGGATCAGGGAAAACGGCTATTTTCCACGCATTGTCGCGCCTGTTCGGGATAACAGTCGGTCAACGAACAGTCCGATTTCGAGATTTTCATTTACCACTCGGTAAGGCAAGGCTGGAAACTGGAGACACGTTATCCATTGAGGTTATTCTTTCCTTTCCTGAACTTGAAGGGTTGGAGGAAGATGCTACTGATGATGCCGTACCCGAATTCTTCCTTCAAATGGCCGCCACATCACCGGGAGAACCTCTTAAGGTAAGGATCAAGTTAAAAGCTCGATGGATAGACGATGGAACTCCCGAAGGGACGGTAGAAGAGGACATTCGATGGATAACCACTTTAAGCGGTAAGGTTGAATGGGATGATTGTCAGAAAGTGATACCGGCCCAGCGGGGTTCCATTCAACTTATATACGTTCCAGCAAGCCGGGACGCTTCAACCCAGGTTAGTTCTTTATTAAAAGGTCGTCTTTGGCAAGCCGCTATATGGTCGGGTAAATTCCGCATATCAAGCGAAAAAAATGCCTCGCTTATCCAAAAGAGATTTGAAAGTGAACGGCCTGCGGCGTTTGTCCTGGAAAAGCTTGAAAAACGATGGAGCCAGGTTTACGAAGCTGACACGGACACAAAACCGGTTTTTCGCCTTATTGAAAACCGCTTTGAAGAGCTCGTGCGAAACGCAGAATTTGTTTTTTATCCCGATGAAGCGGGGCATGAGCGTGAGCTCGCCAATCTGAGTGATGGGCAACGCTCACTTTTTCACATCGCTTTAACTGCCGCTACGCTTGAGGTTGAGAAAGAAAATTTTTCGTTAGCGCCAGACGAGTGTGTATTCGATCAGGAAAAAATACGACGTACCTATCTAACCATACTTGCCATCGAAGAACCGGAGAACAGCCTATCGCCGTTCTTTTTGTCGCGAATTGTTTTACAGGCAAGAGAAATTGGCGAATTGACTTCAGCTCAGGTTGTCATTTCTTCTCATTCAGCGGCCATTTTAAGCCGCATTGATCCAGTGGAGGTCAGGTATTGCAGATTAAATCAAAAAGATCGCCAAACGTCGGTCCAAAAATTGACTCTTCCTTCGGACGACACAGAAGCCAATAAGTATGTACGACTGGCCGTCAGAGCGTACCCTGAACTGTATTTTGCCCGCTTCGTCATCCTCGGTGAAGGGGATTCGGAACGTCTGGTAATACCTCGGATTGCCGAAGCCAAAGGTATTCCATTCGATTCTTCTTTTGTCCCCATTGTTCCAGTGGGCGGAAGACACGTAAGCCACTTTTGGAGACTACTGAATGATCTTCAAATTCCACATGTAACGCTGCTTGATCTGGACCTCGGCCGGATTCACGGAGGGGCAGATAACATACGTGTTGTTCTAAAAACACTAGCACGCATCGGAAACGATCTTAGCGAGAATCCAATGGTTAAAAATGGTGACATTAAGCTTGCTGAAATCGATACCCTTAAAAATGATTCTTTGCTAAACGGATTTGAGGAAAACGTATGGCTTCAAGCTTTGCGGATGGAGGGCGTTTACTTCTCCGATCCCATCGACCTAGATTTTTCTATGCTCTTGGCTTTCCCCGAAGCCTATAAACATCCTCATCCTGACGGAAAGGGACCTCGTGGTGACAAAGACTCAATCAAAGAAAAAAAATCGGTGACACTTAAAACCGGTGGAAATCCAGATCTTTACGAAGATGATTTCGATGATGATTTTAAGTGGTATCCCTATTTATTTCTTAACAGAAGCAAACCGGAAACTCATCTTTCCGCACTTAATCGTGTTAGCAAAAAAGATTTGGCGAAAAAAGCACCCCCGGAACTGGCTGCTCTTATCAAGTATGTTGAAAACGTTTTAGCCTTAGGCGGGAAAAGAACATGACCCTCGTGCGCCTAAAAGATTGGCGACTACAAGGGATAGATGAACTTGAACCAAGAGCCTGGGAAGTTTTACGAGAGGCTCGGCAAAGCGTTTGCGTAACCGCAGGCGCTGGGGCGGGAAAAACAGAATTCTTGGCGCAGAAGGCAGCCTATCTTCTTCAGACGGGACTCTGTCCAGCTCCTAAACGAATTCTGGCCATAAGCTTCAAACGCGATGCGGCGCAGAATTTGGCTGAACGTGTTGAAAAACGCTGTTCCCCAGAACAAGCACGGCGCTTTAACTCCTTTACCTTTGATGCGTTTAATAAAAACCTATTGGACAGATTTCGCGATGCCGTTCCAAAGCCCTGGAGACCATCTGAAAATTATCGCATCGTTACTGCAACACGAGGGGATAAGGAATCTTTTTTAGAAAATCACGGATTTCATGGCATTGGCATTTCGGATTTTGATGAAGCCCTTTCAAACATACAACTCCCTTTTGATGCGAATACAAACAAGCACCCAGCAGGTCGTGCCGTGCAAGAATATTGGCAATCGCAATATCATGATTATCAAGACGTATTAGTGACATTTCCAATGATTAATCGGCTCGTGGAATGGACACTCCGCGAGAATCCAATTATCCGTCGCGCCATCCAAATAACGTATCCCTTCGTATTTTTAGACGAGTTCCAAGACACTACTCATGCACAGTTCGGACTTTTGAAAACGGTCTTTGAAAGTAATGAAACGATTTTTACCTGCGTTGGTGACGACAAGCAAAGAATCATGGTTTGGGCGGGAGCTATGCCCGATGCATTTTCGCGCTTTGAATCGGATTTTAGTGCTAAGCGAATTTCTTTGCTCCGAAATTATAGATCTCATGAAGACCTAGTCGCAGTCCAGCACGTGATAGCCTCTCAAATTGATCGAAAGTGCGAATTACCCGAAGCTATGGTCGGTCGAACTGTTGATGGAGACATAGCTGCAATTTGGGAGTTTTCGACCAATGAGGAAGAAAGCGAATGGTTGGCAGAATGGATCAAAAGAGAGGTTAAAGAGCTTGAGATTGAACCACACGAAATAGCAATCCTAGCGAGATTGCGCGTTGATAATGTGGAAGACTCGTTAGCTCAGTCATTCTCCAAACGCGGGCTAAGGCTTCGAAATGTATCTCGAAATGTTGGAGAAATTTCTATCCAAGATTTATTAAGTGAAGACCTTACAGCAATATTGCTCCCCATTCTTCGGTTACTTGCTGAGAGGAGGAATCCAGATAATTGGAATAAGGCAATTAAAAATCTCCAACATTTAGAGGGCATCGCTTTTTCGGATGAAGATAGCCAACAAAAAATGCAGTTGCGGCTTCAAACGTTTATTAGGGAAATACGTAATACCACACTGACTAATAGACCGACCTTGCACGATGTAAAAAAAATAGCCCTTCAGGTTCTGAAATTTGTAGGGAAACCCCTTATTCAGAGGACATATCCTGCTTATCAGAGGAATATGGACTTCGATAGAGTTTGGGAAGGCTTCGTCTCTCTCCTAACTGAATCAGTGGAACGCGTATATTCATGGACAGAGTTATTGGACGACTTTGAAGGACGTGGTCAAATTGCTCTCATGACCATCCATCGGAGTAAGGGATTAGAGTTTCATACCATGATATTTTATGGTTTGGATAACCGAACCTGGTGGAGCCTTGAACCGAACAACCGAGAGGAAATCAACTCTTTTTATGTTGCTTTCACCAGGGCAAAACAGCGAGCCTTTTTTACCCTGTGCACCGAAAGAGGGCAGCCTGTAATCTGGATAGAAGAATTGTTGAAACCTGCAGGAGTCCTTCGTCAAGGCCACTCATATCCTTCCTGAGGCATTATCGGTAGTTTGCCACCCCGGGCATTTCTTCCTGATGACGGAGTACAGTTCATTCCTCCCCCAAATCAAGATTAATAGAGCCATTTGGCCCCACCGAGAGATATTTCGGCCCTAGGGCAATTTTTTGCCTTATTCTGCCGTATTTTTGATCGCGACGGCACGCGCATTCGACTCACGCCGGGTTCTATCGCCCTATCTCATCTTCCTGGTTGATTCTCAACTAACGTCGAAAACTCGCTCCCAGAGCGCCGCCCGATCACATCTCCTTCGCAATGCTGAGCGCAGCAACCTTTTTGCATACTGGTATTCGATTTCTATCAGTGTGCTCAGGAACGCTCGGCACGGATGCCGTAGTGTCCCTTAGTGTCCCCTCCTGTCCCCTAGTGTCCACGAACGAGCCTCTTTCAACACCACATGCCGATGCGTATGGTTCGGCCATACATCGTGCGTCGTAACGAAAAGGAGACGTGATGGAACAAACCTGGTTGACCGTCGATGAGTTAGCCGCCGTGCTCAAAGTGAGCCCCAAGTCGATCCGCCGGGCCTACCGCAAGGGCGAGATTCCCGTCGATCGATTCTGCCGGTTTGTGCGGTTCGATCTGGAGCGAGTGAAAGAAGCCCTCCAGGCTAAGGGGCATGGTTCGTCGTTGGTTGTGCCTCAGAAGAAGGAAGCACAGCGCAGCGCGCAAGGCGGCGCCAGCCGGCGGCGCGCGCAGCCGGCCCGCCCCCGACTTGGTAAGACGGGGGCGTCCATAGCACAGAAGCCAAGGGGGAAGAAATGACAGGTTCAGGAGGATTCACTCAGACCATCGATTGGCTGGCTTTCACACTGCCGAAAGCTGAGGTGGCAGACGTGATCACGCTGATTGGTGGCGATTGGTTTCAGAGTGAGACCGGCTTTCGCGGCTATCCCGTGGCGCAACTCATGACCGAGGGCAAGACCGGGGTCGGCAAACTTGGGACGGGTGCGCCTCGCAATCCGAAGGAAATGCATGTCGATCTCTCCGCCGGGATTGTCTCTCAGTGGGATGAAACCAAGTTGAAGACCGTCTTGGCCTGGATCTTCGCGCAGAAAGGCCATGTGACCCGGATCGATGTGGCGTTGGACGACCGGGAGGCCTCTGTCGCAGTGGAGACCGTCCGCCTCGCCGTGGAGGCCGGACAGGTGGTCAGCCGGTCCAAGCAGTTCAAAGTCATCCAAGCCTCGAATCATCGGGAGGGTGTGCGTACCGGCGAGACCCTCTACTTCGGCAGCCGCGAGAGTCAAACCATGCTGCGGGTCTATGACAAGCGGCTGGAACTCCAAGCCAAAGGCCGAGACGACGCGGGATTGTACGGTGTGCGCTGGGAATTGGAATTCAAGCAGGACCGGGCTCAAGCCTGCGCCAAGGCTTTACTCACTCTCGATCCGGAGGATTGGCGAGCGTTCTTAGTCGGCGTTCTGCGTTCCTATGTCGATTTTCGAGAGACCACGCGAGAGGCCGAGTCCTATGAGAAGTATCGAGCGCCCTTGGTGAGTTGGTGGAAAGCCCTCACCGAGGGCTTCATGCGATGCCGACTGGTCGTCGAACGCATTCAGCAGCGATTGGATGATGTGGCCGCGTGGCTGGCGAACGCGATCAGTCCCATGTTGGCGGTGGTGGTCGCCTGTCGCGGGGATCAGTTTCTGTTGGAGATGATCTATGCGGGCACCAAGCGATGGACGCAAAAGCACTATGCGTTGCTGAAGCAGCGCAAGCGAGGGACTCCCTATGTCCTTAGAGTTTCATAACGGGTCGTGGCGTCGTATGTGTCCTGGATGTGGAACCAGAGGCTGTCCGTGCAAGTGGAGACAGGGGGCCCTGTATCTCAGCTGTCTGGAATGCGATTCAGAATTCTGCTTCAAGCCAAAAGCCCGGTCTGAAGGCCGGGGCGTGTGGGTCAGGCGCTTGGCTGACTCGAATTCAACTCAGTTTGCAGGAGGGAGCGACGATGCAAGTCAAAGCCGAGGGAGCAGTCCAGGGGTATGTGGAGCGGAAGAGTCGAGAGGGGAAAGTCTACCGATCGGTGGATCTCTATGTGAAGGGCAAAGATCCGGGGGTGCTTCGATTGGGGATTCCGGACGATCAGATGCCCTTGATCGACGCCTGCAAGCAAGCCGAGGGCAAGCAAGCGAAAGTCTCGATCGAAGTGCGGAAATTCGAACAGACCGGACGGGTCTTCTTCGATTTGTACGGATTGGAAGTCTTGAAGTAACGGCAGAGGGAGGAAGGTCAGTGGATCTCACGATTATTGTGGTCGCGATCTTATTACTGGCCTTCCTCACCGGCCTTGGAGTCGGACGATTGTGAAGCTGTTGACGCTCACCAGCTATCTGATGCTGATCTGGGGTCTCCTGGTCTCATTCTGCGTGGCACCAGGAGAATCCTTAGCCCAAACCGCGACGCAGTATTCGCGGGTCGTCGCGCAAGCCGAACGCATCGCCTATCTGGCGGCGCAACGGTCGGCCTTAGCGAATCAGGTGGCGACCGCCGCGCTCGCACCCTCGGCCGCTTCGATGGCCGTTCGCATGGTGGCGGGTCCGGTCGGATGGGCGGCCCTCGGGGTCAGTGCGGGTTTGGTCCTGGCCCAAATGTATTACTCCCAAAGCGACCTCTCCGGCGTCAAAACGGCGGCCTCGACTCCTGGAGGTTGGCAGGTCACGAGCACAAATGCCGGCGTGCAAACATTCCCCGGTTTTGGCACGAACACGCCCGGCAATCCGGCCTATCCGAATGCGACGATTCAATTCAGCGCCACCAATGTCCCGCTCTGCGCCGTGGACAGCGAATATCAGCACGACTGGGTTGTTGGACCGTTTCAGAGCCTCAGCACGGCCGTCTTTTTTACCGGCAACTTCTTCGTGAATGGTCCGGCGGTGGGTGGCTACAGCCTGTATGTTTGCCATCGCAAGGGAGTGCCCGGCTCGACCGCACCGGTTCAAGATGCCCTGATTCCGCCGACGCAGCAGCAGGTCGCGAACTTCGTCGGGGGACTTCCGGCCAGTGATCCAAAGTCGGTCGAAGCCCATACGAATCCGGTCGGCACCAATGGCACCACGCAGCCGGCGGATACCACCATCTCCCAGGCGGTCACACCAACTGAAATGCCAACGACGGTGAAGCCGAAGCCGGTGCCTGCCGGGGACATCGTCGTGGTGGACACGGTTCCTCCTCCGGCCAGCACGCCACAGCAGAACACGCAACAGCAGACGACGACTACGACCACCACCACGACACAGAATCCGGACGGATCGACCACGCAGCACGAGGAGACCCAAGCGACGACGTCGTGTGCGGTAGGTTCACATGAGAGCCGGACCTTTGGCACGGTCCTGCAAGCGCATCAAACCATCTGGGCGACGAGTGGCTTGCTCGGCACACTCAACCTACTCAAGTCACTGACCTGGCCCTCGACCTTGCCGGTGATTGCGTTGCCCTCAGCCTTCTTTGGGAGTCAGCAAGTCGATTTCAATCAATGGGCCTGGTTCTTCACGGTCCTGCGTACCTTGGTCATTGCGACGGCCTCCATTGCCGCCTATCGCATCATCTTTGTGGGTGGAGGCCAAACGGCATGACCGCGATTCTCGCGCTGATCTATTGCTGGTTACAGGAATTCTTCTTTTCCCTGACCGATTGGGGCCTGGGGATCTGGGATTCCTTGCTCTCCGTGGCGGACAGCACGCTCGCCACTATTGGGACGGCAGGCCTCACGCTGCCGGTGATTCCTGATCAGTATGCGTGGGTGCTGGGCGCGACGGGCATGAGTCAGGCGCTGGCCATCGTGGCGAGCGCCATGGGGACTCGATTCATCTTGCAAACCATTCCATTTGTCCGGTGGGGCTCATGAACCATTTGGTAATCGGGTGGGCCTATGCCTGGACCATCGTTTTAGCGTTGTGGGTTTGGGCGTACCTCAGGAGTCTTCGATGATCGAACTGTATGAAGGGGTGCCAGGATCGGGAAAGTCCTATCACGCGATCTGCGAGAAGTTCTTGCCGTGGGTCAAACAAGGCCGACGACTGTACATCGCGGTCGATGGCATCTATGTGGATCGATTGTCCCTCTTTACCGGGATCGACCTCCAAGTCCTCGAACGACAAATCACGATTTGGAAAGACTCGGTTGAAGTCCTGCAAGCGTTTCCGCATGTCGAGCCCGGTTCCGCCGTCATCATCGACGAAGCCCAGACCGTGTTTCGGTCGATGCAGAAAGTCGAACCAGGGTTGCTCAGATGGCTCGAAACCCATCGGCACTATGGCGTGGATATTCTGCTCATGAGCCAGGACTTCCGGCAGATGTCGCAGGGTGTCACCAGGCTGATTGAAGCCACGGTGAAGTTTCGCAAGCTGGCCTTTGTAGGTCTGTCCAAAAAGTATCAAGGCAAAGTCAGAGGCAACCCCGAAGACCACGAAGTCATCCGGGCCTTCGTCGGGACCTATTCCCCGGCGATCTATGCCTACTATTCGAGTTATGCCTCGGCCGCGATTCGGGAGGAAAAGCGCAGTCATACCGTCTTCAAATCAGCGCGGGTGGCGATTGGCATTGCGGCGGGCCTCTTTGCCATTGGTCTCATGGTGTGGCGGCCCTGGTCTTCATTGAGTGCGAGCAAGCCAGCCTCTGCAGTTAGATCAACTCCTGTCCCCACCACGACCGTTGGAGCCCCTGTCTCCGCGTCAGGCAGTCTGCTCAACCCATTGGGAATGTCTCCGCCAGCACCAACGACTCCGCCTGTACCGAAGCGGCCGGTGCGCATTCTCGGCGGCGCCGGGATGAGCAAGGACCGGCAAGGCTGGCGGTACCTCCTAGACAGCGGCGAGATTCTCACTGCCGCGCAGATTACCGGTCGATATGGGCTGTCGGTCTCGGAGGTCTATGAGGAGGGCTCGATGCGGCTGATTGGCGAAGGAGTGTTCTATGGACCTGCCGGCGATTGAGGCGATGACCTATTTCACGGCGATTTTCTGGCTTGGCGGCTTTGCCGTGGGGCTCATCATCAAGTTGATTCTGCCTCAGACTTACTGAGGCGCTCGACCGCCGGCGAGTCATCCGGCGGCGTGGGTGGACGGAACCACCACCAGCACAAGGAGGTGCCGTATGAAGGGATGGGGTTGGGTGAAAGGGCTTGGAGGGCTGCTCATGGCGTTTGTGTTCGCCTTGGGTATGCCGGCGCTCTCACAGGCGCAGTTGTTTCCGGTCTCGGCGGATGTGGCCACGGTGCGGGCCGATCTGCTCTTGTGGGCCACGGCCTTGATTGGGGTGGCGTTGGCGATCTACGCCTTTAAGCGCGTGCGCGCGATTGTGGGCTGAGCAGTAGCCCATCGAGGCAGGCTGGCAACAGCCTGCCTCCTTTCCTTCAAACTAAGAGAACATGCTGAAAGTGATGACAAGGGAGATGGAGCATGACGGCGTCACAGATTCAAACCATCGGCAATGCGCTGGCTGTCGACCTGGTCGCCTGGGGAACGGCAGCAATCGGGCTGGCGCTCGTGGCGGCCGGCGCTGCCTGGGTGTTGCGGTTGCTGCGCTAAGCGCCGAGCCAGCCTTGGTCGGCGAAGCTGTAATAGCGTTCTTCGGCGAGGATGAGATGATCGAGAAGCGTAATGCCGAACAGTTCTCCGGCCTCACGCAGCCGCTTGGTCAGGACTCGATCTTCGGGACTGGGCGTGATATCGCCAGACGGGTGATTATGCGAACAGAGCCAGGCACCGGCATTCATGAGAATGAGCGGCTTGAAGACCTCGCGTGGATGCACAATCGTCAGGTTCAGCGAGCCGGTGGAGACCACATTGATTCCGATGAGCTTGTGCTTGGCGTCCAGGCCACAGATGAGGAACTGTTCCCGGTCCAGACCGGCAAACAATGGCCGGAGAATGGTCGCCGCACCCTCCGACGTATGGACGGATTCGGCCGCCGGAAGGGCACGGCCTTCACGGACGAGCGTGACGCGATATCGAGGGATGCCGTATTTCCGAACCGGGCTCAGTGGCCGTCCACCGATCGAGGAACCGAGAGAGCTATCAACGGACATGTCCGCCTCCTTCTGAAATTATGTTCTAGCTCCACCCTTCACCAACCAAGGGTGGGGCGTAACGAAGGAGGCGACACGGGGCTCTCGCAGCGGGCAGGCCTGGAGGGGCGGAGACCGGCACGGAGGGAGCCGGGAAGGCCTGCCCCGCTGCTCCCCGGCCCCGAGTCGTACCCACTGGGGGCTCACTCTTCGACCCAAGCCGGACAGTGCAGAGGCGTTTCAGTGAGAGCGGGAAAAGAATGAATCAGGAACGGCAAGCCAGCGCGACGCTGGACATCATGACCCTGGCCGAAGCGGCGGTCTATCTCCGCGTATCAAAATCCACGCTGTATCAGCGGAAGGATATTCCGAGGCATCGCATGCCGGGATCGCGAGAAGTCAGATTTCTCAAAGACGAGCTGATCGCCTGGTTAAAAAGTGGTGACGGGGAAGCACAGTCGGCGGATTCTAGCGAGCTGGTTTTCCCACTAGACACGGCTCATACCACTGTTTACCATCGGAACCCAAAGTATCGGGAATGACCATGGCTTATACGATTACCAAGCGACGCACGACCAAAGGGATTGCCTTTGACCTTTATTTCCGTTGGAAGGGGCAACGGTATCGTCCCCTACTCGGCTACGACCTCTCGCCGCATCAAGCCCAACAGTGTGCCATCGACCTGATTCACAAGATTCAAAACGAAGAACACGAGAAGCCGCGTTCGCTCATCACTCTCCGCGATGTCCTCCCGCTGTATTGGCAGG